>Ga0209257_1000660_pt1 | contig 54233 bp, 48 predicted proteins | sample AraplaCvi_mCL_r2_FD_184277 | JGI IMG/M metagenome (GOLD analysis project Ga0209257, IMG submission 184277) | Arabidopsis root microbial communities from North Carolina, USA - plate scrape MF_Cvi_mCL_r2 (SPAdes) (version 2) | ecosystem: Host-associated > Plants > Roots > Endosphere | place: USA...
CAGGGCACCATCGTGTGCGACGAGGAGGAGATCGTGGAGAAGCGGATCGTGAGCGGCGTGGCCTACAGCCGCGACGAGGCGAAGATCAGCCTCTTCGGCCTGCCCGACCATCCGGGCGTGTCGTCCATGATCTTCGGCGCGCTGGCCGATGCGAACGTGAACGTGGACATGATCGTCCAGAGCCACGCGCGCACCGCCGACACCGCCAACATGGAATTCACCGTCGGCAAGCGCGACGCCCAGCGGGCGGTCGAGATCGTGCGCGGCGTCCAGGGCGAGATCGGCTTCGAGGACGTCCAGGTGAACGAGGACGTGGCCAAGGTCTCGGTGATCGGCGTCGGCATGCGCAGCCATACGGGCGTGGCGAAGTCGATGTTCGAGGCGCTGGCGTCCAAGGGCGTGAACATCCAGGTGATCTCGACCTCCGAGATCAAGATCAGCGTGCTGATCGACGCGGCCTATACCGAACTGGCCGTGCGCGCCCTGCACGCCGCCTACGGCCTGGACCAGCTCTAGAGCCCGGCCTCCGCGGCCTCCCAGGCCCGGATCACGCCGCGTTCGGCCAGGCCGGCCAGCAGGCGCTGGACGTTGCCGGCGTTGTCGGCCAGCAGCAGGCGCACGCCCGGCCGCTCCAGGGCGTCCTCGGTCACCAGCAGGCCGGTGGTCGTGCGCGCCGCCACCCCGTCCTCCACCAGGTCGCCGGCATGCCGGCGCACGGTCTCGGCGGACAGCTTCAAGGTCTGCGCCATACCGCGCACCGTCAGCGCGCGGGGCGGATCGCCCGGCCGGCCCTCGTCCGCCAGGGCCGCCGACAACAGCGCCACCAGGGTCAGCACCGTGATCACATTGCCGGCTTCGCGCATCAGGCCCTCGGAGGCGCGCAGCACATAGTCCGCCAGCAGGCGGGCCGCCGCCCGGATCGGCACCGCGTCGGTCTCGAACGCCGGCGGCGGCAACCCCTCGGCCAGGCCAGCCTCGCGCAGCTCGACGTAGAAGCGGCGCAGGCGTTCGTGACCCAGGACCACGGACTGCACATAGCTGGGCGACGCCAGGAAGCTGGCCGGCACGACCACCCCCTCGGACGACACCTGGCAGACCTGGGCCGCGGCCAGCCGGCGGATGCGACGGCGCACCGTCTCGAACGGCAGGCCCAGCGAGGCGGCCACCGCGTTGATGCTGACTGGGCGGCGCGCTTCGTCCGGGGCCGGCGCCTCCAGGGCGCCGTAACGCGCACGGGCCTGGGGGTCGCGGGTCAGGGGGGCGATGTTGGCCTGGTTGATCGCCAGGACCAGCAGGGCGTCCAGCGGCTCCAGGCCCCCGATCCCGTTGGCGATCTCGTCCAGCAGGAAGGTGAACGAGAGCGCCGCGAGCAACCGGTCCCGCCGGGTCATGGATTGGACGAAGCGCTCATTGACCGTGTTCACCATGAGATCAAAGCGGCGTCCGGCGCGCAATGCAATCCTGACGCGAGGGAAGCACCCCTAAACAGAGACGGCCTTCGCCGTGCCGGTCATGCGGAACGTCGCCCAGGCGCCCACCAGCGCCAGGGGAACCACCGCGGCGAACACCCAGAAGCCGGCGCCGCGCGCGCTGGCGTCGGTCAGGCCGTCCGAGAAGCCCACGAGGTTCGCGGCCACGCCGGAGATCGCCGCGCCCACCGCCCCGCCCGTCTGGCGCACGGCCATGATCGCCGACGAGCCGATGGCTCGGTCCTCGTCCGACAGGGCGGCCAGCAGCCGCTTGCTCATGAATGCCCAGGAGAAGCCGAACGCCGCGCCCAGCAGGGATCCGCCAGTGAGCACCCAGGCAATGTGCCCATCGGCCATGGTCAGCGCCAGGATCACCAGGCTGGCCACCAGCAGCAGCACGCCGAAGCGGGTCCAGCGGGTGTCCCAGGCGCCGGTCGCGCCGGCCACCGCCATGGCGGCCACCGTCCAGGCCATGGACTCCGCGCCGATGGCGTAGCCCGCCGTCAGCGGCGAGTAGCCGCGCAGGTGCTGCAGGATCGGCGGGCCGTAGATGGCGAAGCCCATCGAAGCCGCGGTCAGGGCGAACATGGCCAGGTAGCCCGAGCCGCAGATGGTCGACAGATCGCCGGCCCGATGCGGCAGCAGGCGGATGCGCGCCCGCGCGTCGATCCAGACCACCAGCGCCAGGACCGCCATTCCCAGGACCACCAGGCCGATGGAGCCCGCGGCGGTGGGCGCCAGATCGGCGATGGCGATGGCCGCGACCGCCGCGCCCAGCACGCCGAGCTGGAGCCACGGAATGCCCGGGCCGCCCGGCGCCTTGGACGATCCGCCCAGCAGCCACAGCGCGGCCACGCTGAACACCGCCGCCTGGCCCGCGAACAGCCAGAAGACGTCGCGCCAGTGGCCCGCCTCGACCACCACGCCGCCGAACAGCGGGCCCAGCACCGTGGCGATGCCCCAGATGAAGGTCACGGAAGCGAAGACCCGGGTCAGGTGCCGCTCTGGGAACAGCATGGCGATGGCCACCATCGCGAAGCCGGAGATCCAGCCGCTGCCCAGGCCCTGCACCAAGCGCCCGGCCAGGAATACGCCCACGTCGGGCGCCGCCGCGCTCATCACGCAGCCCAGCACCATGACCACGCCGGCAAGCGCGGTGGCCGAGCGCAGGCCGAAGATCTCGGAGAGCCGGCCCGAGCTGGCGCCGGCCAGGATCGCGCCGACGAAGAAGCCGGCCGTCGCCCAGGAGAAATAGGCGTAGCCGCCCAGGTCGGCGCCGACGCTGGGCAGGATGGTGGCGGTGACCAGGCTGTCGGCGGCGTTCAGCCAGACGCCCAGGCAGATGAGCGCAAACCGCGGCAGCCGCCCCTCGGCCAGCAGGTCGGCCCAACTGTTGGGGCGCGCCTCGCTCATTTTGACAACCTCGACCATGTCAAATTCAGGTAGACGTCGCGCGGGGATTTTGCAATCGTTCGATTGTCAAATGCACGCACCCGCCGACCGCATCCTGTTCCAGCTGAAGACCCGGGGGCCCGCGGAGACGCTGGCGCTCGCGGGCGCGCTGAATATCAGCCGCCAGGCCGTCCTGCAGCATCTCGAGCGCCTGGTCGCCGAAGGATTGGTGGATCACGCCGACGAACGGCGCGGCGTCGGCCGGCCCCGGCGGGTCTGGTCGTTGACCGCCGCCGCCCAGGCGCGCTTCCCAGACACTCACGCCCAGCTGACGCTGGAGATGCTGGCCGCCGTGCGCGCCGAGTTCGGCGAGGCCGGCGTCGAGCGGATGATCACCCGGCGCGAGGCGGCGACGGCGAAGAGCTACATCCAGGCGATGGCGAGCGCGGAGGGCCTGGAGGGCCGCGTCGCCCGGCTGGCCGAGATTCGGACGGCGGAAGGCTACATGGCCGACTGGACGCCCGACCCTGGCGGCGGCTTCCTCCTCGTGGAGAACCACTGCCCGATCTGCGCGGCGGCGGCCGCCTGCCAGGGATTCTGCCGCGCCGAGCTCCAGGTCTTCCGCGAGGCCCTGGGGCCCGGCGTCCACATCGCGCGCACCGACCACATCCTGGCCGGCGCGCGCCGCTGCGCCTACCGGATCACTTCTTCGCAGGAACCCCAGGAAGCTGTGGCGTGAAGCCCGGCTGCCAGTGGTTGGCGGTGCCCGAGGTGACGTACCAGCTGATCAGCAGGGCGCAGATCAGGGCGCCGGGGACATAGGAGTTCGTCCGCCGGTAGGTCCAGGCGCCGACGACCCCGATCACCCCCAGCAGCGGCACGAACTGGATCGCCACGATCACGTTCAGCGGCTCGGTCGGGGTGGCCAGCAGGCCGGTGGCGAACAGGGTCGCGTACTCCCGGACCACCAGCACGCCGAAGCCCAGGGCCATGGCGACCTTGCCCCAGGCGATGGCCGCGAACATCCCCTCGCCCTTCACCGGGATGCTGGCCGCGAACGCGCGCATCGCCACCAGGAAGAAGAGGCTCCAGAGAATCAGGTAGCCCGGCAGCTGCATCGCCCGCGTACCGTCCAGCGGCTTCAGGCCCAGGACCCAGAACCGATAGTCCACCTTGAACAGCGTATCGACGAGCACGAGCGAGCCGTAGGCCACGGCCATGGTCACCACGGCCACCGCGATGGACAGGCCCCAGCGGTTGGTGAACGCGGCCTTGCGGCGGACGACCAAGCCGATCAGCAGGGTGAGGATCGCCGTGCCCAGGGCCCAGACCAGCAGCTGGTTCTGGACCCACTGCGGGAACACCGGCATCGGGAAGAAGAGCTGCCCCACCTTCATCAGCGGGAAGTAGGTCAGCGCCGGCAGGGCCGCGGTGATCGCCAGCGAGAGCCACCAGCGGCGGTCGCGGCGTTCCATGGCGGGCTCGGCCGGTTGCGCCAGGCGCGCGAAGGCCGGCAACACCAGCAGCAGGTCGAAGGTCGCCAGGATCAGGCCGACCATGCCCACGAAGGCAATCAGCGTGCCGACCTCCTTCCAGAGCCAGACCTGGTCGGGAAGCGGCGGCATCTCGGCCGGCATCAGTGTCGCCTGGAACCATTCCACGGCGCGACCGACGCCGGCGCCCGAGAAATGCTCCCAAGGATGAGTCACGGGCGGATTGTGGAGAACGCGGGCCGTGCCGTCGGCGATGGAGCCGTAGATGCGGCCTTCCTCCACCGGTCCGGCCGCGCCGAAGATGCCCTGCAGCTTCCTGGAGTTCTCGACCTCGCCGCCTTTGGGCACGCCCCACATCAGGCCGGCGAACTCGTCGTACTGGCCAAAGACCACCGCCAGGTTCTTCGGATTGGCAGGCGCCTTGGCGCCCAGCAGGCCGGGGGTCGAGCCCTCCAGGACGATGGACCGGTAGCCTTCCGGATCCTCCGCCGCCGCGGCCAGGATCGGGCCGCCGCCCATGGAGTGCCCCTCGAGCCCGATGTTGGCCTTGTCCACGAAGGGCAGGCTCTTGAGGTAGCGCAGCGCCGCCGGGCCGCCGAAACCGGCCGTGCCGACGATGCCGCCGGAATAGCCATGGCCGGTCATGTCCATGGCCAGCACCACGAAGCCGCGGCGGCTTAGCTCGATGGCGAACGGGCTCTGCATCTCGCGGGTGTTGATGTAGCCGTGACTGACTAGGACGCCGGGCGCCGGCTTGGCCGCCGTGGCGCGCGCAGGCACATAGAGCAGGCCGGAAACGGTGACGCCTTCCTCGGCCGGAATGCGCACCTCGGTGACCGCCACGGTCCCGCCCGAGGTCTGCATGCGATGCGCCAGGAACGCGCCGCCCAGGATCAAGGCCCAGGCAAGCGCAAAGGCCAGCCACGTCCGCATCACGTCTCCCCCGTCCCTTATCGTTGGCAGGGACGATGGGCCGGAGGCGGTGAAAGCTCAAGCTCGCCGCCCTGGCGCGTCGCTAGCAGATGATATAAGGATATCTTTATATCATTGGAGCCTGCGATGCCCGCCCCGAATCCGCGCCGCGAAGCCGTCGGCGAGACCTTCTCCCTGCCGACGATGGTCAAGGCGCGCGACCTGACCTTCGAAGCCGTCCGCCGCATCGCCGCGGAAATCCGCCCCGGGGTCACCGAAGGCCGCGGCGGCGAGATCGCCCAGGAGGTGCTGGAAGCCATGGGCATGGATCGCCTGTGGCACCGGAACGTCATCCGTTTCGGCCCCGGCACCCTGGAGACCTTCTTCGGCGACTTCACGCCGGACTATGTCCTGCAGCCCAATGACATCTTCTATGTCGACCTCGGCGCGGTCTGGGACGGGCACGAGGGCGACGCGGGCGACACCTTCGTGGTGGGCGACGACGCCGAGATGCACGCCTGCGCCCAGGCAGCGCGCGACCTGTGGACTGAAGTCGCCGCGCGGTGGCGCGATCACGGCGTCACCGGCGACGCCCTCTACGGCTTCGCCAGGGATCGCGCCGAAGCCATGGGCTGGCGGCTGAACTGGCAGGTGAAGGGCCACCGGGTCTCGGACTTCCCGCACGCCATCTACAAGGCCGGCTCGCTGGGCGACTTCGAGGGCGTGCCCGTCTCGGGCCTGTGGATCCTGGAAATCCAGCTCGCCCACCCGACCCGTCCGATCGGCGCCTTCTACGAGGACCTGCTGATCCAGACGGCCGACGTCGCCGCGGCGGCGTAGCGTCTGCTGATCCCGCGTTAGTGCGCCGTCAGGAAGGCGGCGACGGCCTGCTTCTCCTCGGGCGTCAGGCCTTCCGCGATCGGGGTCATCGGGCCGGTGGTCATGGCGGCCACGATCTCCTCGGGCTTCTTCGCCGCCAGTTCCTCACGGGAGGGGGCGCGGTCCATCGCCGGCTCGTGGCACTCCTTGCAGCGCTCGGCGAAGATCGCCGCGCCGCGGGCGACCGGCGCCGGGGTCTGGCTGACCGCGGGCGTGCCCAGGACCACGCAGGCGAAGGCGGCCGCGGCGACCCCGACCGATCTCGAACGCATCGTCCATCTCCCAAGCGTCAGCATATGGCCCTTCCCCGTCCGGCGATCAGGCACTAGGCAAGCAGTCTACATAACGTCCGGGACGGCGGCGCCAATGGGCCGCGCCGCCAACAGGAGATGCCGATGTCCGTGACCCTCAGGTGGGCGGCCGCCGCCACGCTCGTAGCCTTCGCCACCGGCGCCTTCGCCCAGGCCGCGCCGGTAGAGACCCGCCCGCCGATCACGCCCTACAAGCCGGCCTTCGGGGGCCAGACCCGCGCGCCGGAGCAGAAACTGGGCGTCGCCTTCCAGACCAGCGTCGTGACCCAGGGCCTGCAATACCCCTGGTCGCTCGCCTTCCTGCCGGACGGCCGGATGCTGGTGACCGAGCGCCGGGCCGGCAAACTGCGCCTGGTTGCCAAGGACGGCGCCCTGGCCGAAGCACCGGTGGCGGGGACGCCGGCGGTGATGAGCGCGGGCCAGGGCGGCCTGCTGGACGTGGCGCTGGATCCCGCCTTCAAGACCAACCAGCTGATCTACCTCAGCTACGCCGAGCCCCAGGCGGACGGGACCAACAACACCGCCGTGGCGCGGGGCAAGCTGGTGGATGGCCCCTCGCCGCATATCGAGGGCCTGACCGTGATCTATCGCCAGCAGCCCGCGCTTGCCTCGACCCTGCACTTCGGCTCGCGGTTGGTGTTCGGCCGCGACGGCAAATTGTTCGTCACCCAGGGCGAGCGCTTCATCCCCGAAGGCCAGAAGCAGTCCCAGGACCTGGGCAGCCTGCTGGGCAAGGTGGTGCGGATCGATCCGGATGGCTCCGTGCCGAAGGACAACCCCTTCGTCGGCAAGGCCGGCGCGCGGCCCGAGATCTGGAGCCTTGGCCACCGCAGCGTCCAGGCCGCGGCGCTGCACCCCCAGACCGGCGAACTGTGGGCGGTCGAATACGGTCCGCAGGGTGGCGACGAAATCAACGTCGTCCGCAAGGGCAAGGACTACGGCTGGCCGACCATCTCGTACGGCGTGAACTACGGCCCGGCGAAGACCCCGATCACCGGCGGCGAGACCCAGCGCCCGGGCATGGAGCAGCCGCTCTACTACTGGGACCCGGTGATCGCCCCGTCCGGCATGATCTTCTACACGGGCGGCCTGTTCCCGAAGTGGAAGGGCAGCATGCTGATCTCCGGCAAGCAGCCGCAGGGCCTGCCGGGTGGTTTCGTCACCCGCCTCACGATCAAGAGCGAGAAGGTGGTCGGTGAGGAGCGGCTGGACATCCCGGGGCCGGTCAACTGGCGCGACATCCGCCAGGGGCCGGATGGGGCGGTCTATCTGCTGAAGGACGGGCCGGCCGGACAGATCGTCAAGCTGACGCCGAAGGGCTGAGGCCGGCCCACCATCTTGTGTAACCCCGTTATGTCGCGTCGCTCGACACGCGCAACCTAGGAGTGCAGTATCCGCCCGGGAGTGGGCGTATCGATGACCGAGTACCGCGAGCAAGTGGCGGGTGTGGACTTCCGCGCGGTCTTCGAGGCGACGCCGAACCCCTATCTGCTTCTCGCGCCGGACAGCCCACGCTTCACGATCCTCGGCGTAAACGACGCCTATCTGGCGGCGACCAACACGCTGCGGGAAACGATCGTCGGTCAGGGCCTCTTCGAGGTGTTCCCTGACAACCCCGGCGACAGCCAGGCGAGCGGCGTGAGCGACCTGCGCGCTTCGCTCGACTGCGCCCTTCGCGAACGCCGGCCGGACGTGATGGGCGTCCAGAAGTACGATATCCCGCTGACCGACGGCTCGGACGGCTTCGAGGTTCGCTACTGGAGCCCGGTCAATTCGCCGGTGGTCGGCGCGGACGGAGCCGTCCGCTACCTGGTCCATCGGGTGGAGGACGTCACCGAGTTCATCCTGGCCCGCGAACACGCCAATGCGCAGATCGAGAGCATCCGCCACGGCGCCGATCGGACCGAGGCCGAGGTGCTCCGCGCCGGCGCCGAGCTGAAGGAAGCCAACCGCCAGCTCAAGCTCGCCGGCGAGCAGCTCGCGGACGCCAACGCGCGGCTCACCGACCTGGACCGCGTGAAGACCGAGTTCTTCTCCAACGTGAGCCACGAGTTCCGCACGCCGCTGACCTTGCTGCTCGGCCCGCTGGAACGGCTGATGGACCCGGCCCAGGAGATCTCCCCGCCGCAACGGCGACGGCTCTTGAAGACCGCCCACCGCAACGCTCAGCGGCTGCTGCGGCTGGTCAACAACCTGCTGGATTTCTCGAGTCTGGAGGCCGGTCGCCTGGTCGCCGCCTTCGCGCCCACCGACCTGTCGTCCATGACCGCCGAGCTGGCGTCGCACTTCCATTCCGCCTGCGAGGAAGCGGGCCTCGCGCTCGTCATCGACTGTCCGCCCCTGCCCCGGCCGGTCCACGTCGACCGCGGGCTGTGGGAGAAGGTCGTGCTGAACCTGGTCTCCAACGCCTGCAAGTACACCCTGAGCGGGTCTGTCCAGGTCGAGGTGCGCGCCAGCGCCGACGGCGCGGCGGCCGAGCTCTGGGTGCGAGACACCGGCGTCGGGATCCCGGAGGCGGAGCTGCCGCGGATCTTCGAGCGCTTCCATCGCGTGCGCGGCGCGGGCGGCCGCACCATCGAGGGCGCCGGGATCGGTCTGTCGCTGGTGCAGCAGGTCGTCGCCCTCCACGGCGGCGACGTCGCCGTCGAGAGCGAGCTCGGCCAGGGCAGCGCCTTCAGGGTCTCGGTCCCGTTCGGCGCCGCGCACCTGCCGGCCGACCACCTGGTCGGGAGCGACGAGGCGGCGACCAGGAACGTGCGCGTGCGCGCGGAAGAGACCCCCTCCTGGCTCGGCGGAGAGGAGCCCGCCTCGGACGAGGACGGCGCCTACGCCGTGTCCGACGTGGCGGGCCGGATCGTGCTCGCCGACGACAACGCCGACATGCGCGGCTACGTGAGCGGCCTGCTGCGCGCCGCCGGGCACGAGGTCACCGAGACACGCGACGGGGCGGCCGCGCTGGAGGAGACGCGGCTGCGCCCGCCGGACCTGGTGATCGCCGACGTGATGATGCCCGGCCTGGACGGCTTCGGCCTGGCGGCGGCGCTGCGAGCGGACGTGCGCACGGCCGGACTGCCGTTGATCCTGCTCTCCGCGCGGGCCGGCGAGGACGCCCGCGTCGAAGGCCTCGCCGCCGGCGCCGACGACTATCTCGTCAAGCCGTTCAGCGCCCGGGAATTGGTGGCGCGCGTCGACGGCGGCCTGCGTCTCACGCGGCTGCGACGCGACATGGAAGGCCAGCTGCGGCAAGTCCAGAAGATGGAGGCGGTCGGCCAGTTGACCGGCGGCATCGCCCACGATTTCAACAACCTGCTCACCGCCATCCTGGGCGGTCTCGACCTGATCCTGAAGCGGACGGAGGACGAGCGCATCCGCCGACTCGCGGAGAACGGCCTGGCGGCCGCCGAGCGGGGCGCCAAGCTGGCGTCGCAACTGCTGGCCTTCTCCCGCACGCAGCGGCTGCAGATCCAGGCGGTCGACCTGCGGGCGGTCCTGGATCAGGCGCGCGAGGCCGTTGCGCGGGCGGTCGGGCCGGCCGTCGCACTGGACATCTCCATCGACGACGCGGGCCGGTTCGTGATGGCCGACAGCGCCCAGGTCGAGCTGGCGCTCGTCAACCTGGCCGCCAATGCGCGCGACGCCATGCCGGACGGCGGCCGCCTGAGCATCGCCGTCGCGACGCGGGAAGTCGAAGGCGATCCCGAGCTGCCGCCGGGCCGCTACTCGGTGCTGTCGGTCACCGACACCGGCGAAGGCATGAGCCCCGAGGTGGCCGACCGCGCCTTCGATCCCTTCTTCTCCACGCGCGGCGTCGGCAAGGGCTCGGGCCTCGGCCTCAGCCAGGTCTACGCGACCGCCCGGAAGTGCGGCGGGGTCGCGCGGATCGAGAGCCGGCCACAAGCAGGCGCCGCCGTGCGCATATTCCTGCCGGCGGCCGAGCCCGCCGAGGAGGCCGCTCGCCCCCAAACCGCGAAGGCGGAGGGCGCCGTGGCGGAGCGAGGCGGCGCGACCGTCCTGGTGATCGACGACGACGAACTGGTCCGGCGGCTGTTCGTCGAGGGCCTGCAGGACGGCGGCTTTCGGGTCATCGAGGCGTCCGACGGGCGCGCGGGGCTCGAACTGCTCGACCGCGATCCGCCGGACGTCATGGTGGTTGACTACGCCATGCCGGGGATGAACGGCGGCGAGGTGGCGCGGCTGGCGCGCGCGCGATGGCCGGACTTGCCGATCCTCTTCGCCACCGGCTTCGCCGATTCCGCCGACCTGGCGCTGATCCCCGGCGCCGTCGTGCTGGGCAAGCCGCTCACGCTGCCCACCCTCACCGCCGCCCTGGACCGGGCGCTTACCGCAGCCGCAGGGTCATCGGCATCCCGCCCTGCGGCCGCATCGAGACCCGCATGACCGGCCGGATGCGGTGACCGGGGTCAGGCTCCAGGGTCGCACCGCGGACCAGGGTGGCCAGGATCGCCACCGCCTCGGTGAGCGCGAACGTCTGGCCGATGCAGACCCGCGGGCCGCCGCCGAACGGGAGGTAGGCGAAGCGGTGGCGCCCAGCGCTCTCCTCTGGCCCAAACCGGTCGGGGTCGAAAGCGTCCGGATCGCGCCAGAGCCGGCGGTGCCGGTGGATGGCGTAGATCGGCACGAAGATGAACGCGCCCTTCTTCACCGGATGGCCGCCGGCATGCGTATCCTCGGCGCACATGCGGCTCATCAGCGGCAAGGACGGATAGAGCCGCATCGCCTCCTGAACCACCTGGCGGGTGAAGGTCAGGCGCGCCACATGCTCGTCGGTGAGACTGTCGTCGCCGGCCACGGCGGCAATCTCGGCCCGGACCCGCTCGGCCGTCGCCGGGTCGCGGCCCAGCAGATAGAGCGACCAAGTCAGCGCCAGCGCCGTGGTCTCGTGGCCGGCGGCGATGAAGGTCAGCAGGTTGTCGCGCAGCAGGACGTCGTCCATCCGCCGGCCGCTCTCGGGATCCTCCGCCTGCATCAAGAGGTCGACCAGGTCGCCGCGCCCCGGCTCACCGCGCCGCCGCGCCACCATCCGGTCCACCATGGCCTTGAGGAACACCATGGCCCGCTGGCCGCGCGGCGCCAGGGCCACCCGGGTCCACGTCGGCCACTGCAACAGGTCCGCGGGCGTGATCTTGCCCAGGGTCTCCAGGTAGTCGGTGATCTTCCGCGCGGCGGCCTCGACGTCGATCCCCTCTCCGCCCGACAGCATGGTGTCGAGAATCACCTGGAAGGTGATGGCGGTCATCTCGGTGGCGATGTCGAGGCGCGCGCCCTCGCCCCGCTCGCGCCACCGGCCTAGGGCCGCCTCCGCGGCGTGGACCATGGCCGGGGTCATGGCGGCCACGTTGTCCGGCCGGAAGCCCGGCGCGGCGGCGCGCCGCTGCCAGCGCCAGTGTTCGCCGCGGGCGGTGAGCAGGCCCTCGCCCAGCGCCGGCTTGGTCACCCGGTCGAACATCCAGTCCTTGGGAAAGGCCTCGACCTTGTCGAGCAGGATGTCCTTCAGCATCGCCGGATCGCAGGCGTAGAGGAACGTCTGCCGCTCGTCGCCGCGCTGGTAGAACGGCTGCTCGTAGACCGCCTTCGGCCAGGCCTCGATCGGGTTGTCCAGCAGCTTCCAGAGCGCGTGGAAGTATGGCAGCGGCGCGTCCGGCGGCTCGACCGCGGGCGGGATCAGCAGGGACTTGGGCAGATCGTCGAGGGCCACCTATCTAAGCTAGTCCCCAGGCGCCCGGGCCGCCATGCCCGATGCGCGGGCAAAGCTGCGTTTCATGGAACAAGAGGCCTTTAGGTCTCGGTTCTGAAAGATAAAACTGTTAGGGACCCGGCAAAGGAACAGGGAGGATCGTTCGCGTTAGGATGGCAGCACCTGTCGCCATACGTGGACAGCGGAGCCTGCTTCGGCAGATCCGCGAGGCGCTCGCCGGGGGCGGCCCCGCGCAGCAGCGCCTGGACATGGTCGTGCGCATCATCGCGCTGTCCATGGTCGCTGAGGTGTGCTCGATCTACCTGCGCCGGGCCAACGGCGAGATGGAGCTGTTCGCCACCGAGGGCCTGGACGTCAGCGCCGTCCACGTGACGCGGATGAAGCCGGGCGAAGGCCTGGTGGGCGAGATCATGCGGCTGGGCCGGCCGCTGAACCTGGCCGACGCCCCCGAGCATCCTGCCTTCTCGTACCGCCCGGAAACCGGCGAAGACCCCTACCACGCGTTCCTGGGCGTACCGCTGCTGCGCGGCGGCCGGGTGATCGGCGTCCTTGTGGTCCAGAACCGCACCGAGCGCGTCTATTCCGAGGACGAGGTCGAGGACATCCAGATCGTCGCCATGGTGGTGGCCGAGATGGTCGCCTCCGGCGAACTCATCAGCGTCGGCGAGCTGGAGGGCGTCGAACTCGCGCCCCGGCGGCCGGAGTGGGTGAAGGGCTCCAAGTTCGCAGACGGCCTGGCCTATGGCGTGGCCGTGTTGCACGAGCCCCCGGTGGCCTCTTCGCAGCTGCTGTCGGACGACGTGGTGGCCGAGGAGGCGCGCCTGGCGGCGGCGCTGGATGGCCTGAAGGCGCAGATCGACAAGATGCTGGAGGGCCAGCACGGCCTGGTCGACGCCTCCTACGACGTGCTCGACACCTACCGCATGTTCGCCCACGACCGGGGTTGGAACCGCAGCCTCGAGGACGCGGTGAAGAACGGCCTCACCGCCGAGGCTGCGGTCGAGCGCGTCCGCTCCGAGCACCGCGCCCGCCTGGGCCAGGCCCGCGATCCCTACCTGCGCGAGCGGCTGCACGACCTCGAGGATCTGAACGACCGCCTGCTGCGCCACCTCTCCGGCGACGGCAGCGTGGCCCGCGAGCTGCCCGAGAACGCGATCCTGATCGCCCGGAACCTGGGCCCCGCCGACCTGCTGGAATACGACCGCACCCGGCTGCGGGGCCTCCTGCTCGAGGAGGGCTCCTCCGCCTCCCACGCCGCCATCGTGGCGCGCGCACTGGACATCCCCTGCGTCGGCCGGCTGCAGGGGCTGCGGGACAAGGTCTCCGAGGGCGACCCGGTCATCGTCGACGCCGAGACCGGCGAGGCCTATCTGCGTCCGCGGCCCGACGTGGCCACGGCGATCAAGGCGCGCATCGACGTGCGCCGCCAGCGGCAGGCCGAATTCGCCAAGCTGAAGGACACGCCCGCCTTCACCCGCGACGGGGTGAAGATCACGCTCCTGATGAACGCAGGCCTGGACGTCGACCTGGAGAGCCTGTCCGAGACCGGCGCCGAGGGCATCGGCCTGTTCCGCACCGAGTTCCAGTTCATGGTCTCGGAGGAGATGCCGCGGCTCACGGCCCAGACCGAGCTCTATTCCCGGGTGATGGACGCCGCGGGCGACCTGCCGGTGACGTTCCGCACCCTCGACCTCGGCGGCGACAAGGTGCTGCCGTACATGGAGGCCGAGCGCGAGGAGAACCCCGCCCTGGGCTGGCGGGCGATCCGCATGGGCCTTGACCGCCCGGCCCTGCTGCGGCTCCAGCTCCGCGCCCTGATCTCGGCGGCGCGGGGCCGGCCGCTCCGGGTCATGTTCCCGCTGGTGGCCAGCGTCGATGAATTCCGCGCCGGCCGCGCTCTGGTGGAGACCGAGGTGGCCTGGGCCCAGCGCCGGGGTCGCCCCGCGCCGTCGCGCCTGGACGTGGGCGCCATGATCGAGGCGCCGTCCCTGATCTGGCACCTGGACGCCCTGCTGCCGATGACCGACTTCGTCAGCGTCGGCACCAACGACCTGATGCAGTATCTGTTCGCCGCCGACCGCGGGAACCCGCGGATGTCCGACCGCTACGACCCCCTGTCGCCGCCGGCGCTGCGGGCGCTGGAGGCGATCCAACGCGCCTGCGCCGAGACCGGCACGCCGGTCAGCGTCTGCGGCGAGATGGCGGGCCGGCCGCTGGAGGCCTTCACCCTGACCGCCCTGGGCTTCGAGCGGCTGTCGATGCCGCCGGCCGGGATCGGCCCGGTGAAGCAGATGGTGCTGAGCTGCGACCGCGAGGCCGCGCGGCGCGGCGTCTCGGCCCTGCTGAAGTCCTCCGCCGGCTCCGTTCGGAACGAGATTGAAACCCTCGCGCGCAAACTCTACCTCGCCGTCTGATCCTCGCCCGAATCCGGGGACACTATCCGGAGCCGACGGCAAGGAGCGCCCGGGAACCCGCGTGTTACGCAAACGCACTTCGAAGAAGGCCGATACGACGCGCGGACGGCTCCGGGCGGCGCTGAATCTCGGCGCCTCGGAGGCCGCTGCGCACGCGGCGGCGCTCGTCGACGACGGCCCCGCGCCGCCGGTCGATCCGCTCTACGCCTACGAGACCCTCGGCGAGGCGCTGAAGGCGATCCGCCAGGAGAAGGGCCTGACCCTGCCGGAAGTGGCCGAGCGCACGCGGGTGCGGCGGCCCTACCTCGAGGCGATCGAGGAGATGCGGCTGGACGCCCTGCCGTCGCGTCCCTTCACCATCGGCTACATCCGCGCCTACGCCACCGCCCTGGGCGTCGATCCCGACCTGGCCACCGAGCGGTTCAAGAGCGACGAGCCGGTGCTGGAAGAGCCGTTGCGCGCCCCGGTGGGCGTGCTGGAGGAGAAGGATCCGCGGGTCGCCGCCTTCCTCATCGGCGCCCTGGTGATCATCGCGGCGATCGTGCTGTGGAACGTGGCCCAGCGGGCCATGATGGCCGCCGCCCCGCCGCCGCCGCTGGCGCCCGCCGCCCAGACCGCGAAGGCGCTGAGCCAGATCAAGCCGGGCACGGTCGAGCTGGGCTATCCGCTGCCCGCGCCCGTGGAATCGACCACGCCGCCCGCCTACGAGACCCCGGGCCTGGCCGCGGCCATGGGGGTTAGCACCGATCCGAACGCGGCGAACGTCCCCGCCCCGCCGCCCACCCGGGTGGGCGAACCGCCGCCGGTGGACCTGGCCTCGCTGTCCCCGGTCTTCGTCCCGAAGGGCCGGGTCTACGACTCCGGCAACCCGCAGCTCACCTCGGTGGTGACGGTGCAGGCCATCAAGGCCGGCGCGCTGATCGTCCGCGGACCCGACGGCTCGGTCTATTTCGCCCGCCAGCTGGCCAAGGGCGAGGCCTACCGCGTGCCTCAGCTCTCCGGCCTGACCCTGGACGTCTCGGCGCCGCACGACTTCCAGGTCTTCGTGGCCGGCCAGTCCAAGGGCGTGCTGCCCGCCCAGCAGGTGCTGGCCTCCAAGCTCGCCACCACGCCGGCGGCGCCCGTCGCGTCGACTGCGCCACGCCCTGTTGCGGCGGCGCCGCCTGTTCAGCCGCCCCCGCCGGCCGCGAAACCTGCCTCGAAGCCGGCTCCGCGCCCGCCCGCGCCCTAAGCCGCAGTTGGGTTTCCCCTCCGGACAGACTATTTTCCGCAGCGCATGACGACCGAAGCCCACACCGCCGTCCGCCCCTGGCGCGCCATCGACCGCCGGACCAGCCGCAAGATCCGCGTGGGCAGCGTGGAGGTGGGCGGCGACGCGCCGATCACCGTCCAGTCGATGACCAACACCCTGACGGCCGACGCCAAGGCGACGATCGAGCAGGTGCGCCAGCTCGAGGAAGCCGGCTGCGACATCGTCCGCGTCTCCTGCCCCGACGAGGACTCGACCGCGGCGTTCAAGGAGATCGCGCGGGCGGCCAAGGTCCCGCTCGTCGCCGACATCCACTTCCACTACAAGCGCGGCATCGAGGCCGCAGAGGCCGGCGCCGCCTGCCTGCGGATCAACCCCGGCAATATAGGCTCTCCGCAGCGGGTGCGTGACGTGGTCCAGGCCGCCCGCGACCACGGCTGCTCCATGCGCATCGGCGTCAACGCTGGCTCGCTGGAGCGCGACCTGCTCGAACAGTTCGGCGAGCCCTGCCCCGAGGCGATGGTCGAGAGCGCCCTGCGCCACGCCCGCATCCTGCAGGACCACGACTTCCACGAGTTCAAGATCAGCGTGAAGGCGTCCGACCCCTTCATGACGGTGGCCGCCTACCAGCAGCTTGCCGAGGCGATCGACTGCCCGCTGCACCTGGGCGTGACCGAGGCCGGCGCCACACGAACCGGCACGGTGAAGAGCGCCATCGGCATCGGCTCCCTGCTCTGGGCCGGCATCGGCGACACCATCCGGGTCAGCTTGGCCGCCGACCCGGTGGAAGAGGTGAAGGTCGGCTTCGATATCCTGAAGTCACTGGGCCTGCGCCACCGCGGCGTGAACATCATCGCCTGCCCCTCCTGCGCCCGACAGGGCTTCAACGTCATCCAGACGGTGGAGGCGCTGGAACAGCGGCTGGCCCACATCGCCACGCCCATGAGCCTGTCGATCATCGGCTGCGTCGTGAACGGCCCCGGCGAGGCCCTGATGACCGACCTGGGCTTCACCGGCGGCGGCAAGGGCGCGGGCATGGTCTATGTGGCCGGCAAGCCCGACCACAAGCAGGACAACGAGGGCATGGTCGACCACATCGTCAGCCTGGTCGAAGCCCGGGCGGCCGAGATCGAGGCGGCGAAGACCGCCGCGCTACAGGCGGCGGAGTAGCTTTCACAAAAATGACGCCCGCGTCACTCTTGCGCAGGTTAGCCATACGCGTTTAGGTGGCGGTCCAATTCTTGGGAGGGACGAATGTCCGCGGACGGCAACTGGAAAGTCACCATCAACACCCCGATGGGCGCGCGCACGATGAACGTGGGCATCGTCACCAGCGGCGACACCTTCACCGGTAAGGTGGACAGCGAAATGGGCGCTCAGGAGGTCACGGGCAAGGTTGACGGCGACAACCTGACCTGGAGCACCGACATCACCAATCCGATGCCGATGAAGCTCGAATTCTCGGCCAAGGTCGAAGGCGACAAGATGACCGGCAACTGCAAGCTGGGCATGTTCGGCAACGCCGCCCTGACCGGCGAACGCGTCTAAGCCATACCGCGCCGCAAGGCGTAGAGAAGGCCCCCTCCAGCGACGGAGGGGGCCTTTTTCTTATTGCTTCGGGGGGGTCACCGCATCCGCGGCGCGGTTCGCCGCATTGCCGACGTTGTCGGCCGCCGTGGAGGCGCTGTCGGCCACGCTGGACGCGGCGCTGGTCACCGCGTCGGTGCGGATCGCCTCGTTGCGGTTCGCCTGCAGCAGGAAGAACGCCACGATCGCCACCATCGCCAGCACGGCGATGCCGATCAGGACGCCGCCCAGGCCCGAGCCACCGCCCGAGTCGACATAGGTGGTGCCCCCGCCGTCGCGCTCGACCACGCGCTCGCGGGTCAAACCGTCGCTGCGTTCTGTCACGCGTTCGGTCGCCATTGTGAATCTCCGTCTGTCACCGGGGGCCGTAACACCCGGGCGCGCGGAGCGTTCCGCCTAGCGCCGCCGTGGCGGGACCACGTCGGCGAGGTCCGGGAAGGCCTTCCACTTCGGCTCCAGCGGCGCGGCGCCGGCGGCCGGCGCATAGTCCGACGGAGCCTCCATCGCCATCCGCGGGATGTAGCGGGGACAGTTCGGGAAGATGTCGATCGGCGCCACCTTCACCAGGAGCTGCGCGCCCGGAATATCGGCCATCGCCGGGTCGTCGGCCACCACCTCCGCGCGGCCGTTGACGCGCAGCCGGCCCGGCTTCTCGCCCATGGCGATGAACAGCAGGCCCACATGCGGATTGGCGGCGATGTTGCCCAGGCTCTTGAACATGCCGTTGCCGTCGTAGTCGGGGAACACCAGCAGGTCGGGCGCGGCGACGCGGGCGAACCCCGGCGGCCCGCCCTTGAAGGAGCAGTCCGGTCGGCCCTCTCCGTCCGCTGTCGCCAGGAAGAAGAAGCTCTGCGCGGCGATGAATGCCGCGTCGGCCTCGGTGAAGCGATCATGGCGCAGTTTCTCGTCCAGCCGGTCGGCCAGCGCGCGGCTGCCGAAGGCGTCCTGCAGCACCCGGTTGCCCTCGTGGTACATGGCGATCCTCCCGGGGCGATCATAGCGCGGAATTGGCGCCCGGCGCGGTTCCGGCTAGAGACACGGCCCTTCAAAGGACTGAACCCGTGCGACTTCCCCAGGCCAGGCTCGACCAGGTGCTCGACCGCTTCCGCGAGATCGAGGCGCGCATGGGCGCGGCCACGGACGGGGCCGAGATCGTCCGCCTGTCCAAGGAGCACGCCGAACTCAAGCCGGTGGCCGACGCGGTCATGGCGCTGGAGAAAGCCAAGGCCGAGGCGCCGGAGCTGGAGGAGATGCTGGCCTCCGGCGACGCCGACATGGCCGAGATGGCGCGCGACGAGTTGGAGGCGCTGAAGGAACGCATCCCCGCCCTGGAGCACGAAGTGGCCCTGCTGCTCGCGCCCAAGGACAAGGACGAGAACGCGTCCGCCATCCTCGAAGTCCGGGCCGGCACTGGCGGCGACGAGGCCGCGCTGTTCGCCGGCGACCTGTTCCGCATGTACCAGCGCTACGCCCAGGGCCAGGGCTGGCGGGTCGAGATCGACTCGGTCACCGAGGGCGAGATGGGCGGCTACAAGGAGATCGTCGCCGCCATCACCGGCGACGGCGTGTTCGGCCGGCTGAAGTTCGAGAGCGGCGTGCACCGCGTGCAGCGCGTGCCGGCCACGGAAGCGCAAGGCCGCATCCATACCTCGGCGGCGACGGTGGCGATCCTGCCCGAACCCGAGGACGTGGAGATCGACATCCGCGACCAGGACCTGCGCATCGACACCTACCGCTCGTCCGGCGCCGGCGGCCAGCACGTGAACAAAACCGACTCGGCCGTCCGCATCACCCACCTGCCCACCGGCATCGTGGTGACGAGTTCCGAGAAGTCGCAGCACCAGAACCGGGCGCGGGCCATGAAGGCCCTGAAGGTCAAGCTGTACGACCAGCAGCGCGAGGCCCTGGACACCGCCCGCGCCGACGCCCGCAAGAGCCAGGTCGGCTCCGGCGACCGCTCGGAACGGATCCGCACCTACAACTTCCCGCAGGGCCGGGTCACCGACCACCGCATCAACCTGACGCTCTACAACCTGCCCAAGGTGATGGAGGGCGAGGCTCTGGACGACGTCATCAACCCGCTGATCGCCGAAGACCAGGCCGCCCGGCTGGCCGCGCTGGAGGATGAGTTCGGCTGACCCCGGGGGTTTCACCCAAACCGCTCCCGGTAGGCCCTTGGCGCCACGCCCACGTGCTTCCGGAAAGCCCTTCGCAGGTTCTGTTCGTCGGCGAAGCCGCAGGTGCGGGCGACGTCCTTCAGGCTGTGGGCGCCGCCTTCCAGCCGGCGGCGGGCCTCCTCCAGGCGCACTCGGGCGACATAGGCCGCCGGCGTCACGCCCACCTCGTCCTTGAAGCGGCGGGAGAAGTGGCGGCTGCTCATGCCCGCCGCGGCGGCCAGGCGCTCCAGCGGCAGGTCCTCGTCCAGGTGGTCCAGGATCCAGAGCTGCAGTTCCCCCAGCCGGTCCTCGCGCTTCTCGGCCTCCAGGAAGCGGCTGAACTGCGCCTGGCCGCCCGGCCGCTTGCGGTAGATCACCAGCTCCTGGGCGACGGCCACCGCGGTGGCCTTGCCATGGTCCTGCTCGACCATCTCCAGGGCCATGTCCATGCCGGTGGTCACACCAGCCGAGGTGAACAGCCGCCGGTCCTGGACGTAGATCGCGTCGGGTTCGATCCGGCAGCCGGGCGCCATGGCGGCCAGCCGCTCGCAATAGGCCCAGTGGGTGGTCGCCCGCCGTCCGTCCAGCAGCCCGGCGGCCGCCAGCACCAGCGAGCCGGTGCAGATCGAACCCAGGCGCTGCACGCGCGGCGCCATGGCCCGCCCCCCAGCCGCACGTGATCGTCGTGCCGGCCCAGAAATCCACCGAGGCGTCGCGCGCCTGGCTGAAGGCCGCCTCCGAGAAAGCCGACATCACCATGAGCGTCTGCACGGGCGCCTTCCAGCTGGGCCGAGTGGGTCTGCTTGACGGGCTGAAAGCCACGACCCACCACGACTACTACGACGCCTTCGCCAAGGAGTTCCCGAAGGTGCAGCTGGAGCGGACGCCGCGGTTCGTGGACTCGGGCCGAATCGCCACGGCCGGCGGCCTCACCTCAGGCATCGACCTGGCCCTGCACGTGGTCGGCCGCTACTTCGGGCCGGAAACGGCCGAGGCCACGGCCCGCTACATGGAGCACAAGCAGACCGAGCGACCGGTCTAGGGCCGAGCCTCCTCGTTCTCGGTGACGGTCGCCAGCGGCGGCGTCTCGGGCGGCGGGTGGCGTCGGCGCAGGTTGCGGACCTGGCGGCGGAGGATGTCGAGCAGCAGGCTCGTGCCCTTGCGGAAGCCCACGAAGCGCAGGCCCACGGTGTCGGCCATGGCCGCCCCGCGCTTGCCCATGGGCTTGGGCGGGCCGGTGGTGGAGTCCATGGCGGTCTGGTGTTCGATCTCGGCGTTCAGCTCGGCGCCCATCAGGATCACCATCACCGAGAACCAGATCCAGAGCATGAAGCCGATCATGGCGCCGAGCGAGCCATAGGTGGCGTCCAGCCTCGCCACGTTGTTCAGGTACCAGGAGAAGCCGGCCGAGCCCGCCATCCAGAGGAAGGCCGCCGCGGCGCTGCCGGGGACCAGCCACCGCCAGCGGGCCCGGCGGCGGCTCGGCCCATAGCGGTAGGCGATGCAGAAGGCGCTGGCCGCCACGCCATAGACCAGCGGCCAGCGGGCGGCGATCAGCCAGTCCTCGCGGATGCGCAGCGCCTCCATGGCGATCGGCGCCGCCACCAGGATGACGCTGACCAGCGTCAGGAACAGCAGCAGGGCCAGGGTGAAGCCATAGGTCAGGGCGGTGCGCACGAGGTAATTGCGCTTCTCGGTCTCGTCGTAGGCGATGTTCAGGCCGTCGAAGAGCGACTTCATGCCGGCGCTGGCGCTCCAGATCGACAGCAGCAGGCTGACGATGAAGGCCGCCGACAGCCCCGCCGCCTTGCCGTTGGCGAGACGCAGCATCTGTTCGCCCAGCAGGCGGACGGCCTCGGGCGGGAAGATGGTCGAGAGCTGCACCAGCTGTTGCTCCACCAGCCGCACGTCGGCGATCAGGCCATAGAGCGAGACGAACACCCCCAGCGCCGGAAAGATGGCCAACAGGGTGTAGTAGGTCACGCTGCCGGCCACCACGGTCAGCCGGTCGTGACTGATCTCGCGCCAGGTGCGCCAGAGGATGTCCTTCCAGCCCCGCCAGGGGATGTGGCGCGGCCGCTCCGCGACCCGCCCGCGGCCGGGCTCCTGCTGCTCGAAATGGGCTGGTTCGGCGACGGTCTGCCGGCTGAGGCCTGGCTGGGGCTTGGGCTCGACGCGCAGGGGCTGGGGGACGGGGCGCGCGCGCGTGGCGTTCCACCAGGCAGCAGCCAGCGCGACGGTCAGCGCCCAGGGCGCGAGGCTGGCCACCGACGGTGCGGCCCGCCGGCGCGGCGGCGGCGTTGGTTGGACAGCGGTCACTCCGGCGCTCCCACAGCGGCGCTCGGGCTAACCCCTGGGGTGGCGGTCCGTTCCCGGATTCCGACCTGGCCGAGCTTGAGCATTTCCGGTGTTTCGGCCAGAAGCCGGCCATGAACGGCCACGTCGCGGCGATCTATCGCCATCCGGTTAAGGGCTTCACGCCCGAGAGCCTGACCCACGCGGACCTCGCCCCCGGCGAAGGTTTCCCGCACGACCGCATCTGGGCGGTGGAGAACGGGCCGTCCGGCTACGACCCCGACGCCCCGGCCTTCACGCCGAAACAGAAGTTCACCGTCCTGGCGGCGATCCCGCAGGTGGCGTCCGCGCGCACCCGCTACGACGAGGCCACCGGCCTGTTCACGGCCGAGGCGCCGTCCCGGCCGAGCTTCGCCGGGCGGCTGGCGGACGCCGATGGGCGCGAGGGCTTCGCGGCCTGGCTGACCGGCGTGCTCGCCCCAGACGACCTGCGTGGCCCCCTGAAGGTAGTCGACGCGCGCGGGTCGTTCCGCTTCACGGACCATCCGCTGGGTCAGGTCTCGGTCATCAACCTGGCCAGCGTCCGCGACCTGGGCGAGAAGATGGGCGTCGAGTTGGACCCGCTGCGGTTCCGCGGCAACCTCTACGTCGAAGGGTGGCCGGCCTGGGCCGAGAACGAATGGACCGGCCGTGAGTTGATGGTCGGCTGGGCGCGGGCCAAGGTCTTCAAACCCATCGTCCGCTGCGCGGCGACCGAGGTGGACCCGACCACGGCGGTGCGCGACCTCGAGGTGGTGAAGGCGCTGTTCGACAACTACGGCCACATGTTCTGCGGGATCTACATCCAGATGACCTCCTCCGGCCGCGTAGGCCTGGGCGACGCCGTGACGGCGCCGCAATGACCGTGAACCTGGTCCAGGCCTGGAAGGGCGCGCGCGCGCGCCTGGAAGCCGCCGGCGTCTCCGGCCCGGTGATCGACGCTCGCCTGCTGGTCGAGGCCGCCGCTGGGGTCACCCGGGTGGAGATCGTCACCGATCCGCACCGGGACCTGACCCCGGAGCAGGAGGCGACGCTCGACGACTACCTGAGCCGCCGCGAACGCCGGGAGCCGGTCAGCCACATCCTGGGCCGCAAGGGGTTCTGGAAGATCATGCTGGGCGTCACCAAGGACGTCCTCACGCCCCGTCCCGACACCGAGACCGTGGTGGAATATTCCCTGCGCGACTTCCCGGAGCACGCGCCCTGGCGGATCCTCGACCTGGGCGTCGGCTCGGGCGCCATCCTTCTGGCCCTGCTGGCCGAGCGGCCGGCGGCCAAGGGCCTGGGCGTCGACGTCTCCGAGGAAGCCCTGGCCGTGGCGCGTGACAACGCCGCCTCGCTGGGCCTGGCGGGCCGCGTGGCCCTGCTGCGCGGCGACTGGACCGCGGGCCTGCAGGGCGAGGAGTTCGACCTGGTGGTCTCCAACCCGCCCTACATCGCCAGCGATGTCATCGAGACCCTGGAGCCCGAGGTGCGGGACCACGAACCGCGCCTGGCGCTGGAGGGCGGCGCCGACGGCCTGGACCATTACCGCATCCTCGCGCCCGAGATCCTGCGCGTGCTGAAGCCCGGCGGACGCTTCGCCGTGGAGATCGGCTACGACCAGAAAGACGCCGTGGAAGCCCTGTTCAAGGAGGCCGGCGCCGTCTTCGTGGAGACCATCCGCGACCTCGCCGACCGGGACCGCGTCGTCGCAGGCGAGAAAAAGACCTTGGAAACGGCGGGCTGACTCGCTACATCAGATCACGTCTCCACCCAAATTCGTCGGTGTTGCAGGTAGATGCGTCCCCATGAAGGACGCCCGCCCGACCCGACAGGCGCGACGCTTCCTTAGCCTCTCGCTGATGAGCTTCCGGGCGGAAGACGGGGAAAACACACGTCTTCACATGAATGACCGGGCCGAGGCCCGACCACGCTGAAGACCAAGGCGTCGATAGGGCGCTAGGGAAGAACCGAACGGTTTCCGAATTATGAGAGATTTCAAGGGTATGAAGCGCCAGCGCGGGCGCAATCGGGGTGGCGGCAGCGGCGGCGGCGGCAACAAGCCCCAGCAGCACAACGCCAATCGGGCGTTCGATTCGAACGGCCCCGACGGCGTGAAGGTGCGCGGCAACGCCCAGCACGTCTTCGAGAAGTACCAGCAGCTCGCCCGCGACGCGACGTCGGCCGGCGACCGGGTGCTGGCCGAGAACTACCTGCAGCACGCCGAGCACTATTTCCGCCTGCTGCGCGCCATCCAGCCCAACCGACCGGCCAGCGAGATCTACGGCCGCGACCAGTTCGCGTCGGGCTACGACATCGATTTCGAGGACGAGAGCGGCCAGGCCCAGGCGATGGCCGCCGATGAAGCGGCCGCCGAGGGCGAGGCCCGCGAGGACGCGGAAGGCCGCGACCAGAACCGCGACCAGAACCGCAGCCGCGGCGAGTGGCAGTCCCGCGATCGCGACGATCGTCCTCGCGACCGCGACCGCGACCAGAACCGCAGCCGCGACCGCGGCGACTGGCAACCCCGCGATCGGGACGACCGTCCGCGCGATCGTGACCGCGACCGCAACCGGCCCCGCGACGACCGCCCGCGTGATGATCGACCGCGCGACGAACGTCCCCGCGACGAGCGTCCGCGTGACGACCGGCCTCGTGACGACCGCCCCCGCGCCGAGGGCGAGGATCGCCCGGCCGACGACCGTCCGCGCTACGACCGCGACGAGCGTCCGCGCCGCGACCGCAATCGGGATCGTGACCGCGACGACCGCCCCGAGCGCGACCCGCTGGCCGTGGTCCAGCCGCAGGGCGATCCGGCGCCCGAAGCGCCCCGTGCGCCGATGCTGCGTGACGCCGAGGGGGGCGCCAGCCATGCGCCGGCCTTCCTGCAGCCCACGCGTCCGATCCCGGCCGCGCCGGCGGCTCCGGTCGCCGACGCCGAAGAGAAGCCCAAGCCCCGCCGTCGCCGCGCCCCGCGCAGCTTCGAAGGCGGCGAAGGCGCTCCGGCGACCGCGGACTCCGACGAGGGCTGATCTTCGTCCCTCCCTTAATGGGGAGGGACAGACCGCGTAGCGGTCAGGGTGGGGAATGCAGGTTCAAGCTCAGCGCTTGATCGCGGCTCCCCACCCGTCCGGCGCCGCGCGCCGTCCACCCTCCCCATTAAGGGAGGGACACCTACTCCGACCGCTTCAGCAGCTCCGCCAACTCGTCCTTCCACAGCGCCGCCCAGGTGTGGGTGCCGTGGCCGCGCGTGTTCTCGCTGGCAGGGATCAGGACGAATTTCGTGGTCTTGAGGCGCTTGGCCTCCCGCTCGGCAATGCCCAGCTCAGGCGGGTTGATGAAGTCGTCCGCCGAGTTCACCCAGGTCATGGGCGCGGTGATCTTTTCCAGGGTCTTCGACGGGTCGTAGGTTCGCGACGCGTCGAGCTGGTAAATCAGGTCGTTGGCGTCCACAGGCGCCATCCGCCGCGCCAGCTCCGGCCCGATCCACTCATCCACTGCCTGGCGGGTCGGCAGCTGGTTCTGCATCGGCAGCGGCGAGGCGCCCACCAGGATCAGCAGGTCCTGCGCCGTCCGCAGGCCCTGGGCGGGCTGGGTCGCGTAGTCGCCGCCGTTCCACGCCGGGTCGGCCTGCACCGCATCGATCGCCATCCTGCGCCACAGCCGGTTGCGGCCGGCGATCTCGGTCGGCAGGCAGGCCAGCGGCATGATCGCCCGCGACGCCTGCGGCCAGGCCTCGGCCCACATGAAGCCGTGCATGCAGCCCATGGACGTGCCCATCAGCAGCCGCAGCCGGTCAACCTTCAGTCCTTCGGTGACCAACGCATGCTGCGCCTCGATCATGTCGGCGTAGTCGTACTTCGGGAACTTGGCCTTCAGGCCGTTCGAGGGCTTCGACGAGCCGCCGTGGCCGATGCCGTCCGGCAGGATGATGAAGTATTTCGCCGGATCCAGCAGCCCGCCCGGCGCGAACAGCACGTCGGCGAACTGCGGCGAGAGGAACTGCCGCCCCGTTCCGCCGGTGCCGTGCAGGATCATGATCGCGTTGGTGACCTTGCCGCCGGCGTCGGTCTTCGGCGTCCCCAGGGTGTAATAGTGGATCTTCAGCTCCGGCACGCTCTCGCCCGAGCGGAACCGGAAGTCCTTGATGACGTAGTCGTGCGCCGCCGGCTCGGGCGCGGCCGCCGCGCTTCCGAGCGACAGCAGGGCGGCCGCCGCGGCCGCAAGCAAGACCTTCAAGGCGCGTTGCATACTGGAGTCCCCCTTAAGAAGGCGGACCCTACCTCACTCGTCCTGCCACGGTCAGCCGCAGGCTGAACCGGGGGCCCCAAGCGGCCTCAGGGCGGCGTCAGATCACCTTGGGTCCCCCGGCTCGTCCTTCGGACGACCGTGGGATGACGATGGACCTAGAACCGATACCCCACGCCCATGCGGAAGCTGCGGCCCGGCAGCGGGGCGACGTCCTTGAGGAACGAGGCGTGCTCGCGGGCCTCGACGTTGGTCAGGTTGTGGCCGTCGAGGAAGAACTTGAAGTCCGGCTGGTTCGGGAACGGACGCAGCACCAGCGAGGCGTTCAGCATGGTGTAGCCGTCGGTGGGCAGCTCGAAATTCGCCACCCGGTCCTGTTTGCCCACGGTGTGGACCTCGACCGTGCCAGTCCAGGCGCCGCCCTCGTAGACGCCGCGCCCGGTCAGCGACCACGGCGGGATGCGGGCTGCCGGACCGAAGTCGGTCTCGCCGTGGACGTAGTCGCCGGCCGCCTCGAGGCGGAAGCTCTTTTCGCCCGAGCGCCAGGGCGTGTAGTCGACCTCGGCCTCGGTCCCGTAGAACTTTGCCCCGCCCTGCACGAAGTTGAAGATCGGGAAGCCGCTGTCCGCATCGGTGGCGCCCGTCGGGATCAGGTCGATGAAGTTGTCGTAGTCGGCGTAGAAGCCGTGGAGGTCCAGGGTCCAGCTCGCGTTGTGATAGTGGGCCGTGGTGTCGAGCGAGTACGACACCTCCTTGTCCAGGGTGGGATCGCCGACTTCGAAGGCCCCCGTCGCCGGGTGGGCGCCGAAGGACGACAGCTCCTCCTCGGTGAGGCCGCGGCTGGTGCGCGACACCGAGGCGCCGAAGAACCAGCCTTCGATCGGCCGCACGAACACCCCGACCGACGCCGAGAGATTGGTGAAGTCGCGGTCGGCGCGGATGTTCTTGATCGAACGGGTGTCGACGCGGACGCCGCCCTCGATCCCCCACTTGTCCCTGTCCAGGCGCTGCAGGGTGAAGACGCCGGCCTCGTCGATCTTGGTGGCCGGGATCAGCGCCTCCTCGCCGATGGCGTCGAAGGTGCGGTGCAGGCCCTGGAAGCCCACGGCGCCCTGCCAGCCGTCGCGGTTGGGCTGCACCAGCTCGACGCGCCCCTCGTAGCCCTTGGAGAGGAAGGTCGTGCCCGCCTCCTCGCCCTCGAATTCAGTGTGCTTGTAGTCGGAATAGCCGCCGGCGAACTTCACGCTTTCGAACGGGCCGAAGCCGAGGTTCAGCCCGCCGCGGGCGTCGACCCGGGTCTGCTTCAGGCCGATGTGGACGTCTTCCTCCGCGGCGCTGCCGTACTTGCTGTCGGTGTGCTTGACCGCCAGGCCGCCCCAGCCCTGATCGCCGGCGTAGGAGAGACCGCCGCCGAAGGCGTCGAGGTCCACGAAGGTGTTGGGCACCTTGGTCCGCGACCGCGAGGGCGCCGGCAGGCCCAGCTCCGCGGCCAGTTCGCGCGACATCGGGTCGACCGGGATCTCGTAGTCCTCGCTGCGGCGATGGGCGCCGTCCAGGGTCAGCATGAGCCCGTTGCCGATGCCGGCCGACAGCGCGCCCGACACGGCCTTGCCCTCGTCGCCGGTGTTGTACGAGCCCAGCAGGCGGCCGTGGACGCCCTCGACGTATTTGGAGGGGATCCGGTTGTCGATGATGTTGACGATGCCGCCGATGGCCGAGCCGCCGTAGGCCAGGGCCGACGGCCCGCGCAGCACCTCGATCCGCTCGGCCTCCTGCGGGTCGCTAGCCACCTGGTGGTCGGGCGACAGGCCGGAGGCGTCGATCATGCCCACGCCGTTGGTCAGCACCTGCACCCGCGGGCCCGACAGGCCGCGGATCACCGGCCGGCTGGCGCCCGGGCCGAAGAACGACGAGCGCACGCCGGGCAGGTTGGCCAGCACGTCGCCCAGGCCCGCCGAGGGCGCGAGATCCAGCGCCTCGCGCTTCACGACGTTCACGCTGGTGGTCGTGGAGTCGAGCGACACCACATAGGGCGCGGCGGTCACAACCACCTCCGACAGGTCCTTGCCGGGGCCTGCGTCGTCGGCCGCGCACGCGGGCGAAGCGAGCAGAGCCAGGACGCCGGCGGCGGCAAAGAGGGGGACGCGGGACATGAGGGGGAACGCCTTTGGGGAGGTCGAGCTTGCGGAACGACGCAAGTGTTATGAAATAACATAACCGTTCGTCAAGCGCGTTGCCGCTGGGCGCTGAACCGGGTTAGCTGAAGGCCATGAGCGACGTCTGCCATCATCATGCCGAGCACGAGCACCACGGCCTGCGCGGGACGTCGCTGCGCCGCGCGCTGGAGGCGGCCGAGGCGCGTTGCGCGGAGACCCAGGAGCGGCTGACCGCGCCGCGCCGCCGCGTTCTGGAACTGCTGCTTGGAGCGGACGCTCCGATGAAGGCCTACGACCTGATCGCGACCTATGGCGACCAGGGCGAGCCGGCCAAGCCGCCGACGGTCTACCGGGCGCTGGAATTCCTCGAACGCCTGGGATTCGCGCACCGGATCGAGAGCCTGAACGCCTATGTGCCCTGCCGGATTGAGGGCGGGCACATGGCCGCCTTCCTGATCTGCGACTGCTGCGGCGAGGCGGCCGAGTTCGAACCCGATTTCGGCCCCCAGCTAGAAGCGGCCCGGGCGGCCGGCTACGAGGTGCGCCAGGTGACCCTGGAGGCCCGCGGCCTCTGCGCGGGGTGCCGCAAGCACTGAAATCAAGCTCCTCCCCTGTCGCGCAGACGACGGGGGAGGTGGATCGGCGCGGCACGCGGCGAGACGGAGGGGGCGTAATGCAGCCGATTCCGAGCTTGGAGCTTCGCGCCCCGTCCACCGCTTCGTGGTCCCCCTCCCCCGTCCTCCTTGGGACGGGGGAGGAGCAATAGTTCAGTACCAGAAGACGTCGCGAACGATCTGGACGATGCGGCCGCTGAACTCGTCGATCAGCAGGGCGTCAGGACCGGACCGCACCCACTCGTAGCCGGGGGGCGGCAGGGGCAGGTCGTACAGCCACGGGTCGACGATGTAGTAGCCCGGGCCGTACCAGGCGCGCGGATAGAACTCCCCGAACGCCCAGGTGCGCAGGTAGAAGCCGCTCGGCGGCCGCCATGAATACCGGTAGCGGTGCGAGCTGAAGTAGGAGGACGGATAGCGGCCGCGCTCCCACCGGCGGTAGTCATAGCGGCGGCCATCGCCCCGGCGGTCCCAATCGCGACGGTCGTTGTCGCGGCGGTCCCAGTCGCGGCGATCCCCGTCCCGGCGATCCCAGTCCCGGCGATCGGTGTCGCCCCGGCCGCTCCAGTCGCGCCGGCCGTCATCGCGCCGCCCGTCGCGCCCGCTCCAGTCCCGGCGGTCTCCATCCCCGCGGCCGCCCCAATCCCGGCGACCCTCATCGCGGCGTCCATCGCCGCGAACGCCGTCGTCGCGCCGGCGGTCGCCCTGCTGGACATCACCACCGCGCCGTTCGCCGGCGCCCTGGCCGCCCCGCTGGCCATAGCGGCCGTCGCCGCGGAAGCGGGGCCGGTCCGCCTGGGGCGCAGGCTGTGCCTGCGGAGCCTGCGGCGCGGGCGCGGCCTCGGGCGCCCGTGGGCCACGCTCGCCGCGCCATTCGTGCTGGGGCCGGCCGCCGCCCGAGCCATCTCTCTGCGGCCGATCGCGCCGTTCGAGGCGCTCCTGCCGGTCGCCGCGGTCGCCGCGCTCGCCCCGGTCCTGCGCCATCGCAGGCGCCGCCTGGGCCATCAGCACGGCGGCCAGGGCCGCCATCGCAATCTTCATCGCCGTCAATCCATACGGGGCCGCGCAAGGCGGCCCGAGAGTCCCTTAATGCAAGGATCGCTCCACGCGCGTGAACCGCGCTTGAACGGCAGCGCCGCCCGCGCGTAGTCAGGACAGGAGATGGAGGACTTCGGCTTGGTCGCGACGCCCAACGACATCCTGGGGTTCTGGACGAACGCCGGCCCCAAGCAGTGGTACGCCGCCAACGCCCGGTTCGACGAGGCGATCCGGCTCAAGTTCGAGCCCGTGCACCACGCCGCGGCCCGCGGGGAATACGACAAATGGGCCGACACGCCCGAAGGGGCGCTGGCCCTGCTGATCCTGCTGGACCAGTTCCCGCGCAACCTCTTCCGCAAGTCGGCCCACGCCTTCGCGACCGACCCCAAGGCCCGGGCGATCGCGCGGCAGGCGACGGAACGGGGCTGGCACCTGCAGGTCGAGCCCGAGCTGCGGCAGTTCATGCTGCTGCCGTTCGAGCACTCCGAGGACATCGCCGACCAGGACCTCTGCCTGGCGCTCGCGGCGGAGCTGGACGACCCGGAGATCGTGAAATGGGCCGTCATCCACCGCGACATCATCGCGAGGTTCGGCCGCTTCCCGCACCGCAACCCGATGCTGGGACGCGCGACGACCGCCGAGGAACAGCAATTCCTCGACGACGGCGGTTTCGCGGGCTGACGAAGCCTATTCCGGCTTCGCGGTCTCGGCCTTGGCTTCGTCCTTGGCGGACTCGGCCGCCTTGGTCACGCAGACCTTGCGCGGCATGCGCGAGCCGCTGGGCGTGGCGGTATAGCAGGTCTTCGTCGGGCCCTTGCCTTCAGCCTTGGCCGACTTCGCCGGAGCCTCGGCGGCGGGCTCGCCGGCCTTCGTCGTCTCGGGCGCGGCGAACAGGACCAGCGCGGCGACAGCGGAAATGATCATTCTAAGATCCGATGATGCGTAAAAACTGGATCGGGTCTTAACGGCCGTTAACGCCCTGGCCAAGCCTGGAATCGACGAACGGTCGTCCTCAATTCGGACGACAGCCTGTGGATGAGGCGAAACGAATGCGAATCGCCGATTTGCGAATCACCCGCGGCGAGCGACCCTCAAGACTGATGAACGCACATGTCGCCATCGCAGCCCCCTACGCGGCGGATCCGGACCATCCGGAGCGCCAGTACCTCGACCTGCTCGCCGACATCATGGCGAACGGAGTGGAGCGCGGCGACCGCACGGGCACCGGCACGCGCGGCGTGTTCGGCCGGCAGATGCGGTTCGACCTGGCCAGGGGCTTCCCGCTCCTGACCACCAAGAAGCTGCACCGGAAGTCGATCATCCTCGAGCTGCTCTGGTTCCTGCGCGGCGACACCAACGTCCGCTGGCTGCAGGAGCGGGGCGTCAGCATCTGGAACGAATGGGCCGACGCCGAGGGCGAACTCGGCCCCGTCTACGGCAAGCAGTGGCGGTCCTGGGCTGCGCCGGACGGTCGCGTGATCGACCAGATCACCGCCGTCGTCGAGGGCCTGAAGACCAACCCCAACAGCCGCCGCCACATCGTCTCGGCGTGGAACCCGGCCGAGGTGGAGGACATGGCGCTACCGCCCTGCCACTGCCTGTTCCAGTTCTTCGTCGCCCCAGATGGAGAAGGGGGCGGGAAACTGAGCTGCCAGCTCTACCAGCGCTCGGCCGACGTCTTCCTGGGGGTACCGTTCAACATCGCCAGCTATGCCCTGCTGACCCTGATGGTGGCCAAGGTCTGCGGCCTGCAGCCCGGCGAGTTCGTCCATACCCTGGGCGACGCGCACCTCTACCTGAACCACCTGGAGCAGGCGCGGTTACAATTGTCACGTGACCCGCTTCCCCTTCCGGTCATGCATATCGCCGACCGCTCCGACCTGTTCGCCTTCGAGTACGAGGACTTCAAACTCGAGGGCTATGCCGCCCACCCGTCCATCGCGGCCCCGATCGCGGTGTAGCGATGAAGCCGCCGCTCACGCTCAGGGAAGTGACGGAGTCTGCGGCGCAAATCTCCGACATCTATGCCGGCAAGTACGCCATCGCCCGCGACGACGACTGGTTCCTGCTGAAGCTGCAGGAAGAACTCGGCGAACTGGCTCAGGCCCACCTGCGGCTGTCCAGCCGCGGCCGGGGCGAGGCCAGCGAGCACGACCGCGCCGACGAGGCGGCCGACGTGCTCTGCATGGTGCTGCTCTATTGCCGCCGCTTCGGCATCGACCCCGACGCCGCCGTACGCCGGAAATGGCTGCAGTGGCTGGAGCCGGTGGCCGTCACGCCGCCGGGGCCACCTTCGGCAGCCCCTCCCCGGCCGTCTCGCCAGGACGCAGGAACAGCCGCGTGATGGCCGGCTGAGCGTCGCGGATGCGGGCGCTGAGGTCGCTGGCGGCATCCTCGACCCCGCCGCCGGGCAGGTCGTCGTCGAAGTCGATGGTGACGCCGACCAGGATCTCCTCCGGACCCAGGTGCAGGCTCAGCACCTCGATCACCTGCACGACGCGCGCGTCCGCTTCCAGGATGGCGCGCACATCGCGAACGATCTCGGGCGAGGCCGCCTCGCCGGTCAGGAGGCTGCGGGTCTCGTTGGCCATGAAGATGGCGATCAGGGTCAGCAGCACGCCGATGCCGATGGAGGCGATGCCGTCGGCCTGGTGGAAGCCCAGCAGCGACGAAGCCGCCACGCCGGCCAACGCCATCAGGAGGCCGATGAGGGCGCCAGCGTCCTCCAGCAGGACAGCGAACAGGCTGGGGTCCTTGCTGGACTTGATGGAGCTCAGGAACCGCCCCCGCCCGCCATGTCGGCGTCGATGTTCACGGAAGGCGACAGCGAACGAGGCGCCTTCGAAGCCTATGGCCAGACCCAGCACCAGGAAGTTGATCCAGGCGCTTTCCATCGGCTCGGGTTCCGCCACCCGCAGGAAACCCTCGTAGATCGAGAAGGCGCCGCCCAGGGCGAAGATCAGCAGGGCGACCACGAAGGACCAGAAATAGAGCTCCATGCCGTGGCCGAACGGATGGCCGTCGTCCGGCGGCCGACTGGCCCGCTTCAGGCCCAGCAGCAGCAGGCCCTGGTTGCCGGTGTCGACCAGCGAGTGGACCGCCTCGGTCAGCATCGCGGACGACCCGGTGAACAGGAACGCCACGAACTTGCTGACCGCGATGGCCATGTTGCCGCCCGCCGCGGCGTAGATCGCGAGCTTGGAGTCGCCTGCCATTCGAACTCTCCCGGGCGCAGAACGGCCAAGTCGCGGTTTGGTGACAACGCGCGGCGCGGGTTAGAGACTGGGGCATGCCCCAGGTCATCCTCGCCGCCGGTCCCATCGCGCGCGCCCGCAACGGCGTCATCGGCCGCGACGGGGCCCTGCCCTGGCGGCTGAAGTCGGACCTGGCGATCTTCCGCGCCGTGACCATGGGCAAGCCGGTGATCATGGGCCGCAAGACCTGGGAGAGCCTGCCGAAGAAGCCGCTCGTGGGCCGCATGAACATCGTGCTCAGCCGCGACGGCTCGTTCGAGCCCAAGGGCGCCGTCGTCTGCGAGGAGTTCAGCGAGGCCGTCTCCATCGCCCGCGAACAGGCCGAGGAGGACGGGGCCAGCGAGGTCTGCGTGATCGGCGGCGCCTCGCTGTTCGAACTGGCGCTGCAAAAGGCCCGGCGACTCTACCTCACCGAGGTGGACGCCGAGGTCGAGGGCGACGTGGTCCTTAGCCCCATCGACGAGAGCCGCTGGACCGAGGTCCGTTCCGAGCGCCACGAGGCGTCGGACGTCGACGAATATCCCTTCACGGTGCGGGTCCTCGACCGCCTCTAAGCTGACGCCGCGTCATCGCTGGCGCGGCATCGAAGCCGCGCTATGGTCGCTCCCAACGACAAGAGGGAGTTGGGGATGGATATCGATCTGATCTGCGACGGGCTGGAGTTCCCGGAGGGCCCGGTCGCCATGGCCGACGGCTCTGTGATCCTCACCGAGATCAAGGGCCAGCGGCTGACCCGCGTGAAGCCGGACGGTTCCAAGGAGACCGTGGTCGAGACCGGCGGAGGGCCCAACGGGGCGGCCATCGGCCCGGACGGCGCGATCTGGATCACCAACAACGGCGGTTCGTTCGAGTGGCTGGACAACGGCGGCCTGACCATCCCCGGCCCGACCCCGCCCTCGCACACCGGGGGCTACATCCAGCGGTTCGACCCGAAGAGCGGCAAGCTGGAAACGGTCTACGACAGCTGCGACGGCAAGCGGCTGGTAGGGCCGAACGACCTGGTCTTCGACAAGGCCGGCGGCTTCTGGTTCTCGGACCACGGCTGCTCCACGCCGGAGGGCCGCAAGAACGGCGCGGTCTACTACGCCAAGACCGACGGCAGCCACATCAGCCAGCAGCGCGGCCACCTGATCTCGCCCAATGGCATCGGCCTCTCGCCGGACGAGAGCGTGGTCTACCTGGCCGACACCATGCTGGGCCGCCTGTGGGCCTTCGACGTGGCCGAGCCCGGCGTGCTGGCGCCGGGCCTGGGCTTCGCGCCCGGCCGCGTGGTCTGCAACCTGCCGGACTACCAGCTGCTGGACAGCCTGGCGGTCGAGGCCGGCGGCAGGGTCTGCGTGGCCACCATCATCAACGGCGGGATCACCGCCTTCGATCCCAAGGGGACGACGGAGCACTACCCCGTCCCGGACCTGGTGGTTACCAACATCTGCTTCGGCGGGGTGGACATGCGGACCGCCTGGATCACGGCGTCGTCGACGGGCAAGCTCTACCGGGCGAAGTGGCCGCGTCCGGGGCTGAAGCTGAACTTCAACGCGTAGTGACCGTAACTGAACTGTCGTGAAACTGTGATGTCGTGGCGCCCCATAGAGGAGCCCTGTCCATGGACAGCTTCGAGGCGCTCGCGCTCGCCATAGGCGGCGGCGTGATCGTTCTGGTGATCGTGAGCGTCGTTGTCCTTCCCAAGCTCGGGGGCGACCCCAACCGATCGGTTGGCGGCGATCCCTCGGGGGCCATGGAGTAGGCGCATGGCGCTCATAACCCCGACCAACGCCGCGATCGCCTTCGCCGCGACCTTCGCCGTGGTGATGGCGGTGGTGCTGACGCGCCGGCCCGGCGTCAGACCACCGGCGTCGACGGTGCGGAGAGCGACACCAGCTTCTTCAGCGTCTTCAACTCAGATAGTTCGAGCGACGACAGCTCGGACAACAGTTCGGACGGCGGCGGCGACTAAAACAGCTTCGCCATCACGCTGCGGTCGAAGGGCGACAGCTCGTCGTGGCGGCCTTCGCGGATCTTCACCACCCACTCGGGGTCCTGCAGCAGGGCGCGGCCGACGGCGACCATGTCGAAGTCGCCGCGGTCCAGCATGCGCTCCAGCGCCTCCAGCGAGGCCGGCTGCGACGTCTCGCCGGCGAACCCGGCGATGAACTCGCCCGAGAGGCCCACCGAGCCCACGGTGATCGTGGGCACGCCGGTGACCTTCTTGGCCCAGCCGGCGAAGTTGAGGTCGCTGCCCTCGAACTCCGGCTCCCAGAACCGCCGCTGCGAGCAGTGGATGACGTCGGCGCCTGCGTCGACCAGGGCGCCCAGCCAGGCTTCCAGGGTCTTGGGGTCCTGGGCCAGCTTCACCTCGTAGTCCTGCTGCTTCCACTGGCTGACCCGGATGATCACCGGGAAGTCCGGACCCACGGCCTTGCGCACGGCGCGCAGGATGTCGGCGGCGAAGCGGGCGCGGCCGGGCAGGTCCGCCGAGCCGTACGCGTCCTCGCGAACGTTGGTGCCCTCCCAGAAGAACTGGTCGATCAGGTAGCCGTGGGCGCCGTGCAGCTCGATGGCGTCGAAGCCCAGGCGCTTGGCGTTGGCGGCGGCGTCGGCGAAGGCGCGGATGGCGTCGGCCACCTCGGCGTCGGTCATCGGCTCGCCGAACTTCTTCTCGGGCCGCGAGAGACCAGACGGGCTGTCGTAGGGGCCGGGCGGGGTCCAGTCCTCGCTGCGGGTCTTCACCGCGCCCACGTGCCAGAGCTGCGGCGCGATCAGGCCGCCGCCCTTGTGGACCTCATCCGCCACATTGCCCCATGCGGCCAGCTCGGCCTCGCCGTGGAAGCGCGGGATGTTGGGGTCGTTCAGCGAGGCGGGACGGTCGACGCCCGTACCCTCGGTGACGATCAGGCCCACCTGGTTTTCGGCGCGGCGGCGGTAGTAGGCCGCCACCTCGCCAGTCGCCACGCCGCCCGGCGAGAACGAGCGGGTCATGGGCGCCATGACGATGCGGTTCGGCAGCGTCAGGCCCTTGAAGGTGAAGGGCGTGAACAGAACGTCGGACGCCATGGGATCCCCTTGCGGCAGCGATTTAAACGCTTGTTTATCCGAACACCGCAGGTAGGCCAGTGAGAAATGCTGATGGCGCGGGCAGCTGAGAGACTGACGCCTCAGCGCCCCGGCCCCAGCAGCGCCTCGCGCCGGGCCAGGCTCTCGGCCGGCCATTCCTTCTTCATGTCGTAGTAGATCTCAAACGCCCGCGCGGCCTCGGGCAGCCGCACCCACGGCAGCTTGGACCGGGTGAAGATGTGCACGTCCGGCGCCAGCGCCGCGCGGTCGTCCAGGGTCGTGGCGCGCAGGAAGCTCAGCACCTTGCGATCGCCGTAGTCAGACCAGATCGTCGTGCCGCAGCCGGTGCAGCGGTAGACGAGGTGCGGGCGGCCGCTGTCGGTCGGCATGGCGGTCGGGGCGATGTCGCCGGACAACACCTCGATCCGGTCGGTCTCGATCAGGGCGTTGATCACGAAGGCGCTGCCCACCTGCCGCTGGCAGTCGCTGCAGTGGCAGCAATGGACGAACATCGGTCCCGACTTCAGCCGGTAGCGCACCACCCCGCACGCACATCCGCCCTCGAGCTCAGCCATGGTTCTCCTCCGAGTTGCATCGCTTTTTTCCAGCTTTGAAAAGTTGACGCCAGCGTCACCTTTCTTGACTCACCGGCCGTTGGGGATCATCGTTCACTTACCGAATGCGGGCGCTGCAGACCCGTAAGCTGGAGGTAACCCATGGACGACGCCTCGATCGACGTGAAGCGCGCGGCCCGAGACGCCGCCTATTCGATGCCGCTGGAGCAGATCAACGTCGCCGATCCGGAGCTCTTCCGGACCGACACCATGTGGCCCTACTTCGAGCGCCTGCGGAAGGAAGATCCGGTCCACTGGGCCGAGTCCGGCTTCGACGACGTCGGCGGCTACTGGTCGGTGACCAAGTACAACGACATCATGGCCGTGGACACGAACCACCAGGTGTTCTCCTCCGAGCCGACCATCGTCCTGCCCGATCCGGCCGAGGACTTCACGCTGCCCATGTTCATCGCCATGGACCAGCCCAAGCACGACGTGCAGCGCAAGACGGTCAGCCCCATCGTCGCCGGGCCGAACCTGGCCAAGCTGGAGCCGGTGATCCGCGAGCGCGCGGCCGCCATCCTCGATAGCCTGCCGATCGGCGAGGAGTTCGACTGGGTGGACAAGGTGTCCATCGAACTGACGACCATGACGCTGGCGACGCTGTTCGACTTCCCGTGGGACGACCGCCGCAAGCTGACCCGCTGGTCGGACGTGGCCACCGCTGCGCCGGACAGCGGCCTGTTCAGCTCCACCGATCCCGAGATCGCCGAGCAGGAGCGCCGCCAGGAGCTGTTCGAGTGCGTGGACTATTTCATGCGGCTCTGGAACGAGCGGGTGAACGCCCCGCCGCAACCTGATCTGATCTCGATGCTGGCCCACGGCGAGTCCACGCGGAACATGGACCGCATGGAGTACCTGGGGAACCTGATCCTGCTTATCGTGGGCGGCAACGACACCACGCGGAACACCATCACCGGCTCGATCCTGGCGCTCAGCCAGAACCCTGACCAGGAGCGGATCCTGCGGGCCGACCCCGCCGCCATGATCCCCAACATGGTCTCCGAGACCATCCGCTGGCAGACGCCCCTGGCCTACATGCGCCGCACCGCGCTGGAGGATTTCGAGCTGGGCGGCAAGACGATCAAGAAGGGCGACAAGGTCGCCATGTGGTACGTCTCGGGCAACCGCGACGAAGAGGTCATCGAGCGGCCCAACGACTACTGGATCGAGCGGCCGCGGGTGCGCCAGCACCTGTCGTTCGGCTTCGGCATCCACCGCTGCGTGGGCAACCGCCTCGCCGAGCTGCAGCTCAAGATCATCTGGGAAGAGATCCTCGCCCGCTTCCCGCGGATCGAGGTGGTCGGCCAGCCGAAGCGGGTCTTCTCGTCCTTCGTGAAGGGCTATGAGTCCCTGCCGGTGATCATCCCGACCCGGAACTGATCGCGACGGCGGCCGGAGCCGGTTGACGGCTCCGGCCGGCTGAGCTTCCTTTCCGCCCCTGAGCCGGGGGGTTTGGGAGGAAGAACCGATGACCAACGCCTCAGCGTACCTTGCCGTCCTCGCGCTCCTGGGCGGCGCAGCCCCCGCGACCGCCTTCGCCGACGAAGGCGGCCGGCCGCTTTCGGCGCACCTGACCGGCGCGGCCGAGAAGCCCACCGCCGGCGACACCGACGGCGCCGGCCACGCCACCTTCAGGGTCAATGTGGGCCAGTCCGAGGTCTGCTACGAGCTTTCGGTCGAGAAGATCGCCGCCGCGACCATGGCCCACATCCACAAGGGCGCCCCGGACGCCGCCGGGCCTGTGGCGATCCCTCTCACGACGCCCGACGCCGCGGGCAAGAGCAAGGGCTGCGCCAAGGCCGACGCCGCGGTGGTGAAGGACATCCTCCAGAACCCCGCCGCCTACTACGTCAATGTGCACAATGCGGAGTTCCCCGCCGGGGCCATCCGCGGCCAGCTCTCGAAATAGGGTCTAGCGCTTGGGCGTCGGCTTCGCGGCCGGCGCCTTGGCGGGCGGCGCAGCCTTCGTGGCAGGAGCCGGGAGAGCCGCTCCGGCGGCTGTGATGGGTGCGAACGGCTCGGGCGGCGGATCCCACGAGGCCATCAGGCTGATCACGACCTTGGCGACGCTGTCGGCCGAGACCACCGCGCCGCCGCCGACACCCTCGCAGACGACGCGGTAGGCGGAATAGGTGTCGGACGCCTCGATCGCCGGGCCCCATTCCGGCTGGGGATTCTTCTTGCTGACCAGAAGGCCGCCGGCGCGCGAGAAGGCGGAGAACTCGCGCCAGCGGGTGCGCTGCGCGTCGCAGTCGTATTCGGTCAGCGTGCGGACATAGCCCGGCGTCGGCGGATTGCCGCTCAGGATATTGCGCTGGACGCGGACGGCCCAGGCCGTGCGGACCGGCGACCCCGGCTTCTGTTCGATGCCGCTGGCGTCCATCACGGTCCAGGCGTCCGGACCCGACTGGGTGATGTAGAAGATCTTCGCGTCGGCGACGCCGGCGACGAGCAACGTCGCGGCCGCGGCGGCGGCTGGAAGGCGGAGACTGTTCAATGACTTTCTCACGACACCTACAGCTATAGCGCGGGTCTTAAGAGAGGCCTACAGGCCCCACGCCATCTTGATCACGCCCCTGCGCGGCAAGGAAGCGGCCGCGATCAGGGCGGCGGCAGGGCCAGGCTGGCGGCGAGGATCCGCGCCGTGTCGGCGGAGCCGGGGCCCAGGACCAGGTGCAGGTGCTCGCCGCGACGCCAGGCCCCACGGACCCCGCCCCGCTTCAGCGCCTGGAGGTCCAGCGCCGCGGCCTCGGCGATCGTCAGCACGATCCGGCCGTCGCAGACCCTCAGTGATCGAGGCGCAGCGGCCGACAGCAGCCTGGCGAGGTCGGGCGCGCCGTCGTGCAGCGCCGCCCGGATCTCGCCGGCCACCTGATCCGCGTGCGGCCCCAGCACGACCTGGAGCGCCTTGTCGCTGGGACGTACGAAGCCCCTCGCCCCCAGCGCGCGCAACGCCGCCTCGTCGACCAGCCCCTGTTCGGCGACCTCGAGGCGCAGGCGGGTCGTGCAGGCGTCGACCGCCGTGAGGTTCGCCGCCCCGCCCAGCGCCAGGACGAACGCCGGGCCGCGGGGCCCCGACGCCGCTGGCGCCGGGCTCGCCGCCGCGCCCGTCTCCCGGCCCGGGGTCTTCAGGTCGAAGCGCAGGATCGCGAAGCGGAAGACGCCGTAGTAGATCGCGCCATAGGCCAGCCCCACCGGCAGCAGCAGCCAGGGCCGCGTCGCCTTGTCGAGGTTCAGGACGTAGTCGAACAGCCCTGCGGAGAACCCGAAGCCCAGGTGGACGTCCAGCGCCGCCATCAGCGCCATCGAGGCTCCCGTCAGGATGGCGTGGATCGCGTAGAGCGCCGGGGCCAGGAACATGAAGCTGAACTCGATCGGCTCGGTCACGCCGGTCAGGAACGAGGTCAGCGCGAGCGACATCAGCATGCCGCCGACCGCCTTGCGCCGGTCGGGCCGGGCCGTGTGGTACATGGCCAGGCAGGCGGCCGGCAGGCCGAACATCATCACAGGGAAGAAGCCGCTCATGAACGCCCCGGCCGTGGGGTCCCCGGCGGCGAAGCGGTTCAGGTCGCCCGTGACGCCGCCGTAGTCGCCCACCAGGAACCAGGCCAGGTTGTTGAGGATGTGGTGCAGGCCGGTGACGATCAGCAGCCGGTTCAGGAGGCCGTAGAGGAAGAGGCCAAGCGGCCCCAGGCCCAGGATGCCGGCGCTCAGGGCGTCCATGCCGCGCTCCAGCACGGGCCAGGCGAGGCCGAAGACGATCGCCAGGCCGACGCCCGCCAGGCCGCAGATGATCGGCACGAAGCGTCGCCCGCCGAAGAACGCCAGGTACTCGGGCAGGCGGATGTCCGAGAAGCGGTTGTAGAGCGCGCCCGAGATCACGCCGGAGAGGATCCCCGCCGGGATGCCCAGCTTGCCGATCTCCTTCTCGCGCCAGGCGGCGCCGGCGAGGTCCTTCGCGCCCTCGGCCGCCTTGGCCAGCACGTCCGGCGGCACGGCTAGCAGTGACTTAGCGCCCTCGGTGGCGACCAGGAAGCAGACCACGCCCGCCAGCCCCGCCGCGCCGTGGTTCTCGCGCGCCAGGCCGACGGCGACGCCGATGGCGAAGATCAGGCCCAGGTGGCCGAACACCGCCCCGCCCGCCGCGGCGAACGCCTGGGCCAGCACCCCGAACGCGCCGCCCGCGAGGCCCGCCAGCGCCGGCGCGCCCAAGAGGTCCGGCTGGCCCAGCCGCAACATCAGCGCCGCCACCGGCAGCACGGCGATGGGCAGCATGAGCGCGCGGCCCAACTGCTGGAAGGAGCCCAGGGAGAGCTTCATGCCGCGTCTCCTGTGATCGGGAAGCGTTCGCTCAGCATGGACCGGACCTCGGCCGCCGAGGTCAGCGCCAGCGCCGCCTCGGCCGCGTCGCGGCAGGCCGCCAGGGTCAGGCCGTGCAGGCGGCCCTTGAGGCCGGGAACCGCGGCGGGCGCGGCCGACAGGCAACCGATCCCCAGTCCCACCAGAACCGGGGCGGCGGCGAGGTCGGAGGCCAGGCCGCCGCAGACGCTGATCGGCCGCCCGGCCGCCGCGGCGGCGCGGGCTGCCTGCGCGACCAGGCGCAGCACGGCGGGGTGCAGGCCGTCCAGCCGCGAGGCCAGCTCGGGATGTTCGCGGTCCATGGCCAGCACGTACTGGGTCAGGTCGTTGGTGCCCACGGAGAGGAAGTCCGCCTCGGCGGCCAGCTGGTCCGCCAGCAGGGCGGAGGCCGGGGTCTCGATCATCACCCCCAGCTTCGCCGGCGCCACGCCCAGCCGGCGCGCGACCTCTTCGATCAGCTCGCGGGCGGCGCGCAGGTCGGCCAGGTCGGTCACCATCGGCAGCAGGATCCGCCGCTCGCCGGCGCCTTCGACGCGCAGGATCGCCGAGACCTGGGCCGTCAGCAGCTCCGGCTGGCGCAGGCTGGCGCGCAGGCCGCGCAGGCCCAGGGCGGGATTCGGCTCATGCGGGCCGGGCGCGAACGCGAGCGGCTTGTCGCCGCCGGCGTCCAGGGTGCGGATCACCAGCGGCCTCGCGGCCAAACCATCGGCGACGGCCTGGTAGGTCGCGCGCTGCTCGTCCTCCGACGGCGCCTCGGCCCGGTCGAGGTACAGGAGCTCGGTGCGGAACAGGCCGCAGCCTTCGGCTCCGAGCGCGGCGGCGCCCGCGGCCTCGGCCGCCGCGCCCAGATTGGCGAAGACCTCGATCCGCGTCCGGTCCGCCAGCCGCGCCGGTTCCAGGGCCGCTTCGTGTTCGCGCCGGCGGCGTTCCGTCCGACGCGCCTGGGCCGCCTGCGCCTGGGCCAGCGCCTCCGGATCCGGCGAGATGCGCAGCAGGCCGGCGTCCGCGTCGAGGATCGCGGTCACCCCGCGCCGGGTCTCCAGCAGGGCGGGCCCCATAGCGCAGAGGGCCGGCAGGCCCATGGCGGCGGCCAGGATCGCCACGTGGGAGGTCGCCCCGCCCCGCGCGGTGCAGATGCCGCCGAGCTGTGTCCCCTCCAGGGCCAGGAGCTGCGACGGCAGGAGTTCGTCGGCGACCACAATGGCCCCGATGGGTAGGACCGGCGTCGCCAGGGTCTCGCCGGACAGGGCCAGCAGCACCTGGCGCTCCAGGTCGACGAGGTCGTCGGCGCGCTGCGCCAAGCGCGGGTCGCTCAGGCCGCGCAGGGAGTCCACGACCGTGGCCACGCTCTCCCGCCACGCGACGCCGGCGCTGGCCCCGGCCGCGATCGCCTGTTCCGCCGCGGCGCGGAGTCCAGGATCCGCGAGGAAGGCTTCGTGGGCGGCCAGGATGCCTCGCCGCTGCGCGTCGCCGCGGGAGGCCTGGGTCCGGAGGGCCCTTTCCACCTGGCCAAGGGCGTCGGCCAGCCGGCGGCGCTCCACGTCCGGCGCCTCGGCTTCGATGCGGACGACCGGCTCGGCGGCGTGCAGGCGCATCAGGACGCCGATCGCCAGCCCAGGCGCGGCCGTCACGCCGCGCAGCACGCCGGGCGGGGCTGGCGCAAGCTCGACCGCCGGCGCCGGGGCCGGAGCCGGCGCAGGATCGGGATGGGCCGCCTCGTCGGCCGCGAGGGCGGCGAGCGTGGTGCGAAACATCTCCACGGCCGCGGCGGCCTGCGGCCCCTCCCCGCGCACGGCCAGCACGTCGCCCGCGCTCGCGCCCAGCGCCATCAGGGAGACCGCGCTGCCCAGGTCCGCCGTGCGGTCGCCGCGTCGCAGCTCGATGCGCGCGTCGAAGGGCTTCAGCGCCGCCACGAGGCGCGCCGACGGCCGGGCGTGCAGGCCGTGCGGCAGGCTGACGACCACTTCGGTCTCGACGACCGCGCCACCGCCCGCGGAGCGCTCGCCGGCCGCTCGCAGCGGCCGCAGCTCCATGACCGGCTCGCCTTGCGCAACCTCGCGGCCGGTCACCCGGCTGACGATCTCGAAGGCGTCGCCGTTGGTGACCACGATAGGCGTGATCAGGCTCTTCGCCCGGCGCGCCACGGCGTCCAGGTCGAAGGTCAGGAGAAGGTCGCCGCGCCGCACCGCCTGGCCCTCGGCCACGTGCGCCTGGAAACCCTCGCCCGCCAGCGCCACGGTCTCCAGGCCCAGATGCATCAGGATCTCGGCCCCGTTGGCGGCGCGCACCGTCACGGCGTGGCGGGTGACCGCGAGACTGGCGACCACGCCGTCGCACGGCGAATGCAGGCTCTCGGCCAGCGGGTCGATGGCGATCCCGTCGCCCAGCATCCGCTCGCCGAACACCGGATCAGGGACCTCGTTCAGCGGCGCGGCCCAGCCGGCGAGCGGCGCCTCCAGCACCAGCAGCTCGTCGGCCGCAGGCGTGACTCTCGCCGCCTTCATCGCGCCGCGCCCTTCACCAGCTCCACGGCTCCCACGGCCCAGATCGGATCCACGCTCGCGCGGGTGAAGGTGAAGCACAAGTCGTGGCGGCCGTTCACGCCGGGCAGCGGAGCGACCAGCTCGGTCACGGCCGGGTTCGACACGGCCGCGGCCAACGGCACGACGGCGACCGGTTCGCCGGCGCAACTGTCCAGCCGGACCTCCAGCTCGCCGGCCGGCGTGCGGGTCTTCTGCAGCGGGATCTTCTTCACGTCCGCGCCGATCTGGAAGTTGAACGGCAGCTGGCCCACGGCGACCTTCAGGCTGGTCACGCCGTCGAGCTCCGCCGCTGGCCAGGTCCAGCAGGGGTTCATGATGTCGGTCAGGTAGATCGCCCGCTCGCCGCGCACCGGCGCGTCGTCCTCCAGCGCGATGGTCAGCGCATTGGAGCAGGTGGTCAGCTCGCGGCTCTCGCGGCGAGTGGGGCCAGGCGGCGGGTCGTTGCGCCACGCGCTGTCGGCGGCCGGGAAGCCCATTCGGCGCAGGCGCGTCACGTCGGCCTCGGCGCGCCCCGAGAAGTCGGCCCAATCCTTGCGGGCGGCCGGCGACCAGCCCAGTTCCGCGACGGCGATGGCGCGCGGGAACGCCATGTACGCCGCCCGCGCCTCGGTCCGCACGTGCTCGGTCCAGAGGTTACCCTGCAGGCCCAGGATATGTCCCTGTTCGTCAGGCGTGAGCTGCGGCGGCGCGGGATCGAAGGCGTAGACGTCCTGCAGGCGCACGACCCAGCCGCGCCCCGGCGGTTCCTGCACACCGCGGGACTGGCGGTTGTCGAAATAAAGCAGCGGCGCGGGTGACAGCACCGCATCGTGCGCGGCGCGCGCGGCGGCCAAGCCGCCGTCCAGGCCGCGCCAGGACATCACCGTCGCATTGGCCGGCAGGCCGCCCTCGAGGATCTCGTCCCAGCCGACCAGCCGTCGGCCCTTGGCGGCCAGGTGGCGTCCCAAACGCTGGATAAACCAGGTCTGCATGGCGTGTTCGTCGGCCAGGCCCAGGGCCTTCATCTGCGCCTGGACAGTGGGCGAGGCCTTCCACTGGTCCTTCACCGCCTCATCGCCGCCCAGGTGGATGTAGGTGGACGGGAACAGGTCCATCACCTCGTCCAGCACGCCCTCGAGGAAGCGCAGGGTCGGCTCGTCGGTGTTGAACAGGTTCGGATAGACGCCCCAGTCGGCTGGGACGGCCCTCGACGGCGGCGGCGCGGCGGCCAGTTCCGGATAGGCGGCGATGGCGGCCGAGGCATGGCCGGGCACGTCGATCTCCGGCACGATCGTGATGTGCCGCTGGGCGGCGTAGGCCACGAGTTCGCGCACCTGGACCTGGCTGTAGAAGCCGCCGTAGAGCCGTGGCCGACCCGTGGCGGGATCGATGTCTGCCGCCGGGCCTGCGCCGGCCGGAACCCGCCAGGCGCCGACGCTCGTCAGCTTCGGATAGCGCCTGATCTCCAGTCGCCAGGCCTGGTCGTCGGTCAGGTGCCAGTGCAGGACGTTCAGCTTGTGGACCGCCATGGCGTCGATCAGCGCGCGGATGAACGCCGGCGACTGGTAGTGGCGCGCGCTGTCCAGCATCAGGCCGCGCCAGCCGAAGCGTGGCGCATCGGCGACCTTCGTGAAGGCCACGTGGCCCTCGGCGCCTGGAACGGTCAGCAGTTGCAGGGCGCTCATGGCGCCGTGGAACAGGCCGGTGTCGGTGGGCGCAGTGACGACCATGCCCTGGGCTGTCACCTGCAGGCCATAGGCCTCGTCGCCCGACAGCGGGGCCGGCCCGCGGACCAGCCGCACGCCGCCCACGCCCGCGCTGCGATCCGTGACCGTGAGGCGGGGACCGCCGGCTTTGGCCGTTAGGCCCGCCAGGATCTCCGCCGTGCGCCGGGCGGCCGCGTCGCCGGTGGGGACCGCGACGGGCGCGCCCGGGCGCACTTCCAGGCTGCCCTGGAACACTTCCGCCTGGGCGGGGGCTGGCGTCAGCGGCAGCGTCTGGGCCGCCGCCTGGCCCGCCGTGATCCAGGCCGCGCCCGCGATCGCCACGAGCGCGAGGCGACGCCGCAACCTGCTCCACCACGCCCGCATGCCCGTCTCCGCCACTACGCCAGCCACAAGAAAGAAGCCGGGCGCGGAAAAAAGCGAGCCGCGCCCGAAGTTGAGGGGAGGAGACGTCCGCGGGTTAGAACCGAACGCGAACCCCGGCGTAGTACTGACGCCCGTTGTCGTAGACGCCCCGCGGCCGCGACTTGTCGCCCGAGTACTGCACGATCTCCTCGTCGGTGAGGTTCACGGCATCGACCGTCAGGGCGACGTTTTCGGTCACGTTGTAGCTGAACGAAGCGTCGAGGGACTCCAGGCTGGCCTGGTTCAGCGGCGAGGCCCGGTCGAAGGTGATGAAGAACTTGGACCGGTTGGTGTACGCCAGTCGCGCCGACATCCGCTCGTTCTCATAGTAGCCCACCAGGTTGAAGGTGTGCTTCGAGTTGCCGGGGATGGGGTCGCCGCTGTTCGCCTTGGCGTCCGAGTAGGTGTAGTTCGTCTGGACGCCGAAGCCGTACATCAGCGGCATTTGGACGGTGAGCTCGAGGCCCTGGATCCGGCCCCCGCCGCCATTGGCCCGGCGATTGATGTCGAACTGGCAGTTGTAGAGCTTGGGATTGGCCCCGGCCGCCGGCGTGCATCGCGTCAGGTTCGGGGTGCTGGTCTCGATGGCGAACACCTCGGTGGTCGGCCGGTCGGTGATGAAGGACTGGATGTCCTTGTAGAACAGCGCCGCGGCCACGACGCTTTCCTTGGTCGGATACCACTCCAGCGACAGGTCGAACTGGTTGGCCCGGTAGGGATCGATGTCAGGGTTGCCGCCCGAGCCGCTGAGGGCGCCGGGGTTCAGCGAGACCCGCGGGGCCACATCAGTGAAGTCGGGCCGCGCCACGGTGCGGGCCGCCGCGAAGCGCACCACGACGTCGTCCGACACGTCGAAGCTGAAGTTCGCGCTGGGCAGGATGTCGGTGTAGCTGCGGTCGGCGGTCACCCGTTCGAAGGCCCCGAAGGCGTTCGAGACCTCGTTGGCGGGCGACGTGCCGACGGCCAAGTCTACCGCGTAGCCTTTCGACTCCTGCTTGGTGCGCACGACGCGCAGGCCGACATTGCCGCGCCAGCCCTCGCCCTCGAACTTGCCCATGGCGTATCCGCCCAGGGTCTTCTCCTCGACGGAGAAGATCTCCGAATACAGCGGCACCCGCGCTCGCACGCTGGCCGGCAGGCCGAAGAGCAGGCTTTCCAGCTTCTTCTTGTCCACCTGCCAGAACGAGCGCAGCACGCCAGCTCCGCCCACGTCCGACAGGAAGTCGCTGGGGCTCAGGGCGCCTGCGAAGCTGCCGGGCGTGCAGCGGCCGCCGCATCCCGAAGCCTCCAGCGGCACGAAGAACGAGCCATAGGTGGTGGCCTGGAAGTCCGTCTCACGCTCGTGGTCGGTGGCTTTCAGGCCGAATTTGATAGCCGTCAGCGGCCCCCACTCCACCCGCTTCTCCGCGTCGAAGTAGGCGTAGGCCTCGCTGTCGTCGTTGGTGACCTGGTGCAGCGACGCGAAGTCGAACGCCATCGCCGCCGGCTTCGTGGGGTCGAGGTTCAGGAAGGTGACCTTGGGCACGCCGCCGCGCAGGTCGTAGTCGAACGCCGCCGGGGCGCCGAACTCGACGAACGGCTGGCTCTCGGTGTTGCCCTCGGCGTCGGTGTAGCCGACCTTCAGATGCAGGTCCCAGCCCTCGGCCGGCTGGAATTTCACGTCCAGATCGATGTTGCGCGTCTCGGCGTTGGCGATCCGGTCGATGGCGTCGTAGACGGCGCCGCGGCCGCCCGGCGTCGAGGTGATCCGGCCGGCCACGGCCGTGTCGCCGACCTTGGTCACATTGGTCAGCGTGCCGCCGCCGCCCAGGGCGTTCGAGCCCCAGGCGAGGTAGTTCTGGTTGAAGTTGTTCGCCCCGAACTTCGAATAGAGTCCGGTCAGGTTGAATTCGAGGTTGTCGGTCGGCCGATACTGGACCGCGAAGTTGCCGCCCTTGCGGATCCGCGTCTGGGTGAAGAGCGGCGAGCCGATCAGGCTCGGCGCGTCCGTGACGCCGGGGCCCGGGTCGGCGTCGAAATAGCCCAGCACCTCGACCGCATCGCGGCGCAGCCGGCGCTTCTGGTACACGCCGGCGACCAGCACCCCGAAGGTCTCCGCGTCGTTCTTCCAGCTGAACAGCGCCGATCCCTGGGGGTCGGTCTTCTCGGAATTCTCGGTATAGGCCGCCTGCAGGGTGGCGGCGAAGTGCATCGACTTGAGATCCAGGGGATTGCGGGTCGCGACGTCGATCGTGCCGCCGATGCCGCCCTCCTCGAGGTCGGCCGTCGGGCTCTTGAACACCTTCACCTGCCCGATGACTTCGGACGGGATCATCAAGAAGTTGAAGCTGCGGGTGGCCGAGAGCTGCTCCAGGATGAACCAGTCGGCGGTCGCCAGGGCGTGGCCGTTCAGCAGCGTGCGGGTCAAGTTTGGCGCGGTGCCGCGCAGGCTGACCCGCTCGCCCTCGCCGAACTCGCGATTGACGACGATGCCGGGCACCCGCTGCAGGGCCTCGGCAAGGTTCTTGTCGGGGAACTTGCCCACGTCCTCAGCCGTGATGGCGTCGACCACCGCGTCGGCGTTGCGCTTGGTGTCGATCGAGGCGGCCTGCGAGGCGCGGATCCCGGTGACGACCAGCTCCTCGACCTGCGCCCCGCTGGTCTGGGCCTGAGCGACGCCCTGACAGGCCAGGGCCGCCGCAACGCCTGTTGAGGCGGCCAGCAGCGTTCTACGAATGCTCATCGGTAACTTCTCCCCTTCGCCGCCGGCCTCGCCGACTGGCCGCTCCCACATGACCAATCGCAGGCCAATATGCTGTCCTGCATCGGGCAACCGCCCCGCGCACACTCAGGGCTCGACACTAGGAGTGCCGCATTCCGGCGAAATCGCAAGAAGAATTTGTGACCAATTTAGACCTATGTGAAAATTGGTATGGAATTGGTCCCGCACCTCCCCTATAGCTGTGGGTGTGGTAGGACCCCCTCAGACGGTCGGAGATGCGGTGCCAGCTTTTTCGCAACTGATCGGATCGCTCCATGAGCGCGGGCGGGGGCCGCTCTATCAGAAGCTCCAGCAGGCGTTGCGCGAGGCGATCCAGAATCGCGTGCTCGCCCCTGACGAGGCGTTGCCGCCGGAACGGGACATGGCGGATGAGTTCGCCGTCTCCCGGATCACGGTGCGCAAGGCGCTGGACGGACTGGTCGCCGAGGGCCTGCTGACGCGCCGCCAGGGCGCCGGCACCTATGTGGCCTCGCGGGTGGAGAAGAACTTCTCGAAGCTGTCGTCCTTCAGCGAGGACATGGTTTCCCGCGGCCGGGTCCCGCGCAGCGAATGGCTGAACCGCGCCGAGGCGGCGGTGACGCCGGAGGAGTCCATGGTGCTTGGCCTCAGCCCAGGCTCCACCGTCTACCGCTTCCACCGGATCCGATTCGCCGACGACGAGCCCATGGCGCTGGAATATTCCACCGTGCCGGGCTTCTCGCTGCCCTCGGCCCAGGCTGTCGACGCCTCGCTCTACGAGGCGCTCGCCGCGGCCGGCAGCCGACCGGTGCGGGCGCTGCAGCGCCTGCGGGCCGTGCTGTTCACGGCGGAGCAGGCCGAACTCCTCAATGTGCGCCCCGGCGCCCCCGGCCTGCTCATCGAGCGGCGCGGGTTCCTGAAGGACGGCCGGGCCGTGGAATTCACCCAGTCCTACTATCGCGGCGACGCCTACGACTTCGTGGCCGAGCTCAACACCCTGTCCGCCTGACGCCGAGGATGGAGTTGACCCCCGTGACCCCCGGCGTGAGCGAAGACCCCGGCCATGGCCGACCCCGGATGGCGGCGGAGGCGGCGGAGGCCCCGCGGGTCGTCCGCGACCTGCTGGCCCGCAATGCGGACGCGGTGCGCGCTCTCGCCGCCCGGCTGCGTGCGCAGCCGCCCCGATCCGTCCTCACCTGCGCGCGCGGCTCGTCGGACCACGCCGCCACCTACGCCAAGTACCTGATCGAGACGCGCACGGGCCTGATCACCGCCTCGGCCGCGCCGTCGGTCAGTTCGGTCTACGCCGCGGTTCCGGCGGCCCGGGACGTGCTCTGCCTGGCGATCTCCCAGTCCGGCGCCAGCCCTGACCTGCTGGCCAGCGCCCAGGCGGCCCGCGACGCCGGCGCCCTGCTGGTGGCCCTGGTGAACGCCCCGGGCTCGCCGCTGGCGGCCCTGGCCGACGTGGAGCTGCCGCTGTGGGCTGGGCCGGAGCTCAGCGTGGCGGCGACCAAGTCCTACCTGGCCTCCCTGGCCGCCGTCGCCCAGCTGGTGGCGGCCTGGACCGAGGACGCCGCGCTCGCGGGCGCCCTCGCCGCCCTGCCCGAACGCCTGCAACTGGCGCTGCAGCTCGACTGGAGCCCCGCCCTAGAGGCCCTGCAGTCCGCGCCCAGCCTTTATGTCGTCGGCCGTGGCCCGGGCTTCGCCGCCGCCCAGGAGATGGCCCTCAAGTTCAAGGAGACGTGCGGCCTGCATGCGGAGGCGTTCAGCGCCGCCGAGGTTCGCCACGGCCCCATGGCGCTGGCCCGCAACGGCTTCCCCGTGCTGGTGCTGGCCCAGGACGACGCCACCCGCGCCAGCGTCGAATCCCTGGCCGCCGACTTCGCGGCCGCGGGCGCCCGCGTGCTGATCGCCGGCGGCGACGCGCCCGGCGCGACCGCCCTGCCCAGCCTGGCCGCCGATCCGCTGTTGCAGCCGATCCTGCTCGTCCAGGCCTTCTACGTGATGGTGGAGCGCCTGGCGCGGGCCCGCGGTTTCGATCCCGACAGCCCGCACGGGCTGCATAAGGTGACGAGGACCGTCTGATGTCCACGGCGCTGGTCAACGGTCAGATCCTCAACGGGCAGGGCTTCGTCCGCGGCCTGGGCGTGGTGATCGAGGGCGGCCGGATCGCCGCCGTCCTTCCGGAGGCCGAGGCCCTGGCCCGTGCGGACGGCCGCGTCGACCTGGCCGGCGGCCGGCTCGCGCCCGGCTTCATCGACACCCAGGTGAACGGCGGCGGCGGGGTGCTCTTCAACGACGACCTGACCGTGGACGCCATCGCCGCCATCGGCGCGGCGCATCGGCGGTTCGGCTCGACCGGCTTCCTGCCGACCCTGATCAGCGACGACCTCGACGCCATCGACCGGGCCATGCGCGCCGTCGAGCAGGCGATCGCCGCCGGCGTTCCGGGCGTGCTGGGCGTGCACGTGGAGGGCCCTTTCCTCAACGCTGCCCGGGCCGGCATTCACGACAAGGCCAAGTTCCGCCTGCTGGACGAGCGCGCCCGCGCGCTGCTGGGCTCGCTCGAGGCCGGGCGCACCCTGGTGACCCTGGCCCCCGAACTCACCGAGCCGGAGATGATCGCCCAGCTCTCCGCCGCCGGCGTCATCGTCGCCGCGGGCCACACCGACGCCACCTACGAGGAGATCGAGGCGGCCCTCGCGGCGGGCGTCACCGGCTTCACCCACCTGTTCAACGCCATGTCGCCGCTGACATCCCGCGCGCCGGGGGTGGTAGGCGCGGCGCTTATCGACCAGGCCAGCTTCTGCGGCCTGATCGTCGACGGGCGCCACGTGCACCCGGCGGCTCTGCGCATCGCGTTCGCCTGCAAGCCGCTGGACCGGTTCATGCTGGTGACCGACGCCATGCCCAGCGTCGGACTCGTGGACAAGACCTTCGTCCTGCAGGGCCACACCATCCGGGTTGAGGATGGCGTCTGCGTGGCGGCCGACGGCACCCTCGCCGGCTCGGATCTCGACATGGCGGGCGCGGTCCGCAACTCGGTCGCGATGGTGGGCCTCGACGCCGCGGACGCCATCCGGATGGCCAGCCTCAACCCAGCGACCTTCCTCGGCCTCGACCATCTGCTGGGCCGCATCGCCCCCGGATTCCTGGCCAGCCTGGTGCTGCTGGATGAGCAACTGGAGGTCCAGGCCACCTGGATCGACGGGCGGCCCGAGGCCGGCGCCCGATAGGCGCGCCTACCCGCCGCTTGCCTTGCGGACCGCGCTGGGATTCGCGCCCATGAACCGGCGGACCAGCTTGTTGAAGTAGTGCGGGTCGGGCACGCCGACCCGCTCGCCCACGGCGGCGATCGGCAGGTCGGTGGACTCCAGCAGGTATCGCGCGTGCGCCATGCGGCGCTGGAGCGCGTAGCGCGGGACGGTCATGCCGAAGCGCTGACGGAAGGCCCTGGCGACGGCGTGTTGCGGCGCGCCGACCTCGCGGGCGATGCGGTCGGCGTTGAGCGGCTGGGCGAACCGAACCTCGATGATCGCGGCGACCTGGTCGGCGAGGCGAGCCATCTCGGCGACGGCGTCGGGGTCCCCTCGCCCGCGGCGCGCGCACCAGATCAGCAGGTCCTGGAAGGCCACCGCGGCCGCCGCCCGCGCCAGCGGATCGGCCGCGCCCCGGCTTTGCAGGCGGCTGATCGCCGAGAGCTTCTCGGCCGCATAGGGCGCGGCCGGCCCCAGCCGCAGGTGGAGCGGCAGGTCCATCGGTTCGGCCCCCGCCTCCACCGGATGGAAATGCACGCACCAGTGCCGGCCGGGTTCGGCCAGGTCGTAGGCGCTGGGCTTCCCGGCCGGGCTCAGGGTGAGGTCGCCGGGCTGGAGCTCGACCTCGGCCCCGCCCAGCCGCATCCGGCCGCCATAGCCGTGGACGTGCAGGGCATGGGCGGGGCCCAGGTAACGGGTCTCGAAACGGCGATCCCCCAGGGCGAACTGGCCGGCCAGCCGCAGGCGCGGAACGGTCGTGGCGGGCCAGGCGAGCGATATCATTGTCGAATTCATACCAGTAGTCGCGATCGTGTCCCATTGTCCCTTCGCTCGCCGGGACTAGGCTTCTCGCAGATCACGGAGCTGACGATGACCCGCAACGGCCTCACCCCGGACGAGCTCAATTTCTACCACGAGAAGGGCTACGTCCACATCCGCGGCCTGCTGACCCCCGAGGAGGCCGCCGCCTATCGGGCCGAGTGCCACGAACTGATCGAGCGCATCGGCGAGAACGACGCCACCTGGGCCAGCCAGCGCGGCCAGGGCACGCGGCTCACCCACTGCCACGACGTCCAGTTCCAGTCGGCAGCGTTCACGCGCCTGCTGCTGGACCAGCGGATGACCTCGGTGGCGCAGGCGATCATCGGCCCGAACGTCCAGCTCCATCACACCAAGATGTTTATCAAGCCGCCGGAGAAGGGCTCGCCCTTCCCGATGCACCAGGACTACCCGTACTTCCCCCACGCCAACCACTCGATGATCGCCGCCATCGTCCACTTCGACGACGCGCCGGACGAGAAGGGCTGCCTGCGGGTCGTGCCCGGCACCCACAAGCTGGGCCCGCTGCAGGCCGAGGGCGACGACCACCACCTGCCGCAGTACCCCCTGGACCAGGCCACCCCCATCCCGGCCAAGGCCGGCGACGCGATCTTCATGAACTACCTGCTGGTCCACGGCTCAGGCGTGAACCGCTCGAACGAGCCGCGCACGACCATCTTGGTGCAGCTGCGCGATCCCGCCGACACGCCGCTGGTGGAGAAGCACGGCTCGCGCGGCCAGGGCATGATGCTGGCCGGCGTCGATCCGCGCCGCGAAGCCTTCCAGTTTGCCTGGGAACGCAAGAGCGCCTGATGGCGCTCGCCGGCCTGTTCCTGGCGGCGGCCATGACCACCGGCGCCGCGCGCTGCGAGGCCCTGTCGCGGCATGCGGTCGAGGGCGGACGCGTCGTGGCCGCGGAGGTGTTGCCCGCCGGCGACGACCATCCAGCCGCCTGCCGCGTACGTCTGGAGCTGCGCCCGCGGCCGGACGCGCGCATCGGCGTGGAGCTGTGGCTGCCGCTGGACGGCTGGAACGGCCGGTTCGTGCAGCTCGGGACCGGCGGGTTCGCCGGCACGATCCCGACGACAGGCCTGGCCGCCGAGGTCCGGCGCGGCCATGCGGCGGCGGCCACCGACACCGGCCACGTGGGCGTCGACGGCTTCGACGCGCGCTGGGCCTCCGGCGCGCCCGAACGGGTCGCCGACTACGGCTATCGGTCGCTGGAGGTCTCGGCTGTGGCGGCCCAGGCGCTGACGGCCGCCTTCTACGGCGACCGGCCTCGGCATCGCTACTTCGTCGGCTGTTCCAACGGCGGCCGGCAGGCCCTGATGGTCGCCCAGCGCTACCCAGACCTCTTCGACGGCATCCTCGCTGGCGCTCCCGTCCTGCGCTGGAGCAGCCAGTTCGCGAGCTTCGCCTGGACACAGCACGTCCTGCGCACGGCGCCCGGCGGCCTGATCCCGAAGGCCAAGCTGAAGCTGATCCAGGACGCGGCGGTGGCGAGCTGCGGACCCGACGCCGAGGTGGTCGACGGCGTGCCGGCGAACCCGCGCGCC
>Ga0209257_1000664_pt1 | contig 54069 bp, 48 predicted proteins | sample AraplaCvi_mCL_r2_FD_184277 | JGI IMG/M metagenome (GOLD analysis project Ga0209257, IMG submission 184277) | Arabidopsis root microbial communities from North Carolina, USA - plate scrape MF_Cvi_mCL_r2 (SPAdes) (version 2) | ecosystem: Host-associated > Plants > Roots > Endosphere | place: USA...
CTGCACGGGCACGCCCAACACCGGCACCGCGGTCTTGGCCGCCAGCATGCCCGGCAGATGCGCTGCACCGCCTGCGCCGGCGACGATGGCGCGCAAGCCGCGCGACGCCGCGCTTTCGGCGTAGGAGAACAGGACGTCGGGAGTCCGATGCGCCGAAACCACTTTCACTTCATAGGGCACGCCCAGCGCGTCGAGCTTCTGCGCGGCGTGCTGCATGGTTTCCCAGTCGGAACGGGAGCCCATCACGATGCCGACCAACGGGCTGGGAACTGTGGCGGTCATGCCGTCCTCTCGGAAGTGGAGTCTCGGAACTGGAGTCTCGAAAATGGAGCAGGCGCTCACTGCCTGCGGTCGCAAAGGCTTATTCTAGGGCATCTTCCCGCTCGACTACGGACGAATGGACCGCAAATTGCTCGATATCCTGTGCTGCCCCACCACGCGCCAGTCGCTGGCCCTGCTCGACGCGCAAGGCCTGGATGCGTTGAACCGCGCCATCGGCGCGGGCGGCGTCAAACGCGCCGACGACAGCGTTCAGGCCGAACCGTTGCGCGAAGCGCTGCTGACCCGCGACCGCAAGACCCTTTACCGCGTCGACGACGGCATTCCGGTGCTGCTGGCCGAAGAAGCAATCGCCACCGCGCAGATCGAAGGTTTCCCCGCCTGATGGCGAACGATTTCTCGCCGCCGCCGGCCGAGGTCGTTGCCCAGGACGTGGCGCGGGCGCTGGCCGAAGACCTGGGCAGCGGCGATGTAACCGCCGCGTTGTTGCCGGACGTGGCCGATGTCGCCTATCTGTTGTGCAAGGAAGATGCGGTGGTCGCCGGGCGTCCCTGGTTCGATGCCTGCCATCGCGCGCTGGATCCGGCGGTGGAGATCGACTGGCGCGTGCGGGAAGGCGACCGTGTGCGGGCCGGCACCGTACTGGCCACGCTGTCGGGCCGCGCTCGCGCCCTGGTCAGCGGCGAGCGTGCGAGTTTGAACTTCATGCAGACCCTTTCCGGTACCGCCACCACGACGGCGGCTTACGTAGAGGCGGTGCGCGGTACGCGCGCCAGGATCCTGGATACCCGCAAGACCCTTCCCGGTCTGCGTCTGGCCCAGAAATACGCGGTGCGTTGCGGCGGCGGCAGCAATCACCGCATCGGCCTGTTCGACACGGTGATGCTGAAAGAAAACCACATTCGCGCGGCCGGCTCGCTCAGCGCGGCGGTACTCGCCGCACGCGCCGCGCAACCTTGCCTGCCGTTGGTGGTGGAGGTCGAAAGCCTGGGGCAACTGCGCGAAGCGCTGGAGGCCGGCTGCGACCGCATCCTGATCGACGACTTCGATACCGCCACGCGCCGCGAGGCAGTACGCATCGCCGCCGGCAGGATTCCGTTGGAGGTCTCCGGTGGCGTCAACCTTGAGACGGTGCGCGGCATCGCCGAAGACGGCGTGGATTGCATTTCGGTCGGCGGCCTGACCAAGCATGTGCATGCCATCGACCTGTCGTTGAAACTCGGCCCTGCGCCGGGCTGACCGCCGATGCCTTCGCTGATTCTCTGGATGATCGCCGGTGCGGCGGTATTCGCCTATTGGAACGCGGCGCGGGCGGCGGCCGAACACGCCAAGCAGCTGGGCCGCAACGCCTGCAGCGCTGCGCAGGTGATCTGGCTGGACGAGTCGGTGCACGCCGCCGGCATCCGGCTGCGCCGCGGCGAGGACGGAAGACTGGGTTTCGAGCGCAGTTTCCGCTTCGAATATTCCTACGACGGCATCGACCGCCATGTCGGCAGGATGGTGTTGCGTGGACAGCAACTGGTGTCCTTCATCGGGCCGGTCAGGCCCTCGGTCACGCCGATCAACCTCAATTGAACGTAGGAGCGCCCCATGGGCGCGAGCCGTGTTCGATCAAGTCAAGGAGCTCGCGCCCATGGGGCGCTCCTACGATTGCCGGTTATTTCACCACGCGCAGGTGCGGACGCTTTCCCGCCGCCGGCGCATCATCGGCCGGAGTGGTCGGCGAGGGAGGCTCGTCGTCGCCCTCGGGACCGGTCGCCCCGGCGATATCGTCCGGCAAAGCCATGCCCTGCCCGGTTTCGCGCGCATAGATCGCCAGCACTGCCGAGATCGGCACCATCACCGGGTAACTTACGCCGCCAAAGCGCGCGCTGAAACTGACCGCATGGTTGTCTATCTGCAGCCGCACCACGGCACGCTCGGCGATGTTCAACACCACCTTGCCTTCCTTGACTGCGCTGGGAGGCACCTGCACACCGGGCTGCGTCGCATCGACCAGCAGATGCGGGGTCATGTCGTTGTCGGCAATCCACTGCGACAGCGCCCGCAACAGGTACGGGCGGTGGCTGGTCATGCGCGGTGTTTCATCGGTCATGGAGCCGGGATTCGAGACTGGACATTGGAGATTCGAAAATTCACGATTGTCTGCCTGGAGTTTCCGCGCAAGGTAATGACAGGTGGCGTTGCAATGCGCACTGAATTTCCAATCACCAATCTCGAATCCCGAATCCCGGCCTTTATGCCGGAATCTCGCGCAGCCGCTTTTCCTGTTCGGTCAGGCTGCGCAGGAAACCCGGATTGCGGAAGATGCGGTTGCCGTAGTCCTCGATGGACTTGCCGTCCTTGGGCAACGGAATATCCATCGACGGCAGCCGCCAGATGATCGGCGCCATGGCGCAGTCGGCCAGGCTCATTTCCGGGTTGAGGAAGAACTTGCTGGCCTTGAACAGCGGCACCGACGCGGTGAGCAGTTCCTTCAGGCGTTTGCGGCCTGCCTCGGCCTGGGTCTTGTTGCCCAATTGGATGGCCTGCACCTGCGGCACCCAGTCGTGCTCGATGCGCAGCATGGCCAATCGCAGGCGGGCGCGCGAAAGCGGGTCCACCGGCATCAGCGGCGGGTGCGGATAGCGCTCGTCCAAGTATTCGCTGACCACCGAGGCGGCGTACAGCACCAGGTCGCGCTCCACCAGGGTGGGAACGGAGTGGTAGGGATTGAGATCGATCAGGTCTTCGGGCGGGTTCTGCGCATCCACCGGCACCAGGTCGTAGGTGACGCCCTTTGCGGCCAGCACCAGCCGCACGCGGTGGCACAGGACGTCGTCGGTGGAAGAAAACAAGGTCAAGGTATTTCGCATACGCGGACTCGCAGCCATCAGGCTCTCCGACGACCGGAACCGCCGATCGCATCGACGCCGCCAGCCCTCTGCTGACGGTCGCCACGGCCCCGAGTGCGCATCGTTCCGCCAGGCCTGCTCTCCGGCCTGCCCCGTGACCCGCGCGTACTGGCGCGGGCCGGCGGAAAATTGCGCTTAGTGCACGTCCTTCCAGTATTCCTGCTTGAGCAGGTAGGCCAGGAAGGTGAGCGCCACCAGGAACAGGATCACCCACACGCCAAGGCTCTGGCGCTTCAGGGCGGCAGGTTCGCCGGCGTACTCGAGGAAGTTGGTGATGTCGCGCGCGGTCTGGTCGAACTGGGCCGGCGTCTGCGTGCCCGGCTGGGTGACCTTCAAGGCTTCGACATGGCGCTCGCCGATGGCGTCGGGCTTGCTCATCTCCGCGTGCTGCAGGCCTTGCAGCTGCCACAGCGGATTGGGCATGGACGCATTCGGGAACAGCTTGTTGTTCCAGCCCAGCGGACGGGTTTCGTCCAGGTAGAACGACTTAAGGTAGGTGTAGATCCAGTCGCTGCCGCGCACGCGCGCGATCAGGCTCAGGTCGGGCGGCATCTTGCCGAACCACTTGGTGGCCGGGTCGTGCGGCATCGACACCTGGATCTGCTCGCCGAACTTTGCGCCGGTGAAGTTGAGGTTGGTCATGACCTCTTCTTCGGTCAGGCCCAGGTCTTCGGCCATGCGCGAATAGCGCAGGTACTTGAGCGAGTGGCAGCCGGAACAGTAGTTCATGTACAGCTGCGCGCCGCGCTGGAGCGAGGCGCGGTCGCTCAGGTCGTTGCCGGCCTGCAGGGTGGCGCCGCCTTCGGCCGCGAAGACCGACAGCGACAGCAGCATGCCGCCGGTGAATACCGCCAGACGCGAAAGGAAGTTCTTAGTCATGCGTCGTCACCCGATCCGGCACCGGCTTGGTCTTTTCCAGGCCGAAGAAGGTGTAGGCCCAGAGGAAAGCGAAGAAGAGGAAATACAGGCCAGTCAGCACGCGGCCGATGATGGTCTCCACCGGGTCGGTACCGGGGCCGGCGCCGATCTTGCCCAGATAGATGAAGCAGAAGGCGAAGATGGCCAACGCGATCTTGAACGGCAAGCCGCGGTAGCGGATCGACTTCACCTTGCCGCGATCCAGCCACGGCACCAGGAACAGCACCGCGATGGCCGAGAACATCACCAGCACGCCGCTGAGTTTGTGCGGGATCACGCGCAACATGGCGTAATAGGGCGTGTAGTACCAGACCGGCTTGATGTGTTCCGGGGTCACCAGGCGGTTGGCCTCGGTGAAGTTGTCGTGTTCAAGGAACCAGCCGCCGAACGCCGGGGCGAAGAAGATGATGAAGGCGGCGATGATCATGAAGCCGAAGGCGTAGAACATGTCCTTGCCGACGGTGTAGTACGGGTGGAACGGAATGCCGTCGGCCGGCGCGGTCGGCGACCAGCGGTTGCCCTTCGGGCCCTTCTTGATCTCCACGCCGTCGGGGTTGTTGGAACCCACTTCGTGCAGCGCGCCGATGTGCAGCACCACCAGCAGCAACAGCACCAGCGGCAGCGCGATCACGTGCAGTGCGAAGAACCGGTTCAGGGTGGCGTCGCCGGGCAGGTAGTCGCCCATGATCCATTCGGTCAGGCCGTTGCCGATCACCGGGATGGCGCCGAAGAGCGAGATGATCACCTTGGCGCCCCAGAACGACATCTGGCCCCACGGCAGCACGTAGCCCAGGAACGCCTCGGCCATCAGCACCAGGTAGATCAGCATGCCCAGCACCCACACCAGTTCGCGTGGCTTCTGGTAGCTGCCGTACATCATGCCGCGGAACATGTGGATGTACACGACGATGAAGAACAGCGAAGCGCCGGTGCTGTGCATGTAGCGGATCAGCCAGCCCCACTCCACGTCGCGCATGATGTATTCGACCGATGCGAAAGCTTCAGCCGCGCTGGGCTTGAAGTGCATGGTCAGGAAGATGCCGGTGAAGATCTGGTTGGCCAGCACCACGATCGACAGCACGCCGAAGATGTACCAGATGTTGAAATTCTTCGGCGCGTAGTACTCGCTCATGTGCTTGCGGTAGAACGGCATGAAGCCGGGCGCGCGCGCGGTGAACCAGTCCCAGACGCCGTCTGCGGTGCGGAGGAGGATGTTCTTCGACATGGCTTACGCAGTCCCCTTCGGATCCAGGCCAACCACGATCGTGTTGTCGTCCTGGTAGTAGTGCGGCGGCACCAGCAGGTTGATCGGCGCGGGAACGCCCTGGAAGACGCGGCCCGACATGTCGAAGCGCGACTTGTGGCAAGGGCAGAAATAGCCGCCCTTCCAGTCCGGGTCGTAGGGTTCGGGCTTGATCTCGGCGGCCATTTCCGGCGAGCAGCCCAGGTGCGTGCACAGGCCGACCAGCACGGAGATTTCCGGCTTGACCGAACGGAACTCAGGGTTGCCCTTCAGCACGTACTCGGGCTGCTGGTCCTTGTTGGTGGACTCCGGGTCGCGCAGACGGCTGTCCAGGGACGCCAACGCGTCCAGAACCGCTTTGGTGCGCTTGACGATCCAGATCGGCTGGCCGCGCCACTCAAGCACCAGGCGCTGGCCTTCCTGCAAACCGGTCAGGTCGGCGATCACCGGTGCGCCGGCCAACTTGGCACGCGCACTCGGGTTCCACGACTTGATGAACGGTACTGCTACAAACCCGGCACCCACCGCACCGACCACAGCCGTGGTCGCGGTCAGGAACCGGCGTCGGCCCGTATTTACAGGCTCATTGACCCCATCATTGGCCATCCGGCACTCCGAAACTTTCAAATAGGTAGCGTAAGGCTGCCAAAGCCGACGCCATAACCCTGGCGTGGCCGCAAAGACGGGAAATTGTAACGGAAGCCTTAATCGGCCGACAACGTCGGCCGATTAATCAATGACTTGGGAGCGTCGCAGGCGCTACAGCGGGTCAGCGTGCGCCGACGGCGCCGCGATAACGGTCGGCCAGCACGCCCACGCGCGCCACGTAGCGCTGGGTTTCCTGGTACGGCGGCACGCCGCCATGACGGTCGACCGCGCCTTCTCCGGCGTTGTAGCCGGCGGCGGCCAGAGTCAGGTTGCCGTTGAAGCGCTTCAGCAACCAGGCCAGGTATTGCACGCCGCCCCGGATGTTCTGGCCGGCATCGTAGGAATTGGTGACGCCGAACCGGCGCGCGGTGGCGGGCATCAGCTGCATCAGCCCCTGGGCGCCGGCGTGCGACAAGGCCATCGGATTGAACGAGGATTCGGCGTGGATGATGGCGCGCACGATCGCTTCGTCCACACCGTAGTCGCGGGCGGCGGCCTTGATCTCGGCATCGTAGGCGGCGGTGTTCAGTCGCAGGGTGCCGAAGTTGACGCCGGGGTTGGCGGCGCAGGCGAAACAGGTTTCGATGAAGCTGTATTTGATGGTGCGCACGCTGGCCACCACGCCGCCGCCCTTGGGCTTGGCGCTGGTGTAATGGCGCACGCCGTCCTTGATGTAGGAATAAACCTGGCCGCTGACCACGCGCCGGGTATTGCCGGAAGACGACGGAATAGGCGCAGCCGGTTTCGAGGCCACCGGAATTGCAGCCGGCACGATGGCGCCGGCAGTGCTGGCTTGGGGCTGCGCGATCAGGGCGCCCGCGCTGGCCGTACCCAATGCGGTGGTGGGCGTGGCCGGCACCGAAACGCTGCTGACCGGTCGCGATACCGAGGCGCCGTTGGAGCGGTCGGGGGTATAGCGGCTGATCACTTCGCAGCTGGCGCCGCCCACCCGCTTGCTGACGTAGTTGGGAACGCCATCGGCGCCCGTGCATTTGTACAGGGTGCCGGCGCTGGCCGGCAGTGCGGTCAACGCGATCACCGCCGCCAGCAACGGCAGCGCGAATTTCTGAGAAGCCCCCTTCATGCCGGGGAGTGTCCCAACTTCATCACCGGTTGCCAAGTCCTTGTCCGACAAAAGGATTTCCTCACGAAGCGGAAGGTGACCCGCATCTCATTGCGCGCGCCGGATGGCGACGATTCCCCTCTAACAACGGCGAACCCGCCCGGTTCCGGCCGCCGGGACGTGGGAGCAGCGTCCCGCCGCGAGCTTTTGGCCTTAGCTCGCGGTCTTCCCCTGGCTTGGCTGGCGCCGAGGTGAAAGCTCGCGGCGGGACACCGCTCCCACAGGAATGCCCGGTTGGGGGAGGCACCGCTCCGTTAAACTGTGCGCTTCTTTCGCCAACCCGCCTGGATTACCCACCATGCCCGGGATCGCCAATCCTTCCACGTCCCTTGCGGACGGCATCGCCCTGCCCCCTGCCCAGACTGCGACGGCCCCGGCCCGCGGAAAGCTGTTCATCAAGACCCACGGCTGCCAGATGAACGAGTACGACTCGTCCAAGATGGCCGACGTGCTGGCCGACTCCGACGGTCTGGAGCTGACCGACGACCCGGAAGAGGCCGACGTCATCCTGATCAACACCTGCTCGATCCGCGAGAAGGCGCAGGAGAAGGTGTTCAGCCAGCTGGGCCGATGGAAGTCGCTGAAGAAGGACGGCAAGCCCGTGCTGATCGGCGTGGGTGGCTGTGTGGCGTCGCAGGAAGGCGCCGCCATCGTCAAGCGCGCACCCTATGTGGACCTGGTGTTCGGGCCGCAGACCCTGCACCGCTTGCCCGAGTTGATCCGCGAACGCCGTTCCAGCGGCAAGCCGCAGGTGGACATCAGCTTCCCCGAGATCGAAAAGTTCGACCGCCTGCCCGAGCCGCGCGCCGAAGGCCCCAGCGCTTTCGTCTCGATCATGGAAGGCTGCAGCAAGTACTGCAGCTTCTGCGTGGTGCCGTACACGCGCGGCGAGGAAGTCAGCCGGCCTTTCGAGGACGTGCTGGTGGAAATCGCGCAGCTGGCCACGCAGGGCGTGCGCGAGATCAACCTGCTGGGACAGAACGTCAACGCCTACCGTGGTCCGTATGGCGAAGGAGAAGTGGCTGACCTGGGTCTGCTGATCCGCACCATGGCCGAGATCGAAGGCATCGACCGCATCCGCTTCACCACTTCGCACCCGCTCGAATTCTCCGATTCACTGATCGAGGCCTATCGCGATGTCCCGCAACTGGCCAACTACCTGCACCTGCCGGTACAGGCGGGCAGCGACCGCATCCTGGCGGCGATGAAACGCGGCTACACCACGCTGGAGTTCAAGCAGAAGATCCGCAAGCTGCGCGCGGTGCGGCCGGATATCTCGATTTCCTCCGACTTCATCGTCGGTTTCCCGGGCGAGACCGAGGCCGACTTCGAAAAGACCATGAAGCTGATCGAGGACGTGGGCTTCGACCAGTCGTATTCCTTCATCTACTCGCGCCGGCCCGGCACGCCGGCCGCCGACCTTGAAGACGACACGCCCGAAGCGGTGAAACACCAGCGGCTGGCGCGGTTGCAGGCGGCGATCAACGCCAACTCCACGCGCATCTCGCAAAGCATGCTGGGCAGCGTGCAGCGCGTGCTGGTCGAACGCCATAGCACGCGCGATGCCTCCGAACTGACCGGCCGTACCGAGAACATGCGCTATGTGAACTTTCCCGGAAATGCGCGGTTGATCGGGCAGTTCGTGGAGGTGGAGATCACCGAAGTGATGGCCAACTCTCTGCGCGGACGAGTCGCCGCAAAATAGTCTTGCACTGATCTCAACCCCTCTCACGCTTGCGGGAGAAGGTGCCCCGAAGGGGCGGGTGAGGGCGTGCACTCATTCACCCGCATCACCCATCGATGGCCGGCCCTCACCCTGCGCGCTGCGCGCGCTTTCCCTCTCCCGCAGGCGGGAGAGGGGTTCTTCGTAGGATTGGCTGTCAATCCAGGCGCTTGCGGAAGCGCAGGATCGCCAGCGACATCACCACTACGGTGAAGGCCAACAGGGCCAGCACATCAGGCCAGAGCTCGAGCAGATTGGCGCCGCGCAGGATCACGCCGCGGATCAGCCGCACGAAATGGGTGAGCGGCAGCACCTCGGCGATCCACTGCGCCACTTTGGGCATGCCATCGAACGGAAACATGAAGCCCGACAGCAGGATCGACGGCAGGAACAGGAAGAACGCCATCTGCATGGCCTGGAATTGGGTCTTGGCCGCGGTGGACACCAGCAGGCCCAGGGTCAGGTTGGCCACGATCAACAGCATCGCCGCGCCGTAGACGCCCCACAGGCTGCCGTTGATCGGCACCTTGAACAACCAAACGCCCAGCAGCAACACCACCGTGGTCTGCACCAGGCCCACGCCGATGTAAGGCAACACCTTGCCGATCATCAGCTCGCCGCTGGACACCGGGGTGGTGATCAGCAATTCGAGATTGCCGCGCTCGCGTTCGCGCACGATGGCCATGGCGGTGAACATCACCAGGGTCATGGTCAGGATCACGCCGATCAACCCCGGCACCACGTTGACCGCCGAACGGCGCTCCGGGTTGTACAGCGGCAGTACGCTGATCTGCCCTTGCGGAGCGATGCGGCCGTCCAGCGGCATCTGCGCCAGTTGGCGTGCGGTCGCCTGCACCGAGGTGTCGCTGCCGTCGACGATGACTTGCATCGCTTCGCGCCCGTCGATGCGGCGGCGCTCGTAATCCGGCGGAATCACGATGCCGATCTTGATCTTTCCGCTGCGCAACAGCGTCTGCAGTTCCTGCGGCGTACGCGCGCCGGCGACCGGCTGGATCACTCCGGTGGCGAACAGGTCCTGCACCAGCGCGCGCGAACCTCCGGTGTCTGCCATGTCGGCCACGGCCGCAGGCAGGTTGCGCACGTCCAGGTTGATGGCGTAGCCGAACAACAGCAGCTGCAGGGTGGGAATGCCCAGCATCATGGCCACGGTCATGCGGTCGCGGGCCATCTGCCGCAGCTCTTTCAACATCACCGCGAAGATCTGCTGCGTCTTCATGCCGCACGCTCGACTTTCTGTGGGTGGGTGGCCGATACGAACACGTCTTCCAGGTTCGGTTCTATCGGCGCCACGTCGGCTTCGATACCGTGCTGGCGCAGGTAGCTTTGCAATCCGGATTGCGCACGGGTGCCTGCCGCGGTCAGCACGCGCAATTCGTTGCCCACCTGGGCCACACTGATCACGCCTTCGGCGCCGTGCAATGCGGCCTGTGCTTTACGCGGTTCGCTGGCGCGTACGCCTACGGTCTGACCGGCCAATGCCCGGGTCAGCTCTGCCGGCGTGCCGTCGGCGACCAGGCGGCCGGTATCGAGGATGGCGATGCGGTGGCAGCGCTCGGCTTCGTCCATGTAGTGCGTGGAAACCAGGATGGTGGTGCCCAGGTCGGCCAGGTCGAAGAGCTTTTCCCAGAAATCGCGGCGCGATTCCGGATCGACGGCGCTGGTGGGTTCGTCCAGGAACAGCAGCTCCGGCTTGTGCACGATGGCGCAGGCCAAGGCCAGGCGCTGCTTCTGTCCGCCGCTCATGGTGCCCGACAGCTGCTTGGCGCGATCGGCGAAGTTATAGGCGGCCAGCAGCTCTTCGATGCGCGCGCGGCGTTCGGGCCGCGGAAGGCCCTGCACCGCGGCCATGAACTCGAGGTTTTCGCGCACCGTGAGGTCTTCGTACAGGGAGAACTTCTGGGTCATGTAGCCGATGCGTTTGCGCAGCTCTTCGGCCTGCTCGGGAATCTTCAGACCCAGCACTTCGATCTCTCCCGCGCTGGGCGTGAGCAGGCCGCACAGCATGCGGATAGTCGTTGACTTGCCGGAGCCATTCGGGCCCAGGAATCCGTACACGCTGGCGCGCGGCACGGTCAGGTCCACGCCGTCGACGGCTTGCAGTTGTCCGAAGCGCTTGCTGAGGCCGCGGGCGCGGATGGCGGGGGTGGAGTCTTGCGGGGTCACGGCAAACCCCCAGCCCCTAGGGCCGTCATGACCAGCCGTTCGGCTGTTGAAAACCCAGCGAAAGCTGGGGTCCATTTTGATTTTGATTTTGACTTTGCCGTTGCCGTTGCAGTTGCCACTGCTCTTGTCTTGCTTGTGGGCGAGCCAAAGCCAGAGCAAGAGCAAAATGGATTCCAGCTTCCGCTGGAATGACGATTCACCGATTCGGGCGCGCCGAATTCAATGGAGCTGTTATTTTTCATACCCAGCTCCTTCGAACTCCACCCGCACTGGCACACCTGCCGGCAAATCCGCGCCCGCCTTGTCCAGCGTTATTTCCGCCAGGTAACTCAAGCGCTGCGCATCGCGACCCGACAGTGCGTAATACGGGGTGAAGCTCGGCTCGCTGCGGATCATGCGCACGCGGCCTGTCAGCGCACCTTCGCGGCCATTGACGAAAACGCGCGCGGTCTGGCCTACCTTTACCTGAGTGCGGATCGGCTCCGGCACATAGACGCGCGCATAGGGCGCCTCGCCCACCAGCAGGATCGCCAGCGGCGAGCCCACCGGCGCCTGATCGCCCAGCTTGTAGGGAAGACTGTCCACGCGCCCCGCGCGTGGCGCGATGACGTTCAACTTGTCCAGCGACACGCTCTGCGTAGCCGCCTGCGCTTCGGCGGCAGCGAGGGCGGCGCGACCCTGCGCGACCTGTTCGCTGCGTGTGCCACGCTCCATTTCCAGCAATGCGGCTTGTGCCGCGCGTACCTGCGCTTCTGCATTGCCGGCGGCGGCGCGGGCACGGTCCACGTCCGAGGCGGCCACCAGTTTCTGCCGGCCCAAAGGCTGCAGGCGGTTGAAGTAGGCGCGCGCATCCACGGCCTGGGATTGGGCCGCAGCCAGATTGGCGCGCGCCTGGGCGATGTCCTCGCTGCGCGGCCCGGCCTCCAGTTCCGACAGCGCTTCTCTGCTCTGCTGCGCCTGCGCCCGCACCGCGGCCAGTTGCGATTGGGTGCGGGTGAGCTCGAGCTGCAACAATGCCGCACCGGCGGCGACCTGCTGACCTTCGCGTACGTCGATGCGCACGATTTTCTCGGCCACCGGCGATGGCAGGGACACGCGGTCCCATTCCAGCGTGCCCAGCGCCTGCGGCGGCGCATCGCTGCAGGAAGCGAGCGTCAGGGCGCCCGCCAGGATCAGAACGAAAGGTTTTCTATTTGCCATGGTCAAGCTCCAGTCCGCGGTCCAGCAACGCAAGCGTGTGCAGGCGGACGATGTCGAAATTGAGGTCTTCTGCATTGAACAAACGCCGCCAGATCGGCGCACCGGCAGCCGGGAACAAAGTCAGGCCCACCAGCGAAACCATCAGCAGGCGCGGGTCCAGATCGGGGTTGATCCGGCCCTTGGCCTGCGCGTCGGCGAAACGCGCGGCCATCATCTGCGGCAATTGCGGGCCGATGCGCTCGAACAGCAGATCGCGCAACGCCCCGCCCTCGCACAGCACTTCGCGCACCCACAACGGCGGCAGCCAGGGGTGCTCGGCCACGATCCTGCCGATGCCGGTGACGAAGCCGGCGATCAGCGCGGCGATGTCGTCGCCTGCCTGCATCAACGGTTCGCGCAGGGTGGCGAACACCGGGAGGATCTTCTGCGCCATCACCTCGGCCTGCAGCTGCTCCTTGTCGCCGAAGTAGTAATGCAGCAGGGCTGGAGTGACGCCCGCTTCGGTGGCGATGTCGCGCAATGAGGTGGCGGCGATGCCCTTGCGCACGAAACAGGCCAGCGCCGCGTCCATCAGCTTGCTGCGCAGGTCGGGGGAATCGGCCAGTGGGCGACCGGGGGAGCGCTTCTTGGCCGACGGCTTGCCAGCCGGTTTGGAAGCCCGCTTGGCGGACCGCGGCTTGGCGTCTGGGGAGGGAGTGGATTTGTCCATGGGCTTAATTTAATTTACTGCTTAATTAACTGCAACAACGAACCGACGAACGGTCACTGTCTGGCCGCCATCACGAGGCCGCGATACCCTGCACCGCCCAGCCGCGGCCTACTTGCCATCCCCCAGAACGCCCCCAACTTGTGGGTCTTCGTGATCGAAGCCGTTCCGCTGCCCGATGCGCCGGACTTCCAGGAATTCGGCGGGGCATTCGTGCTCTGCTACCAGATGCCGGGGCTGGCCGAAGATCCCGTCCGCCGCGCCAGCGAGTTCCTGCGCGAAGCCGGCTGGCAGGTAACGGGCGTGCAAGAGGAACCCCGGCGGATCGAGCGCGACGAAGCGCCGGAAGCCGAACATTTCGACCAGGCGCTCATCGATGATGAGGCCTACGTATTCCACCAATGGCGCGTCGAAGACGCCGACGACCAGACCAGGCACTGAGCAACCCATGACCGCTGCAGAAAAACGCGAATTCGTACTTGAGCCCGGAAATGCCGAACAGCTGGCCAACCTGGCCGGCCCGTTCGACGCCCACCTCCGCCAGATCGAGTTGCGGCTCGGGGTGGAGATCGCCAACCGCGGCAACATCTTCAAGGTCACCGGCCCGGCGGCGGAAGTGAAGGCGACGGAGAAAATCCTGCGCGCGCTTTATCTGGAGGCGGCGGAGGAAACCTTCGACAGCGAATCCATCCACCTGCGCCTCAACGAAGCCAACGTTGGGCAAGTGGCTGCGGGCGGGTACGAACCGCAGGAAGTGGCGATCAAGGTCAAGCGCGGCACCGTGCGTGGCCGCGGTCCCAATCAAGCCGGCTACCTGCACGCCATCGCCACCCACGACATCAACTTCGGTATCGGCCCGGCCGGCACCGGCAAGACTTTCCTGGCCGTGGCCAGCGCGGTCGAAGCGCTCAACGAATCGCGTGTGCAGCGGCTGATCCTGGTGCGCCCGGCGGTGGAAGCCGGCGAGAAGCTGGGCTTCCTGCCCGGCGATCTGTCGCAGAAGGTCGATCCCTATCTGCGCCCGCTGTACGACGCGCTGTACGAAATGCTGGGCGTGGAAAAAGTGATCAAGCTGCTGGAGAAGAACGTCATCGAGATCGCGCCGCTGGCCTACATGCGCGGACGCACGCTCAACGACGCCTTCGTGATCCTTGACGAAGCGCAGAACACCACCATCGAGCAGATGAAGATGTTCCTGACCCGCATCGGCTACGGCAGTACCGCCGTGGTCACCGGCGACCTGACCCAGATCGACCTGCCCAAGCATGTGAAATCAGGTCTGAAGGACGGCCTGGAAGTACTGCGCGGCGTGGACGGCATCAGCTTCACCTTCTTCACTGCGCGCGATGTGGTGAGGCATCCTCTGGTGGCCAAGATCGTGCGGGCTTACGATGCGCGCGACGGCAAGGATGCGGAAACGGGAGCGGCGTGATCCCCTGCGGCATCAACATAGGTGATGTCATCCCAGCGAAAGCTGGGATCCATTTTGACTTTCGACTTCAGCCGGACACTCAGCTATGCAAAGATCAGGATCAAAATGGATTCCAGCTTTCGCTGGGTTTTCAACAGCCGAACGGCTGGTCATGACGGCAAAAAAATGACCCAAGGCCCCGTCATCCTAGAAGTCTCCGTCAGCTACGCCCTGCCCCGCGCCGGGCTGCCGTCGTCGGTCAGTTTCCGCCGCTGGGTCGCCGCCGCGCTGCATGGCCGCATCCGCGAAGCCGACCTGGCCGTGCGCATCGTCGACACCAAGGAAGGCCGCGCCCTCAACCGCCATTACCGCGGCAAGGACTACGCCACCAACGTGCTCAGCTTTCCGGCCGAAATCGCCGAAGGCGTGAAAATGCCCAAGGGCGTGAAAATGCCGCTGCTGGGCGACCTGGTGATCTGCGCCCCGGTAGTGGCGCGCGAAGCCAAGGAGCAGAAAAAACCACTGGCCGCGCACTATGCGCACCTGACCGTGCATGGCGCGCTGCACCTGCTGGGCTGGAACCACGAAGACGACCGCGAGGCCGAAGCGATGGAACAGTTGGAGCGCGAAATCCTGGCCGAACTCGGCATCGACGACCCCTACGCATTCGAGGACTAGCATGCTCCGCGCATTTTTTTCCCTGGCGCTGATGCTGCCGTTACCGCTGCTGGCCCAAGCCGCAGGCAATGAAGAAAAACTCGATGCTTCGCGCATCGATCTCGCTGCGCTGATCGAATGCCGGCAGACGCTAGCCGACTTCCATTACCTGGCGCCGGCGCTTGCCGATCCGTTGCAGGCCGTGGCGCTGGGGTGGCGGCCTTTGCCGCAGGCCAACATGTTCATGACCGAGTTCAAACTCAATCAGCCGATCAGCGTATTCGGCCATGGCACCGACCACATCGCCTTCACCGGCGACAGCATCATCGCCCTGCTGGACCTTGCCGATCCGCGCCCGCTGGCCAAGCAGCTGGAGCTGGAAACGGCCATCGATACGCCCGCCAAGGCCATGTTCGGCAAGGAAGTGAGCAGCATCGAAGACCGCGACGCGGATACCGGGACGGTCTACATCAAATCGGCGGTGCTCAACGTTTCCAACGTCGCCTCGCACCCTGGCAAGACCCTGGCAGGCTGCAGCTACAGCCTGGATATGGCCGAAGACCCGGAACCGGCCCCTGCGGCGGACGCCAAGCCCTAGCCCTGTAACGTGGGAGCGCCGTCCCGGCGCGAGCTCTTCTTCTCGGATCTAGAGCAAGAGCTCGCGCCGGGACGGCGCTCCCACGAGGATACGAGCGGGTGAAAAACCCTTCTGGCCATCCTGATAGACTGCGTCCGTCGCCCTCCCCGGGGCTGCCTGCTACCCACCCAATGTCAGAAGACGACAGTATTCCCGCGCCGGAAGCCTCCGAAAAACCGGAGAAACGGCGCTCCTGGCTGGACCGCATAAGTTCTGCGTTCTCCGGCGAACCTTCCTCACGCGACGACCTTGTCGCGCTGCTGCGCGATGCGCAGAGCGACGGGCTGATCGCCAGCGACACCTTGCGCATGATGGAAGGCGCCATCGCGGTGGCCGACCTGACCGTCGGCGACGTCATGGTCTCCCGCTCGCAGATGGTGTCCTTGCCTGTCGGCTCGCGCTTCCTGGACCTGATGAAGGAAGTGGTGGAGTCCGGGCATTCGCGCTTCCCCGTGCACGGCGAGAACAAGGACGAGATCCTGGGCATCCTGCTGGCCAAGGACCTGCTGCGCGGCGTGGTAGCCGACAACGGCCCCGGCAACGTGCGCGAACTGCTGCGTCCGGCGGTGCTGATCCCCGAGTCCAAGAAGCTCAACCTGCTGCTCAAGGAATTCCGTCTGTCGCGCAACCACATGGCGATCGTGGTGGACGAATACGGCGGCGTCGCCGGCCTGGTGACCATCGAAGATGTGCTGGAACAGATCGTCGGCGAAATCGACGACGAGCACGACGATGCCGAAGAAGGCGCGGACCAGATCGCAGCGCACGCCGACGGCCGCTACGTGGTGGACGCGCTGACGCCTATTTCCGATTTCAACGAACGTTTCGGCGCCGACTTTCCCGACGACGAGTACGACACCGTCGGCGGCCTGGTCACCGCCGCCATCGGCCACCTGCCCGATACCGATGAAGAGCTGACCTTGGGCCGCTTCGAGTTCCGCGTGGCCAAGGCCGATGCGCGTCGCGTGCACGCGTTCCATGTGGGCGTACTTGCCGATGGTTGAGCTCGTTCCGCTTCCCTGGCCGTCGACTCCCTTCGTAACAGACCGGCTCGAAAAAGCGTTCGTGGCGAGCCTGTCGAACCACGCTCTTCGCGCCGAAGCATGAGCGCGATGCGAACTGCGAAATTTTCGCCAACAGCGTGGTTCGACAAGCTCACCACGAACGGAATAAAGAATTCTCCTATGACCACGGCATGGCAACGCCTGATCCTGGCGCTGATTTTCCTGTTCGCGATACCGGCATGGGCCGCAACGCCCTCCGCGCCCGCCCCGCGCATCGGCGTCGTCACCATGCAGCCCGGCGAGATCTTTTTCGAACGCTTCGGCCACGACGCCATCGTGGTGCTGGATACACAGACCGGGCAGGCCATTTCGTACAACTTCGGCTTCTTCGACATGAGCGAGCCGGATTTCGTCAACCGCTTCGCCCATGGCGACATGCGGTACTACCTGGTCGCCCTGCCGCTGCAGCAGGATCTGTCCTACTACCGCGAAGTCGGACGCGGCGTGAAGCTGCAATGGCTGGACCTGACTCCGCAACAGGCGCAATCGTTGGCCGACGCGCTGGCCGAACGCGCCAAGCCCGAGAACGCGCGCTACCGCTACGATTACTTCGTTTCCAATTGCTCCACCCAGGTGCGCGACGCGCTGGACAGGGCGATGGGCGGCGCCTTGAAGACGCAGATGGTCGGGCGTTCGCGCGGCAATACTTTCCGCAGCGAGGCGGTGCGCCTGGTCTCGCCGGTGCCGTGGATGTGGCTGGGCTTCGACATCGGCCTGGGTCCCTACGCCGACGTGCCGATGTCGCGCTGGGAAGAAGCCTATGTGCCGATGCGCCTGGCCGACAGCCTTCGCGAAGCCAGGAACACCTCCGGCAGGCCTCTGGTGCAAGCCGAACAAGTGTTGGTGCCGCATCGCATCGCGCCCGAACCGCCGGAGCGCCCGCGCCGCTGGTGGCCGTGGCTGCTGGCGGGCCTGGCGATAGCCGCCGCCATCGTCCTGATCGCCCCGCGCAAGCCGCGCCTGATCGCGGCATTGGCGCTGCCGCTGTGGCTGGTGTGCGGCGTGGTCGGCGCGGTGCTGGTGTTCCTGTGGGGCTTTACCGAGCACCAGGCCGCCTGGGCCAATCGCAATCTATTGCTGTTCAATCCGCTGTGCCTGTTGTTGCTGGTCGGCGCCATACCGCTGCTGCGCAAGCGCGCGCCTTCGGCATGGTTCCGCTGGCTGCTGGCGATAGTCGCCGGCCTTGCCGCCGTTGCGTGGATATTGCATTGGCTGCCGCTGCCGCTGCAGTACAACCAGAGCTGGGTGGCGCTGCTGCTGCCGGTGCATGCGGCTCTTGCATACGTATTCTTCCCGCAGCGCAGCTTGTTGCGTTGACGTGGCTGGCGCAGGATGCGGCCTGTTGCCCGCCATCCGGAAGCCCCCATGCTGCTGCGTCTGTTCGCAATGACCACGCTCCTCACCGTCTCCGCCATCGCCAACGCGCAAGTCACCACGCCGCCGCCCGCAGCAGCGCTGCCCAAGGTGGGCATCGCTTCGCCCGACGGCAACCTGTCGGTCGAACTGACCACCGACAAGGATGGCCGCCCGAGTTATTCGGTGCTGCGCGAAGGCAAGGCGGTGATTTCGCCGTCGCGCCTGGGATTCATCTTCCTGGACTCGCCCAAGTTCGAGCGCAACCTGGCCATCGCCGCGCACAAGACCCGCAGCTTCGACGAAACCTGGGAACAGCCCTGGGGCGAGCGCCGCAGCATCCGCAACCACTACAACGAACTGCGCGTGACCCTGACCGAGAAGGTCGCCCCAAAGCGCAGCTACGATGTGGTGTTCCGCGTATATGACGACGGCCTGGGCTTCCGCTACGAATTGCCCGACCAACCCGCGCTGAAGCAGGTGCGCATAGGCGAGGAGCTCACCGAGTTCAACATCGCCGAGAACGCCACTGCCTGGTGGATCCCGGCCGGCGAATGGAACCGCGAGGAATACCTGTACCACCGCACGCCGCTGCAGGAAGTCGGCCAGGCGCAGACGCCGATCACCTTGCGCACCGACAACGGCCTGCATATCTCCATCCACGAAGCGGCGTTGGTCGATTACTCGGGCATGAACCTCACCCGGGTGGAAAACCGCAAGCTGCGCGCCACCCTCACCGACGGCATCGGCGACGGCAAGGTGGTGCGCACCGCGCCCTTCAACACGCCCTGGCGCACCGTGCAGCTGTCCGACGACGCAGGCGGCCTGGTGACTTCCAGCCTGATCCTCAACCTCAACGAACCCAACAAGTTGGGCGACGTGTCCTGGATCAAGCCGATGAAGTACGTCGGCGTGTGGTGGGAAATGCATTTGGACAAGAAGACCTGGGCCTCGGGTCCGAAGCACGGCGCCACCAACGAGAATGTGATCAAGCACATCGACTTCGCCGCCAAGCACGGTTTCGGCGGCGTGCTGGTGGAAGGTTGGAACGTGGGCTGGGATGGCGACTGGTTCGGCAACGGCGAGGAATTCAGCTTCACCCAGCCGTATCCGGATTTCGATATCGAGAAACTGGCGGCCTATGCCAAGTCGAAGAACGTGCGCCTGATCGGCCACCACGAAACCTCGGGCAACGCAGCCCATTACGAATCGCAGATGGGCGCGGGCTTCGACCTGTACCAGCGGTTGGGCATCGACGCGGTCAAGACCGGTTACGTGGCCGATGCGGGCCAGGCCAAGGTGCTGGGCGCCGACGGCAAGATCCACTATGCCTGGCATGAAGGCCAGGACATGGCGCGGCATCACCTGAAAGTGGTGACCGAGGCAGCCAAGCGCCACATCGCCGTCAACGCGCACGAGCCGATCAAGGACACCGGCCTGCGCCGCACCTATCCCAACTGGATCTCGCGCGAAGGCGCCCGTGGCATGGAATTCAGCGCCTGGGGCGACCCCGGCAATCCGCCCGAACATGAAGCCAACCTGGTGTTCACCCGTTTGCTGGCCGGCCCGATGGACTACACGCCCGGCATCTTCGGCATGAAGACACGCGCGCCCGATGGCGTGGCCACCACCTGGGCCAAGCAACTGGCGCTGTACGTGGTGATCTACAGCCCCATCCAGATGGCGGCCGATCTGCTGGAGAACTACGAGAACAATCCCAAGCCGTTCAAGTTCATCGAGGACGTGCCGGTGGATTGGGACGACACCCGCGTGCTGAATGGCGAGGTGGGCGACTACGTGACCATCGTGCGCAAGGACCGCAATTCGGACAATTGGTACCTGGGTTCGGTGTCGGACGAAGAAGGCCGCGAACTGAAGGCGTCGCTCTCGTTCCTGGACCCGGGCCGAAAGTACACCGCGCAGATCTATCGCGATGGCCAGAACGCGGACTGGAAACGTGCGCCGCAGGACATCGTGATCGAGGAACGCACGGTCACCAGCGCCGATACATTGACCTTGCGCCTGGCGCCCGGCGGCGGGCAGGCGATCCGCTTCGTCGCCCAGTGATCGGCCCCTCCCCTTGCGAAGGCAGGGGGAGGTTGGGAGGGGGTTAAGTAGACAGTCATTGCACATCGGCGTCCCACCCAACTCCTCTTAGCCTGTCTTGTCCCGTTCGTGGTGAGCCTGTCTAGAATCCCGTTCGTGGTGAGCCTGTCTTGAATCCCGTTCGTGGTGAGCCTGTCGAACCACGCCTTTCGCGCGATAATGGCTCTCTACAAGAGCGGACGGATCGCCAAGAGCGTGGTTCGACAAGCTCGCCACGAACGGGATCATTTGCTGCCATGGTCGAAACCGCGAAGCCCCACCTGCCCTCCTGCGTCATCAACTGCGTCGTCTACGACAAGGAAGGCAAGCGCCACGACATCACCTTGGATGCGATCAGCGACGTGCTGGCCAAGGACGACGGCAGTTTCGTCTGGGTAGGCCTGTACGAACCGGCCGATGCGATCCTTGAAAAGCTGCAGGAAGAGTTCTGCCTGCACGACCTTGCGGTGGAGGACGCGCAGAACGCGCACCAGCGGCCCAAGCTAGAGGCCTATGGCAACTCCATGTTCGCCGTCACCCACACCGCGCAGGTGATCGAGGAAAAGATCGTCTATGGCGAAACCCACATCTTCGTCGGCCCGCGCTACCTGGTCACCGTGCGCCATGGCGCCTCGCTGTCCTACGCGCCGGTGCGCGAGCGGGTGGAGCGCGAGCCGGATCTGCTGGTGCTGGGGCCTTCCTATGGCCTGTATGCGGTTATGGATTTCATCGTCGACAACTACCGCCCCATCATCGACGAGTTCCGCGACACAGCCGATTCGCTGGAGCAGGCGATCTTCGCCGATACCTATAGCCGCGACACCGTGGTGCGTTTGTACGAACTGAAACGCGAACTGAGTAAGATGCGCCTGGCCGTGGGTCCGCTGCAGGATGTGCTTGCGCAACTAAGCCGCACTCAGAGCGCTTTGATTCCGGAAGAAGTGCGCCTGTATTTCCGCGATGTCTACGACCATGCGCTGCGCGTCAACGAATCGCTGGACACCCTGCGCGAAATGCTCACCACCGCGCTGAGCGTGAACCTGTCGCTGGTCACCTTGGGCCAGGGCGAAGTGGTGAAGCGCCTGGGCGCCTGGGCGGCCTTGCTGGCCGCGCCCACCTTGATCACCAGCTGGTACGGCATGAATTTCCACAACATGCCGGAAATCGACAAGACCTATGCCTATCCGGTGCTGGTCGGCGGCGTGGCGCTGGTCTGCGGCACGTTGTATTGGCTGTTCAAACGTGCAAAGTGGCTCTGATAGCTGCAGCGCCGTAGGAGCGACGTGAGTCGCGAAACGAATAATTTTCCTTCGCGACCCACCTAGCTCCTACGACAACCAACCTACTGCACTGCACCAATCAGCGGCTTTTGGCATTAAGACCAAAGTCGCAGGCCGAATCGGAAGTTACGCATTGACCCCTCCTCCGCATGGGAGGACCCTACCCCCAGTTCACCGGAGAGGTAGGCATGAAGGGTTTCTCTAAGTTGGCCTGGGCCGCACTGGCCCTGCTCGGAGCGTTCTGTCTGGGCACCATTGCCCTGCGCCGCGGCGAACAGATCAATGCGCTGTGGATTGTGGTGGCGGCGGTGTCGATCTACCTGGTCGCCTATCGCTACTACAGCCTGTTCATCGCCGAAAAGGTGATGGGGCTGGACCCCACGCGCGCGACCCCTGCGGTATTGCGCAATGACGGGTTGGATTTCGTACCCACCAACAAGCACGTGCTGTTCGGCCATCACTTCGCCGCCATTGCGGGCGCCGGGCCGCTGGTCGGACCGGTACTGGCCGCGCAGATGGGCTACCTGCCCGGCATGCTCTGGCTGATCGCCGGCGTGGTGCTGGCCGGCGCGGTGCAGGACTTCATGGTGCTGTTCATCTCCAGCCGGCGCGATGCGCGCTCGCTGGGCGATCTGGTGCGCGAGGAGATGGGCCGGATCCCCGGCACCATCGCCCTGTTCGGCGCGTTCCTGATCATGATCATCATCCTGGCGGTGCTGGCGATGATCGTGGTCAAGGCGCTGGCGGAAAGTCCGTGGGGCATGTTCACGGTGATGGCCACCATTCCCATCGCGGTGTTCATGGGCGTGTACATGCGCTACATCCGCCCAGGCAAAATCGGCGAGATCTCCATCATCGGCATCGCATTGTTGCTGTTGTCGATCTGGCTGGGCGGCAAGGTCGGCGCGCATCCCACCTGGGGCCCGGCATTCACCTTCACCGGCACCCAGATCACCTGGATGCTGATCGGTTACGGCTTCGTGGCCGCGGTACTGCCGGTGTGGTTGATCCTGGCGCCGCGCGACTATCTGTCCACCTTCCTCAAGATCGGCACCATCATCGCCCTGGCCATCGGCATCGTGATCGTGATGCCGGAACTGAAGATGCCGGCCTTGACCCAGTTCACCGACGGCACCGGCCCGGTGTGGAAAGGCGGCCTGTTCCCGTTCCTGTTCATCACCATCGCCTGCGGCGCGGTCTCCGGTTTCCACGCGCTGATCTCATCGGGCACCACGCCCAAGCTGCTGGCCAGCGAAGGGCACATGCGCTACATCGGCTACGGCGGCATGCTGATGGAATCGTTCGTGGCGATCATGGCCCTGGTAGCCGCTTCGGTGATCGAACCGGGCGTCTACTTCGCCATGAACAGCCCGGCTGCGGCCATCGGCACCGATGCGATTTCCGCGGCGGCCAAGATAAGCGAATGGGGCTTCACCGTGACCCCGGACATGCTGACCGCCACGGCGACCGATATCGGCGAAAAAACCATCCTCTCGCGTGCGGGCGGCGCCCCGACGCTTGCCGTCGGCATTGCCCACATCCTGCACAACGTGCTGCCGGGCGAGAACACGATGGCGTTCTGGTACCACTTCGCCATCCTGTTTGAAGCGCTGTTCATCCTCACCGCGGTGGATGCCGGCACGCGTGCGGGCCGCTTCATGCTGCAGGACTTGCTGGGCACGTTCCATCATGGGCTGCGCCGCACCGAATCCTGGGGCGCGAACGTGATCGCCACCGCCGGTTGCGTGGCGCTGTGGGGCTATTTCCTTTACCAGGGCGTGGTCGATCCGCTGGGCGGCATCAACACGTTGTGGCCGTTGTTCGGCATCGCCAACCAGATGCTGGCCGGCATCGCGCTGATGATGTGCACGGTGGTGCTGTTCAAGATGAAGCGTGACCGCTACGCCTGGGTCACCATCCTGCCGGCCACCTGGTTGCTGATCTGCACGGTGACCGCTGGTTTCATCAAGATCTTCGATTCCAACCCCGCAGTCGGCTTCCTGGCCCAGGCGGCCAAGTATCGCGCGGGCATCAATTCCGGCGAGATCGTGGCGCCGGCCAAGAGCATCGAGCAGATGCAGCAGATCGCCACCAACAGCTACGTCAACACGGCGTTGACCGCGCTGTTCCTGTTCGTGGTGTTCAGCGTGCTGGTGTACGCGATAGGCGCGGTGCGCAAGGCGCGCGCCAACCCGCAGCGCAGCGACCGGGAAACGCCGTACGTGGCGGTGGACCCGGCGGTGTTGGCGAACCTCTGATGGGCACCGCACTCGTCCCCGCAAGCCAGTACCAGGCGCACCGCCGCGTGTGGCGGCGCCTGGTGCAGACCGCGCGGCTGTGTTGCGGCGTGCCGGACTACGACAATTACGTGCGGCACATGAGCGACAAGCATCCGGATCGCGAAGTCATGGACTACAAGACCTTCTTCCGCGAGCGGCAGGAAGCGCGATTCGGCGGCAGGAACGGATTCCGCTGCTGCTGATCGGCTTGCCCCAACGATCGAGCGATTACCCGGGAAGGCGGAGCGCAAGCTTCGCCTTTTTTACGGCCTATCCCATGTCCGGCTTCAACGTTGCGGCAAGTCGCCCCAGCCGTAGTGCCTGCGCCGGTCCCGCCCTTGCCGGCGCGGCGCGCGTTGCGGCTCGAAACGTATCAGTTCGCGTCTGTCCTTGTTCTTGCGGGGTTCGACGCCACAGCGCTTTTCGCTGACTAAGCCTGGGGGTAAGGGGGATTCGTACATACGGGGCTCCTGGCTGGACTACGCCGCCGCCCCCTGCATCGCCGGTCCACTCATTACAACGCCTGTAGACGTTGAAACCGGCAAACCCCCTTGCTCAGACCGCCGGCGCGCCGGCCATGGAGCGCAGCACGATGCCGACGGCGTAGGCCAGCACCGTGCCGGTCGCATAACCCAGGGCGCCGAGCAGGGCGCCCACCGGCGCGAGCGAGGGATGGAACACGGTCGCCACCACCGGCGCCGATGCCGGCCCGCCGATATTGCTTTGCGAGCCCATGGCGAAATAGAAGAATGGCACGCGCAGCGCGCGACCCAGCAGCCACAGCAGCACGATGTGCACCGAGATCCAGATCAGCCCCAGTGCGAACAGCCACGGCCGGTCCGCCAGCGCCTTGATGTCCATCTGCATGCCAATGCAGGCGATGAGGATGTAGAGCAGCAGCGCGCCGATCTTGGAAGCGCCGGCGCCGTCCAGCGTGCGCGCCCGCGTGAAACTGAGCCCCAGGCCGATTACCGTGGACAGCACCACTACCCACACGAAGGGCTCGTGCAGACTCACCTGACGCGCCCAGGAGACATTGGCGCCGAACCACGCTGAAGCGGGGCCGGCCACCGCATGGGCCAATCCCACGGCGCCGAAGGCGATGCCCAGGATCACCATCAGGTCCGACAGCGAAGCCACGCGTTCGTGCTGCTGCTGGTAGCTGGCCAGTCGCTTCTTCAGTTCCTCGATGGCGCGCGTATCTGCGCCGCTGCGCGCATCGATCGCTTCGGCGCGGCCAGCCAGGAAAATCAGCACCGCCATCCACACGTAGCCGACGCCCACATCCACCACCACGAACTGGCCGAAGGTGGTTTCATCGACCGCGAACACTTCCTTCATCGCCACCATATTGGCGCCGCCGCCTATCCAGCTGCCGGCCAGCGTGGCCATGCCCGCCCAAGTGTCGCCGGCCACCGTTTCCGGATGCACGATGCCCATGATCCAGAACGCGAAGAACGCACCCAGCATCACCGTGATCGACGCGCCGATATACATCAGCAGCAGTTTCGGCCCGAGTTTGAGCACGCCCTTCAAGTCGATGGTCAGGGTGAGCAGCACCAGCGCCGCCGGCAGCAGCACGCGGCTGGCGACTGGGTTATAGAGCTTGCTGGCGTTGCCGTCGATCAAACCGACGCTGTTGTAGATGCCGGGTATGAAATAGCAGAGCAACAACGCCGGCACGTAGGTGTAGAACTTCTTCCACATCCCGGTTTCGCGCGAAGCGGTCCAGAAGACCGCGCCCAGCGTGCCTGCGATCAGGCCGAACAGCACGATGTCGTTGGTGATCAGCGCGGTGGAAGGCGCTGCGGCCTCTATTGCCATCGGGTCCGGCTCCTGAAGGCTCGAATGCGCGCGCCCGGCATGGCACGCGCGCTTCGGCAGGGTGAAGTCGCTTCGGTACGCTGCGGGTTACTGGCCCAGGTGCTGCTTCAACCAGCCGTTGACCGTGTCGTGCCACAACACGCTGTTCTGCGGCTTGAGCACCCAGTGGTTTTCGTCGGGGAAGTACAGCAACTTGGATTCGATGCCTTTGCGCTGCAAAGCGGTGAAGGCGGACAGACCCTGGTCGAGAGGCACCCGGTAGTCCTTCTCGCCCTGCACCACCAGCGTGGGCACGCGCCATTGGGCGACGTGGTTGACCGGGTTGAACTTCTCGTAGCCCTTCGGGTTCTCGTACGGCGTGCCGCCGTTTTCCCACTCGCTGAACCACAGTTCTTCGGTCACGTATCCCATCGAACGCGTGTCGAATACGCCGTCATGGGTGACCAGGCATTTCCATGCGCCCGAAGCCGGCGTATGCCAATTGCCGGCGATCCAATTGATCATGTAGCCGCCATAGCTCGCGCCGAGCGCGCAAGCATTGGCGCCATCGAGGAATCCGTATTTCTTCTGCGCCGCTGCCCAGCCCTTCTGCAGGTCCTCCAGCGGCTTGCCGCCCCAGTCCTGGCTGATGGCGTCGGTAAAGGCCTGGCCGTAACCGGTGGAGCCGTGGAAATCGATCATCACCACCGCATAGCCCTGCCCCGCATAAGTCTGCGGATTCCAGCGATAGCTCCAGCCGTTGCCGAAGCTGCCCTGTGGACCGCCATGGATCAGGAAGGCGACCGGATACTTCTTGCCTTCCACATAGTTCCAAGGTTTGACCACATAACCATGCACGGTGTCGCCGCCGGCGCCCTTGAACTGGAACTGCTCGAAATCGCCGAACGCGACGTCTTTCAGCCGTTCTTCCGCACTTGCCGTGATCGCACGCAGCGGCGCGCCGGGCGCCGTGGTGGTAGTGAACAACTGGTCGCCGGTCTTGAGCGTGTTGCGGGTGAACGCCAGTGTCTGGCCAGCGATGGCGAATTCGGCCACGGTGCCGTCGCCGACGATCTGTTCGGCCTTGCCGGTTGCGATTTCCACCGCGAACAGCGGATGCAAGCCGGTGTCCTGCGCGGTGGTGTAGATGGTCTTGCCGTCGTCCGACAGCGCGATGCCGTCGGCGGAACGGTCCCAATGCGCGGCGATTTCTCGAATCTGGCCGCTACCCACGTCCATCGACATCAACGCGAAACGGTCGGCTTCGAAACCCGGACGCTTCATTGCGCGGTAGAACAGCGTCTTGCCGTCGGCGCTGAACACCGGGCCCGCATCCCAGGCCTTGTTGGCCGCCGTCAGGTTCACCGGCGTGCCGGTGCCGTCTGCGTTGACGCGGTACAGATCGAAATTGGTGGACCAGGCTTCTGATTTCCCGGCGACGCGAATGCCCGCGACCAGCGACTTGCCGTCAGGCGACCAGGCGTACTCGCTGGCATCGCCGAAGGGTTTGGAGGGCGCATCGCCATCCAGCGAATCGGTCAACGCAATGGCCGCATCGGTGGCCTTGGCCTTGGCCGAGGGCAACGCGGTTACGAACAAGCGGCTGCGGCGGCCGTCGCTCCAGGTGTCCCAATGGCGCACGAACAGCCCGTCGTAGACCACGCCGGTGCTTTTCTTGGCCTTGGTGTCGTCGAGCTTCTTCTGCGTGCAGGCGAAATCGGCCTTGCAATCGGCGAAGGTGTCGGCGCTGAACGCGACGCGCGCGCCATCCGGCGACAATTTGTAACTGCCGATATCCAAGGCGAACGAGGTGAGTTGTTTCGGCGTACCGCCGGTGGTGGCGACGGCGTAGAGCTGCTGGATACCGGACTTGCCGCTGAGGAAGTAGACCGTCTTGCCATCGGGCGAGAACGATGGCGAGTTCACGCTCCAGCCTTCAGGCGTCAGGCGCTTGGGCGGAGCCATGTCGCGGGTCAGCAGGTTGCGTATCCACAGACCGGTGCTGGCCTTGACCACTTCCTTGTCCATCTGCCGCTGGGCAAAGACGACCACGGCGCCGTCGGGCGACAACACCGGCGAAGACACCCGGTCCAGCGCGACCATGTCGCGCACTTCGAAACCGCGCGCGGCGGCGGTGGCCGGCAGCGCGGCCAGCAGGCAAAGGGGCAACAGGGCGGTTCGCAGCTTCATCCGGGGCTCCAACAAAGGGCAAACCCCGATGTTAGGCGGTAACGGCCGCCCGGCGCAAAGGCATCAAGTCATGCCTTTGCGCGGCCCGCGGCGCTATTTCACCGGCAATTCGTGCTGCGGCTGCGATTTGCTGCCGGTGCGATACAGCAGCCAGCCCACCACCGCCAGCACCACCAGGCCGATCCACTGGTTGAAATGCCAGGCTTCCGGCAAGGCGAGCACATCGGCGCTGCCCGAAACCACGATCGGAATCGCGATGGCGATGCCCATCAACGCTTCGCCGGTGATCAACCCGGCCGAGAACAGGGTGCCCGGACGGTGGATGCGATCCTTCTCTTCTTCATCGTCGTCGCTGACCTTGTGCTTGCGCTGCACGAAGTGCGACAGCAGGCCGCCAAGGAAGATCGGAACCATCAGTTCCAGCGGCAGGTAGATGCCGATGGCCGCGGCCAAGACCGGCACGCGGAACTTGGCGCCGCGCGCCTTGAGCCATTCGTCCAGCGCGATGATCAGCGCGCCGATGCCGGCGCCGATGGCGATCATGCCCCACGGCAACTTGCCGCCGAACATGCCCTTGGCCACCGATGCCATCAGCGTGGCCTGCGGTGCGGACAAGGCGTTGGGATGCTCGGGCGTGGGCGCGCCAATGCCGTAGGCCGCGGCCAGCAGGTTCAGCACCGGAGCCATGATCAAAGCGCAGGAGAACGCGCCGATGGCCAGCATCAGCTGCTGCTTCCACGGCGTGGCGCCGACGATGTAGCCCGCTTTCAGATCTTGCAGGTTGTCGCCGCCGACGGCCGCTGCGCAGCACACCACCGCGCCGATCATGATCGCTGCCACCGCGCCGATGGGCGAATCGCGGCCCAGCAGGAACACCAGCACTACCGACGCGAACAAGATGGTGGCGATGGTGATGCCCGACACCGGATTGTTGGAAGAACCCACCAGGCCGGCCAGATAAGCCGACACCGAAACGAACAGGAAGCCCGCGACGATCATGATGATGGTCATGGGAATGCTGACCGTCCACTGCCCCACGATGGCCTGGTACAGCAGCGCCAGCGGAATCACGAACACGACCAGCGCGATCAGCATCCATTTCATCGGCAGGTCGCGGTCCGTTTCGGCAACCACTTCACCCTTGGCCTTGCGCGCGGCGGCAAAACCACTGCGGATGCCGGAGGCCAACGACTTGCGCAGCGAGAACAAAGTCCACATGCCGCCGATGAGCATCGTGCCAACGCCCAGATAGCGGACCTTGGTGGACCAGATGGCGAATGCCGTATCGACCGCACCGGCGCCCGCGATCTGCGCGGCCAGTCCTGGATCGCTATTGAGGAAGAACGCGTTGTAGATCGGAATCGCGATATGCCACGACAGCACCGCACCGGATAGGACCACGATGCCGATGTTCAACCCCACGATGTAGCCCACGCCCAGCAGCGCCGGCGACAGATTGGTGCCCAGGTAGGCAAGCACTTTGTTGTTGGCGAAAAAGCCCGCTTGCGCCCAGCTGTCGGGAATCATGCGCAGGCCGCTGGCCGCGCCCAGCTTCACCAAGGCGCCGATGCTGGCCGACATGGCGAGGATCTTGAGGCCCGGGCCCGGGTTCTCGCCCGCCTTCAGCACTTCGGCCGCGGCCTTGCCTTCCGGGAAAGGAAGCGGATCTTCGACGATCATGGTGCGACGCAGCGGCACCGAGAACAGCACACCCAGCAGACCGCCCAGGCCGGCGATGGCCAGTACCCAGGAATAACGGAAGTCCTGCCAGTAGCCCAGGATGATCAGCGCCGGAATGGTGAAGATTACGCCCGCTGCAATCGAGGAACCGGCCGAAGCGCCGGTCTGGACGATGTTGTTTTCCAGGATGGTGCCGCCGCCCAGCAGGCGCAGCACGCCCATGGAAACCACGGCGGCAGGAATGGCGGTGGCGATGGTCAGGCCCGCGAACAGCCCCAGATAGGCGTTGGCGGCGGACAGGATCATCGCCAGCACGATCGCCAGCAGTACGGCACGGAAGGTAAGTTGCGGCGTCTGCGCGCTATTCATGCGAATCCCTGAGCTTCGAGGTGCCGACAAACTATAAGGAAGCTACCAGCAAGTCCAGCACGGAAGCCCCCGGGCGCACGGCTATACTCCGGCTTTCCAAGCAGGACCGGCCCTTGTCCGCTTCCACCCTGTCAGCCATCCCGGTGCGCGAGGACTTCCTTGGACATCCCAAGGGCGTGTACGTCTGCTTCTTCACCGAAATGTGGGAGCGCTTCTCCTTCTACGGCATGAAGGCGCTGCTGCTGCTTTACCTGACCAAGTACCACCTGTTCGGCGACAAGGCCGGCCTGGACCTGCTGGGCGCGTACGGTGGACTGGTGTACTGCATTCCGGTGATCGGCGGCCTGCTGGCCGACCGCTGGTTGGGCATGCGCAAGGCGGTGGTGTTCGGCGGACTCTTGTTGGTGCTGGGCCACGCGGGCATGGCGTTCGAAGGCAACGCCGCCGTCAATGTGGGCGGCCAGGTCGTACGCGACGAAGGCTCGCTGCGCTACACCTACCTGTCGCTGGCGCTGATCATCATGGGCGTGGGTTTCCTCAAGCCCAACATCTCCACCATCGTCGGCAAGCTGTACGAAGAGAACGATCCGCGCCGCGATTCGGGCTTTTCGCTTTTCTACGCGGGCATCAACCTGGGCGCGCTGTTCGCCTCGCTCGTCTGCGGCTACCTGGGCGAAACCCTGGGGTGGAAATACGGTTTCGGCGCCGCCGGCATCGGCATGCTGCTGGGGCTGGTGCTGTTCCTGTGGGGACAGAAATACCTGCACGGGCACGCCGAACCGCGCGAGCCCGAGCTGCTGCGCCAACGCGTGCTGGGACTTCCGCGCGAATGGCTGATCTACCTCTCCGCCATCGCCGGCGTGCTGCCGATCGCATGGTTGATGTGGGCTTCGGGCAACGGCGCTTTCGCCCTGGGTGGTGAAGTACCGCTGGCGCTGATGTTGATGCTGGTGGTGCTGGCGGCGGTGTTGATCTGGTTCGGCTGGTTCGTGCTTTCGCAATGCACGCCGGTGCAACGGCAGCAGATGCTCGCCTTGATGGCGATGATCTTCATGTGCCTGGTGTTCTTCACCCTGTACGAGCAGACTTACGGTTCCTGGGTGACCTTCACCGATCGCCTGCTGACCAAGGACATCGTGCCCTCGCTGGTCGCGCCCTTGCAGCCGTTCGAATGGACCGCCGATTGGCTTGCCAATCTGGTTCTGTTCGTGCGTACCGCGCCGTGGTCCACCTACTCGCTTTTGCTGGCGCCGCTGTCGTTCATGCTGGCGGCGCGGCTTTCCGACCGCGCTCCCGGCTCGCCGATGCCGCGACTGCTGTTCATCGCGGTGAGCGTGATCATGCTGGTGTGCCTGGTGCGCGATTGCGTGGTGCTGCCGCAGACGGCGGGCTCGCTGACTTACCTGGGCGCGTTCTTCCTGGCGGTGTTGGCGCCGGCATTCGCGGCGTTGTGGGCGTGGCTGGGCAAGCGCGGACGCGATCCTTCCAAACCGTTCAAGTCGGCATTGGGTCTGATGTTCGGCGGGCTGTCTTTCGTTCCGTTGGCCTGGGCCGCGCAGCAGGTCGGCGACACCGGGCAGATGGCCAGCGTGTGGTGGCTGGTGTTGGCTTACCTGATCCTGGAAATCGGCGAGATGTGCCTGGCGCCAGTCGGGCTTTCTGCGGTGACCCAGCTATCGATGCCGCGCGTGGTCAGCCTGATGATGGGCACCTGGTTCCTGGCCACGGCGTTCTCTGAAACCTTGGCGGCGCAGTTCGGCAAGTTGGCGGCGATCGAGATTCCCGAAGGCGAAGCGATGAACATCGCGGAAGCGGCGGGCAAGTACGCCGATCTGTTCTGGCTGCTGATGTGGGTAGGGCTTGGCTGCGCGCTGGTCGCGTTCGTGGTTGCGCCGTTGCTGAAGCGGATGATGCATGGGGTGAAGTAACAGGGCCCGTCGTCGCTTGCTTGCGGCGACGAGCCGTCCTGTTTCCGTGTCATTTCCCTATTTGGTGGCGCCCGGGCCGATATGCTTCTGCAGGAACGCGAGCAGCTTGGTGTAGTACTCGCGCTGATGCTCGTCGGTATAGAACCCATGGCCCTCGGTACGATAGTAGAGCGTCTCCACTGGCACGCCTTCGGCCTTCAACGCCCGCTCCATCTTTTCGCTGTGTTCGATGGGCGCAACTTCATCCTCGCCACCCGCCGCCAGGAATACGGGAACCTTGATGCGGTTGGCGATGCGATTGGGCGATACCGCAGCCAGGCTTTCGTCCGGACCCATCCATTCCGATGCCCACGTTTCCCACCGCTTGCCTTCGCGGCTCAGCTTCGCCCTACGCACGACCAGGTCATAAACACCTATGTATCCGACCGCGCACCGGTAAAGGTCCGGTTCCTTCGCCACTCCCATCAGCGATGCGTAGCCGCCATAGCTGGCGCCATAGATGCAAATACGATCGCGGTCGGCGATTCCCTGGTCGACCGCCCAGCGCGTCGCGTCGGTCAGGTCGTCCTGCATGTCCAAACCCCATTGCAGGGCGCCCGCCTGATGAAACTGGCGGCCATAGTTCCCCGAACCGCGATAGTTGACCTGCAGCACGGCGTAGCCCGCGGCTGCCAGGATCTGCGGGTCCGTTTCGAATTGCCACGTGTCGTACTTGCCGAAGGGTCCTCCATGGGGGTAGATCACCAACGGCAAGTTGCGCTCGCCCTTGCCGGGCGGCAGCGTCAGATATCCCCTCATGGGCAAACCGTCTCGCGTCTTCAATTCGACCGGTTTCACTCCCGCCATCTTCGCCGGATCGATCCACTCGCGCCGGCTGGTTACGTACTCGGCCTTCTTGGTAACGGTGTCGAGCACATAGAAGCTTCCGGGGTCGCGGTCGGAATAGGTGCTGACCAGGGCGATCCTTCCGTCGTCAGTGGTCGAGGTGACCTCCACTGCGTCGTCGGGAAAGGTGGATTGCAGCAACTCGTACATCCTGGCTTCGACTGCTTTGGGGTCGAAGAAACGCATGTGCGGACGGCCGTCCCGATAGACGACGCCCACTGGTGTGTCCAATGGACCGAACTTGTCGATGATCGCGGTCGGATCGGAAAACTTGTCGCGCAACAGTTCCTTGCGCTCTCCGGTCACCGTATCGAAGGCGACGATGACGTCCGGACCGCTGGGCTGGTCGACCCGCAGGTATGCCGTCCGATTGTCCTCCGAGAAGCCAAGCGGGTACTCCACGCGATTGGTAACAGATTCATCGTTGACCAGTTGCCACTCCGCAGCGTCGGTCGCCCGATGGTAGAGCTTGCTGAAGTTGTCGTATTCCGCGCCCGAAGCGAGCCGAACCACTCCCTTGTTGTCGATATGGAACGACGCCGCTTTGACCGGCGCCCGGGCCACCACGACGCGGCGGCCGCTGTAGACGTCCATGCGGTCGGCCCGGGTCCACATTTCGTCTTCGCCATAGGGACTGACCGTCAGCATGACGTTGCGCGTATCGCCTGGGATCCGAACCATGCTGAGCGCGGCTATGTGCTCCTCGTTGACTTCGATGCGCTTCCCGGCCCGCTTGTTGCCGGATCGATAGCCGGCCAGGGCATCGACCCCCTTGTCGTCGAAGTTCATGCCCATGATTTCGCCTGTGAACTGCGGCGCCTCAAGCATTCCGAACTTCTGGGACAAGCGAAGCAGCAGCCTTTCGTTGTTGACCCAGAAAAAATCCCCGATATGGCTGTCCTTCCCCAGGCCAACGGAAGCCATGACCTTGAAGTCCGATCGCCGCAGAACAGCAAGCCCGGTGCGATCCTCCAGCGGCACGGTAGCCGCCAGGTACAGACCGTCCGGCGATATCTTGACGTCGTTGAATTGGTTCTTCTTGATATAGCTGTCCAGGTCCACCTGCGCATGCGCCGGCGCCATCGTCGCCATTGCTAGGACCGCCGCGAAAACAACGTAGTTCATTTTCTTTTTCCCCTGTATCGCCGATTCATACCGGGACCACCGCCGGCTCGATGCGCAGCATCCGACTGCCACGTTTGTTACCTATGTTCGAAGACGACATCGAGGCCGGTCCATGGCCTTCGGCCCGACTTCACGTCCCACGCGCCGCCAGCCGCTGTGCGAGTTCGGTTCCGCTACCCGCTGTTGCTTCGATTCGTGGTCGCCCACCGTGCTTCCGATATGCCTTGTAGAATTCATGCATCCCACCGGCCTGGACGATCACGCCTGCAGCAGCTTGCCCGCCGCCCGACTCAGCGGCGGCACGTTTGCGAACACGAAGAAGAGCCCCGCAGCTAGGCACGACAGCAACGACGCTGCATTGGTATCCCCGGTGATCGACCGGCCTCCCCGGCCGCTCCCGTCCAGTGTATCGGCAATCAGCGCGGCGAGGTATCCAGCACCTGCTCCAGGGCCTTCTTCCAATCCGGCAGGTCGATGCCGAAATCTTCCCTCAGACGTGTCGTGTCCAGGCAGGAATATCGGGGACGCCTGGCGGGCGTGGGATATTCGCTGGTGGCGATGGGCGTGACTCGGGGAGCGCGATCGATCAGTCCGCTGGCCAAGGCTTGCCGGAAGATTTCCACGGCGAAGCCGTGCCAGCTCGTCTGGCCGGTCGCAGTGAGGTTGTAGACGCCGGCATACCCGCGATCGCCTCGCAACACGGTCGCAGTGACATCCGCAATCAAAGGCGCCGGCGTGGGGCTTCCGAACTGATCGGCCACCACGCGCAACTCCTCGCGCTCGGACCCGAGGCGCAACATGGTGCGCATGAAATTGGCACCGTAGTTGCCGTATACCCACGCTGTGCGGAATATCAGGTGGCGGCAGCCGGAGTCGCGTATCGCCTGCTCTCCCGCAAGCTTTGTGCGGCCATATACGCCCAGCGGTCCGGTCGCGTCCTCCTCGCGGTAAGGTCGGGTCGATTCCCCATCGAAAACGTAGTCGGTCGAATAGTGCGTCAGCAGCGCCCCGGAACCGGCGCAAGCCTCAGCCAGGCGCGCCGGACTTTCGGCATTGGCCCGCCATGCCGCGTCCGGCTCGTTCTCGGCGCGGTCTACAGCGGTATAGGCGGCGGCATTCACCACCACATCAGGCGCGATCCGCCCGATCAGAGCGGGCAATGAGGCGGGAAGGTCGAAATCGGCCTGTTCGCACGCTTTCCCGTCGAGAACACCGGTGCGCGTGGCGAAGACGGTTTCGCCCACAGGCGCGAGACTGCGCCTTAGTTCGCGACCTACTTGTCCATTGGCTCCCAGCAACAGGATCTTCATGCAACAAAGACGGGCAGGCGGTCGGGCGCCACATCCTTCAGGAACGGCGCGGCAGCGTCCTTGTCGGACAGCAGCGGCGCATCGATCGGCCAGTCGATCGCTATATCCGCATCGTTCCAGCGTACGCTGGCATCTGCAGACTTGTCGTACTGGGCCGTGCACAAATAGCTGAAGATCGCGCGTTCGGAAAGCACCGCGAAGCCATGGGCGAAGCCTTCGGGTATCCACAACTGGCGCTTGTTTTCAGCGCTCAGGACCACCGAGGCCCAACGGCCGAAGGTGGGGGAGCCCCGGCGGATATCCACTGCGACGTCGTAGACCTCGCCTTCCAGCACGCTTACCAGCTTGCCTTGCGGGTTGGGCCACTGGTAGTGCAATCCACGCAGCACGCCGCGCGCGGAAGAAGACACGTTGCTCTGCACGAACTTGTCGGGCAGTCCGAGCTGCCTGTAACGATCCGCATTCCAGGTCTCGAAGAAGAAGCCGCGCTCGTCGCCGAAGACGGCCGGCTCGATGATCGAGCAGCCAGGAAGATTGGTCTCGACGACCTTCACCGAACAACGCCGCGCGTGGCGAGCGAGAGCAGATACTGCCCATAGCCGTTTTTGGCCAGCGGCGCCGCCAACTTCTCGAGCTGTGCGGTATCGATCCATCCGTTCCCGAACGCAATCTCCTCGGGGCAGCAGACCCGCAAACCTTGCCTGGCTTCGATCGTGCCGATGAAATTGGACGCCTCCAACAAGGATTGGTGCGTGCCGGTATCCAGCCACGCGAAGCCCCGGCCCAATGCTTCTAAGTGCAGCGAGCCATCGTCCAGATAGCAACGGTTGAGATCGGTGATCTCAAGTTCTCCGCGCGTCGAAGGCTTCAATGAGGATGCGTAGTCGCTGGCGCGACCATCGTAGAAGTACAGCCCGGTAACCGCATAATTGGACCGGGGCTTCTGCGGCTTCTCTTCCAGGCCCACCACCTTGCCGACTTCGTCGAACTCGGCCACTCCGTAGCGTTCCGGATCGCCAACCCAGTAGCCGAACACGGTCGCGCCATGCTCGCGCGCATCCGCGCGTTTGAGAGTTTCGGTAAGGCCGTGCCCATGAAAGATGTTGTCGCCCAGCACCAGGCAGCTGGGTTGGCCGGCGACGAAATCCTTGCCGATCAGATAGGCCTGCGCCAACCCATCCGGGCTAGGCTGTGGCGCGTACTCGATGCGCATGCCCCATTGCGAACCGTCGCCTAGCAGTTGCTTGAACAGGGCCTGCTCATGCGGCGTATTGATCACCAGCACTTCGCGTATGCCGGCAAGCATGAGCACGCTGAGCGGGTAATAGATCATCGGCTTGTCGTAGACAGGCAGCAGTTGTTTGCTGACCGTCTGGGTGATCGGATACAGGCGCGTGCCCGAACCGCCGGCCAGGATGATGCCTTTGCGTTGCGTCATTTCTGCTTTCCTTTGCGTCAGGCGGCGGCGCCGATTCTTTCCAGGCGATAGCTGCCGTCCAGGACCCGCTTCACCCAGGCCTGATTCTCAAGATACCAATCGACCGTCTGGGCGATGCCTTTCTCGAAGGTGTATTGCGGCTTCCAGCCCAGCTCATTCTGCAGTTTTGACGCATCGATGGCATACCGACGGTCGTGCCCGGGACGATCGGCAACATAGGTGATCTGGCTGGTACGCGGTTTGCCATCCTCGCGGGGACGTCGCTCGTCCAACAGCTTGCAGATGGCTTCCACCACTTCGATATTCTGCCGCTCGGCATCGCCGCCGACGTTGTAGGTCTCGCCCGGCCGTCCCTTTTCAAGGACGGTGCGGATGGCAGCGCAATGGTCGCTCACGTACAGCCAGTCCCGCACGTTCTTGCCGTCGCCGTATACGGGCAAGGGCTCGCCCGCCAATGCGCGCGCGATGATCAGCGGAATGAGCTTCTCCGGAAAATGGTACGGGCCGTAGTTGTTCGAGCAATTGGTGGTCAGCACCGGCAGGCCATAAGTGTGGTGGAACGCGCGTACCAGATGGTCGGACGCCGCCTTGGAAGCGGAATACGGCGAATTGGGCGCGAAAGGCGTGCTTTCGGTGAACTTTCCGGTGTCGCCCAGCGAACCATAGACCTCGTCGGTGGAAACGTGCAGCAATCGAAACGCATCGCGCCTGGCGCCTTGCAGTCCGCGCCAGTAGTCGCGTACCGACTCCAACAGACCGAGCGTGCCGACCACGTTGGTCTGCACGAATGCGCCGGGGCCATCGATCGATCGATCCACATGACTCTCGGCCGCGAAATTCACCACCGCATCGGGCTGGTGTTCGGCCAGCAATCGCGATACCAAAACCTGATCGCCGATGTTGCCGTGGACGAAAACGTGATTGGGGTCGCCGTCTAGGGAAGACAGGGTATCCAGGTTCCCCGCGTAGGTCAGCGCATCCAGATTGACGACGCGAATGCCCTTGCCCACCGCTTCCAACACGAAATTGCCGCCGATGAAGCCGGCGCCACCAGTTACGAGCCAAGTCGGCACATCTGCCTCCAGAAATACGAAGTTCTACAACATGAGCTGGGAACGAGCCTCAGAACGGGATATCGTCATCCGCGAAATCGTCCACCGGCGCCTGCTGTGCGGGTTGCTGGCGACGCGGTCCAGAGGAGTCCTGGCGCTGCGCCGGAGCGCTGCGCTGCGGGCGATCCCCACCACCGCCCTCGCCCTTGCCGCCAAGCATCTGCATCTCATCGGCGATGATGTCGGTGGAATACTTCTCCACGCCGTCCTGGCCGGTGTATTTGTCGTAGCGCAGCGAGCCTTCCACGTAGACCGAGCTGCCCTTGCGCAGGTATTCGCCGGCGATCTCGCCCAGCTTGCCGAAGAACACCACGCGGTGCCATTCGGTGCGCTCCTGCTGGTTGCCGTCCTTGTCCTTGCGGACGCTGGTGGTGGCCAGGCTGATGCGAGTGATCGCCATGCCGCCCTGGGTGTACTTGGTGTCCGGGTCGTTGCCCAGGTTGCCCACCAGGATCACTTTGTTGATGCCGCGTGCCATATCGTCTTCCGTCGGGTGATGCCCGCCGGTTGCGGGCGCAGTCCAGTGAAGTATACCCGTGGCCTACCGCCTAGTCCGTATACACCGCGTCTGCGTGTAAGCTTTGGCTGACCCTTCTTCCCTTATAATTCAGCAACTTCCCTCACGCCTTACTCATGATTTCCGCCGAGACCACCGCCAGGCCTGCACTGGCCCTGCCGCAGATCCAGACCCTGGCCTCTCCCGATATGGGCGCCGTGGATGCGTTGATACGCGCCCGCCTGGCTTCGGACGTGGTGCTGATCAACCAGATCGCCGATCACATCGTCTCGGCCGGCGGCAAGCGCTTGCGGCCGATGCTGGTGGTGCTGGCCGGGCGCGCCTGCGGCGCCATGTCGCCCGATCACCATCAGCTGGCGGCGATCATCGAATTCATCCATACCTCCACCCTGCTGCACGACGATGTGGTGGACGAATCGGACCTGCGCCGGGGCCGCAGCACCGCCAACGCGCTCTGGGGCAATGCGCCCAGCGTGTTGGTCGGCGATTTCCTGTATTCGCGCAGCTTCCAGCTGATGGTGGAACTGGACCGCATGGAAGTCATGCGCATCCTGGCCGACACCACCAACCGTATCGCGGAAGGCGAAGTGCTGCAGCTGTTGCACGTGCATAACCCCGATACCGACGAAGCCGCTTACCTGCGCGTGATCGAGCGCAAGACCGCTGTGCTGTTCGCTGCAGGCACGCAACTGGGCGCGCTGGCTTCGGGCGCCGGTACGACCGTCCAGCAGAAACTCTACGACTTCGGAATGAACCTGGGTTACGCCTTCCAGATCGCCGACGACGTGCTTGACTACACGGCAGACGCTACCGACCTGGGCAAGAACCTGGGCGACGACCTGGCCGAAGGCAAGGCCACCTTGCCGCTGATCCACGCCATCGCGAATTCGGAAGCAGCCACAAGCACGCGCTTGCGCACGATCGTGGAAAACGGCGACGGCGATGCTATGCCGGAAGTGCTGAGCGCGATCCGCGCCACCGGCGGATTGGAGTACAGCCAGCGACGCGCGGCGGAGTACGCGCGCGCGGCCGAAAACGCGCTCGATGGCCTGGACGAGAACGAGGCGGTCGCCGCATTGCGCGGATTGGCGCAGTACGCAGTCGAACGCAAGCACTGAGGTAGAGCGCCGTAGGAGCGACGCGAGTCGCGAAACAGAGTCGCTTCGATCAAGCTTTTTTTTCGCGACTCGCGTCGCTCCTACGGCGTTGCGGCGGTTACTCGCCGAAGACTTCGTCGAAGAAGCTTCCCATCATCTTGTAGGCACGTTTTGCGGCGCGTTCGTTGTACACGCACCCCGGCGGGCTGTTGGCTGTTTCCAGCGCGAAGCAATGCACCGCACCGCTGAAGTTGACGAACTGCCAATCGGCGCCTGCCGCGTTCATCTCTTTCTCGAAGCCGGCGATATCGGGCGCCACGCCAGCATCGTCTGCGCCGTTGAGTATCAGTAGCGGTGCCTTGACCGCGCCTTGGGCAGCCGGCAACCCGGTCTTCAGGCCGCCATGGAAGGTGACCACGCCTGCGATATCGGCACCGCTGCGCGCCAGTTCGAGTACCGAAGATCCGCCGAAGCAGAAACCCAGTGCAGCGATTTTGTCCGTGTCCACCGGCGCCTTGCCGGCCTTGGTCCGCAGCACTTCCAGCGCCTTGTTGATACGCGCGCGCATTGCGGGCGTGTCGGCGTACATCTTCTTGACCTGGGCCAGGGCCTGGGTTGGATTCTTGGGGCGAATGCCCTTGCCGTACATATCGACCACCAACACAACGTAGTCGTCGCCGGCCACCTGCTTGGCCTTGTCCACCGCAGCCGGCGTCACGCCCAGCCAATCGGGCACCATCAAAAGGCCTGGACGGGCTTCCTTGCTGGCGTCGTCATAGACCAGGAAGCCGCTGAAAGTCTGCTTGCCGACCTTCCAATCGATCGGCTTGGCAATCGGGGCAGCCAGCAGAGGACCGGCCCACAACGCGGCCAGGACCAGCCAAACCAGTGAAATCTTGCGCATGAATCGCTCCTTGATCGGGGTGGTTGGATTCGGAAATATCCGCGCATGTTGACGCAGAGCGCCGGCATGTGGGAGCGACGTAAGTCCCGAAACTCCATCTTTGACAATCCCGGCGTGGCCGCTCGCCATATTCGCGACTTACGTCGCTCCTACGTCCACGCCCCTAGGCGATGCCGATACCGGGAATGGCCGAAATCGTATCGGGGTCGAAACCGGCCAGGGCGGCGAAATGGCGGCCGCGCGCCACATAGTCTTTGTAGGCGCCGAAGCTGGGCGCCCCTGGCGACAACAGCACTACGCCTGCGCCGCCCAGCAGACGCCGCGCCTGGATCATCGCCGACTCAAGGTCGCCAGCCGCTTCCAGCTTGAATTTGCCTGCGGCAGCCAGCGGCGCCAGCAAGTCGTGGATGCGCGGGCCATTGGCGCCCATGGTGACGATGGCCGCAGGCGCATCCTGTTCCATGGCCACGGCGAAATCCGCCCAGTCCACGCCGCGGTCGTGCCCGCCGACCAGCACCGCGACGGGCCGACCGCGGAAACAGTCCAGCGCCGCCAGCGTGGCGTGCGGCGTGGTGCTGATGGAATCGTTGACGTAGTGGAAGCCCTCGCGCTCGCCAAGGGACTGCAACCGATTGGGCAAAGGGCGGAAGCTTTCGGCATGCGCTGCCAACTCGGTCGCATCCAAGCCCAGCGCTTCAAGCGTGGCGAGCACGGCGCACAGATTGCCGCGGTTGTGGCGGCCCGGCAGCGGCGTACGCGTGGCGTCGAACACGAACGCATCGCCGCGGTACACATCGTCCCCGCGCAGGTGCCAGCCCTGCGCCCGGTTGAACCAATGCACCTGGCTGTCGGGCAAGTGCAAAGCGGCAAGCCGCGGATCTGCGGCATTCAATACCGCGATCTTGGGTTTGGCTCGGGTCACCAATGCCAGCTTGTCGGCGACGTAGCGCGCTTCGCCCCCATGCCAGTCCAGGTGCTCCGGGAAAATATTCAGTACCACCGCGACTTCGGGCCTGGTTTTCGCCGCTGCGACATCCAACGTCTGGTAGCTGGAAAGTTCTATCGCCCAGAATTCCGGAACAGGGTCTGGGTCCAACGCTTCCAGCAACGGCATGCCAATGTTGCCGACCAACGCCGTGCGATGGCCGCCTGCGCGAAGGAGATGCGCCAGCAAGGAAGTGGTGGTGCTCTTGCCTTTGGTGCCGGTCACGCAAATCGTATGCGGCGCCACTGCGTCGGGTCCCGCATGCTCGTCGAACCACAACGTGCTGCCGCCAATGAACACGGTGCCTTGCTTGGCAGCCGATAGCGCAGCTTCAAGATTGGGGCTGATCCCCGGCGATTTTACGATCACCTGCTGCATGGCCAGGGAATCGCCCGATGCTTGCCGCTGCACCGTCAGCAATGGATCGGCGAGCGATTGGGCTTCGGCAGCTTCCTCATCGTTGCAATACAAGGTCAACGGCAGCGCCGGCAACCGCGACCGGATGGCGCGGTACGTCGCGCGGCCTTCGCGGCCCCAGCCCCAAAGGGCTACACGCTTGCCGTCAAGCTGCGAAATTCGCACGCAGCTGCTCCCACAGCGCAGCCGGAACGCGATGCTCGCCGCCGATGTTCAATAGCGGGGCGATCTCCAACTCGGAGGCGACCAGTTGCGGCTGGATCTCGCGGACGAAACGGGCGACCAACGCATCTTCCTTCCACTCCGGCCGCGATGCCAAGGTGGCCATCGCCGCGCGCGACTCCTGCCCTTCGCCCACGCACTCGAACGGCTTGTGGTCCTGGAACTCGAGCAGCGCATCGAAGCCACCCGCCTGCGAAGCATCGTCGAGCAGATTGCGGCCGAAGATGCCCACCAACCTCGGCTTGGGCATGAACGGCGCCAGCGCCAGGAACACGAAGTGGCACTTCGGACACACGCCGCACCAGCGGTTCACCGGGCGCTCGCCCAGGATATGGAAGTTGCGGTTGCAGCTGGAGAAATGCGCGTCGTAGCGATCGGTCTTGGCGAATTGTCGGGCCACGGCAAGCTCGCTGAGCGGGCGCAGCAGCGAGTAGTAATGCAGATCGGAGGCGATGCGCTGCTGCACGTACTGTCCGAATCCGCTTTCAAAAGCCCAGCCCTTGGACCACTGGTGATTCACTTCGCCAGTACCGGGAATGATGCTGCCGTAGCTGGCCGAGCGCTCGTTGGAGAACACCACTTGATCCGCGCCCTGCAGGATCGCGGCGAGAACCAGGATGGCCGAGTTCACCGCAGTGACCGGAATATGGCCGTTGTAGGCGCCTTGCCGGTTCAAATCGAACAACCCCGAAGCCAGTGCGCGGCCCAAGTTGAGCGTGGGCAATCCGGTGCGGGCGGCGCAGGCGGCGATCAGTTGCGAGTTGCCGATCCAGGTAACGGTCTGGTCCACACCGGCTGAACGCAGCGCTTCGATCGAAACCAGCGAATCCTTGCCGCCGCCGATGGCGACCAGGGCATGATGGCGGAGCCCCAGTTTCGAGCCCCTGTCCCATTGGGAGAGGGGTTGGGGTGCGCGTTCGGCGCGAGCGCCAACCTCTGGATGCTCCGGACCCTCACCCCCGACCCCTCTGCCGATGGGAGAGGGGAGCGAATATGGAAACTTGATGCGCCCGTGCAGGTTCAACCCGTTGCGATAGGCGAACTCGCCCAGGCCGTTGACGTAGATCGTCTCCAGCAAAGCCGCGGTTTCCGCATCTATCGAATATCCTTCGATGCGGATTTCCGGCGGCACCGCCGCTTTGTAATAGCTGACGCCCGCGATCAGGTGCAGCAGGCGCAGGGCTTGCTCCACCGCCGCCGCACGCTTGCCGTCCAGTTCGAAAGGCGCGCCGGGGAAGGTGACCGTTTCGATCAGCTCTGGACCGTCGTCGAAGGCGTAGACCAGCTGCGCGATGCCGCTTTGCGCATCCAGCCCGCAACGTACGAAACGGAAAGCGGCGACTTCATCGCGCTGGAACTTGGGATCAGACATCCAGCACCTCTTCTTTCGGCAACGCCCGCAGGTTGTAGGCGTTGGCCATGGTGAATCCGTAAGCGCCGGCATCGGCGACCAGCACCACGTCGCCTTCCGATGTCGCCGCGGGCAGCCGCCGGCGTTTGCCGAACACATCGCTTGATTCGCAGATCGGGCCGACCACATCGAACACGCCGTCGGCCGCTTGCCCCAGCCGGGTAAGGTTGAGGATGTCGTGCCAGGCGTCGTACAGCGCCGGGCGGATCAGCGCATTCATTCCCGCATCCAGGCCGACGCGGCGGATACCTTCTTTCTCGATCACCTGGGTCACCGTCAGCAGCAGAACGCCTGCTTCGGCGACCAGGTAGCGGCCCGGCTCGATGGCCAGGCGGTATCCGGGATAAGCGGCCTTGATTTCGCTCAGGCCGGCGCCCCACGCTTCCAGGTCGAAAGGTTCGTCGTCCTCGGTGTAAGGAATAGGAAGGCCGCCGCCGATATCGATCACCTCGATGCTGCCGATGCGTTCGGCGATGCCGCCCAGCTCGTCGCAGATCTGTTTCCAGTGCTGCGGTGTTTCCACTCCGCTGCCCAGATGCGCGTGCAGTCCTACTACGCTGGCGCCCAAGCCGCCGGCGAGCGCGACGAAGGCGTCCACTTTGGCCACGGGCAGTCCGAACTTGGAATCCTTGCCGCCGGTGCGCACCTTCTGGTGATGTCCTTCGCCGCGGCCCAGGTCCACGCGCAGCCACAGCTCGCGGCCGCGAAAGACTTCCGGCCAGCGCTGCAGCGCCTCGACATTGTCCAGCGTGACGATGACGCCGAGTCCGTACGCCGCTTCGTACTCCGCGCGTGGCGCGAAGCTGGGAGTGAACAGCACGCGGCGCGGCGACAGTTCGGGAACCACTTGGAACACACGTTGCAGTTCGCTGAGCGACACGCACTCCAAGCCGAATCCTTCATCGACAAGCGCGGACAGGATGGCCGGATGCGAATTGGCCTTGATCGCGTAATAACGCTGGTCGATGGGCGCCAGCGCATTCAACGCCTGCGCGCGGGCCCGCACGGTAGGCAGGTGATAGGCGTAACGCGGCGTGCCCGCTTCGGCCATGGCCAGCAGCCGCTCGCGCTCGCCGTGCCACCAAGGCGTTTCGCGCTTGCGGATGCCGTCGGCGATCTCGCGCCAGCGCGGGCCGAACACGCTGGTCTCTTCCACCGGCATCGCGCCGCTGTCTATGAGCGCGGCATGCAATACCGGAAGCAGACCGTCGGCGTCGGACTCGTCGATGACGAAGGTCAAGTTGAGGTCGTTGGAGGACTGCGAAATCATGTGCACGCGTTCGCGCCCGAACGTGGCCCACACGTCCGACAGCTTGTGCAGCAGCGAGCGCATGCCCCGCCCGACCAGGGTGATGGCCGAACACGGGGCGATCACCTTCACCCGGCAGATCTCGGTCAGGTCGGCCGAAAGTGCGGCCAGCACATTGGTGGTGACCAGGTTCTCGCTGGGGTCCAGCGACACGGTGACGTTGGTTTCCGACGAACCGATAAGGTCTACCGACAAGCCGTGGCGCTTGAAGCGTTCGAACACATCGGCCAGGAAGCCCACCTGCTGCCACATGCCCACCGATTCCATCGACACCAGCACGATTCCGTTGCGTCGGCTGATCGCCTTCACGCCGGGCACGGTGACCGCATTGCCGTCGATGCTGGTGCCGGGCAGTTCGGGCCGCTCGGTATCCAGGATTGCCATGGGCACGTCCGCATCGCGGCAGGGCTTGATCGAACGCGGATGCAATACCTTGGCGCCGGTGGTGGCGATTTCCTGCGCTTCGGCGTAGTCCAGCCGCGTCAACAGGCGCGCATCGGGTACTTCGCGCGGATTGGCGCTGAACATGCCGGGCACGTCGGTCCAGATTTCCACCCGCTGCGCGCCAAGCAAGGCGCCGAAGTAGGCGGCCGAAGTATCCGAGCCGCCGCGGCCCAGGATGGCAGTGTCGCCGTCGCGGTGGCGGGCGATGAAACCCTGCGTCAGCAGCATGCGCGCCGGTTGCCGGCGGAAACCTTCGCCCCACTCGGCACTGGCCAGCGGGCTGCACGACACCGACAGGCGCTGCGACCACGCATTCTGGTTCGGCAACACCGCCGCCTGCAGCCAGTCGCGCGCATCCATCCAGCCGAAATCCAGACCGCTGGCGCGCAGATAGGCTGCGCCGAGCGTGGACGAAAGCAGTTCGCCCTGCCCCAGCACTTCGGCCTGCCACGGCAGCGTGCGCTCTGTGGCACGCGGATCGGCCGCCAGCGCGCGCAGGAGGGCCAGGCGTTCGCCCAGCACCTCTTCGGCGTCCAGTTCGAGCTCGGCCAGGAACTCGCGATGGCGTTGTTCGAGTTTTTCGATGCGTTCGACGCTGTCGGCGGCGCCATCGGCAATGGCGGTCAGTTCGTTGGTAACGCCGGAAAGCGCCGACACCACCACCAGCACGCGCGCGTCGTTCTCTTCGGCCCTGCGTTTTGCCAGCCGGCCTATCGTGTCCCAGCGATGGCGACGCGACACCGAAGTGCCGCCGAACTTGAGGACGATCCAGCGATCAGACGCAGGCGAGGCAGGAGGCATGGACAGGAGAGGGGGACTGCCCGACCATTCGGGCGTGAACCGTCGATTCTAAACGAATGCTTCCAGACGAACCTACCGGACAAGGCCGATCCGCATGACTGTACGCCGCTACCTGCAACTGGACGTCTTCGCCGACCGGCCCGGCGCCGGCAACCCGCTGGGCGTGGTGTTCGACGCGGCCGACATGCAGGCAGACGACATGCAGGCCTATGCCGCCTGGGCGAACCTGTCCGAGACCATCTTCTTCCTGCCCCCGACTTCGGCCGAAGCCGACTACCACGTGCGCATCTTCACCCCGCGCCAGGAACTGCCCTTCGCGGGCCATCCGAGCGTAGGCGCGGCTTGGGCGGCGTTGGATGGGGGGCTGGCGCAGGCCAAGGACGGCCGTCTGCTGCAGGAATGCGCAGCGGGTCTGCTCCCGATACAAATCGAGCAACGCGATGGCACGCGCCTGGTCCATGTCCGCGCGCCGCGCGCCCGCCAAGTGGAAACCGGAAACCTGCACGCCGAAGCGCTCGCTTCGGCCTTGCACGGGCTGGCGCGCGGCAAGCTGGCGCCTGCGCTGTGGAACAACGGCCCGGACTGGTGGCTGGTGGAACTGACCGATGCGGCTGCGGTGCGTGCGATGCGACCTGATCTGCCGGCCATCGCCGCGCTCACTACCGCCAGCAACGCAGTTGGGCTTGCGGTGTTCGGCCGGGCCGATAGCCCGGATCACGATCTGGCTGTGCGTGCGTACTGCCCCGCCGACGGCATACCGGAAGACCCGGTGACCGGCAGCGCCAACGCCAGCATCGCCGCCTTGCTGCACCAATCCGGCTTATCGCCTGGAACGGCGGGGCGCTACCTCGCCAGCCAGGGCCGCGAGATGGGTCGCGACGGACGCGTGGAAGTGCAGGTCGACGGCGACGGCGAGATCTGGATTGGCGGAGAAGTGCAGGCGGTGATCCGTGGCAGCGTGGATTGGTAAGCTGCACGGCCCCCACCCTCTCCTCCTCCCCATGACTTCACGCCGTTACGTGCAACTCGATGTTTTCGCCGACCGCCCCGGCGCAGGCAATCCGCTGGCCGTGGTTCTGGACGCGCAAGGGCTGGACGACACCACCATGCAGGCGATTGCGCGCTGGACGCGGCTGCCGGAAACCACCTTCGTGTTTCCGGCAACGCGACCGGAAGCCAGCTATGGCATCCGCATCTTCAGCCCGCGGCGCGAAGTTCCCTTCGCCGGACATCCCAGCGTCGGCACCGCCCATGCGGTGCTGGAAGCGGGACTGGCGACGGCGCGCGACGGCTTGCTGGTGCAGGACGGCATCGCCGGACTTCTTCCCCTTCGTGTGACCGGCGCCGGCGCCACCCGCACCATCGCCGTGCGCACGCCACGTGCGAAGGTGATGGAAATCGCTACTCCGGAAGATGCGCGCTTGCGCGATGTGCTCGGTGCGCTGCCGCTGGGCGATCTGCCCCCCGCCTTGATGGACGGCGGCCGTCGCTGGTGGCTGGCGGAACTGCGCGACGAAGCCGCATTGCGCTCGGCGACCCCGCCCTGGGAAGCGATCGGCAAGTTGGCGCAGCAAACCGAAAGCATGGGCATGTGCGTGTTCGCGCGCAGCGACGACCCGGTCTACTTCCTGGCGGTGCGCGCCTGGGTGGGCGCCCCGGCGCAGTTCGAAGACGCGGCCTCCGGCGCGGCCAATGCGACGCTGGCCGCGTGGCTCGCTTCGCAGGACGCGCTGCCCGGCAACGATGGCCGTTACCGCATCAGCCAGGGTCGCGAAGTGGGTTATGACGCGATCATCGAGTTGCAGGTGGATGGGGAAGGTGAGGTTTGGTCGGGTGGGCGGATTTGCAATGTGGTGAAGGGAAACATCGATTGGTGATTTCGATCGTTTTGGTCTTCACTTTCACTTTGGTCGTCATCCCGGCGAATGCCGGGACCCGACCATCACCAGATGCAATCTTTCCGTAGGGGTCTGACAGATGGATCCCGGCATTGGCCGGGATGACGACCCTAAAAAAGGGGCCTCGCGGCCCCTTTTTCTTTATCCATCTCGTCCGGACCCCTCACTCCGCCTGCACATCCACCCGCACCCGGATGCGGTCGCCCGGATGGTAGTTGGTGCGCGTGTGGTAGGTGCGGTTGGCGTACTCGTAAGTCACGTCGTAGCCGTTGAGGCTTTCGTCATCGCCGTAGTCGTCGCCGTAGTAACCATCGCGGCTGGTGACCGGTACCGGATCGCAGACGCGCACCGTGCCACGGCGCTGGTATTGGCGATTGCGCTGCGAGCTGTCGTAGATGGATCGGCCAGCCATGCCGCCGACCATGGAACCCACCGCCGTGCCCACATAACGCCCGCTGCCATCGCCGATCTTGCTGCCCAGCACCGCGCCCGCGATGCCGCCGATCACCGTCGCCACCGTGCGGCTGGTTTCGTTGCCATTGTTGCGGTAGCCGTCATCGCGGCCGTAGTAATCGGTGTCGCGCTGGTAGCCGTCGTTACGGTAGCGGTCGTTCTGGTAGCGGTCGTTCTGGTTGTAGTAGCCGTCGTTGCCGGTATAGACATCATTGGCCTGGCGGTAATGGCACTGGCTCGAGCGTTGCGAGGTGCGGTTGCCGTAACCGGAGCCGATGACCGGATCCACTCGCAGCACGCGCGCGTAGTCGTAGGTGGCGCCCTGTCCCTGGTAGGAATCAGACGGATAAGGCTCGGAGCCGTTGTAGCGATCCTCCTGCCCGTAATAGCCGGAAGATTGCGCGAAGGCGGTACCGGTAAAGGCTAGGCCCGCGACTAGCAGGCTGGCGGAAAGGCGTTTCATCTGAGCTGCTCCCAGCGCCGGAGCGGCGCACGCGCATCCTCGATTCACGCGGGTTAAACAAGTCTGAACTCAGCGGGTTTTCGCAAGTCGGTTTAGCCATCCGACAGTTTGCAGCGCGATCTCTTGCGCACGGCTGCCCAGCAGAGGCCCGACATGGCTATCTGCAAGCGTTTCCAGGCGATCCGCTCGCCAGGCCTGCGCCCACTCAAGAATAACTTGCGGCGGCACGTCCTCGTCCCGCCTGGAAACCACGAACAGCGCCGGGCAATCGGGTATTGCGACCTCAACGCCCGCCTGCGCCTGGCTCAATACTTGACCTGATTCATCGCGCCAATGACGGAAGGCCCACAAGGCGCTGGCATCGTCCGCGTCAGGAATCGCCTGGCGGGTGGAATGCAGCCGCGCATTCCCTCCCCAGGCAATCACCTTCTGCGGCGGGCGTAAGGAGACGCGTGGGTGCCATGGCGCAGGAGGAAACGGATTGACCAATACCAAAGCATCCGCTTCGCTCGCGCACGTCGCCGCCAGCAATCCGCCCAGGCTTGCACCGACCAGTACGCGAGGGCGCGGCAACGCCAGCAACCCCTGCCTGATCTGGTTCGCATAGTCCTGCAACGTGGTCGCGGCCAAGCCCCGCACGCTGGGCCGCAGCTCAATGGCCTGCGTTGCGATGGCGTGCGCTTCCAGCACGCCGCGCCACCGGTTCCATTCCCAGGCGCCGCCGCCGGCGCCGTGGGTCAGCAAGGCATTCCAGTCACTCAACCAAGGTCGCTTCCAACGTCACCGGTACCGACAGCGCACGCGAGATGACACAACCGGCCTTGGCCGCATGCGCGATCTCATCGAACTTGGCCGCATCGATGCCCGGCACCTTGGCCGAGGTGACCAGCTTCACGCCGGTCACCGTCGGGCCCGGATCGGCGCCGGGCTCCATCGATACCTCAGCGCGGGTGTTGATGCTGTCGGCGATGAAGCCTTCCTTTCCCAGCACCGCCGAGAGCGCCATGGTGAAGCAGCCCGCATGCGCAGCGGCCAACAGCTCTTCCGGGTTGGTGCCCTTCTCTTCGCCGAAGCGCGTCTTGAAGGAGTAGTTCTGTGCGGCAAACAGACCGCTCTGCGGCGTGCTCAGATTGCCTTTTCCGGACATCAGGTCGCCGCTCCATGCCGCGTCGGCGAATCGTTTCAGGGCTGCCATTTCCTACTCCTGGTTTTGGGGAGCGAGAAGCTTACACCTGGCCGTGTTACGCCCCGTACCGCAGTGCGACTTGACCGCCCCGCCTATGGCCGCAATGCTGGCCCCCCGCCATGACCGCCCGCCGGGCGTCACGCTCGTCAATCGTCCAGGACGCTCAGCCCGGACTGCCATGACGGCCCTTTACTCCATACCTTTGGGAGGAACGGCCTCATGCCTTATTCGACTGCGCAAATCCGCAACGTGGCCTTGGCAGGCCACCCCGGCGCCGGCAAAACAACCTTGTTCGAAGCCCTGCTGCATGCCGGCGGCGCCCTGCAGACGGCAGGCACGATAGAACGCGGCAGCACCGTGTCCGATCACGATCCGATGGAAAAAGACCGCGGCCATTCCATGGACAGCGCCATCGCCAGCACCGATCACGCAGGCATCCACGTCAATCTGATCGACACACCCGGCTATCCCGATTTCCGCGGCCCCACCCTGTCGGCATTGGCCGCAGTGGAGACCGTGGCGATCGTGGTCGATGCCGATACCGGCGTCGGCTACGGCACGCGCCGCATGATGGAGCACGCCAAGGCGCGCAACCTGTGTCGTGTCATCTTGATCAACAAGATCGATCACCCCGGCGCCAAGCTGGGCGCGCTGCTCGACAACCTGCGCGAAACCTTCGGCAACGAGGTGCTGCCGCTCAACCTTCCGGCCGAAGGCGGCAAGAGCGTGGTCGACTGCTTCTGGAAACCCACCGGCGACAGCAACCTGGGCCCAGTGGCGGGCTGGCACCAGAAAATCATCGACCAGGTGGTGGAAGTCAACGAGACGGTGATGGACCGCTATCTCGACCAGGGCGAATCCGGACTGAAGGGCGAAGAACTGCACGATGCCTTCGAGCAGTGCCTGCGCGAAGGCCATCTGGTGCCGGTGTGCTTCGTTTCGGCGCGCAGCGGCGCTGGGGTCAGGGAGTTGCTGGACATCGCCGAGAAGCTCTTCCCGCATCCGGGCGAAGGCAATCCGCCGCCGTTCGTCAAAGGCAGTGGCGACGCTGCCGCGCCCATCGAAGCCAAGCCTGACGCGAATGCGCATGTCATCGCCGATGTGTTCAAGATCGTCAACGATCCCTTCGTGGGCAAACTGGGCATCTTCCGGGTGTACCAGGGCACGGTGCGCAAAGACACGCAGTTGTTCGTCGACGACGGTCGCAAGCCTTTCAAGGTCGCGCACCTGTACAAGATCAAAGGCAAGGACCACGTGGAAATCGACGAAGCCATCCCGGGCGATATCGCCGCAGTAGCCAAGATCGATGAGTTGCATTTCGACGCGGTTCTGCACGACAGCCATGACGAAGACGAAATCCGATTGGCCCCACTGGCCTTTCCCAAGCCGATGTTCGGGCTGGCCATCGAGGCCACGCGCAAAGGCCAGGAGCAGAAGCTGGCGACCGCGCTGCATCGGTTGGCCGAGGAAGATCCGTGTTTCCGGGTGGAACACGAACTGGAGACCAACGAGACCGTGATCCGTGGCTTGTCCGACTTGCACCTTCGGATCAACCTGGACCGGTTGAAAGAGCGGCACGGGGTCGAAGTGACTTCGCGACCGCCGCGCATCGCCTATCGCGAAACCATAGGCCTGCCCGCCGAAGGTCATCACCGGCACAAGAAACAGACTGGTGGCGCCGGCCAGTTCGGCGAAGTCTTCCTGCGTATCGAACCGCTGCCGCGCGGCGGTGGTTTCGAATTCGTCGATGCGGTCAAAGGCGGAACGATTCCCGGCCAGTACTTGCCTGCGGTCGAAAAAGGCGTGCGCCAGGTATTGCAGGGCGGCGCGCTCGCCGGCTATCCCATCCAGGACGTGCGCGTAACCGTCTACGACGGCAAGCACCACGCGGTGGACAGCAAGGAGATCGCCTTCGTGGCCGCCGGCAAGAAGGCGTTCCTGGACGCCATCGGCAAGGCGCGGCCGCAAGTGCTGGAACCCATAGTGGACCTGGAGGTCAGCGCGCCCGAAGCCCAGGTGGGCGACATCACCGGCGGGCTTTCGTCCAAGCGCGCGCGCATCAACGGCACCGACACGGCGCGCGGGGAGATCGTGGTGAAAGCGCAGGTGCCGCTGTCGGAACTGGAAGGCTATGCCGCCGAGCTCAAATCGGTGACCGCAGGCAAGGGCCGCTACCGGCTTGATTTCAGTCACTACGAACCGGTGCCAGGCAATGTGCAGCAGAAGCTGGTGGAATCCTACAAGCCCAAACATGAGGAAGAATGAGCGGACGCGCACCTGCGCTCATCTGCTAGCCAGGCTTGCATTCCAATCAAATCAGCAAGTTCCGCACCATTGTTTTGCCGTCGATGCGCGCAATGCTGCACCCGCATACTTGCCGTCTCTCACAGCAAAACCGGCGCCCGCGCCGGCCGGTTATCAGGTGATCGCAAAAAAATACATGAAAAACGGTGTTTTTTTGCTGTACGGTATTGGCGTAGCGGAATAATTGCCCTACATTGCGCCTGCCGACGTGGTCGGCCCGATTACCCACCTATTGACTGTAAAACAGGACATTTATGGCAACGAGCAAGAAAAAAGCTGCGCCCAAGAAGGCCGCCCCGAAGAAAGCCGCCGCTAAGCCGGCAGCACCCAAGCCGATCAAGGAAGCTCTGAGCAAGTCCGGTCTGGTCGCCCACCTCGCCGAAGCCGCTGGCGTCGCTGCGAAGGACGTGCGCTCGATCCTGGCGTCGCTGGAACACGCCGTCGCCGGCTCGGTCAGCAAGAAGGGCGCAGGTTCGTTCACCCTGCCCGGCCTGCTGAAGATCACCGCCGTCAACGTGCCGGCCAAGCCGAAGCGCAAGGGCATCAACCCGTTCACCAAGGAAGAGCAGTGGTTCGCCGCCAAGCCTGCTTCGGTGAAGGTCAAGGTTCGTCCGCTGAAGAAGCTCAAGGACGCCGCTGCCTGATCGCAGCGCTCCAAGGCGTTACCTGCTCGGGACGGCATTGCCGTCCCGAGTTCGTTTCGGGCGCAGGAAAATCGATTCGCAGGTACCCCCTGTCATTGGTCACGCTTGACGACCTGCGAATGCGCCCGCAGATATATAAGCCGTTCTTTCAGGAAACCGCACAGCATGAAGATCCAGGGCTTTCTCGACCATCTGCTCAAATCGGCGCAGGGGAACAACAACGCTCCCGGCAACACGGGCGATGCGGCTTCGTCCCAGGGCGGGCTGGGCGGTTTGCTCAATGCCGATTTCGGCAAAGGCGCCCTGACCGGCGGTGCACTGGGCCTGCTGTTGGGCAAGAACAAGACCACGCGCAAGCTGGCGACCTACGGCGGGCTGGCGGCGATCGGCGTGATGGCCTACAAGGCCTACGGCGATTACAAGCAACAGCAGGGCGGCGCTTCCATCGAACCGCAGACGGTCGACCGCCTGCCGCCGCCGCAGGCGGAACTGCACAGCCAAGCCATCCTCAAGGCGCTGGTCGCCGCCGCCAAGGCCGACGGCCATATCGATGCGCGCGAACGCCAGGTGATCGAAGGCGAGTTCAGCCGCGTCAATCAGGATGCCGAACTGCAACAGTGGCTGCATTCGGAGCTTGAGAAACCGCTGGACCCCGCCGAAGTCGCACGCGCTGCCAGCACTCCGGAGATCGCTTCGGAAATGTATCTGGCCAGGCTGATGGCCGCCGACGAACAGAACTTCATGGAACGTGCCTATCTGGACGAACTGGCGCGCCAGTTGAAATTGGACGATGCCTTGAAGCTCAGGCTGGAACAGCAGATCAGGCAGGCCTGAAACCTTCGCAATGGCGGCATCGCAAACTCCCCATGGTTCTGCACGTGCGGCCAAGCGTTGGGTCGCGCGGGGGGTTTTTGTTCTGCTCGCGGTCTGGCTGGCGGTCTGGTCGTGGCAGCAACCCTTCATGGCCAAACCGCGCGCGCTGTGGGAATTGTCGCGGATGCCGCCATCGACGGCGCTGGCGCCGCCCGTCCAGGGCGTGCGCGCCTCGCGCATCGCCGACACGTTCGGTGCGCCGCGCGGACGCGACCGCACCCACGCCGGCGTGGACATCTTCGCCAAGCGGGGCACGCCGGTGCTCAGCACCACGCGCGGCATTGTGGTGTCGGTGCGCGAGGGCGGACTGGGCGGCAAACAGGTCTGGGTGTACGGCCCCGGCGGCGAACGCCATTACTACGCGCATCTGGACGCCTGGCAGGAAGGACTGGAAACCGGCGACCTGGTCGCGCCCGGCGATCCCCTGGGCAGGGTCGGCACCACCGGCAACGCCCGCGGCACTCCGCCGCACCTGCACTACGGTGTGTACGGGAAAGACGGCGCCCACGATCCGTTGCCCCTGCTGAAGGCTTACGCCCGCTAAACCGCGGGGCGATCCGGTGGAACAGTCCATCGCGGTCGGGGGGCTCGTTGCGTCACTACGGCGCACCTATCTT
>Ga0209257_1000666_pt1 | contig 53728 bp, 42 predicted proteins | sample AraplaCvi_mCL_r2_FD_184277 | JGI IMG/M metagenome (GOLD analysis project Ga0209257, IMG submission 184277) | Arabidopsis root microbial communities from North Carolina, USA - plate scrape MF_Cvi_mCL_r2 (SPAdes) (version 2) | ecosystem: Host-associated > Plants > Roots > Endosphere | place: USA...
AGTGCGCAAACCCATCGCCCGGGACCACATCGTCGCGGCCGCCTTCAAGCTTCTCGACGAAGCCGGCATGGAGGGCGTGACCCTGCGCAAGGTGGCCTGCATGCTGGGTATCCGCGCGCCGTCGCTTTACTGGCACTTCAAGAGCAAGCAGGCGCTGGTCGATGCCATGGCCGACGCAATGATCGTGGACGTGGCCCGCGCCATCCCCGATGGCCAGCCCTGGCGGCAGACCCTGCTGCAGGTCGCGCGCGAGTTCCGTACCGCGTTCAAGGCGCGCCGCGATGGGGCCCGGGTCTACGCCGGCACCTTCCTGGCCACCGAAAACGTGCTGCGGGTGGGCGAAACCTGCATCGCCGCACTGGTCGGCGCGGGGGCGTCGGTGCGGGTGGCCGCGACGGCGCCGATGGACCTGGTGTACTACACGATGGGCTTTGTGATCGAAGAACAATCCTGGCCCGGCGACGGCAGCATGGAAGCGCTGGGCGCGTCCTTCATGGCCCTGGCCGAAGCGCGCTTCCCACTTTGCTGGAGCGCCCGCGAGGTCTGGAGCGAGGTCGATTTCGACGCGCGCTTCGAACAGGGCCTCGGCCTGATGCTGGACGGCATCGAACAGCGCCTGGCCCGCGCCCCCTGAATTCCTTTCCCTCGTTACCGCAGTTCCGACACGGAAGCTCACCGATGCGCGCCTCACTTTTCCGCCGTACTTCCCTCCTGCTGGTGGCCGTGTTGCTTGCGGCCTGTGGCAACAAAGACGAACAGGACGCCGCTGCGGCCGCCGCCAACTCGGCGCTGCCGGTGTCGCTGGCTGCCGTGCAGCAGCAGACCATGGCGCGCACGGTGCTGGTGTCCGGACCGGTCACCGCGTACGAGGAAATGCAGCTGGGCGTAGAGATCAGCGGCCAGCGCGTGACCGCGCTGCCGGTGGACGTCGGCCAGTGGGTGAAGCAGGGCCAGGTGCTGCTGCAGCTGGACCACCGCACCCTGGACAGTGAGCTGGCGCAGGCCGACGCCTCGCTGAAGCAGGCGCAGGCGGCACAGGAACTGGCACGACTGAACTACCAGCGCAGCGAAAAACTGGCGGCGCAGAAGCTGATCAGCGAAAGCAGCCTGGACGAACTGCGTGCCAACCGCATCAATGCCGAAGCGCAGACCGCCACCGCGCGTGCCTCGCGCGATGCGGCGCAGCTGCGCCGCGATTTCGCCGACCTGCGCGCGCCCGCCGATGGCCTGATCTCCAAGCGCCTGGTGCAGCCGGGGCAGGTGGTGTCGGCCGGCACCGAGCTGCTGCGCCTGATCCGCGATGGTCGCCTGGAATGGCGCGCCGAGCTGCCCGAAGACCAGCTCACCGGTGTGGCCGTGGGCAATGCCGTGGAGCTGCCCTATGCGGACGCGGTGGTCACTGGCCGGATCCGTGCGGTCACCCCCGGCGTGGATGCGCAGACCCGCACCGGCACCATCTTCGCCGACCTGCCCGAACCGGGCACGCTCAAGCCGGGCGTGTACGTGGAGGGCCGCATCGTCATCGGCGAAGGCCCGGCGCTGACCGTGCCGACCGCGGCGATCGTGCAGCGCGACGGCCACAGCTACGTGTTCACCGTGAACGACAAGCAGCAGGCCGCGCGCCTGCGCGTGCGTACCGGCCAGGCCGTGCAGGGCCGCACCGCGATCCTGGAAGGGCTCAAGGCCGGCGACCGGGTGGTGGTGGAAGGCGCCGGCTTCCTCGGTGAAGGCGACCGCGTGCGCGTGGTGACCGATACCAAGGCCAGCGCCAAATGAATATCTCCGCCTGGGCGATCAAGCGCCCGTTGCCTGCCCTGCTGATCTTCTTCGTGCTGTGCGTGGCCGGACTGTGGGGCTTCTACCAGCTGCCGGTGGCGCGCTTCCCCGACATCGCCTTCCCGATGACCACGGTCACCGTGACCCAGCCGGGCGCTTCGCCCAGCCAGCTGGAAGCCGAGGTCACCCGCAAGGTCGAGGACTCGGTCGCGACGGTCAACAACGTCAAGCGCGTGATCTCCTCGGTCAGCGAAGGCGTCAGCACCACCACGATCGAGTTCCAGCTGGAAGCCGACCTCGCCACCGCGCTGGACGATACCCGCGATGCGGTCACCCGCATCCGCACCGACCTGCCGCAGGACATCCAGGAACCGGTGATTTCCAAGGTGGACATCGGCGGTTCGCTGATGACCTATGCGCTGGTCGCGCCGCACATGACCCCGGACGAAGCCAGCTGGTTCGTCGACCGCGACATCTCGCGCGCCATGTACGGCGTGCCGGGCGTGGCCCGGGTGACCCGGGTCGGCGGCGTGCAGCGGCAGGTGCGCGTGGACCTCGACCCGAACGCCTTGATCGCGATGGGCATCACCGCCGGTGACGTATCGCAGCAGCTGGCCCGCATCCAGGTGGAGCGCGCCGGTGGCAAGGCCGAAATCGAAGGCGCGCAGCAGACCATCCGCACGCTGGGCACGGTGGGCGACGCGCAGGCGCTGCGCGATTATTCCATCGCCCTGCCGGACGGCCGCGCGGTGCGGCTTTCCACCCTGGCAACTGTGACCGACGCAGCTGCCGACCCCACCGAAGCGGCACTGCTGGACGGTGAAAAGGTGGTCGCGTTCTCGATGTCGCGCACCCGCGGTTCCAGCGAAGTGAAGGTGGAAGCGGGCGTGCATGAGGCGCTGGACAGGATCAAGGCCGAACACCCCGGCATCGATTTCCGACTGGTCACCACCGCCATCGACGAAACCCACCGCTCCTACGATTCCTCGATGACCATGCTGTGGGAGGGCGCGCTGCTGGCCCTGCTGGTGGTGTGGCTGTTCCTGCGCGACTGGCGCGCCACCTGGGTGTCGGCGCTGGCGCTGCCGTTGTCGATCATCCCCACCTTCGCGGTGATGTATTTCTTCGGTTTCACCCTGAACATCATCACCCTGCTGGCGTTGTCGGTGGTGGTCGGCATCCTGGTGGACGATGCGATCGTGGAGATCGAAAACATCGTGCGCCACCTGCGCATGGGCAAGCCGCCGCTGGAAGCGGCGCGCGAAGCGGCCGGCGAGATCGGAAATGCGGTGATCGCCACCTCTCTGACCCTGGCGGCGGTGTTCGTGCCGGTGGCATTCATGCCGGGCATCGCCGGCAAGTTCTTCCGCGAATTCGGCTGGACCGCCGCCACGGCGGTGCTGTTCTCGCTGCTGGTGGCACGCCTGCTCACGCCGATGATGGCCGCCTACCTGCTCAAGCCACATGGTGAGGAGAAGCCCGAATCGAAGTTGATGGGCTGGTACCTGGGCTGGGTGGACAAAGCGCTGCGCCACCGGGGCTGGACCCTGTGGCTGGCCTTCGCCATGTTCGTCGGTTCGCTGGCGCTGGTACCGCTGATCCCGGCCACCTTCATTCCGCAGTCCGACCTCGGTCGCAGCAACCTCAACCTGGAGCTTCCACCGGGCACGCGCCTGCAGGAAACCGTGGCGGTGGCCGAACGTGCGCGCGCGCTGCTCAAGGACATGCCCGAGCTGAAGCAGGTCTACACCGCGGTGGGCGCCGTGCTCGACCTCGGCGACCCCAGCGCCACCGGCGTGGGCGAACCGCGCAAGGCCACGCTGATCCTGGACTGGGGTGTGGCCGACGACCGCGACCGCGACCAGCGCGCGCTGGAGCGCGACGCGCGCGAGCGCCTGTCGAACCTGCCCGGCGTGCGCGTGAGTTATGTCAGCTCCGAGCCGGGCAATCTGCTGCAGCTGGTGTTGTCCGGCGACGACCCGCAGCGCCTGCAGGAGGCGTCCACCGCACTGGAGCGCGACCTGCGCGGCATCCAGGGGCTGGGCAGCGTGACCTCCACCGCCTCGCTGCTGCGCCCGGAACTGCAGATCGTGCCCAACGCGGCGCGTGCGGCCGACCTGGGCGTGGCCACGCAGGACATCGCCGAAGCTGCGCGCATCGCTACCGCCGGCGACTACGAGCAGCGCCTGGCCAAGCTCAACCTGCCCGACCGCCAGGTGCCGATCCGGGTCGGCTTCGCCGAAGCCGCGCTGGCCAACCCGGCACTGATCGGCCAGCTGCGCGTGCCCGGCCGTGATGGCCCGGTGCCGCTGGCGGCGGTGGCCGAGATCCGCCAGGGCAGTGGCCCATCGCAGATCTCGCGCTACCAGCGCCAGCGCAACGTAACCCTCACCGCCGAACTCAACGGCCGCCCGCTGGGCGATGTTATGACCGAAGTGCAGGCGCTGCCCGGCGTGAAGCAGTTGCCACCGGGCGTGACCTTCCTCAACACCGGCGACGCCGAAGTGTTCGTGGAGCTGTTCATCGGTTTCATGCTGGCGATGGCGGCCGGCCTGATCTGCATCTACATGGTGCTGTTGCTGCTGTTCAACCACGCACTGATGCCGGTGACCATCCTGGCGGCGGTGCCGTTGTGTGCGGGCGGTGCGTTCGGCGCGCTGCTGATCACCCAGAACATGCTCTCGCTACCGGCGCTGATCGGCTTGCTGATGTTGATCGGCATCGCCACCAAGAACTCCATCCTGCTGGTCGACTACGCGGTGATGGCGGAAGACGAACAGGGCATGAGCCAGCACGATGCGTTGATCGATGCGTGCCGCAAGCGCGCCCAGCCGATCATCATGACCACCCTGGCGATGGGCGCGGGCATGATGCCGATCGCCCTCGGTTTTGCCGGCGATTCCAGCTTCCGCGCACCGATGGCCATCGCCGTGATCGGTGGCCTGATCACCTCCACGCTGCTGAGCCTGATCGTGATCCCGGCCGCGTTCACGGTCATGGACGACCTGGGCGAATGGATGTCGCGGAAGTTCCGCCACAAGTCCACGCATCAGGCGCACTGATGAGGTGAAGTGGCTCGGTGGTAGAGCGGACTGTTAGTCCGCTGCTCTTCGCGCATGCCCATCACCGCGCGAACGGCAGCCGACTAACAGTCGGCGCTACCGCCGAGCTCTACCGTCGACCGTCGTCTATCTTCCGTGCAGCTCGATCCGGGGTGCCGGCGTCCGTTAACCCGCGCGCTGGATCAGCTTCCAGCCATTCCCGGACGGATCGCGGAACCCCGCATCCACCGTGCCGTAACGCTCCACCGGTTCCTGGTTGAACTCCACCCCGGCGGCCGACCACCGCTTATAGGTGGCCTGGCAATCCTCCACGGTCAATACCAGCGGCGGCATCGCACCTTTTGCCACCAGTGCTTCCAGGGCCTGGGCGGTGGCGGCATCGTGCACCGGGGGGCCAGGGCGGAACAGGCCGAGCTGGAAACCGGGCTGCCCGGGGTGCTGCACGGTCAGCCAGCGGTAATCGCCATTACCGGCATCGGTGTGCACCACGAACCCCAGCTTGCCTACGTAGAACGCCAGCGCTTCTTCCTGGTCCCGCACGTAAAGACCGACGACTTCAATGCCCTGGTTCATGGGAACCTCCGGTGTGGATGAGGCTCCTTTTTACCCTCGTCGCGTACCCTGCCGCTTCTCCGAAACTGAGGTATTGAGATCGGGGCGGCCGGCGGCCCGCGCGATGCACTCCGGCGCCTGCGCCGCAGTGCCGGCGGCGAGACTCGCGCGCAGCTCGCCCGGGCTCTGCCCGGTGATGTCGCGGAAGATCCGCCCGAACGTGCCCAGGCTGCTCCAGCCGGTCTGCAGGGCGATCTCGGTGATGGGCAGCCCGGTGTCACGGCACAGCGCCACCGCGCGCTCGATGCGCCGGGTGAGCAGGTAGCGGTGCGGCGGCAGCCCGAACGCCTGGCGGAACTGCCGCGCGAAATAGGCCTCCGACACCGCGCTGACCTGCGCAAGCCGCGCCACCGGCCACGCCTCGTGCGGGGCGCGGTCCATATGGTCCTTGGCCCGCAGCAGCCGGCGCAGCAGTTCGGGGGTCTGGTTCATGCCGCACAGGCTAACGCGGTTTCAGCACGGCGCCCTCATCGCGGGCGGCCGACCAGGCGCGCAGCCCCATCACCGCCAGGCCGATGAACACCAGGTACAGGCCGGCGGTGACATCCAGCGACTTGATCAGGTACATGCCCACGTACACCACGTCGACCACGATCCACAGCCACCAGGTGGCCACATGCCGCCGCGCCTGCCACCACTGCGCCACCAGGCTCAGCGCGGCCAGCATGGCGTCCAGCCACGGCAGCGCGGCATCGGTCCAGGTGTGCATGGCGGCACCCAGCGCCACGCCGAAGCCGATGCCCACCGCGAGGTCGCGCAGCAGCTGCCGGCGCGGCAGCGGCACGATCACGATCGCGCCGTCCTGTTCGGCATGCCGGTGCCAGCTCAGCCAGCCGTACAGCAGGAAGCCACCGAAGGCGACCTGCAGCAGGCTGTCCGAATACAGCCGCGCTTCGATGAACACGGTGGCATACAGCCCGACCGCCACCAGCCCCACCGGCCACGCCAACATGCGCCGCCGCGCCATCAGCCAGACCCCGAGCAGGCTGAAGACCACCGCGGACCATTCGAGCACGGCGCCGCTCACAGGCCGATGCTGACCGACAGCCGCGCCTGGCGAGGCGCGCCGGGGAACAGGTAGTAGTCGCCGGCGGTGCTGCCGGTGTCGCGCCAGTAGAAGCGATCAAACACGTTGTCCACCGACAGGCTCCAGGTGAGCGCATGGTCGCGCAGCTGATGCTGGAAGCGTACGCCGGCGTCGAACACCGAGTACGCCGGGGCCTTCACGCTGCCATCCACGGTGGCCGCATTGGACGCGGCGTAACGCCAGCCGCCGCTCACGGCCAGGCCGTCGAGGTACGGCAGGGCGTAGTCCACATGCACCGCTGCGCGCACCTTGGGCACGTTGACCAGCTGCTGGCCGTCGTAATACGCCGTGCCGGCATCGCGCGCGCGCGCCTGCAGCAGGCTGGCACTGGCGTTCACTGCCAGCCGCTCGCTGAGCTGGCCATTGGCGGTCAGCTCCAGCCCGGTGTGCGCCTGGGTGCCTTCCTGCACGAAGGTGAAGCCGACATCGCTGGCATCGGGCTTGGCGTACTGGAACGGTTGGGTGATGCGGAACAGTGCCGCGCCCAGCATCAGCCCATCCGCGGCGGCGTACTTGACCCCCAGCTCGCGCTGGCGCGACTGCATGGCCGGCAGGAAGGTGCTGCCGTTGCTGGTCCAGAACGGGGCTTCCTGGCCCAGCGAGAGGCCTTCCACATAGCTGGCATAGACATTGACGCGTTCGCTGGCCTGCCAGATCAGCGCGGTCTGCGGCAGGAACTGCGACAGGCGGCTGTGCCGCTCCGGAACGCCGCGCTTGTCGTAGGCGCGCTCGTCCAGGCGCACGTAGCGGCCACCGGCCAGGAACTGCCACGCATCGCCCACGTGGATGCGGTCCAGTGCGAACAGCGCGCGCTGCCAGCTGTCCAGACGCCGCGCCGACGGGCCCGGCTGCAGCGGCGAAGGTGCGAACACCGGCACCTGCGCATCGGCGATGTTGGCCGTGCCCACGTATTCGTTCACGTTCTGGCGCTTGTCCACGGTGCGGTGGAACGCGCTGAGCCCGACCGACAGTTCATGCCGCAGCGTGCCGGTGGCGAAGCGCCCGCGCAGTTCGCCGCGCGCTTCGTCGTTGACCCGGGTGTCGTCCGGGCTGCGGTAGTCGTAGATGTCGTAATCGCCGTTGGGGGCGAAATAGTTGCCCGGCACGCTGCCGTCGGCACAGCCGGCGGCGTAGTAGCAGCCGTAGGCGAAGGCGACGTTGTCGTCGATCACCGAACGGCTGTGGCCCACCGACAGCCGCGACTGCCATGCCGGGCTGAAGTCGTAGGTGTGCAGGGCGGTGAGGTTTGTGCTGGCGATGCCCACCGGTTGCTGCCACGGCTGGTGGCCGAGCATGCGGCTGCGGTCCACGCCCCGCGGCAACGCGCTGCCGCCCAGCAGCTGGTAGCCGCTGGCCGAGCGCTGCGCGCTGGTCTGGTAATTGGCATCCACTTCCAGCTTGCCGCGCTCGCCGATCAGCCAGTCGGCCGCTACCGAGTAGAAGTTGCGGCGGCCATCGGCGTGGTCGATGTACGAGGCGCTGTCGTCCCAGGCCGCGTTCACGCGCACGCCGAAGCGCGGCGTGATCCAGCCGCCCACGTCGGCGGCGACGTAGCGCGAGCCTTCCGAATCCGTCGCCAGGGTGACCGTGCGCACGTTGGCCGGGCGCTTGCCGACGTAATTGATGATCCCGCCCGGGGCCATCACGCCGGCGGCCAGGCCGGCCTCGCCCTTGAGGATCTCCACCTGCTGCACGTTTTCCAGCGCCAGCCGCTGTTCGCCGGCGATGGACAGCCCGTTGAAGCGGTAGCCGGTGGCCGGGTCCAGCGCGAAGCCGCGGATGGCGATGTTCTGGTAGTAGCCCACCGGCGCGTAGCTGTCACCCAGCGAGGCGTCGTGCCGGGCCAGTTCCGACAGGGTGCGGACCTGCAGCTGGTCCAGCAGCGCGCGGTCGAGCACGTTGACCGAGGCCGGGGTGTTCTTCCAGTCGGCGCTGCCGAAGCTGCTGGTCGGTGCGGTGGTCGCCGTGGGCGTGTTGGCCTGCACGCGCACAGCGGCCAGCTCGGTGGGCGAACGCCGGTCCGCGCCGGTGTCGGCTTCGCTGGCATGCAGGGGCAGTGCGGCGCAGAGGGCGGCGGTCAGCAGCGTGAGGCGGTAGCGGTTCATTCGATTCGTCATCAGCCAAAGGAGACGAAGCGAAGGCACGCACACGCACCGGCCCGGAACGGGGGTGCGGCTGCTGCTCAAAGCTCCCTACGCCGGTGCAAACCGGATCAGGTTCCAAGGGACTCTCTCAGCCTGGCAGATCCAGGCACCCCCGCTTCAGTGGTCATTTTCACACCAATCGGCGCCCGTGGCGAGCCCGCCGGCTCAGGCGGCGGCGTGCAGGGTGTCCAGCAGCGCCCGCCCGGCGGTGCTGGCGAACCAGTCCGCATGGCCCAGCAGGAAGGTGTGCCAGGCCACGTCGGCATTCGCCGAAGAGCCGGTAACCCCTTGGAAATACTCGACTTCGGACAGGGCGAAGTCCAGGTGCACCAGTGGCAGCAGGTCGGCCAGCAGGTGCACCTGGGCGGCCGACAGTGGCCGGACCTGGCGGTAGCCGTGCAGCAGCGACAGGGCGATCTCGGCGTGCGCCACCGGCCCGGCACCGCCTGCATCGAGCCAGGCAATGGCATTGCGCTCGATCGCGGTGGCCAGGTCGAACAGCGCGCTGGCCGGGGAGGCCAGGCCGAAATCGAACACCGTGGCCACCCGCGCCGCCGCGCCCTGGCCGTGCCAGAGCAGGTTGGACACATGCCAGTCGTTATGCCCCCACAGCACCGGTTCGATCTGCAGGCGGTTGGCCAACGCCGCGTGCCAGGGCAGCACCGCGCGCTGCAGGTCCTGCTCCCACGGCTGCCGCGACAGGTACGCGGCCAACCCGGGCCGGGCCGGCAGCTCGCTGCGCAGCCGTGCCAGCGGGTCGGGCGCGCGGATCAGGTCGTCGCGGGCCACCAGCAGGTGGGTACCACGCTGGGGCGCATGGTAGTCGGCCGCGGCCAGGTGCAGGCGGGCGAGCACGGCGCCCGCTTCGCGCGCATGCGCGGTTTCCGACGGGGGCGTCCAGGACGGGCTGTCGCGGTACAGGTCCTGGCCCGCGCCCTCTGCATGCAGTTCGTAGGTCCAGCTGTCGCGTTCGATCGCGGTGGCGCCGTGCCGGGTGTGCAGCACGTCCACGACCGGCAGCCCGGCGGCGGCCAGGTGGGCGATGAAGCGATGTTCCTCGCCCAGCAGCGCGGCCGTGCGTACGCGGGCGTGATGGCGCTTGACCAGGTAACGGCGCGGGCCGGACCGCACCAGCGCCGCAGCGGAAAACGGCCGTGGACTGTGCCAGAGCACGTCGCAGCCGTCTTCCAGCGCGGGGTAGTGGTGGCGCAGCCAGGCCAGTTCGGCTTCGCTCAGCGCGGGCCAGTCGGCGGCAACCTGGTCGTTGGCCAGGCCCTGTACACGGTGGTCGGTTTCCATCGGGCGCTGCAGGATCCGCTCAGAGCTTGTTGTCGCGCATGTAGTCGAAGAGCTCGGCATCGCCCTTCATGCCGAGCTTGAGCATGGCGTCGCCCTTCTGGCGGCTGATGGTGCTGACGCTTTTGTGCAGTTTCTTGGCGATTTCCTTGACCATCAGGCCACTGGCCAGCAGGCGCAGCACTTCCACTTCGCGTGGCGACAGGGCGCGCGTGCGGTCGTCGCCGATGGACTGGGTACCGACCATGTCGATGCGTTCGCGCAGCTTGCGGCTGACATAGGACTGGCCGCGGTGCACGGCCTGGATCGCCACCGGAAGCTCATCCATGGTCGAGCTTTTGTCGACCAGCCCCAGCACGCCCACGCCCACCACCATGCGCAGGATGCCCAGGTTGTGGGACACGCTCAGCATCAGCACGCGCAGGTCCGGGTACAGGCGTCGGATCTTCTCCAGCATGTCGATACCGTCAGGCTTGTTCGACGCCGGCATCGAGTAGTCGGTGACCAGCACGTCGCACTCCTGCTCCTTCAGGATGTCGAAAAGCTCCTCCACGCTGCTGGCTTCGGCCACCACCACGCCCACGCCACTGGATTCGATGGCGGCTTTGGTGCCAACCCGGACAACGGGATGGTCGTCGGCAAGGATTATGCGCAAGGTCATGGAATAGTATGGCCTGGTAGGCAGCGGCCCCTTGGGGCACGCCGCAGTGGGCGGATCACTCCTGGGAGAACAGACAGCATGCGTACCTCGGTTGTCCGCTGGCTGGTCGTGCTGGGGCTGGCGTGGGCGCTGGGCAGCGCCGCCATCGCGTCACCTGCACCTGCGCCTTCACTGTCGCCGCGCCAAGCCGACTGGATCGAACGGAACCCTACCATCTTCTTGGGGCTGTACGACAGCGGCTGGCCACCATTCGAATTCATGCACAACGGCCGTGCCGACGGGCTTGGCTACGACTACCTGATGCTGCTGACCCGGCAGCTCGGGGTGGATGTGAAAGTGCGGGTGTATCGCGATTGGGCCGATGTGCTGGATGCGGCGTGCCGGGGCGAAATCGACGTGGTGATGAACATCACCCTGACCCCCGACCGGACCCGCTGCATGGTCTATACCGGATCCTACGCCGACGCCCCGCTGGCGCTGGTCGGGCGGCTCGGGGACACCCGGATCTCGAGCGACCCCGACCTGGCCGGGCTGAGCGTGGTGACCGAACAGGAGTTCCTTACCCACGACCAGGTGCGGGCCCGGTTCCCGGCCGCGCGGCAGCTGACCGCGGCCAATACGCGCGCCGCGCTGCTGATGGTCGCCCAGGGCCGGGCCGACGTGTACATCGGCAATGCGCATGTGGCCAACACCCTGATCCGCCAGGAGGCGCTTGACGGGATTGCCCTGCTGCGGCCCAGCGACCTGCCCCCTGAACGCCTTCATTTCGGCGTGCCGAACAAGCACCAGCCCCTGGCCGAAGCGCTCGACAGCGCGCTGTCCACGGTCACCGCCGCCCAGCGCGAAGCGCTGTACAAGCGCTGGTTGCCGCCGCTGCAGTGGTCGGCGCAGTCGCGCCTGATCCTGGGCGACGCCGAGCGCCGCATCCTGGCCACGCCGCTGCGCATGGGCTATGCGCCTACCGGTGCGCCGCTGTCGTTCATCGACGCGGCCGGCGAGCCCAGCGGCGTGGCCGGCGATTACCTGCGCCAGCTGCGCATGGTCGGCGCGCAGTTGAACCGGGTCCCGGCGCACGACTGGTTCGAAGTGCGCGAGCAGATGCGGCGGGGCGAGGTGGACGTGGTGATGGGCATGCCCAACGACGCGCATTACCTGGGCGATGACTGGGTCTTCAGCCAACCCTTCATCAGCGTGCCCAATGTCATCGTCACTCCCAACAACAGCCGTTCGGTGCTGGGCCTGGGCGACCTGGACGGCCGCAGCATCCTGCTGTCCGACCCCGAACGCCTGCGCGGCTACATCCTGCAGTACGCCCCGAAGGCGCGGATCGTGCCGGCGCGCAGCGTGGACCAGGCGCTGTCGCGTCTGGCCAACGGGGATGCCGATGCCTACGTCGGCAACCTGGCCATGGTCGACCGCGTGGTGCGCGAGGTGTACCCGGCCAAGCTGCACGTGGCCGCGCCGGCCGGCTTCAGCGACCAGCTGTCGCTGGCGGTCAAGCGCCAGTACGCGCCGCTGGCCACCACCTTCGACCGCGTGCTGTCCAACCTGACCCCGCGCGAACACGCCGCCATCCGCGGCGACTGGCTGCTGGCCGAGTACCGTACCGGGCTGGACTGGCGTTCGGTCGCGCGCTGGGCCGTGCCGTTGTCGCTGGTGCTGCTGACCGGCATCGTCGTGCATGGCTGGGGCTACTGGCGGCTGCGCCGCGAAGTGGGCATGCGGCGCGGGCTGGAGCAGCGCCTGATGGAGGTCACCGACAACCTGCCGGCGATCGTCTACCAGGCCCGCCGCGACAGCGACGGCCGGGTCACCTTCCCGTACATCACCGGCGACCTGCAGTCGATGTTCGGGGTCAGCACCGCCGAAGTGATGGCCGATGAAAACCGCCTGGCCGAGCAGATCGATCCGCGCGACCGCGAGACGGTCAACCAGGCCCTGGCCCAGGCCGCGCGCGATTTTTCCGCGCTGGACCTGGAATTCCGCACCAGCCCGCACGGGGTGGTGCGCTGGGTGCGGACGCGCGCGCTGCCGTATGCGGCGGCCGATGGCGCGGTGCTGTGGAGCGGTTACTGGGTGGACGTGACCGAAGCGCGCGCGCAGGCCGACGCGCTGGCTGCGGCCAAGTCCGATGCCGAACGCGCCACGGCGGCCAAGTCGAACTTCCTGGCCACCATGAGCCATGAAATCCGCACCCCGATGAGTGGCGTGCTGGGCATGGTGGAGGCGCTGTCGCACACCGGGCTGGATGGCGAGCAGCGGCGCATCATCAGCGTCATCGAGGACTCCGCGCAGATGCTGCGCCAGATCCTCGACGACATCCTCGATTACTCGCGCATCGAAGCCGGTGCCCTGCCGCTGGAGCCGCAGCCGGTGGCATTGCGTACCCTGCTCGACAACGTGCAGCAGCTGCTTTCGCCGCAGGCGTCCAGCAAGGGCCTGGAACTCAGCCTGGAAGTCGACCCGGCGGTAGGCCTGCAACACCTGGCCGACGGCATGCGCCTGCGCCAGATCGTGTTCAACCTGCTGAGCAATGCGATCAAGTTCACCAACCAGGGCTCGGTGGCCATCACCCTGAAGGTGGAGCGCGCCGACGACATCGCGCAGACCCTGCGCCTTAGCGTGATCGACACCGGCATCGGCATTTCCGCCGAGCAGCGCGAGCGGCTGTTCAAACCCTTCGCCCAAGCCGACGTGGCCATCACCCGCCACTACGGCGGCACCGGGCTGGGGTTGAGCATCTGCCAGCGCCTGGTGGGTTTGATGCGCGGGCGCCTGGAAATGCACAGCGAACCGGGCCAGGGCACGCGCGTGGACGTGGTGCTGAGCCTGCCGCTGGTACCCGGCGAAGAAATCATGCGCGACGACCAGCGCCCCGGTGGCGACGTGGAGCCGCTTCCGCCCGGCCAGGCGCGGCAGCGCGTGCTGGTGGTGGAAGACCACCCCACCAACCAGGCCCTGATGCGCTGGCGCCTGCAGCAGCTGGGCCTGCAGCACGAACTGGCGGTTGACGGCGAAGCCGCGCTGGCGCTGATGGACCGGTCCAACTTCGATCTGGTCATCACCGACTGCCGCATGCCGGTGATGGACGGCTACACCCTGACCCGCCATATCCGCGAGCGCGAACGCGGCAGCGGTAAGCGCATGCCGGTGCTGGCGCTCACCGCCAGCGCGCTGGCGGAGGACGTGCAGCGGTGCCGCGAAGCGGGCATGGACGACCTGCTGGCCAAGCCGGTGGCCCTGGCCACCCTGCGCCACGCGCTACGGCGCTGGCTGCCGTCGGACGAGGACGATGCCGGGCCCGCGCAGGATGCCCCGCTGGCGGCGGCGCCGCCGGAGCCGCCCACCCGCGCGGCGATCGTGCGCCGCTTCGGATCCGAACACGTAGCCAGCGTGCTGATCGACAGCATGCGCGAGGCCACCGCCGACGACCTGCAGCGCGGGCGCGCCGCGCGCGAGCAGGACGACGTCAACACGGTGGTGGAAGTGCTGCACCGCATTGTCGGCGGGTTGGGCACGCTGGGTGCCGAAGCGCTGGCCGAACAGGCACGCACCCTGATGCAGGACGTGCCCGAGCAAGGCCTGGCGGCTACGGCAGCACAGATCGACGCCTTCGAACAGGCATTGCAGGCCTACCTGGACCGCCTTGATACCTGATCACATCCCCGAATAATTCGGCCCACCGCCACCCTGCGGGGTCACCCACACGATGTTCTGGGTGGGGTCCTTGATGTCGCAGGTCTTGCAGTGCACGCAGTTCTGCGCGTTGATCTGCAGCTGTTCCTGGCCTTCGCTGCCGACGAATTCGTACACGCCGGCCGGGCAGTAGCGCGCTTCGGGACCGCCGTATTCGTGCAGGTTGACCTGCACCGGAATGCTGGCGTCCTTCAGGGTCAGGTGCGAAGGCTGGTCTTCTTCGTGGTTGGTGCTGCTCAGGAACACCGAGCTCAGCCGGTCGAAGGTGAGCACGTTGTCCGGCTTGGGGTAATTGATCTTCGCGTGCTGCGAGGCCGGTTCCAGGCAGGCGTGGTCGGGCGTGCTGTGGCGCAGGGTCCACGGCGGGTTGCGGATGCCCAGCTTGGGCAGCAGCCACTGTTCGATGCCGGTCATCAGGGTGGCGATGTTGCGACCCTTCTTGAACCACTGCTTGAAGTTGCGCGACTGCTGCAGCTCGGTGTGCAGCCAGCTGCTTTCGAAGGCCGCTGGATAGGCGCTGAGTTCGTCGCGCTGGCGGTCGGCGGCCAGCGCATCGAAGGCGGCGTCGGCGGCGAGCATGCCGGTCTTGATCGCGGCGTGGCTGCCCTTGATCCGGCTGGCGTTGAGGTAACCGGCTTCGCAGCCGACCAGCGCGCCGCCCGGGAACACGGTCTTGGGCAGCGACAGCAGGCCGCCGGCGGTGATCGCGCGTGCGCCGTAGCCGATCCGCTTGCCGCCTTCCAGGTGCTTGCGGATCGACGGATGGGTCTTGAAGCGCTGGAACTCTTCGAACGGGCTCATCCACGGGTTGCGGTAGTCCAGCCCGACCACGAAGCCGACCGCGACCTTGCCGCCGTCGGCGTGGTACAGGAACGAGCCGCCATAGGTGTCGCTGGCCAGCGGCCAGCCGGCGGTATGCACCACCAGGCCCGGTTCGTGCCTGGCCGGATCGACCTGCCACAGCTCCTTGATGCCGATGCCGTAGGCCTGCGGGTCCTTGCCGGCGTCAAGCTGGAAGCGCGTGATCAGCTGGCGGCCGAGGTGGCCACGCGAGCCTTCGGCGAAAATCGTGTACTTGGCATGCAGTTCCATGCCGCGTTCGAAGTTGGGGCCGTGCGAGCCGTCCTTGCGGATGCCCATGTCGCCGGTAGCCACGCCCATCACCGCACCGTTCTCGTCGTACAGCACTTCGGCCGCCGCGAAACCGGGGAAGATCGCCACCTCCAGCGCTTCGGCCTGCTGTGCCAGCCAGCGGGTGACCTCGCCCAGGCTGATGATGTAGTTGCCTTCGTTGTGGAAGCATTCCGGCAGCAGCGCATGCGGGGTGCTGCGCGCCCCGTCCTCGGACAGGAACAGGAACTCGTCGCGGGTGACCTTCTGCTTCAGCGGCGCGCCGCGCTCGGCCCAGTCCGGGAACAGTTCGGTCAGCGCGCGGGTGTCCATGATCGCGCCGGACAGGATGTGGGCGCCGGGTTCGGAGCCCTTTTCGAGCACGCAGACCGACAGTTCGCGGCCGGCTTCGATGGCGCGCTGGCGCAGGCGGATCGCGGTGGCCAGGCCGGCGGGGCCGGCACCGACGACGACCACGTCGAATTCCATGGCTTCACGCGGGGGCAGGGCAGTGGTCTCTTCGCTCATGGTGATGCGTAACTCGTGGGTAGTGCCGTCCCGGCCGGAGCCGGCGGCGGTTGCCTGGGAATCGCGCGCGACAGGTCACTGCGCAATGCTGGATCAATGCATCAGGGTACCGGTACCCGCCGTTCAAGCCTAGATCGCCGACGTTGGTCGCCGGATGCTGCGTCGCAGCAATCCATCTTCGACTGTGATCGTACGGGGTTGCGGGCACCACGTTGGCCGGCCCACGCGGCGGCGCCGTCAGCCCACAGCCGCAAACGCCGCGTGGTACTCCACCTCGGCATCAGGCCACCTGCCCTGCAACCGCAGCGCCTGGAAATACGCCGCCGGCACCCCTACCAGCCGCAGCCTGGGTTCGGCCCGGAACCCGAACCGGCCGTAATACCCCGGATCCCCCAGAAGCACGCAACCGGCCGCACCGCACGCCTGCAGCGCCTCGACCGCCGCGCGCATCAACGCGCTCCCCACGCCCTGCCGCTGCCGCCCCGGCGCCACCGAAAGCGGCCCCAGCCCATACCAGCCCGGGCTGCCGTCACTGAGCTGCACCGGCGACACCGCCACCAGCGAGACCGCCAACGCGCCGGCATGGCGGAGCGCATCCACGATGTACTGCTCGGTGTGGCTGCTGTGCGGTGCATCGGCGAACGCCGTGCGGGTAAGGGCATGGATGGCGTCGGCCTCGCCGGGACGCTCGCTGCGGATCTGCATGGGCGGAGGCTTCTGCGGGAGGATGTCGCCATTGTACGGGCGTGGTGCAGCGTGCCTTGGCCGGTTCCGGGCCAGGCATCACAATGGGGGTCCTGTTACTGCCCCGCGACGTCGCCGCCCATGGCCCTCAATCCGTACGACCTGTTCGATGTCCGCTCGCTGCTCAGCGAGGAGGAGCGCGCCGTGCAGGCAACCGTGGCGCGCTTTACCGACGAACGCGTGCTGCCGATCATCGGTGACGCGTTTGATGAAGGCCGGTTCCCGGATGAGCTGATCCCGGAAATCGCGTCGCTGGGCCTGCTGGGCTCCAGCCTGCCCGAGCAGTACGGCGGTGGTGGGCTGAACGCGGTGAGCTATGGCCTGATCTGCCAGGAACTGGAGCGCGGCGATTCCGGCCTGCGCAGTTTCGTCTCGGTGCAGAGTTCGCTGTGCATGTACCCGATCTTCGCCTACGGCAGCGAGGAGCAGCGCCTGCGCTGGTTGCCGGACATGGCCGCCGGGCGGGTGATCGGCTGTTTCGGGCTGACCGAAGCGCACGGCGGCTCGGATCCGGCGGCGATGAAGACGCGCGCGGTGAAGGAGGGCGGCGACTGGCTGGTCAACGGCAGCAAGATGTGGATCACCAGCGGGCCGGTGGCCGACATCGCCATCGTCTGGGCGCACACCGACGATGGCATCCAGGGATTCGTGCTGGAGAAGGGCATGCCCGGCTTCACCACCCAGGAGATCAAGCACAAGATGAGCCTGCGCGCCTCGCTGACCGGCGCGCTGTTCTTCGACAACGTGCGCGTGCCCGAGCGCAACCGGCTGCCCAACGTGCAGGGCCTGAAGGGGCCGCTGGGCTGCCTCAACCAGGCCCGTTACGGGATCAGCTGGGGCCCGATCGGCGCCGCGGTGGCCTGCCTGGACGAAGCGCTGGGCTATACCAAGGAGCGCGTGCTGTTCGGGCGCCCGGTCGCGGCCACGCAGAGCGCGCAGATCAAACTGGCCGACATGGCCAGGCGCATCACCACCGCGCAGCTGCTGTCATTGCAGCTGGGTCGGTTGAAGGATGCCGGCCAGCTGCAGCCGCAGCAGGTCAGCCTGGCCAAGTGGAACAACTGCCGCATGGCGATCGACATCGCGCGTGAATGCCGCGACCTGCTGGGTGGGGCGGGTATCACCACCGAGCACGTCGCGATCCGGCATGCATTGAACCTGGAATCGGTGATCACCTACGAAGGCACGGAGACGGTGCACCAGCTGGTGATCGGGCGGGAGTTGACGGGTATCAACGCGTTCTGACGCACCCGCTTTACGCGCCGCCGACGAACCCGTTCTGGCGCCAGGCCTCGAACATCACCACGGCGACGGTGTTGGACAGGTTGAGGCTGCGGTTGTCCGGCTGCATCGGCAAACGCAGGCGGCGGCCGTGCGGCAATGCATCCAGCACGTCCTGCGGCAGGCCGCGGGTTTCCGGGCCGAACAGGAAGGCATCACCGTCTTCGAACTGCGGGGTGTCGTAACGCACGCTGCCGCGGGTACTCAACGCGAACAGGCGCTTGGGCGCGATCACCTGCAGGGCGGTATCCAGGTCCGGATGCACCTGCAGTCGGGCGTACTCGTGGTAATCCAGGCCGGCGCGCTTGAGCTGCCTGTCGCTCAGGTCGAAACCGAGCGGCTCGATCAGGTGCAGTCGCGCGCCGGTATTGGCGCAGAGCCGGATCACATTGCCGGTATTCGGGGGAATTTCCGGCTGGAACAACACAACATGGAACGTAGGGTTGGCGGTCATTCGTGCATTTTACGCCGCGACCCCCTGGCAGGTATCGACCGTCGGTCGATACCTGCGGTTACGGACGAACCAGGACCGATGCGGTTTCAACTGCGAAGGCCTGCAGGTCGTTCGGCGACGGGCGCACCTGCAGGGTCGGCAGGTTGATGATCACATCGCGGGCGATCGTGCCGGCGGCCGAGGCCAGGGCACCCATGTAATCGGTGCTGCGGGTGTCCTGCTCGGCAGCCAGGGCTTCGCGCTGTTCGGCGGTCGGGCGGACTTCAACGGCGGCCAGGGTGGTGACGCGCTGGCTGTTGGCCAGTTCGGCGCGGTATTCGGCCACCTGGCCGGCGGTCGGCCGCACTTCCACCAGCGCCAGGGTCGGGATGCTGCTGGAGCGCTCGAGCTCGGCCTGGGCCAGCTGGTCGGCGGCGGGACGGACCTGCACGGTCGGCAGGGTGGTAATGGCGGAAGCGGCATGCACGTTCGAAACAAACGCGGAGCCGGCGGCGAGGGCGATGGCGATTGCGATGGTCTTGGTGTTCATGACGGGGCCTGTTTAGTGTTGGTGAGCAGTGGTGTGGTAGTAAGGTAGTACACCGAATCTGGGGATGCAAGAACAATCTTCAAATCTGGTGTTTTGTTCAGCGAACAGTCATGTTGCGTTTGATCGCTCTGTTTCTGCACGTAGGGCACAGCAGGCTTCGTGCCAACTTTTAATCGTTGATTTGAAAGGGTTTTTATGCGGGAGACAGGTGTCCGCTGTCCGGACACCTGTCCGATTCCGGCGCGCCGCGCTGTCCGCAGAAGCGTTCAGGCAGGTCCCAGCGCCGCAAGCGACATGTGCGCTGCGTCCAGAAAGTTCCCCTACAAGGGCAATGACTGTTGGCCGATGCCGTAACCGGGCTGGGCGGGCTAGCATTCCGGCTTCACTTTCATGACCAAGGAACAGGAATGACCGCCCAACTTCGACCGCGTGCCGCGTTGCTGGCTGTTGCGCTCTCTGCCGCACTAGGCGGCCTGGCCCCGGCCCCGGTGATGGCCAAGCCCGCGCAGGTCGCCAAGGTCGACATTCCGTTCGAGCAGTTCACCCTTCCCAATGGCCTGCGCGTGGTGGTGCATACCGACCGCAAGGCGCCGATCGTGGCGGTGAACGTCTGGTACCACGTGGGCAGCAAGGACGAACCGGCCGGCCGCACCGGCTTCGCGCACCTGTTCGAACACCTGATGTTCCAAGGCAGCGAAAACCACGCCGGCGAATACTTCGAGCCGTTCAAGCAGGTGGGGGTGACGGGCCAGAACGGCACCACCAACACCGACCGCACCAACTACTTCGAAAACGTGCCGACCACCGCGCTGGACATGGCGCTGTGGATGGAGTCCGACCGCATGGGCCACCTGCTCGGCGCGATCGACCAGGCCGCCCTCGACGAACAGCGCGGCGTGGTCCAGAACGAAAAGCGCCAGGGCGAGAACCAGCCCTATGGCCAGGTGTGGGAAAAGCTCAGCCGCGCCATGTACCCGGAAGGCCACCCGTACCACCACGGCGTGATCGGTTCGATGAACGACCTCAACGCGGCCTCGCTGGAGGACGTCAAGAACTGGTTCCGCACCTGGTACGGCCCCAACAACGCGGTGCTGGTGCTGGCCGGCGACATCGACGTGGCCACCGCAAAAGAGAAGGTCGCCCGCTACTTCGGCGACATCCCGGCCGGCCCGAGCATGGCGCAGCCGGCGGTAAACGTGGCCAGGCGCGACGCGTCGACCCGCGAAACGATGACCGACAAGGTGCCGCAGGCGCGCATCTACCGCGCCTGGAATGTCGCCCAGACCGGCACCACCGACATCGACCAGCTGCAGCTGTTCGCGCAGGTGCTGGGCGGTGCCAAATCCTCGCGCCTGGACCAGCGCCTGCTGCACCGGGACAAGCTGGTGGACAACGTCAGCGCCGGTGCCTACACCTCGCAGCTGGGCTCCAACTTCATGATCATGGCCACCGTGAAGCAGGGCGTGGACCCGGCCAGGGTCGAAGCGATCATCGACGAGGAAGTGCGCCGCCTGGTCAAGGACGGTCCCACCGCCGATGAGTTGAGCCGTGGCAAGACCGCCTTCCGCGCCGGCTTCATCCGTGGCATCGAACGCATTGGCGGCTTCGGCGGCAAGGCCGACGCGCTGGCCGAATGCACCGTGTTCGAGGGCGACCCGGGCTGCTTCCGTCGCTCGCTGGCCACCATCGACGCGGCCACTGCCGCCGACGTGCGCGCGGTTGGCGCCAAGTGGCTGGGCCCGGGCGACCACACCCTGGTGGTCGAGCCGGGCGCCCGCGTGGCGCTGCCGGAACTGCCGTCGGCCACGCCCAAGCCGTTCACTGTGCCGGCCGTGGACCCGACGTTCACCACCACCGCTGCCCAGGTCGACCGCAGCACCGGCGTGCCGCAGACCAAGAGCTTCCCGGAACTGAAGTTCCCGCAGCTGCACCGCGCCACGTTGAAGAACGGCACCCAGGTCATCCTGGCCGAGCGCCACGACATTCCGGTGGTGCAGTTCAGCTATGAATTCCCGGGCGGCTTCACCGCCGACCAGGGTCGCAAGTCCGGTACCGCCAACTTCACCATGGACCTGATGGGCGAAGGCGCCGGCAAGCTGGGCGCACTGCCGTTCGCCAATGCCGCCGACGCGCTGGGCGCCAGCCTGGGCGCCTCGGCCTCGCTGGATGGCGCCAGCGTGTACCTGTCGGCGCTGAAGGAAAACCTGGCGCCGTCGCTGGCCCTGTATGCCGACATGCTGCGCCAGCCGCGCTTCGACCAGGCCGAGATCGACCGGGTCAAGGCAACCTGGATCGCCGGCATCCAGCAGGAGAAGGTGAACCCCAGCGCTGCCGCCATGCGGGTGCTGCCGCCGCTGCTGTACGGCGCCGGCCATCCGTACGCGATTCCGTTCACCGGCAGCGGCAACGAGGCCGACATCCAGTCGCTCACCCGCGCCGACCTGGTCGACTTCCACCGCGACTGGCTGCGTCCGGAGCAGGGCACCCTGATCGTGGTGGGCGACACCACCCTGAAGGAAATCGTGCCGCTTCTGGAGCGCCAGTTCGGCGACTGGAAGAGCACCGGCCCGGCGCCGCAGGCCAAACCGCCGGTCGACGTGGCCCGCCCGGCCAAGGCGCGCGTGTACCTGATCGACCAGCCCGGTGCGGTGCAGGCCAACCTGTATGCCGGCCAGGTGGTGCCCTCGACCATGGACACCGGCGCGACCCGCTTCGATATCGCCAATGGCGTGCTGGGCGGCGACTTCACCTCGCGCCTGAACATGAACCTGCGCGAGGAAAAGCACTGGTCCTACGGCGCGCGCACCATGGCCGCCAGCACCCTGGGCCAGCGCCCGTGGATGGGCATGGCCCCGGTGCAGATCGACAAGACCGCTGACGCGATGAAGGAAATGCAGAAGGAGATCGCCGATTTCGCGTCCGGCGCCGAAGCGATCAGCCCGGCCGAGGTCACCCGCATCCGCAACATCCAGAACCTGAGCCTGCCGGGCGCCTACGAGACCGCCAGCGCCGTGCTGGGCACCATCAGCGGCCTGGTCCGCTACCAGCGCCCGGACGACTACGTGTTCAAGCGCAAGGCCGAGATCGAGGCCATGACCCCGGCCCAGGTGCAGCAGGCGGCCGCCACACTGGACCCGAAGACCCTGACCTGGGTGGTGGTGGGCGACCTGAAGCAGATCGAAGCCCCGGTGCGCGCGCTGGACCTGGGCGAGGTGACGATCATCGACGCCGAAGGCAAGCCGGTGAAATAAGGCCCAACCCTCCGTAGAGCCGGGCTCTGCCCGGCTGCTCGGGGTCCATGCACCCGCGATTCAGCCCGTTCAGGCACACTGCCCCTCTCATCTTCACGAGCCCTCCGCCATGCGCATCCTGCTGCTTTCCGTCCTGACCCTCAGCGCCACCGCCTGCACCTGGGTGCCGATCGAACCGGTCGGCAAGACGGTGCGGGTGCTGCCGGCCGGGCCGGTTCCCACCGGCTGCATCGACAAGGGCGAGGTGGTGGTGAGCGTGAAGAGCAAGGTCGGCTTCTACAACCGCAACCCGCTGAGGGTGCAGGAAGAGCTGGAAACCCTGGCCCGCAACGAGGCCCCCAGCGCCGGGGCCAATGCGGTCCAGGCCTCGGGCCTGCCGGCCGACGGCAGCCAGCGTTTCAAGGCGTTCCAGTGCCCGCCGCGCTGAACCGCTCACGTTTCTGCCGCACCATACGCCTGAACGTGAATTCGTAAAGGTGCGGTGAAGGCCCGGGGGGCTTACAATAGCGCCCCCTTTGCCTGAGCCTTGGCGCTAACTGATGCTCTTCAAGAATGTATCGATCGCCGGCCTGGCGCACATCGACGCGCCGCATACGCTGACGTCCAAGGAAATCAACGAACGTCTGCAGCCGACGCTGGACCGCCTGGGTATCCGCACCGACGTGCTCGGCGATATCGCCGGCATCCACGCCCGCCGCCTGTGGGACGCGGACATGCTCGCCTCCGACGCCGCCACCCTGGCCGCGCGCAAGGCGCTGGAAGACGCCGGCATCGGCGCCGACAAGATTGGCCTGCTGGTCAACACCTCGGTCAGCCGCGACTACCTGGAGCCGTCCACGGCCAGCATCGTCTCGGGCAACCTGGGCGTCAGCGACCAGTGCATGACCTTCGACGTCGCCAACGCCTGCCTGGCCTTCATCAACGGCATGGACATCGCCGCCCGCATGCTGGAACGCGGCGAGATCGACTATGCGCTGATCGTCGACGGCGAAACCGCCAACCTGGTGTACGAGAAGACCCTCGAGCGCATGGCCCTGCCGGGCGTGACCGCCGACGACTTCCGCAACGAGATGGCCGCCCTGACCCTGGGCTGCGGTGCGGCGGCCATGGTGATGGCACGTACCGAACTGGTGCCCGACGCGCCGCGCTACCGCGGCGGCGTGACCCGTTCGGCCACCGAATGGAACCAGCTGTGCCGGGGCAACCTGGACCGCATGGTCACCGACACCCGCATGCTGCTGATCGAAGGCATCAAGCTGGCCCAGAAGACCTTCATCGCCGCCCGCGAAGCGCTGGGCTGGGCCGTGGAAGAGCTGGACCAGTTCGTGATCCACCAGGTCAGCCAGCCGCACACCGCTGCGTTCATCAAGAACTTCGGCATCGACCCGAAGAAGGTGATGACCATCTTCGGCGAGCACGGCAACATCGGCCCGGCCTCGGTGCCGATCGTGCTGAGCAAGCTCAAGGAGCTGGGCCGCCTGAAGAAGGGCGACCGCATCGCCCTGCTCGGCATCGGCTCAGGCCTGAACTGCTCGATGGCGGAAGTGGTCTGGTAAACCGGCGCGGCAGCCCTGCGCTGCGCGAAGGTTCCAACATCCAAGGGCCGGTTATTCCGGCCCTTTTCACAGGTGCGATTGCATGCCCAAGCTTCCCGGTTACCCCACCCATCCGCAGCGCTTCGAGGTCCGCCCCGGCCTGTCGATGAGCTACCTCGACGAAGGCCCGCGCGACGGCGAGGTGGTGGTGATGGTCCACGGCAATCCGTCGTGGAGCTATTACTGGCGCACCCTGGTGGCCGGGTTGTCGGACCGCTACCGCTGCATCGTGCCCGACCACATCGGCATGGGCCTGTCCGACAAGCCCGATGACGCGCACTACGAGTACACCCTGCAGTCGCGCGTGGACGACCTGGACGCGCTGCTGGCGCACCTGGGCATCACCGGCCCGGTGACCCTGGCCGTGCACGACTGGGGCGGCATGATCGGCTTTGGCTGGGCGCTGTCCCACCACGCCCAGGTCAAGCGGCTGGTGGTGCTCAATACCGCCGCCTTCCCGATGCCGGCGGCGAAGAAGATGCCGTGGCAGATCGCACTGGGCCGACACTGGAAGATCGGCGAGTGGATCATCCGCAGCTTCAACGCGTTCTCCTCCGGTGCTTCCTGGCTGGGCGTGGAACGGAAGATGCCGGCCGACGTGCGCCGCGCCTACGTGTCGCCGTACAACAGCTACGCCAACCGGATCAGCACGATCCGCTTCATGCAGGACATCCCGCTCAGCCCGGCCGACAAGGCCTGGTCGCTGCTGGAGCGCGCCGGCCAGGCGCTGCCGTCGTTCGCTGACCGCCCGGCGTTCATTGGCTGGGGCCTGCGCGACTTCGTGTTCGACCACCATTTCCTGGCAGGTTTCCAGGCCGCGCTGCCGCAGGCGCAGGTGCACGCCTTCGAAGACGCCGGGCACTACGTGCTGGAAGACAAGCATGAAGTGCTGGTGCCGGAGATCCGCGCGTTCCTGGACCAGAACCCGATTTGACGGGTGTGACGACCAACGGTCGTCACACGCACCCTCATGCGGCGCGATTGCCGTCGTTGCCCTCGCCGTCCCGCCACGCCCAACTTTCCAGGCTCAACGCCGGCAGCCCGTGGATCGCCCGCGCCTTGTCGCACTGCGGGCTGGCCTTGCCGTACTCCCACGACGCGTCCACCTCGCGGCACACGCTGGGCCGGTTGGGGTGGATGCTGCAGCGCGAATACACGCCGATCTCCGCATCCAGCGCCACGCAGCGTACCGGCTTGGAATGGGTGCCGCGCATGCACAGGCGGTGCGGGTCGAGCGGTTCGGTCAGCTGGTGCGGTACCCCGCCGGGGGTGACCTCGTCCGATTCCATCCAGTGGAAGGCCACGCGGTACTGGGTGCAGCAGGCGCCGCACGTCATGCAGGGATGGGACATGGGCGTGCCGCCTCGGGCGGCAGGGGATGGAAAGGCGAGGCGCGAATTTTCCACGCCGGCGGCCGCCGCGCAAGAATTTTCTGCAGCGGCGACAATGAACGGATGAACAGCCCGATCAACATCGCCGCACGCCTGCCGGAACTGGCCCGCGAACGCCCCGACCAGATCGCCATCCGCTGCCCCGGCAGGCCCGGTCCGGACGGCATGGCACGCTATGACGTGACCCTGGATTACCGCACCCTGGATGCCCGCAGCGACGCCATGGCCGCCGGCCTGGCCGCCTACGGCATCGGCCGCGGGGTGCGCGCGGTGGTGATGGTGCGGCCGTCGCCGGAGTTCTTCCTGCTGATGTTCGCCCTGTTCAAGAACGGCGCGGTGCCGGTGCTGGTCGATCCCGGCATCGACAAGCGCGCGCTGAAGCAGTGCCTGGACGAAGCCCAGCCGGAGGCGTTCATCGGCATCGGCCTGGCGCATGTGGCGCGGCTGGTACTGCGCTGGTGTCCGGGCGCCAGGCGCCTGGTCACGGTCGGCCGGCGCTGGGGCTGGGGCGGTACCACGCTGGCCCGGCTGGAAGCGGCCGGCACGGCCCACCCGCAGCCGATCGCCAGCACCGACGGCGATGACGTGGCGGCCCTGCTGTTCACCAGCGGCTCCACCGGCGTGCCCAAGGGCGTGGTCTACCGCCACCGGCACTTCGTGGGCCAGGTGGAGCTGCTGCGTGCGGCGTTCGGCATGGAGGCGGGCGGGGTCGACCTGCCGACCTTCCCGCCGTTCGCGCTGTTCGACCCGGCGCTGGGCCTGACCTCGGTCATTCCCGACATGGACCCGACCCGCCCGGCCAAGGCCGACCCGCGCAAGCTGCATGACGCCATCACCCGCTTTGGGGTGACCCAGCTGTTCGGTTCACCCGCGCTGATGCGGGTGCTGGCCGACCACGGCCAGCCGCTGCCGGGCGTACGCCGGGTGACCTCGGCCGGTGCACCGGTACCGCCGGACGTGGTGGCCCGGATCCGCCGGCTGCTGCCCGACGACGCCCAGTTCTGGACCCCGTACGGCGCCACCGAATGCCTGCCGGTGGCGGTGATCGAGGGACGCGAACTGGAAAGCACCCGCCAGGCCACCGAAGCCGGCGCCGGCACCTGCGTGGGCCGGGTGGTGGCGCCCAACCAGGTGCGCATCATCGCCATCGACGACGCACCGCTGCCGGACTGGTCGCAGGCGCGCGAGGTGGCCACCGGCGTTGTAGGTGAAATCACCGTGGCCGGCCCCACCGCCACCGACAGCTACTTCAACCGCCCGCAGGCCACGGCCGCGGCCAAGATCAGCGAGACCCTGGCCGACGGCAGCACGCGGGTGGTGCACCGGATGGGCGATGTCGGCTACTTCGACGGCGACGGCCGGCTGTGGTTCTGCGGGCGCAAGACCCAGCGCCTGGAGACCGCGCACGGCCCGCTCTACACCGAACAGGTGGAGCCGATTTTCAACGCGCTCGACGGCATCGCCCGCACCGCGCTGGTCGGAATAGGTACCGCCGGCGCGCAGTTGCCGGTGCTCTGCTACGAACTGCAGCCGGGCGTGGTCGATTCGCCGGCCCTGCAGCAGCGGTTGCGCGCCGAAGCGGCCGCGCATGCGGGCACGGTGCGCATCGAACGCTTCCTCGCGCACCCCGGCTTCCCCGTCGACATCCGTCACAACGCCAAGATCGGCCGCGAAAAACTCACGGCCTGGGTCGCTACCCGAATGGAACAGCACGCATGAAGATTCTCGTCACCGGCGGCGGTGGTTTCCTTGGCCAGGCCCTGTGCCGTGGCCTGGTCGCGCGCGGCCATGAGGTACTCAGCTTCAACCGTGGCGATTACCCGCCGCTGGCCGCGCTGGGCGTCGGCCAGATCCGCGGCGACCTGGCCGACGCCGACGCCGTGCGACATGCGGTGGCCGGCGTGGACGCGGTATTCCACAACGGCGCCAAGGCCGGCGCCTGGGGCAGCTACGAGAGCTACCACCAGGCCAACGTGGTCGGCACCGACAACGTCATCGCCGCCTGCCGCACGCACGGCGTGCGCACGCTGGTGTACACCTCCACCCCGAGCGTCACCCACCGCGCCACCCATCCGGTGGAAGGGCTGGGCGCCGACGAGGTGCCCTACGGCGAAGATTTCCAGGCGCCGTATGCCGCCACCAAGACCATCGCCGAACAGCGCGTGCTGGCCGCCAATGATGCGACCCTGGCCACCGTCGCGCTGCGCCCGCGCCTGATCTGGGGCCCGGGCGACCAGCAGCTGGTACCGCGCCTGGCCGAACGCGCCCGCGCCGGTCGCCTGCGCTTCGTGGGCGACGGCAGCAACCTGGTCGATACCACCTACATCGACAACGCCGCGCTGGCGCATTTCCTCGCCTTCGAACACCTTGCCCCGGGCGCGGCCTGCGCGGGCAAGGCGTACTTCATCTCCAACGGCGAGCCGTTGCCGATGCGCGAGCTGGTCAACAAGCTGATGGCCGCCGTCGGCGCGCCGCCGGTGCAGAAGTCGATCAGCTTCAAGACCGCTTACCGCATCGGTGCCGTGGCCGAGCGGCTGTGGCCACTGCTGCGCCTGCGTGGCGAACCGCCGATGACCCGCTTCCTGGCCGAGCAGCTGTGCACCCCCCACTGGTACAGCATGGAGCCGGCCCGGCGCGACTTCGGCTACGTGCCGCAGGTCAGCATTGACGAGGGTCTCACGAGGCTGAAGGCTTCATCGCGCATCGAGATTCCCATCACTTCCTGAACACCGCACCTTGGTGAATATGGCAGCACGCCAATCCGGCACGCACGACGCGAGGATCGACATGCTGCACTACGCCGTAATCTTTTTTGTTATCGCCATCATCGCGGCGGTGCTTGGCTTCTCCGGCATTGCCGGCGCTGCCAGCAACGTTGCCTGGATTCTGTTCGTGGTGTTCCTGATCCTTGCGATCATCTCGATGTTCCGCAAGCGAGGGTAGTAGCGCAGGATACTGTCCGCCCCCCTCTCTCCGGGCAGACAGGATCCAGCGCGGACCGCCGAGGGCCTGGCGTTCGAAAGAGCGCCAGGCCCTCGCTGCATATGGGACCGATGGTGTCCACACCGTAGAGCCACGCCCGGCGTGGCTGGAACGGCCGACGGTGCGTAGAGCCACGCCCTGCGTGGCTGGAACGGCCGACGGTGGTTCAGCCACGCAGGGCGTGGCTCTACGCATCAAGGCGCCGGGTACAATGATGCAATGCCCCGTTCCCTGCTCTCGTCCCTCAAGCCGCTGGCCGGCAATGCGCTGCAGCTCGCGCTCAACCGCGCGCTGGCGCTGGACCCCGAAACCCGCCGCGCGCTGGTCGCGCTGGATGGCCGCCACATCGCCCTGACCCTGGAGTCGCCGTCGCTGGCGATGCGGATCGGGGTGGACGGCGAACGCCTCACCGTGGGCCCGGTGGACCCGCAGCAGGAACCGGACCTGGCCGTGCGCAGCACGCTGGGCGGTGTGCTGGCGCAGCTGCCGTTCCTGGCCAGTGCGCGCCGCGGCGGCGACGCCCCGGCGGGCCGGGTCAAGGTTTCCGGCGATGCCGAGCTGGCCCGTCGCCTGCAGCAGCTGGCCAGCCGCTTCGACCCGGACTGGCAGCTGCCGTTCGTGCGGGTGTTCGGCGAGGTGCTGGGCGTGCAGGTGGCCCATGCGCTGCGCTCGGCCCTGCAGCATGCGCGCCGCGGCGCGTCCGACCTGGCGCACAGCGCCGCCGATTTTGTCACCGAGGAGTCGCGCGACGTGGTAGCCCGAGCCGAACTGGAAGCCTTCCATGACGATGTGGACGTGATGCGCGACGACGTCGAACGCATGGCCGTGCGCGTGCAGCGCCTGGCCCAGGTGCGCGCATGAAGGCCGTGTTCCGCGCCAGCCGCATCGGGCGGGTGATCCTGCGCTACCGCCTGGACGACCTGCTCGATGGCACCCCGCTGGAGCGCTGGCTGCGCCTGGCCAAGCCGTTCGTGCCGCGCGCCTCGGCCGACATCGCCGCACAGTCGCGCGGTGCGCGGCTGCGCCTGGCGCTGCAGGACCTGGGGCCGATCTTCGTCAAGTTCGGGCAGATCCTGTCCACCCGCCGCGACCTGATCCCGGCCGACATCGCCAATGAACTGACCCTGCTGCAGGACCGGGTGAAGCCGTTCGACGGCGCCACCGCGCAGCGCATCGTCGAAGCCGCACTGGGTCGCCCGGTGGCCGAGGCCTTCGCCAGCTTCGACCTGCAGCCGCTGGCCTCGGCGTCGATCGCCCAGGTCCATGCCGCCACCCTGGCCGATGGCCGCCAAGTGGTGGTCAAAGTGCTGCGCCCGGATATCGAAAAGCAGATCGACGCCGACATCGCGCTGCTGAAGTCGGCGGCGGCACTGGTCGAACGCGCGCATCCCCGCGCCGACAAGATCCGCCCGCGCGAAGTCGTGGCCGAAGTCGAAAACACCCTGGCCGCCGAACTGGACCTGCAGCGCGAAGGCGCCAACGCCAGCGTACTGCGCCGCAACTGGGTCGATTCGGACGACCTGTACGTGCCCGAGGTGATCTGGAGCCACACCGCCGAGCGCGCGCTCACCCTGGAACGGGTGTGGGGCATTCCGTCGGACGACATCGCCGCGCTGGACAAGGCCGGCATCGACCGCAAGGCGCTGGCGGCCAAGGGCGTGCGCGTGTTCTACACGCAGGTGTTCCGCGACAACTTCTTCCATGCCGACGCGCACGCCGGCAACATCTGGGTCGACACCGATCCGATGCGGCGCGACAACCCGCGCTTCATCGCGCTGGATTTCGGCATCATGGGCCAGCTGTCCGAAGAGGATCAGTACTACTTGGCCGAGAATTTCATGGCCATCTTCAACAAGGACTACCGGCGCATGGCCGAGCTACACGTCGAAGCCGGCTGGATGCCCGACAACGTGCGCATCGATGAACTCGAAGCCGCCGCGCGTTCGGTATGCGAACCGTACTTCACCCGCCCGCTGTCGCAGATCTCGCTGGCCGAAGTGCTGATCAAGCTGTTCCGCGTGGCCCAGCGTTACGAGCTCACCCTGCAGCCGCAGCTGATCCTGCTGCAGAAGACCCTGCTCAACATCGAAGGCGTGGGCCGCCAGCTCGACCCGGAACTGGATATCTGGGCGGTGGCGCGGCCGGTGCTGGAACGCATCCTGCGCGAGCGCTACAGCCCGCGCAGGGTGCTGAAGGAACTGCGCAAGCGCCTGCCGGAAATCATGACCCACACCCCGGACATGCCGCGCCTGGTGCATGCCTGGCTGCGCCAGCAGGTGGAAGGCGGGCACGAGCTGTCGATGCGCTCGCAGGACCTGGTAGCGCTCAACACCAACCTGCAGAAGCTGCAGAAGCGCGCCGTGGCCGCCATCGCCGGCGTCGGCCTGCTGATCGTGGCGGCGGTGCTGTACGGCACCCAGCCCGGTGGCTGGTACGTGGGCGACACGCCGATGCTGAGCATTGCCAGCGGTGCGGCCGGCCTGTTCTCGCTGGCCAGCGCGTGGTGGCGCCGGTGACCAATATCGACACGCTCGCCGACGCCGCAGTCGAGGTGCCGGTGGCGCTGCCGCCGCTGCAGCTGTTGCACGTGGACGACCGTCTGGCCGTGGTCAACAAGCCTGCAGGGCTGATGGTCCACGACAGCAAGCTGGCCCGCGGCGAAGACGATTTCCTGGCCGACCGCCTGCGCGAGCAGTTGGGCCGGCCGATCTTCCTGGTCCACCGCCTGGACCGCGCCACCAGCGGCTGCCTGCTGCTCGCGTTCGACCGCGAGAGCGCCAGCGTGCTGGGTAAATCACTGATGGGCGGCGACGTGACCAAGGACTACCTGGCGATCTGCCGGGGCTGGCCGGCCGAAGAGGCGTTCACCGTCGACCACGACCTGGACGGCGGCCCGGGCAAGCCGGTGAAGAAGCAGGCCATCACCCATTTCCAGCGCGTGGCGGTGGGCGAAATCGCGGTGCCGGTGGGTGAGTTCGCCACCTCGCGCTATGCGCTGCTGCGCTGCCAGCCGCAGACCGGGCGCTTCCGCCAGATCCGCCGCCACCTCAAACATCTCTCGCATCACCTGATCGGCGACACCAGCCACGGCGATGGCCGGCACAACCGCAGCTTCCGCATGCAGGGCATCCACCGCATGCTGCTGCACGCCGAACGGCTGCGCTTCCCGCACCCGGACGGTACCCCGATGGACGTCACCGCCCCTGTGGACGGCGAGTTCCGAAAAGCGATGGATCTGTTCGGCTGGTGACGGGGCTGCATGGGCCTAGCACCGCGAGGACACGCATGGCGTGTCACTACGCGGCAAGCCCGCACCGATCAACCGCGTAGCGACACGCCACGCGTGTCCCACGCACACCCACACCGTTCAACCTTACTTGGCCGGCGCCGCCTGCGCCGGCGCTTCGTTCACGATCGCCTCCAAGTCCTTCTGCAGGTCCACGAACAGCGGTTGCATGCGGTCCTGGATCGCCACCATCGCGTTCTGCATCAGCGCCGGGGTCTTGTCCAGCAGGCTCTGCCCGGCCGAGCTCTCGTAGAACTCGGCCATGGCCAGCACGTCTTCCTTGCTGAAGGTCTTCTTGTACAGGTCCACGTACATCGGCCGCAGCTGCTGCCAGGACAGGGCTTGGCGGATGGTCTCCTTGCTGCGTTGTTCGATCCGCTGCAGCTGCGCCTTCTGCGCGTCGTCCAGCTTGCGCTGCTGGGCGATCTGAAGGAACTGCTGGCGCTGCATCTCCTCCATCCGCGGCACCATCGAATCAAGCATGTTCTGCGCCCGCGATGCGGCCAGCAGGCGGTTGATGTCCGCGTCCGACGGCGGCGCAGCCAGCGCCGGGGCAATGGCGGCCAGGCCGAGTGCGAGGGTCAGGGCCAGGCGGGTGAGGCTGCGGCGGGCCGGCGAACGGGTCGACATCATGGTGGTGCTTCCTGCGGTTTCATGGAAACCCGAGCATACCTGCGCGGCCGTCAAACCGCCGTGGCCCACGCCCAGCCGCCGGCGCGCCCGGCCACGGCCCGGCGGTTCCGGCCCATACCGTGCTTTTCCCCGCCATTTCGACGTCATTGGTGAACATTGCGGTCACCTCAGGCGGCGGTCCTGCCTTTACAATGCGGCCCATGGGAAACGGGCCTGTCACCATCAGCGACCACCTGGCGATTCCGGACACGGAGATCGTCGAGCGGTTCGTGCGCGCCAGCGGCGCCGGCGGGCAGAACGTGAACAAGGTAGCTACCGCCGTGGAGCTGCGTTTCGACGTGGCCGGTTCGCCTTCCTTGCCCGAACCGCTGCGCACCCGCCTGCTGGCGCGGCGCGACCGGCGCATGACCGGCGAAGGCGTGCTGGTCATCGACGCGCAGCGTTTCCGTACCCAGGACCGTAACCGCGAGGACGCGCGCGAACGCCTGGCCGCCTTCATCCAGGCCAGCCTCAGCGTGCCCAAGGCGCGCGTGGCGACCAAGCCCACCTATGGCGCGAAGCTGCGCCGGCTGGATGAAAAGAAAGGCCGTGCGCAGATCAAGCGCGGCCGCACCACACGCAATTGGGAGTGATTGCTTGAACAACCGAAGTCCGTTGCTGCCGGCCGTGCCGCCCAGCATGCCGCAGGTCAAACCGAACCGCTTCCTGCGCTGGCTGGCGCGCTGCACGCTGCGCCTGGGCGGCTGGAAGGTCACCGGCACCTTCCCGGACGTGCCCAAACTGGTGTTCATCGTTGCGCCGCACTCGTCGAACTGGGACGGCTTCTGGGGCATGGCGGCCAAGATCGCGCTGGGCATGCAGGTGAAGGTGCTGGGCAAGGCCTCGCTGTTCTGGTGGCCGCTGTCGCCGCTGCTGCGCACCCTGGGCGTGATCCCGCTGGACCGCAGCTCGCCGCAGGGAACGGTGGAACAGGCGGTCAGCCTGCTGCGCAATTCCGACCGGCTGTGGTACGCGATCACCCCCGAAGGCACCCGCAAGGCGGTGACCCACTGGAAGGCCGGCTTCCTGAAGATCGCGCGCATGGCCGATGTGCCGGTGCTGGCGTGCTACTTCCACTACCCGGAAAAGACCATCGGCATCGGTCCGCTGTTCTATTCCAGCGGCGACGACGTGGCCGACATGGCCGCCATCCGCGAGTACTACCGGCCGTGGCAGGGCAAGAACCGCGGCACCGTCTGAGGCAAGCCCAGGCGCCACGTCCGGCACATGCCGGGTGCGGGCAATGGGAGTAGGGTGATCGGCTGCGGTCCAACGCCGCCTCACCTCATTCCAGGAGCCCGTTTCATGTCGCGTACCGTAATCTTGGCCGCCGCCATCAGCCTGGCGTTGGCGGCCTGTTCCGGCAAGGAGTCCACCCCCGTGTCCGACACCCAGACCCCCGCCGCGCAGCAGCCGGCCGACGCCTCCACCAATCCCCTGTTGAGCGCCAGCACGCTGCCGTTCCAGGCCCCGCCGTTCGACCGCATCAAGGACAGTGATTACCTGCCGGCCTTCAATGAAGGCATGAAGCAGCACCTGGCCGAAGTGCGCAAGATCGCCGACAACGCCGAACCGGCCACCTTCGACAACACCATCGAAGCGCTCGAGCGCAGCGGTGAAACGCTCGACCGCGTGTCGCGCGTGTTCTTCGGCCTGGTCCAGGCCGACACCAACGAAGCGCGGCAGAAGATCCAGGAAGAGGTGGCGCCGAAGCTGGCCGAACACCAGGACGAAATCGGCCTGGACCCGAAGCTGTTCGCGCGCATCAAGAGCATCTACGACCAGCGCGATGCGCTGGGACTGGACCCGGTGCAGAAGCGCCTGGTCGAGCGCGATTACCAGGAATTCGTGCGTGCCGGCGCGCAGCTGTCCGACGCCGACAAGGCCAGCCTGCGCAAGCTCAACGTGGAAGAAACCACGCTGGCCACCAAGTTCCATACCCGCCTGGTGGCCGCCACCGCCGCGGCCGCCGTGGTGGTGGATGACAAGGCCAAACTGGCCGGCCTGAGCGAAGAAGAAATCAACACCGCCGCAGCCGATGCCAAGGCGCGCAACCTGGAAAGCAAGTTCCTGCTGCCGCTGCAGAACACCACCCAGCAGCCGGTGCTGGCCTCGCTGAGCGACCGCGACCAGCGTGCGGCCGTGCTGAAGGCGTCGGAAACCCGCGCCGAGCGTGGCGATGCCAACGACACCCGCGAAACGGTGCAGCGACTGGCCCAGCTGCGGGCGCAGAAGGCCAAGCTGCTTGGCTTCGAGAACTACGCCGCCTACAGCCTGGCCGATCAGATGGCCAAGACCCCGGCAGCCGCGATGAAGCTGCTGACCGACACGGTGCCGGCGGCGACCAGCAAGGCCCGCGGCGAGATCGCGGAAATGCAGAAGGTGATCGACGCCCAGAAGGGCGGCTTCCAGCTCGCGGCATCGGACTGGGATTTCTACGCCGAACAGGTGCGCAAGGCGCAGTACGACCTGGACGAGTCGCAGATCAAGCCGTACTTCGAGATGGACAACGTGCTGCAGAACGGCGTCTTCTACGCCGCCACCCAGCTGTACGGCATCACCTTCAAGCCGCGCACCGACATTCCGACCTACCACCCGGACATGAAGGTGTATGAAGTGTTCGACAAGGACGGCACCTCGCTGGCGCTGTTCTACACCGACTACTTCAAGCGCGACAGCAAGTCCGGCGGCGCGTGGATGGACGTGTTCGTCGAGCAGAACGGCCTGACCGGCGCCAAGCCGGTGGTCTACAACGTCTGCAACTTCACCAAGCCCGCCGCCGGCCAGCCGGCGCTGCTGAGCTTCGACGACGTCACCACCATGTTCCATGAGTTCGGCCATGCGCTGCACGGCATGTTCTCGAACGTGAAGTACCCGTCCATCGCCGGCACCAGCACCTCGCGCGATTTCGTGGAGTTCCCGTCGCAGTTCAACGAGCACTGGGCGCTGGACCCGAAGGTGTTCGCCAACTACGCGAAGAACTACAAGACCGGCGAACCGATGCCGCAGGCTCTGGTGGACAAGATCCTGAAGGCACGCACCTTCAACCAGGGCTATGCGACCACCGAATACCTGTCGGCCGCGCTGCTCGACCTGGCCTGGCACACCCAGCCGGCCGACGCGAAGCTGCAGGACGTGGCGCCGTTTGAAGCGGCGGCGCTGAAGAAGTTCAAGGTCGACCTGGCGCAGGTGCCGCCGCGCTACCGCACCACCTACTTCGACCACATCTGGGGTGGCGGCTATTCGGCCGGTTATTACGCGTACTTCTGGGCGGAAGTGCTCGACCACGATTCGTTCGAGTGGTTCAAGGAGCACGGTGGCCTGAAGCCGGAGAATGGTCAGGTGTTCCGCGACAAGATCCTCTCGCGCGGCAACAGCGTCGAGCTGGCCGACCTGTACCGCGAATTCCGCGGCAAGGACCCGTCGGTGGAACCGCTGCTGGTCAACCGCGGCCTGAAATAAATCGATCCACGTAAATGCGAACGGCGGGGGAAACCCCGCCGTTCGCGTATCTGGGCCGTTGATCGCTGGTAGGGTCGGTTCCCAAACGACTGCACGTAAACCATCAACGCCCGGTAACGCATGGACTACGAACGCAGACGTCTCTCCGCCCCCGTTCATGCGTCCCCGTGCCGATCAGCGCTATCGGCGGTCGTTTGGGAACCGACCCGACCAATGCGCCGCAGGGCGGCCACAGGTTCCGGGCCGCACCCGCGCCAAACATTCACGTCCCCACGCGACACCCCACCTCGCTGCATCCCAGGTGATCCAACGCGATCTCCAGCGCATGCATGTAACTCTGCGCGCAGTACCCGTGCGCCACGCCGATGCGCTGGCCCACGTGCTCCGGCAGGCACGCTTCCGGCGCGCCCGCATCATCGTCATGCACTTCCACGTATGCGTTGTGCAGGTGCGGCAACAACCGCTGCAAGCGCGCGCTGCCCACGCACGCGCCCGGATCCAGCAACGTCACCTCGCCGCGGCTGTGATCCGCCACGCGCAACGCGTCCAGCAGTTCCTGTTCGGAGCCACAGGCACGGATCGCCACCGTGGTGCCGGCATCGATCGCCCGATGCACCAGCGCCTTCAGCACCGGCGCCGGCAACGGCTGCGCGGTACGGATCAGCTGCCCGGCGGCTTCCGGGCCACGGATGATGAAGATCGACATGGCTCAGGCGCTCCCTGCAACGGTCTGCAACCGGCGCGCGGCAATCGCCAGCGACAACCGGCACGCGTCATCACGGCCACTGCTGCACACCACCTGCGCCGCCGGCGCATGCAGCGGATGCAGGTGGGCGTCCAGGCTGTCGTCGTCGTTGGCCGCCATCTCGATGTACGGGGCCGGCAGCGCGTCCAGCGCCGCACACAGGTCGCGACCATGCGCGGCCCACTGCGCCGGCTCGGCGCTGGCGGTTTCAATCAGCACCCAGGCCGGTGCCGTGTGCCGGGCCTGCTGCAGGCAGTGCAGCAGCGCCGGCAGCGTGGCGCAGTCCTGGCAGTGCACGGCGTGGCCAGCCAGCTGGGCCGGCACCGGCAGCGGGTCCGGCGACGGCTGCCGGAGCAACAGGATGGTCATGGAACACCTCGACAAAGCGCCCGCGGGCGCGGTGTCGACACGATGCGCGCGGGGGGGATAAAGCCGCCATGCCGGGGTGGGGGAAGCGGCGTAAACATTGCGTAGCTTTTAGTAGCCTCCAGGAGCGGCACGACCAACGGTCGTGCCCTACCAGGTTACGGCCCCCTCCGGACGTCGCGTTACTCTCGGCTGCGCCGCTTCTTGCGTGCCCTGCGAGCCATTGCGCGATTGGCAGGTGACGCAGGCAGCGGCAACGCCGTCGCCAACGTCGCTTGTCGACGGCCCGAAGGGTGCCCGCCTCAGGCGGGCATACCGTTGGTCGTCACTGCGGGAACTCACGGTGCACATCACCTGTCAGACTCGACTCACGCCCGCAAGGATCGCCACCATGACCGCTGCCGCCGCCGAACCCCAATCCAAAGGCCTGCTCCACTGGCTGAAGAAGGAAGCGCTGCCCCTGCTGGTCATGCTCGGCCTGCTGGCCGCCGCGCGCGACAGCCTGGCCAATCACTACCAGGTGCCGAGCGGTTCCATGCAGTACACCCTGATGCCCGGCGACCGCGTGGTGGTGGACATGCGCGCCTACGGCCTGCGCCTGCCGTTCACCGGCGTGGAGCTGCTGCACACCGGCCAGCCACAGCGCGGTGACGTGGCGGTGTTCGATTCGCCGCAGGACGGCACCCGCCTGATCAAGCGCATCGCCGCCGTCGGCGGCGACCGCGTGGCGTTGCGCGGTGGGCACCTGAGCATCAACGGCCACCCGCTGGCCCAGGCCGGCACCGACGAGGTGGAAGACTTCGGCCGCACCCTGGCCCAGCTCGACCTGGGGCAGGGCGGGGGCCCGGACATCCAGGACCTGACCGTGCCGACCGGCAAGGTGCTGATGCTGGGCGACCATCGCGGCAACAGCGCCGATGGCCGCTTTTTCGGGCTGGTCGATGCGGGTGCGCTGTATGGCAAGGCCTCGCGCGTGTATTACCGGCGTGGCGAGGGGTTCACCTGGCAGGCGCTTTGAGATCACGGAGGGTCGGCCAACGGCCGGTGCTACCGGGAAGCGTCCCGGCCCAGCATGGCGATGCCGGGAGGTCCCCGGCCGGGCATGGCGATTCGGGGAGGGACCTGGCCCAGCATGTCGAAGCCGGGGAGGGAGCCGGTCCATCTGGCGATTCTCACCGGTAGCGCCGGCCGTTGGCCGGCCCTCGCAATGCTGGATTGATACGTAAAACCTCTCAATCCAGACCCGTCAGGTTATGGATCGACCTGAATCCGCTGCCTATCCTGAGCGCTGACCCTCACGCACCGGCCCACCCCCACGGGCCCAGACGCAATGAACGGCGACACCGCAGCGCTGCCCGAGCGCAGCTCCACCGACCACTCCGCCGCCCCGTCGCAGCACATCGAGCAGGGCACTCCCGCCTTTCGGCGCACCGCCGTGGCGCTGTTCCTGGCCGGGTTCTCCACCTTCGGCCTGCTCTACACCGTACAGCCGCTGCTGCCGGAGTTCAGCCGCCACTTCGGCGTGTCCGCCGCCAACAGCGCGCTTGCGTTGTCGCTCAGCACCGGCCTGCTTGCCGTGACGATGCTGGTGGCCGGGCTGATCTCCGACCGGGTCGGCCGCCGCGGGGTGATGATCACCGCACTGCTCGCCTCCACCGTGCTCTCGGCGGCCAGCGCGATGGTGGATGACTGGACCACGCTGCTGGTCCTGCGCACGCTGCTCGGCATCGCGCTCAGCGGCGTGCCGGCGGTGGCGATGACCTACCTCGTGGAAGAAATGGACAGCCGCGCCCTCGGCCTGGCGATGGGCCTGTACATCGGGGGCAACGCCGTTGGCGGCATGAGCGGGCGGCTGATCGCCGGCATCGTCGCCGACCATTGGGGCTGGCGCTGGGGCATCGGCGCGGTCTCGCTGATCGCCGTGTTCAGCACCGTGCTGCTGTGGATGCAGCTGCCGCCGTCGCGCCACTTCCAGAGCCGCCGCGGGGGCCTGCGCGAACTGCCCGCGCGCTGGCGCCAGCTGTTCGCCGATCCCGGCCTGCCGTGGCTGTTCGCCACCGCGTTCGTGCTGATGGGCGTGTTCGTCACCCTCTACAACTACCTGGGCTACCACCTGCTGGCACCGCCGTACCGGCTCAGCCAGACCGTGGTCGGGCTGATCTTCAGCGTGTACCTGGTGGGCACCTTCAGCTCGGCCTGGATGGGCCAGCAGGCCACCCGGCATGGCCGTGGCCGCGTGCTTGGCATCTGCTACGCGTTGATCGCCCTGGGCATCGTCATGCTCGCCTTGCCGTGGCTGGGTTGCATGGCGGTGGGCATCGCCCTGGTCACCTTCGGCTTCTTCGGCGGCCACTCGGTGGCCAGCAGCTGGGTCGGCAGCCGTGCCGGGGTCATGCGCGCCGAAGCTTCGGCTCTGTACCTGTTCGCCTACTACCTGGGCTCCAGCCTGGCCGGCGCCGCGGGCGGCGTGTTCTATACCCGCTGGGACTGGTGGGGCGTGTGCGCCTTCACTGCGGTGCTGACCGTCATCGGCGCCAGCATCGCCTGGCGGCTGGGGCGTCGCGTGCAACCCGCTCCGGCCGCGCTCGCGGTCAGTCGCTGAAACCGCCCTGCAGCAGCCGGGTGAAACGGGTGATCAGCGGCGAAGGACCGCCACGCCGGTATGCCACATGCACTTCCGAGCTGGCCGCGCGATCGCTCAGCGGCACGAAGCGCGCGCCTTCCACGTGGATGTGGCTGCACGACGCCGGCAACACCGTCACCCCCAGACCGGACGCGGCCAGACTGATCAGCGTCGACGCCTCGCCGGCTTCCTGGATGATGCGCGGGGTGAACCCGGCGCTGCGGCACAGCGCAATGAAGTGATCGTGGATGCCCGCGCCCACCTCGCGCAGGAACCCCACGAACGGCTCATGCGCGAACTGGCGCAGCGCCACCGGCGCACCGGGCGGCAGCGCGCGGATCAACGGATGCTGGTCGTGCACCACCAGCGCCAGCGGATCGCTGAACAGCTTGCGTGACATCAACGGCGTCGGCAACGCGCGCTTGCGGATCAGCCCGACATCCAGTTCGTTGGCCACCAGCGCATCGATCTGCTGCAACGTGTTCATTTCGCGCAGCTTCAACTGCACCTGCGGGAACTGCTGGCGGTAGGCGAAGATCGCGCGCGGAATCTGCGTGGACAACGGCGTGGCCCGGGTCAGCCCGATGCGCAGCTCGCCGGTCTCGCCGCGCTGCGCGCGCTGGGTGAGCTCGATGGCCTGGTCCACCCGCGCCAACGCTTCGGTGGCCTGCGCCTGCAGCACGCGCCCGGCTTCGGTGAGCTCCACGCGGCGGTTGCTGCGCAGGAACAGGCGCGCACCGAGCAGCGTTTCCAGCTGGCGGATCTGCTGGCTGAGCGGCGGCTGCGACATGCCCAGCCGCTCGGCGGCGCGGCCGAAGTGCAGGGTGTCGGCGACCGCCAGGAAATAGCGCAGGTGGCGCAGTTCGATCGACATGGCAGCGCGTCAGCGTTCGGAATGACCGCTTTCATCATAGCTGCGCGGACTGAACAGGTCCGGCTGGATCAGCTCGATGAAGGCGCGTGCCTGCGGCGACAGGTAACGCCCGCGGCGCACGATCACCCCGTAACTGCGTTCGGGGAACCACGCACTCATCGAGCGGGTCACCAGCCGGTCGCGGTCGGCATCGTTCAGGCACAGCGCCGGCACGATGGAGATGCCCATGCCCATCGCCACGTACTGCTTGATCACCTCCCAGCCGCCCACCTCGAGCGCCACCGTGTAGGGCACGCGCTGGCGCTGGAACACCTGGTCCACCAGCCGGTAGGTGATCTGGCGCTTGGGCGGCAGCACCAGCGGGTAGGCCGAGATCGCCTGCAGGGTCAGCGCCGGCGCGGTGGCCAGCGGGTGGTCGGGCGGGGCGATCAGCACCTGCTCGAAGCGGTACGCGGGCGCGTAGCTCAGGTCGGCCGGTACCTCGGTCATCGAGCCCACCGCCAGGTCGGCGGCATCACTGCGCAGCAGGTCGGTGCCGTCGGCGCTGATCGCGTTGTGCAGGGTCAGGCGCACGTCCGGGTGGCGCTGGCGGAAGCGCTCCACGATGCGCGGCAGCAGGTACAGGATGGTGGAGCTGTTGGCGGCGATGTTGAGCTCGCCCGCATCCAGCCCTTTCACCTTGTCGCGGAAGCTGGCCTCCAGCCCGTCCAGGCTTTCCACCAGCGGCTGCGCCATCTCGAACAGCAGCTGCCCTTCGCGGCTGGGCACCAGCCGGCGCCCGCTGCGCTCGAACAGCACCACGCCCAGTTCGCGTTCCAGCGCCTGGACCTGCTGGCTGATGGCAGGCTGGCTCACGAACAGCGCCTCAGCCGCCCGTGAGACCGAGCCCAGGCGCACCGTCTGGCAGAACGCCCGAAGCGGTTTCAGCCGGTCGGATTTGTAGGAAAAACGCGGACTTGGCGGTCGTGGCGTAGGCATGGCGTCATGTATATAAGCCCAACTTATGTAATGCATTGCAATAACTGCTTTGTCAAATACCACACCCCGGCGCACGGTGGCATCACCCGCAACGCAGGAGTTGGACATGTCCGCTGTCGCCGCCTTCGCCACCGCCCAGCCCACCCCGGCCGACGCTCCAGCCACGCCGGGCATCGCCGTGACCACCCAGCTCGCCGGCCAGTCGGCCCTGCTGCCGGCGGGGGTACTGGCGCTGCTGGTGTCGCTGCACCGCGCCGTGGAACCCGAGCGCCAGCGCCGCCTGCAGGCCCGCCGCGAGCGTCAGGCGTTCTTCGACGGCGGCGGCCTGCCGGACTTCCGCACCGACACCGCCGCCATCCGCAGCGAGGACTGGCGCGTGGCGCCCATTCCCGACGCCCTGCAGGACCGCCGCGTCGAGATCACCGGCCCCACCGACCCGAAGATGGTCATCAACGCGCTGAACTCCGGCGCCAAGGTGTTCATGGCCGACTTCGAGGATTCCACCGCCCCGGCCTGGCGCAACCTGCTGGCCGGGCAGCAGGCGCTGATCGGCGCGGTGCGCGGCGACCTCACCCATACCGGTCCGTCGGTGGACGGCAAGCCGGGCAAGCAGTACGCGCTGCGCCCGCTGGACGAGCAGGCGGTGCTGATCGTGCGGCCGCGTGGCTGGCACCTGGACGAAAAGCACGTGCGCATCGACGGCCAGCCGCTGGCCGGTGGCCTCTTCGATGCGGCGGTGTTCGCCTTCCACAACGCCCGCACCCTGATGTGCCGCCAGCGCGGCCCGTACTTCTACCTGCCCAAGCTGCAGTCGATGGAAGAGGCCGCACTGTGGGAGACCGCGCTGTCGCACATCGAAGGCATGCTCGGCCTGCCGCATGGCCAGATCAAGGTCACCGTGCTGATCGAAACGCTGCCGGCGGTGTTCGAAATGGACGAGATCCTGCACGCGCTGCGCGACCGCATCGTCGGCCTGAACTGCGGACGCTGGGATTACATCTTTTCCTACATCAAGACCTTCCGTAAGCACGCCGACAAGGTGCTGCCCGAACGCGGCCAGGTGACCATGACCCAGCCGTTCCTGAAGGCCTATTCGGAACTGCTGATCCAGACCTGCCACCGTCGCGGCGCGCATGCGATGGGCGGCATGGCCGCGCAGATTCCGATCAACCACGACGCGGCCGCCAACGAGCAGGCGATGGCGCGGGTGCGTGCCGACAAGCTGCGCGAAGTCACCGCCGGGCACGACGGCACCTGGGTCGCGCACCCGGCGCTGATTCCGGTGGCGCAGGCGATCTTCGACGCGCACATGCCCGGCCCGAACCAGCATGCGGTGCTGCGCCGCGACGTGCGCGTGGGCCGCGACGAGCTGATCGCCGCGCCCAGCGGCACCATCACCCGCAGTGGCTTCGAGGGCAACGTGGAAGTGTGCGTGCGCTACCTGGCCGCCTGGCTGGACGGTAACGGCTGCGTGCCGATCCATCACCTGATGGAAGACGCGGCCACCGCCGAGATCAGCCGCAGCCAGCTCTGGCAGTGGCTGCACGCGCCCGGCCAGCACCTTGACGACGGCACTGCCATCGACCTGGCCCTGCTCGACGCCACCCTGGCCGCACTGCCGGCGCGCCTGGGCGACCGCAGCGCCCTGCCGGGCGGCGCGCGCATCGACGAGGCCATCGCCCTGCTCGGCGACCTGAGCCGCCGCGACGAACTGACCGATTTCCTCACCCTGCCGGCCTACGCCCGCATCGATTGACCCCACCCTGCCCACCAACCGCACAGCCGGGCAGAGCCCGGCTCTACACCGCTGACCGACCCACCTGGAGAACGCCATGAGCCACCTGCAGACCGCCGAACAGATCCAGCACGAATGGAATACCGACCCGCGCTGGGCCGGCATCCAGCGCAACTACAGCGCCGCCGACGTGGTGCGCCTGCGCGGCACCGTGCACGTGGAGCATTCGCTGGCCCGGCTCGGCGCGGAGAAGCTGTGGAAGTACCTGCATGAAAAGGACTTCGTCAATGCGCTGGGCGCGCTGACCGGCAACCAGGCCATGCAGCAGGTCAAGGCCGGCCTCAACGCCATCTACCTGTCCGGCTGGCAGGTCGCCGCCGACGCCAACCTGGCCGGCCAGATGTACCCGGACCAGTCGCTGTACCCGGCCGATTCGGTGCCGGCGGTGGTCAAGCGCATCAACAACACCCTGCTGCGCGCCGACCAGCTGCACCACGCCGAAGGCAAGGACGAGATCGACTTCCTGCAGCCGATCGTCGCCGATGCCGAAGCCGGCTTCGGCGGCGTGCTCAACGCCTTCGAGCTGATGAAGGCGATGATCGAAGCCGGCGCCGCCGGCGTGCACTTCGAAGACCAGCTGGCCTCGGTGAAGAAGTGCGGGCACATGGGCGGCAAGGTGCTGGTGCCCACCCGCGAGGCCATCGAGAAGTTGAACGCCGCGCGCCTGGCCGCCGATGTGCTGGGCGTGCCCACCCTGCTGGTGGCCCGCACCGACGCCGAAGCTGCCGACCTGCTGACCAGCGACATCGACGCCAACGACCAGCCCTTCGCCACCGGCGAGCGCACGGTGGAAGGCTTCTACAAGACCCGCAACGGCCTGGACCAGGCGATCAGCCGTGGCCTGGCCTATGCGCCCTACGCCGACCTGATCTGGTGCGAGACCGGCAAGCCGGACCTGGAATTCGCGCGCAGGTTCGCCGAAGCCATCCATGCGAAGTACCCGGGCAAGCTGCTGGCCTACAACTGCTCGCCCAGCTTCAACTGGAAGAAGAACCTGGACGACGCCACCATCGCGACCTTCCAGAAGGAAATCGCCCGCTACGGCTACAAGTTCCAGTTCATCACCCTGGCCGGCTTCCACGCCCTGAACTACTCCATGTTCAACCTGGCCCACGGGTACGCCCGCCGCCAGATGAGCGCCTTCGTGGAACTGCAGGAAGCCGAATTCGCCGCCGCCGACCGCGGCTTCACCGCAGTCAAGCACCAGCGCGAGGTCGGCACCGGCTACTTCGACGCGGTCACCCAGGCCATCCAGCAGGGCCAGTCCTCGACCACCGCCCTGGCCGGGTCGACCGAGGAAGAACAATTCCGGGCGGCCTGACCCCCGGAATCGGCGGCTGCGGCCGCCGCCGGGTGGCGGCGCCACCCGGGTAGCGCCGGCCGTTGGCCGGCTCCCCGGGAATCCACCCCGGACACGGCCGCCCTGTCGGGGCGGCCCTTCTTTTATATGGCGCAACCAGATGCTACGGTCCGCATATGCGCACCATGCGGCGGGGAATGGCCGGTCCGACCCGGTTGCCGCGTTGGGGAGGGATGGGCCGGAGCGCCGGGTGAAATCCGGGCGCCGGGATACGGAAATGGGATGAGGCGCACACTTTTAATGGGTGATATCCTCATTTGCTCACCGGGGGGACGCTTGGAAGCGGGTGTATGGGATGACCGGGAATCTTGCGACGAACGTGTGCGAACCAGCCTCAGGCATCGCGCGGACCGCGATGGCTGACATCGTGCATGCCGTTCTGAGCGCGGGTGAGTTCGCGCTGTTTACCCAGTTCGGCCGGCATCGCCACCTGCGCGCCGGCGAACACCTGTTCCTGCGCAACCAGCCTGGCAGCACCATGTATGTCATCGTCAGCGGTGGCATCGAGCTGGACTTCGGCGAAGACCTGGTGGTCAAGACCCTGGGCCCGCACGAGTTCTTCGGTGAACTCGGCCTGCTGATCGGCGACCATCCGCGCAGCGCCGACGCCCGCGCCTGCACCGATGCGCTGGTGCTGGAACTGGACCACACCGATTTCCAGCGCCTGGTCGACCGCGACCCGGGGCTGGTCGCCTATTTCCTGCGCCGCTCGATCATGCGCGTGGTCAGCAACGAACAGGTCCTGATCCGCCAGCTGCGCCGGCGCAACCACGACCTGGAAACCGCGCTGGACAATCTGTACGTCACCACCCACCAGCTCACCCATACCCGTGAGCTGGTGCGCACCGACGAGCTCACCGGCCTGCACAACCGCCGCGGCCTGGCCCTGTACCTGCAGGAATGCCGCAGCCACGAAGGCGACGCGCCGCAGGGCCTGCTGCTGATCGACTGCGACCACTTCAAGCAGGTCAACGACGAACACGGCCACCAGGCCGGCGACCGCGTGCTGCAGAGCCTGGCCAACATCCTGCGCTCGGTGGCCAACGAACAGGATCGCGCTTGCCGCCTGGGTGGCGACGAGTTCTGCCTGCTGCTGCGGGTGGCCGACGCCGACAGCCTGCAGCACGCCGCCGAATTCATCCTCAGCGCCGTGCACGGGCTGATGGGACGCACCACGCCGCAGCCGCACGTGTGCCCGGTCAGCATCGGGGTCTGCCTGATCGACCCGCTGGGCGACTGGAGCGACTGGTACGCACGCGCCGACAACGCGCTGTACCAGGCCAAGCGCCAGGGCGGCAATCGCCTGCATTGGTCGCGCTCTGCGATCGCCGCGCCCTGAGCGGGGTCTGCAATGAACGGCGACAACGGACCGTCGAACCAGCTCCCGATGCTGCGCGCCCTGCTGTTCACCGACCTGTGCGATTCGCTGGTGCTGGTCGAGCGCATTGGCGACAGCGCCGCTGCCGATCTTTTCCAGCAGCACGACCGGGTGGTGCTCGCGCTCCAGCAGCAATGGAATGGGCAGCAGATCGACCGCTCCGACGGTTTGTTCCTGTTGTTCGATCGCGCCATCGATGGCCTCGGCTTCGCGCTCGACTACCAGCGTGAACTCCACGAGCTGGGCAAGCGCCGCAACATTCCGCTGCGCGCCCGCGCCGGGCTGCACGTGGGCGAGGTGCTGATCTGGGACAACAGCCCGGAGGCGATCCAGTCCGGGGCCAAGCCGGTGGAAGTGGAGGGCCTGGCCAAGCCGATGGCGGCGCGCCTGATGGGGCTGGCGCGCCCCGGCCAGATCCTGCTGTCGGCCGTGGCCGAATCGCTGACGCGTCGCGCCAGCAGCGAACTGGGCGAGCGTGCGGACACCCTGCAGTGGCGCGCACATGGCCCGTGGTTGTTCAAGGGCATCCCCACCGCGCAGGAGGTGTTCGAGGTGGGCGAACCGGGCTTTGCGCCGCTGCGCATGCCCAAGGCCCACCCCAAGGCGCAGCGCAAGCTGCCGCTCTGGCGCCGGCCGGCCGCGCTGGCAGCCGAACTGGCCCTGCTCGCCGTACTCGGCATTGGCGGTTGGATGCTGCTGCGCCCCGAGCCGGCCATCGCCTTCGCCGAGCGCGACTGGGTGGTGCTGGCCGACGTCGACAATGCCAGCGGCGACACGCTGTTCGACGACAGTCTGCAGCGGGCGCTTTTGTTGAGCCTTGAGCAGTCGCGCTACGTCAACGTGCTGTCGGACAACAAGGTGAAGCAATCGCGCGAGTTGCTGCGCGTGCCCGACACCCGCGCGCTGGACCGCGACCTGGCCGGCGACGTGGCCTCGCGCGAAGGCGCGCGCATGGTGCTAGCGCCCAGCATCCATCGCGCCGGGGGAAGCTACGTGGTGGCCGTGGACCTGCTGGATCCGGTCAGTCGTGCGGTGGTGCGCTCCTATAGTGCCGACGCCAATGCACCCGAGGACGTGGTGACGGCCGTGGACGACGTGATCGGTCGCCTGCGCGCGGGCTTGGGCGAAACCGTGGCCTCGGTACGGCAGTCGGTGCCCCTGCCACAAGCTTCCACCAACAACCTGCAGGCGCTCAAATCGTATGCCCTGGCAGAAACGGCGTTAGGCCGGGGACGCTTCACCGAAGCCGCCAAGCTGTACGAGGCCGCGCTGGACGCCGACCCGGATTTCGCCATGGCGCACATGGGCCTGGCCAGGCTGCTGGTGCGTACGGATCAGGGCGCCGAAGCCCTGCCGCATCTGCAGCGGGCGCTCGCCCTCAATGAGCGACTGCCGCACCGCGAGCGCCTGTACCTCAAAGCCTTCAGTAGCGCGTTGCGTCCGAATGGATGGCCGTTGGAGGATTGGCGCGTGCTGGCCGAGGTGTATCCGGATTCTTTCCCGGGGCAGGCCAACACCGCCCAGTTCCTGATTCTGGAAAACCGCTATGCAGAGGCGGAACCCTACGCCCGCGCCGCGTCTGCACCCCAAGCGCCCCTGCGCGCCTATCCAATTGGCTACATGGGCTGGATCCAGCTCGCCACCAACCGCTACGACGAGGCGTTGCGCAGCTTCATGCTATCCGAGCAGCTCACTGGCCGCACCGCCAGCGACACGCGCGCGGACGTGCTGATCGCCCAGCGCCGCTACAAAGACGCACAAGCGGTGCTGGCGCAGCTACCCAAGGGGCGCGACGAGCTGCAGACCATCATGTACCAGCGTGTCCGCGTGCTGCTCGCGGCCGACCAGGACGACTGCACCGGCATGAACGATGCACTGGCCAGCGAGGTTGCACCGAGCGAATCAGTCGACTTCCAGACGCATGTACTGTTAATGCACGTGGTCGTGGACACCGCCTGCGAACGAGCGGACCCCGCCGCGCTGTCGGCTGTGTCCGAACAGTTGCTTCCGTTGCTGAAAGATATCGACAACCCGAACCTGTCGGAACGCGTGCTGCGTCTGCTGTCGCTTGCGTATCTGGCGCAGCGCCAAGGCGATTTTGCACGGGCCGATGCCCTGCTGCGCGCTCATGCGGCGCTGATCAAGGCGCAGAAAAGTCCGGTTGTTGGCAAGTGGCATGCGGTCGTGCTGGCCATGCAACAGTTGGGGCGAAACCAGCCCGCGCAAGCCGAGTCGCTGTTGCGCCCACTTCTGGATGGTACCGAACCGGTACAGGCCCGCGTGGTCCTGCGCGATGTTCAACGTCGGCTGGGTAACGCCGAGTCGTTCCATGAGCAGAACGAGTGGCTGTTTGCCCACCGCGGGCAGGCGATTGCCGAACCGGCAGCCATGCAGCTGATGCAGCCGCTGAGCGTGCATGACACGCTGGCCGACGCCAGCCTGCGGCGCCAGTAACCTGGACGCAGGCTGGCAGCACCGTTACTCCAGTGCGCCGCCAGCCTTACCCGCCTCGAAGCAGTGGGGAACGAACATGGCCTGATAGGACGTGCTCAGGTATGTTTCCAGCTGGGCCTGCACCGCGCGCAGTTCCTCCACGCTGGCCAGCTGCTGGATGTCGCAGCAGAGCGGCTGTTCGTCCGGGCTGAAACCGATCTCGGTCAGGGCTTGGCGCGCGTCCTTCTGGAAAAGCTCGCGAAAGGCGGGGTCCTCGATAAGCCTGCTGACCAGCCGCGCTGCGATCTCAGGGGAAATCTTGTTCGTTTCCGGTTTGTCGTTGCTCATTGCGGTCGATCCAGTGGGTGAAGTGAAGGTTATCGGCCAAGGGGGCCGGGAATGTAGAGCCGGCAGGGGTGCGAACGCGCAGTGCGAGGCAGTACGCAGGTAACGTCGAAGACCGGCCAGGCCTGGGGGGACCCGCCGTGCTGCAGCTAGAATGACCCGGTCCTTCCACGGTTTTTCGCCGATGAAACTGCGCCGTTGCACCACTGTGATGTTCGAGCCACGGGAGGAGGTCAGCCTCGACTTCACTGCCATGCTGGCAGGGCGTGCAGAGGCTTCCACGACCACCACTTGGTTCGCTCTGGCCGCGCACCTGGAACGTCCCGTAGCGGTGACTGCCGCGCAGCGGGAGCTGCTGGGTGCCTTGGGGTCCCGTATCTGGACCGACGTGAGCGACATCAGCGGCGAGCCGGGCGACTGGCATTCCCTGCTGGCGGCGGGACTGCTGATCTCCGACGATGCCGAACACGCCGCGCATCGCCAGCGCGACGAAGGCATGCGCGACGGCCACTGGTGGCCATTGGCGGCACTGGTGCATCGTCATGCCCGCTGGAGTGGGGTGAACAGTGCCGCGCAGATGCGGGACATCGCCATGGTCACCGCCAAAGAGCTGCGCAGGCAGCTTGGCGCGCCGCCGCCGACGGTGCAGGCGCACCCGGGCACGTACCAGCCCCTGCCCGCCGTGGACGCCACCGCGTACGACCAGCTGCTGGAGCGCCGCACCACCTGCCGCAATTTCGATGCAGCACGCCCTGTCGCCTTGGAGCAGCTGGCGCAGCTCCTGCAGCGTACGGTGAAGGCGCAGGCCGTGGTGGAGGTGGAGGCCGATACCGCGTTCCTGAAAAAGAACGTGCCGTCCGGCGGCGGCCTGCATCCCACCGAGACGTATCTGCTGGTGCAGCGCGTGGAAGGCCTTGAGCCGGGTCTGTACCACTACCACCCGGTGCAGCATGCGCTGGTGGCGCTGCCACGCCACTGCGAGCGGCCGCTGCGGGACGTGGCAGAGGCCATGCTGTCCGGCCAGGACTGGTTCGCCGATGCGGCGGCGCATCTGGTCCTGGTGCCGCGGTTCGCCCGCACCAACTGGAAGTACCGCAACCACGCCAAGGCCTACCGTGCCCTGCTGCTGGACGTGGGCCACATCTCGCAGGCGGTGTACATGGCGGCCACCGAGGCCGGCCTGGCTGCCTTCGTCACCGCTGCCATCAATGAGGTCGACACCGAAGCGGTGTTCGCCCTCGACGGCGTCACCCAGAGTCCCGTCGCCGTCATGGGCGTGGGCTGGCGAAGTGCTACGCTGGACACGGCAGAGTTCGATCCAAACAAGGTGGTTTGGCCCTGACATGAACGGCGACGCCGCACCCTCGACCCAGCCCCCGTTGCTGAAGGCCCTGTTGTTCACCGACCTGTGCGATTCGCTCGGGCTTGTCGAACGGCTGGGCGACAGCATGGCGGCCGAACTGTTCCAGCAGCACGACCGGCTGGTACTGGCGCTGCAGCAGCACTGGCTCGGGCAGCAGATCGATCGTTCCGACGGCGTGTTCATGCTGTTCGAGCGGCCGATCGATGCGCTGGGGTTTGCACTGGATTACCAGCGCGAACTGCTGGAAATCGGCAAGCAGCGGGGCATCGAACTCAGCGCGCGCGCCGGCCTGCACGTCGGGGAAGTGCTGATCTGGGAGAACAGTGCGGAGGCCGTCGCCGCCGGTGCCAAGCCGGTCGAGGTGGAGGGCCTGGCCAAGCCGATGGCCGCGCGTTTGATGATGCTGGCCTGGCCCGGACAGATCCTGATGTCGGCCGTGGCCGAGACCCTGACCCGGCGCGCCAGCACCCTGCTGGGTGAGCGCGGTGACCGGCTGCTCTGGAAGTCGTACGGCCGCTGGCGCTTCAAATCGGTGCCGTCGGCGCAGGAAGTATTCGAGGCCGGCGAGTTGGGCATCACCCCGCTGCGCATGCCGCGCGGGAACGCCAAGGCGCGTCGTGTGCTGCCGGTCTGGCGCCGACCGGCGGCGCTGGCGGCCCAGGTCGCTCTGATCGCCACGCTGGGGCTCGGTACTTGGATACTGCTGCGACCGGCGCCTGCCATTGCCTTCGCCGAGCGCGACTGGGTGGTCCTGGCCGACGTGGACAACGCCAGTGGCGAAGCGCTGTTCGACGCGTCGCTGCAGCGCGCGCTGCTGATGAGCCTGGAGCAGTCGCGCTACGTCAACGTGCTCTCCAGCAGCAAGGTCACCGAATCGCGCGACCTGCTGCGGGTGCCGTCCACGCGCGCGCTGGATCGTGAGCTGGCCAGCGACGTGGCGGCGCGCGAGGGTGCACGCATCGTGCTGGCACCGTCCATCCGCGAGGCCGGCGGCCATTACCTGGTCAGCGTCGACCTGCTCGACCCCACCAGCCGCGCGGTGGTGCGCAGCTATAACGCCAAGGCCGAAGCCGCTTCCGACGTGATCGCGGCGGTGGATGACGTGGTCGGCCAGCTGCGCGCGGGGTTGGGCGAAACCGTGGCCTCGGTGCAACAGTCGGTCCCGCTGCCGCAGGCCACCACCTCGAACCTGCAGGCCCTGAAGTCCTTCGCGTTGGCCGAGAGCGCAATGGGCCGGCGCCGCTTTTCCGAAGCCACCAAGCTGTTCGAAGCGGCGATCGATGCCGATCCGGATTTCGCCATGGCCCACGTCGGCCTGGCCCGGCTGCTGGTGCGGCTGGACCAGCGTGCCGAAGCGCAGCCCCATCTGGCCCGCGCGCTGGCGGTAAGCCAGCGGCTGCCGCACCGCGAGCGCCTGTACCTGAAGGCCTGGAGCAACGAGCTCAGTCCGGTGTCCTGGCCGCTGGACGACTGGCGCGTGCTGGCCGACGTCTACCCCGATTCCTACGCCGGCCTGTACACGACCTCGTGGTACCTGCTGCTGGACAACAGGTTCGAGGATGCCGAGCGTTACGCCCACGCCGCCACGGTGCCCTCGAACGCGCTGCGCGCATATTCCTTCGCCAACCTGGGCTGGATCCAGCTGGGCAGCAACCGCTACGACGAAGCCCTGCGGAACTTCAGGCAGTCCGAGCAGCTGACCAATCGTCCGGCCGCCGATCCACGCGCCGACGTGCTGATCGCCATGCGGCGCTACAAGGAGGCGGGCGAGGTGATGGCCCAGCTCGGCAAGCCCGGCGATGAACTGCAGGCGCTCATGAACGTTCGCGTGCGCCTGTTGCTGGCGGCCGACCAGGACGACTGCACGGGCATGCGCGAGGCGTTGACGACCGAACCCATGCCCACGCAGTCGCCCGATTTCCGCGTGCACCGCCAGTTGCTGGAAACGGTGGTCGACACCGCCTGCCAGCAGGGCGACGCGCGCGCGCTGGCCGGCATCGCCGCGGACATGCGTCCACAGCTGGCCGACCCCAACCACCCGGGCATGCCCGACCGCATGCTGCGCCTGCTGTCGCTGGTCTACCTGGCGCAGCGCCAGGGCGAGCAGGCGCTGGCCGACCGGCTGCTTGCCGAGTACGACCCGTTGCTGCAGAAACAGAAGAGCCCGGTGATCGGCAACTGGCGCACCGTGGTGCAGGCCATGCAGAAGATCGGGCAGGGCGCACCGGCCGACGCGGTGGCGCTGCTGCAGCCGCTGATGGACGGCACCGAGCCGGTGCAGGCACGGGTGGCGCTGCGCGAAGCGTATCGCCAGCTCGGTGACGTGCCGGAGTTCCACAAGCAGAACGAGTGGCTGTTCGAACACCGGGGCAGGGCGATCGCCGAGGTCGCCAATACCCAGTTGATGCAGGCATTGAACGTGCACGACATGGTGACGGACGCCACGATGCGCCAGTGAAGCCGGTCAGGCGTTGGCTTCGAAATCCACCAGCACCGCGCCGTCGGCCACCTGGTCGCCCGCCTTGACCCGGTACCCCTGCACCGTGCCATCGGCCGGCGCCTGCAGGGTGTGCTCCATCTTCATCGCTTCCAGCACCAGCAGCGGCGTGCCCCGCACCACCTGGGTGCCCGGTGCAAGCAGGGTGGCCACGATGCGGCCCGGCATCGGCGCGACCAGGCTGCCGGCATCGGCCACGCTCTGGTCGGCTTCGCTGACCGGGTCGTGCAGGGTGACGCGCTGCACGCCGTCACTGCCGAACAGGTACAACTCGCTGCCGGCGCGTACCACGCGGGCACGGTGCAGGGTCTCTCCAACCTGCAGCGCCAGGCGCTCGCCAAGCAACCGGCCCGTGGCCGATACCGGGGTGCCATCCACCTCGATCGACCACGACTCGCCGTGGCCCTCCACCGCCACCACCTGCTGCGTGCCGCCCTGCTCCAGCGTCAGCCGCCGCGCCGCGCGCTGGCCGAGGCGCCAGCCATCGCGCGCCTGCCATGGCGAGTGCGGGTCACGCGCATCCACGCTGGCCGCAGGCTCGGTCGACACCGCCGCCACGGCGGCCAGCGCCCACAGGGCAGGGTCGGCAGCGCCCTGCCGCGGCGCCAGCGCCGCCTGCTCGCGTTCGATCAACGCGGTATCCAGCTTCGCGTTGGCGAACGAATCGGTCATCACCAGCCGACGCAGGAATGCCGCATTGGTGGTCACGCCGACCACTTCGCACTCGGCCAAGGCCTGCTGCATGCGGCGCAGCGCGGCATCACGGTCCACGTCCCAGACGATCAGCTTGGCAATCATCGGGTCGTAGAACGGAGTGATCGCATCGCCCTGTTCCACGCCGGCATCCACGCGCACGTGCGCGCTGCCAACCGGCAGGCGCAGGTGGCGCAGGGTGCCGGTGGAAGGCAGGAAGCCCTTGTCGGCATCTTCGGCATACAGCCGCGCTTCCAGCGCATGGCCGTTGATCTGCAGCTGCTCCTGCTGCAGCGGTAGCGGCGCACCACTGGCCACGCGCAGCTGCCACTCCACCAGGTCGGTACCGGTGACGCACTCGGTGACCGGGTGCTCCACCTGCAGTCGGGTGTTCATTTCCATGAAGTAGAAATCGCCGTCGGGGCCGGCGATGAATTCCACCGTGCCGGCGCCCACGTAGTTCACCGCGCGCGCGGCATCCACCGCGGCCTTGCCCATCGCCGCACGGCGCTCGGCGGTCATGCCCGGTGCCGGCGCTTCTTCCAGCACCTTCTGGTGGCGGCGCTGCACCGAGCAGTCGCGCTCGAACAGGTACACCACGTTGCCGTGGCTGTCGCCGAACACCTGGATCTCGATATGGCGCGGGCGCTCCACGTACT
>Ga0209257_1000667_pt1 | contig 53711 bp, 50 predicted proteins | sample AraplaCvi_mCL_r2_FD_184277 | JGI IMG/M metagenome (GOLD analysis project Ga0209257, IMG submission 184277) | Arabidopsis root microbial communities from North Carolina, USA - plate scrape MF_Cvi_mCL_r2 (SPAdes) (version 2) | ecosystem: Host-associated > Plants > Roots > Endosphere | place: USA...
CCGGGAGGTCTACGCCGGCAAGGAGGGGCCGATCAACCTGGAGGTCTACTACGACCCGGCACATGCCTGGAACGTCCGCACCATGCTGGCGTCTTCGCGCGCCGGCCTGGCCTACAACGAGGCCAACTTCAGCCCGTTCCAGTTCCGCCAGTACCGCATCCTGGAATACCCACGCTACCGCAGCTTCGCCCAGTCCTTTCCCAACACCGTGCCGTTCTCCGAGGCGCTGGGGTTCATCCAGCGCCGGCGCAAGGATGACGACGTGGACCAGGCCTACTTCATCACCGCCCACGAGCTGGGCCACCAGTGGTGGGGCCACCAGCTGATCGGCGGCAACGTGGAAGGCTCGAACATGATGTCCGAGACGTTGGCCGAGTATTCGGCGCTGATGGCGCTCAAGCATCGCTACGGGCCGGATTACATGCGCAAGGTGCTGCGCAGCGAGCTGGACAACTACCTGCGCGGGCGCACCGGCGAACTGCGCCGTGAACGCCCACTGGTGCTGGTGCAGAACGAGCCCTACGTCTGGTACTACAAGGGCGGCCTGCTGATGTACACGCTGGCCGACTACATGGGCGAGGACAAGGTCAACGCCGCGCTGCGCGAGCTGCTGCTGCGTCGCCGCTACGCCAACGCCGACCCGGCCGAGGGCCGCGACGGCACTTACCCGGACACGCGCGAGTTCGTGGCCGCGCTGCGCGCGCAGGCCCCGGCCGAGCTGCACGCCTTCATCGAGGACAGCTTCGAGCGCATCGTCCTGTACGACAACCGCGCCCGGTCGGCCAGCGCGCGCAAGCTGGCCGACGGCCGCTACCAGGTCACGCTGCAGGTCCAGGCCGGCAAGTCCCAGGACGACGGCAACGGCAACGAGACCCCGGCGCCGATGGACGACCTGGTGGAGGTGGGCGTGTTCGAGGGTGAGGCCGGCAAGGAGAAGCCGCTGGCCGTGCAGCGCGTGCGCCTCAAGGCGGGCCAGCGCGATTTCAGCTTCACCGTCAACCGCCTGCCCACCCGGGCGGGCGTGGACCCATACAACAAGCTGGTGGACCGCATCGCAGAGGACAACCTGGTGGATGTGTCGCTGAAATAGCCGGCGCGCAGTGCCGCGCCCTGACGGGCCCGGCACGCTCGCTTGAGAAGCGCCCCGTCCCGACCCCCACGACCGGACAGCGGCGGTGCCGGCAGATGGCGGATCCGTGCTTGGCGCCCTGCAATGGCGTCAGCCGTGGGTCGTCACCCGCGGTGGTGGTGGCCTCGGGCCGGCCGCGCGGTGTGACCTGGCGGTTCTCGGGCACCGCTGATCCGACCAAGTGCGAACACATTGGCAGACGACCTGCCTAAGCGACGCATCCCACCATGGGTCCAGCTCACAGCCTGCGGCAGCGCTCCTTGAGGGTCCCGAGCAGCAGGATCGCCAGCACGGCGAATCCGCCCGACACCAGCAGCAGTGCAAAGACCGTCATCGCCATGGCTCCCCTCCGTCGCTGTCCTTCCGCAGCTATCGGCGTCCCGCTGGGCCCCTTGAACACCTCGTGCAGGAAATCCGGAACGCATCACAGCGCCCGCCGCGTTGCGCGGCGTTGTGTCGGGCAGCCACGTCCGTCCAGGACCAGCGGCAGGCAGATCGGCCTGGCGCAAAGGCAGCCGGCCTTGGAAGGAAACGCCGACCTCTGCCCCCACTCCTGCACCCGACCGGGCGCGGCAGCGTCTTCCGCAGACCGCCTTCGAGCCGGCCCCACCCGGCCAGGGGATATCGCCAACTGATGTGAGAATGACTCGCATCCTCTATCATGTGCCCAATCCGCACCGACGCCCACTGGCGCCAGCCACGCAGTCTCTGCCAGCAAGCGCGCGATGCCCGGCCCGCCCCGGGCGCCCATAGAGCGCTTATGACCCGCAAACCCGCAGCTTCCGCCCGCGTCCCCGATGTCATTCCGGCCTGGTACCAGCGCCCCTGGCTGGGCGTGTTCTCGCGCACCCTGGCCTCGATCCTCGGCGGCTACGCGCTGGCGGCCAGCGTGAACGTCTTCCTGTCCCTGGCCCTGCCGATGCAGCGCAGCCAGGCCGTGCTGACCTCGATGCTGCTGGCCATCGTGGCCTGCGCCTGCGTCCCGCTATGGGCCTTCGCCACGCGCAGCGCGCTGCGGGCCTGGGTCGGCGTGCTCATCCCGACGCTGCTGTTCGCACTGGGTGGCTACCTGTTGGGGGCCTGGGCATGAAACAGGGCTTCCGCCAGTCGATGGCCTGGCTGCACACCTGGGTCGGCCTGCTGACCAGCTGGCTGCTGCTGATGATCTTCATGGCCGGCACGGCCAGCTATTACCGGCAGGAGATCAGCCGCTGGATGCGGCCGGAGCTGACCACTGCCCCGGTGTCCCAGGAGGTCGCGGCGACCAACGCGGTGAACTACCTGCAGGCCAACGCCGCCGACGCCGAGTACTGGCACATCCAGTTGCCCGATGCGCGCAATCCGACCATCACCATGTACTGGTTCAACCCCGCCCCCAAGGACGGGCAAGCCGATGGCCGTGCCAGCCGCCGCGCCCGCTTCGGGGAAGCGACCCTGGATGCGGCCAGTGGCACGCCCATCCAGGCGCGCCAGACCCGCGGCGGCGAGTTCTTCTATCGCCTGCATTTCGACCTGCACTACATCCCGGTGCTGTGGGCGCGCTACATCGTCGGCTTCTGCGCGATGTTCATGCTGGTGGCGATCATCAGCGGCGTCATCACCCATAAGAAGATCTTCAAGGACTTCTTCACCTTCCGGCCGCGCAAGGGCCAGCGCTCCTGGCTGGATTTCCACAACGTCAGCGCGGTGATGGCCCTGCCCTACCACCTGATGATCACCTACACCGGCATCGTCACCCTGATGCTGATGTACCTGCCCTGGGGCATCAAGGCCGCCTATCCGGGCGAGGAGGACAAGTTCTACGTCGAATCCCTGGGCGGCCTGTCCGAGCCGCGCCCGGCCAGCGGGACGAGCGCGCCGATGCAGGAGGTCGCGGCCCTGATGGAAAGCGCCCGCAGGCAATGGAACGGCGCCGAAGTCGCGACCCTGCGCATGGACCACCCCAACGATGCGGCCGCGTCCCTGGCCCTGACCCAGCGCGACGGCAAGGCGCTGTCCATCGCCACCCCGACCCTGCGACTGGATGCGGTCAATGGCCAGCTGCTCGAGCGCGGCGGACAGGCTGGTGGGGCCACCGCCACCCGCGATGTGCTGATGGGCCTGCACCTGGCGCACTTCGCCGATGCCGGGCTGCGGCTGCTGTTCTTCGTTTCCGGCCTGCTGGGCTGCCTGATGGTCGCCAGCGGCTGCGTGCTGTGGGCGATCAAGGAGCGCGCCAAGCACGCCCGGTCCGGCAGGGTCGGCTTCGGCCTGCGCCTGGTGGATGCCCTGAACATCGGCGCGGTGGCCGGGCTGCCGATCGCCTTCGCCGCCTACTTCTGGGCCAACCGCCTGCTGCCGTTGGACACCCTGGAGCGCCCGCAGGCGGAGATCAACCTGTTCTTCGCCGGCTGGGGGCTGGCTACGCTGGTAGGCCTGCTGCACCCGCGCCGCCAGAGCTGGGCGTGGCTGCTGTACCTGGGCGCGGCGATGTTCGTGCTGCTGCCGGTGCTCAATGCACTCACCACGCGCGCGCACCTGGGCGTGTCGCTTCCGGCTGGCGACTGGGTGCTGGCGGGCGTGGACCTGTTCGCGCTCGCCTTCGGCCTGTGCCTGGGCTGTTGCGGCTGGCGCATGCAGCGCTGGCAACCGGCCGTCTCCGCCGCCGACAAGCGCAGGCGCCAGGCCGCGGCGGTCGACGGCGCGCCGCCCACGCAGGTCGCGCGCGATGGCGGTGTCGCATGATGCTGCTCAGCCTTGCCCTGGCCTTCAGCGGATTCACCGCGCTGTGCCTGGCCATGGACAAGCATCAGCTGGAGCCGTCCGGCACCGCACGCGCTGCGGGCGGATCGACACGGCGCATCGGCTGGGTAGGCTGGACGCTGCTGGCGGCTGCCTTCGCCGCCGCCGTGCTCGCCTGCGGCTGGGCGGTTGGCGCAGTGCTGTGGCTGGGCGCGATGACGCTGGGCGGCATCGTCATCACCTATGGCCTGCTGCCGTACCGCCCGCGCTGGATCAAACCCCTGGCCTACGCGCTGCCCATCGCGGCGGGTGTGCTGTGGCTGGTTGAGGTCGGGTGAGGCGGGTGCGAGTGCAACACATTGCGTTGGGCAAGGCCGCCTGGATCATTGTGTGGCGGCAAGCGTGTCCCGCTGTACCGACGCAGACGCCTGCTCCGGCCCTGCCACGGGCGAGCGCGCCATCGCCAGCGCATGCCGGCAGACGATAAAAACAAAAAAGCCCCGGCGGACCGGAGCTTTTCGTTGGCCAGCGAGTGGCCGATCAAAATGGAGCGGGATAAGAGACTCGAACTCTCGACCCCGACCTTGGCAAGGTCGTGCTCTACCAACTGAGCTAATCCCGCAGGAAACTTGGTGACCGGACTGGCCGGTAACAACGACCCGAGGCAACTCGGGGAGGCAAATATTAAGACCTCGGCGGGGTCTTCGCAAGACCCGGATTCAGCTGCTCGACAACTGCCAATCGACCCAGCTCAAGCCTGGGGGGACACGTCAGCCAATCGGCGTATGCCGCGCGCATCACTTGGTCGCTGGCGGCTTTGCGCCGGTGGACGGCTTGGCCATGCACGCCTCCCGCTGCTGCGCAGTCATCGCCTGCCCATCCTTGCCGGTCGCGCAGTGGCCCTGCAAGCGCCCATCGTTGCCCATCCGGCTTCCTTCGGCGCCGGCGGCGCCCTGCGCTGGTTCGGTTTTGGCGCCCTCCTCGGCCCGCTCGCGCGGACTGACGTTGGCATCGTGCGCCCTGAACGGGTCGGGGCCGATGGACGTCGGTGAATTCTGCGAGGTCGGTGCCTGCGTGTTCTGCGCCGGCGGCGCTTGCTGCGCCTGGACCTGGGTTGCGATTGCCAGGCCAATCAGTGCACCCAGGGGGATCAAACGTGTCATGACAGTCTCCTGTTTGGTTGCAACCCGCTGCCGGTCCCAGGAAAGGTGCAGACGTCGGGCCGTTGACTGACAGTCAAGCGCGCGATGCGGAAGGTCGGCGTGCACGGCTTCGTGGGCGATCGTGTCGGGAACGTAACGCCGGGCCCCGCAACGGTGGGGACATCGCTGGCAATCTTTCGCTTGCATCTCGGCGCTCCGGCCCGTGCCCGCGCCCGCGAGAATCCACGCGCCAGAGACGGGGCATGGCCCACCATCCGTCCCTCCCCCCATGCTTCGAGTGCCCGAATCGATGTCCAAGCCAAGCGGCTCGCGCCTGGTTGTCTATGCCGCGCTGGCGGGGAACCTGGCTATCGCGGTGGCCAAGTTCGTCGCGGCCTGGATCTCCGGAAGCTCGGCGATGCTGAGCGAGGGCGTGCACTCGCTGGTGGACACCATCAACGAGTTGCTGCTGCTCTACGGCATGCACCGGGCGGAAAAGCGGCCGGATCTCACCCACCCTTTCGGCTATGGCCGCGAGCTGTACTTCTGGAGCTTCATCGTGGCCCTGCTGGTGTTCGCCGCCGGTGCTGGCGTGTCAGCCTATGAAGGCATCCAGCATCTGCGCCACCCTGCGCCGGCCACCGATCATCTGGTGAGCTACTCGGTGCTGGGCGTGTCCATCCTCTTTGAAGGGACGTCCTGGTGGATCGCCTTGCGCGAGTTTCGCGCGAGCAAGGGCGCCCTGGGCTATTTCGAGGCCTTCAGGCGCAGCAAGGATCCGACCACCTTCACCGTGCTGCTGGAGGATAGCGCCGCCCTGCTCGGGCTCGGCTTCGCACTGGCAGGGTTGCTGCTGGCGCAGCTGCTGGAGATGCCGATGCTCGATGGCGTGGCTTCGCTGTGCATCGCCGCGGTGCTGGCCCTCACCGCGTTCCTCCTGGCGCGTGAGACCAAGGGCCTGCTGATTGGCGAGCCGGCGCACCCGCGCATCGCCGAGCGGATCCTGGCGCTGGCCAATGCCGACCCCGACCTGGGCAAGGCCAATGGCGTGACCACCATGCAGATGGGTCCGCGCCAGGTGGTGGCGATGCTGAGCGCCGAGTTCGAGGACGCGCTGACCACCCCGCAGATCGAGGCCTGCATCACCCGGATCGAGGCGGCCGCCAAGCGCGAATATCCAGAATTGACCGCGTTGTTCATCAAGCCGCAGGAGGCGAAGGTGTTCCACTCCAGGCGTGCGGCATTGAAGCCTTCGAGCGACGCCAGCGGGCCATAGCGACTCGAAATCACCGCAAGCTCTCTGTGGGAGCGGCTTCCGCCGCGAAGAGGCTCTACCGGGAAAGCTTCTTCGCGGCTGAAGCCGCTCCCACAGGGCCATCTGCACTTGGCTCAACTGTGCGCGGACCCGCTATTCGAGGCCCCCTCAAGCGCGCGCTAATGTCCTGCGGGGATTGGCCAATCCCGCTACGAGCATCGCAGCAGATTGGAGCAACCTAGCTTTTAACTTTCCGGAGTCATTCGCGGATTGCCGCTTCCCTGGTCGACCGGGTCGGGATCGGCCACGCCTTTGCGCGAGACGGCCAGGCCGATCCTGGCCATGCTCCACGGCGGCAGCCCCAGGTGGACAAGCATCGAGTCGGCGGCGATCTCCATCGCGTCGAGTTGCGGGATCGACAGCGGCCGGCACAGCTCGGTGAAGAACTCCTCGAAGCGCACCCACCATTCGTAGTCGCTTCCGGACTGATCGACATTGTCTTCCAGGTACTCGCGTACCAGATCCATCGCCTGCCGGACTTCTCCATCAGTGACCCCACGGCGGAACAGGCGGTCCTCGATCGAGGGCTCGTACGGCATAAATCCAACTCTTCGGCGAACGCGGCAGCACCTTAGGCGCTGGTGCGTGTACCGCGCGTGCAGCTGCATCGTGCGTTGCGGCAAGATCGACATGGGCCTACCGCGTCTGCGCGATGCAGTGCACGCTGGTTCTAGATCCTCATGAGCCCTGCTGGTTCCGCAACGCAGCAGCTGCAGCATCGAAGTCCACGACCTTGCAAACGAACACGCGCCGCACATCACGTGCGGCGCGTGGCGACAATCTGATTGCGCGGGCCCGGTGCCTGTCACGGCATCGGGCCCGGCATCACCAGCGGCTCAGGCGAGCAGGCGCAGCTTAGGCTCGCGCGCCCACTGGCGGGTCTTGGCCGCTTCGACGAAGGCCTTGGCCTCGCTGGCGGCGACGATGCCCGCATCCTTGCCGACGTTGCCCGCCTTGAGCAGCGGCTGGGCGCCGGCATCGCTGGCGATGGCCTTCAGATGCGCCCAGGCGTTGCTGACGAAATCGATCGCCGCCGATTCCTTGGCCAGGGCCTTGCCGGCATCGGCCGACAGCACCACGGCGACCGCGTCGAACACGAACGACGGCGTGCCGGCCAGCTGCCCGTCGGCGGTGAGGCGCTTGCCGTCGGAGAGCTTCACGCCCAGCTTGGGCGCCACCAGCTTGCAGGTCGCGCCCGCGCCTTCGACTGCCTTGCGCAGGGCCTTGACGGTGGCCGCATCGGACCCGTCATGCACCAGGATGCCCACTGCCCGTCCCTGCAGGGTCGGCTTCATCTTGCCGATGATCTGCAAGGCCGGCGACGCCGGCATGTCCTGCGCGGCCACGGCTGCGGCGGGGGCCGGCGGCAGGGCTTCCATCCCCAACCCGTCGGCCACGCGCTGGGCCAGTTCGGCGTCCACATGGCGCAGCTGCCCCACCACCGCCTCGCGCACATGCGCCGTTTCCACCTTGGACAACTCGAACACCAGCGCGGTGGCGATATGGGCCTGCTCAGGCGCAGTCTGGCTGCGATAGAACAGGCGCGCCTGGGAGTAATGATCGGCGAAAGTCTCCGCGCGCACGCGGCCCTTGATGCCGTCATCGGCCGTGGCGTGGCTGCGGAAGCCGGCCGGGGTTTCGCGCGGGCTGTCGCCCTGCAGCGAGGACGGCTCGTAGGCCACGCGCCCCTTGGACACGTTCATCTGCATGTGGCCATCGCGCTGGTTGTTGTGGAAGGGGCACTTGGGTGCGTTGATCGGGATCTGGTGGAAGTTGGGCGAGCCCAGGCGCGAGAGCTGCGTGTCCAGGTACGAGAACAGCCGGCCCTGCAGCAGCGGGTCGTTGGAGAAGTCGATGCCCGGCGGCACGTTGGCGGGGCAATAGGCGACCTGCTCGGTCTCGGCGAAGAAGTTGTCCGGCCAGCGGTCAAGCACCATCTTGCCGATGATCTGCAGCGGCACCAGCTCCTCGGGGATCAGCTTGGTCGCATCGAGGTGGTCGAAGGGGAAGCGCTCGGCTTCCTGCTCGGTGAACAGCTGCACGCCCAGCTCCCACTCCGGGAACTGCCCGGCGGTGATCGCCTCGAACAGGTCGCGACGCTGGAAATCCGGATCGGCGCCGGCGATTTTCACTGCCTCGTCCCACAGCGTGGACTGCAGGCCCAGCTTGGGCCGCCAGTGGAACTTCACGAAGGTGCTCTTGCCGTCCTGGTCCAGCAGGCGAAAGGTGTGCACGCCGAAGCCTTCGATCATGCGCAGCGAGCGCGGAATGGTGCGATCGCTCATCGCCCACATGATCATGTGCATGGACTCGGGGGTCAGCGAGATGAAGTCCCAGAACGTGTCGTGCGCGCTGGCGGCCTGCGGAAAGCCACGGTCGGGCTCCATTTTCACCGAGTGGATCAGGTCCGGGAACTTGATGGCGTCCTGGATGAAGAACACCGGGATGTTGTTGCCCACCAGATCCCAGTTGCCTTCCTTGGTATAGAACTTGACCGCGAAACCGCGCACGTCGCGCGGCGTGTCGATGGAACCGGCACCGCCGGCGACGGTGGAGAAACGCGTGAACACCGGGGTCTTCTCGCCAACCTCGGTCAGGATGCGGGCCGTGGTGTACTTGGACAGCGACTTGGTCAACTGGAAGTAGCCGTGGGCACCGCTGCCGCGGGCGTGGACGATGCGCTCAGGGATACGCTCGTGGTCGAAGTGCGTGATCTTCTCGCGCAGCACGAAATCTTCGAGCAGTACCGGGCCACGCGGGCTGGACTTGAGCGAATTCTGGTTGTCGCTGACTGGGATGCCCTGGTTGGTGGTCAGCGGCGGATGCGCGCCACCTGCCTGCTGGTGCAGTTCATCGCCCTGGCCGCGCTGATCGGACCCGCCCGCAGCGGTGGGGGGGACGGGGTTGGAGCGCTTGCTGGCTGCCATGGCTGTCGTGCCTGAGTCGCGAAAGGGAACCCGGATACTCGGCAATGGCGTGTCAACGCGCTGTGCCGAGGCGCGGGAGGTCGGCTCGCGATCGCAGTGATGGCATGGGGCACGCTCGCGCCCGCTCGCAGGGGCTGCATTGGGTCACGCATGCGAGGGGAGCGTGAGACAGACGTGCTAGGCCTGCCCCCTGCCGCCGGGCGCATCGCCTGCCCGACGCGTCCTGGTCTTCTGCGTGGCCTGCCTTGCTCAGTCAGCCTTGCGGGTCCGGGCTGCCTTCTTCGCGGCCGCCTTGCGTGCCGTAGGCCCCTTGGTACGTGCAGCCTTCTTGGCGGCGGCGGAGCGATCCGCAGGGGTTCGCTTGGCGGCAGACTTCTTGGCCTGCGTGGACAGAGCTTTCTTGCTGACCGCCTTCTTCGCTGCACGCTTGGTCGTGGAGCCGTTCAATGCCTTTTTAGTGGCCTCGGAACGGACGGAAGAGGTTTTCTTGGCCGTGCGCTTGCCGGCCTTCAGATCCTGCGACGCCTTCTTCTTGACGGTCTTGCTTGCGCGTTTGGACGGTTTGGCATCCACCCCGTCGCGCCGCGCCTTGGACAATCCAATGGCGATGGCCTGCTTGGTGCTCTTGACGCCATGCGTGCCCTCGCGAACGTGCTCGATTTCCTCGCGCACGTACTCCCCCGCCTGCGTGCTGGCGGACTTGCCTTGCTTCTTGGCGCGCTTGGCCGCCTGCCGTGTCTTTGCCTCGGGCATGTCGTTCTCCGGTGGTATCGCAGACTGCTGCCTCTGGATCCGTTAGCGGCCCGCCAGCAACCTTCGATGCTGGCGGGCCTGGATGATGCTCAGTTGGCTGCGACTGCCTTGGCAATCGCATCGGTGAAGGCAGGAATGTCATCGGGGTTGCGACTGGTGATGATGTTGCCGTCCACCACGACTTCGTTGTCTTCCCAGTGTCCGCCCGCGTTGGCCAGATCGGTCTTGAGCGATGCCCAGGAGGTCACCTTGCGGCCCTTGGCCAGGCCGGTCTCCACCAGCAACCAGGGGCCATGGCAGATGGCGGCCACCGGTTTGTTGTCGGTGGCGAAGGACTTGATCAGGTCCAGCGCCTTGGACTCACGCCGCAGGTTGTCCGGGTTGATCACGCCGCCCGGCAGCACCAGCGCGTCGTACTCACTGGAACGGGCCTGCCCCAGCGGCTTGTCGACCTGCACCGCGTTGCCCCAATCCTTCTTGTCCCAGCCGCGGATGCTGTCGCTGCCGTCGGGTGAGATCACGTGGACGGTAGCGCCCTGTTCTTCCAGCCGACGCTTGGGTTCTTCCAGCTCCGACTGTTCGAAGCCGTCGGTGGCCAGGATGGCGATGGTCTTGCCTTTGAGATCGTGCATGTCGTTTCCTCTGTCAAATGGTGAGAACGATGCTGTTGGCCTGCGCGTTCCGGCAGCATGAAAACCTGGCGCCCGCTTACTGACCTGCCCTCAACACATCGCGCCTGCGCCGACGCCGAGGAGTGCCGCGCTGGCAACGGCCATGCGCGCGGCGCGGTTGCCCCGCACTCACGGCGCTTTGGCACCTGCGCACAGACACTGGTGGCCCCCTACTTTCTTCGGAGTCTCCATGCGCAGGTTCTCGACCCTCACCAGCCTGGCCCTGCTGCTGTCCCTGGGGGCGTGCAGCAAGCCCGGCGATGAAGCCTCGCGCACGGCGCCGGCTCCCTCGCCCGAACCGACCACGGCCAGCATTCCCGGCCAGACCGGCGAGCCCACGCGCGACCCGGCGCAGATCGCGGGGGTGGTGGCTGCCTTTGCCGAGACCGAGATCGCGATCAGCCAGATCATCATCGACCGCAACATCGAGGGGCCACTGCGCGACTTCGCGGTCCAGCTGCAACAGACGCATCGGCAGATCGAGGAACGCGCCAAGGCGATGAATGCGAGCAAAGGTGGTCAGCGCGTTGCCCTGCAGCAGGCCAAGGCCAAGACCGAGGTCAAGTCGCTGAGCGAGGAGCAGGACGACCAGGCGCTGATGAACGCCTACATCGCCGCGGTGGTGCGTGACCACGGCGATGCGCTCAAGCAGCTCGACGCCGAGTTGATCCCTGCTGCCAACGGCGAGCTGAAAGCCTTCCTGGAAGACGTGCGCAAGCAGATCGCGGCCCAGCACGAAGAAGCGCAGGCCCTGGCCTCGGCACGCTATTGAGCCGGTCGCCTCAAGAAGCAGTCCAATTGCTCAGGCGCCGCCGTCGCGCGTGAGCGCTACGCGCCACACGGCCTGACGAGACCGTGGGCGCCGCATAACCGGGATCGCGCTCAGCCGTCCCAGGTCAACCCGCGCGGGGCGCTGGAGAATCCAGCGCCCCGTAACGCATCGGTCACAGGTCCGCGGTCGACGGCCGATTCGTCGATCCGCTCCAGGGTGAAGCGCAAGGCGTTGCCGCGCCGCAGCGCTTGCACCAGCGCTTGCGCGGCCCGTGCCAGCCTGGCTTCGGCGCCCGGTGATCCAGGCGACAGGAAATTCAGCAGCCCCCGTCCGCCCTGGCCGAGATAGAACACCAGCGCGCCGCTGTCGATCACCACGAAGGCCCCCGCACGCCGCGTCGGGCGCGTGCCGAAGGGGTGGTCTGGCCATGGCAGCACCGCGCCGAAGGGGTTGGCCGGGTCGACGGCGGACAAGGCGATGGCCTGCGCACTGCCGGCACGCGCTCGACCCGCCAACGCACGCAGGCGATCGACCGTGGTCCGCTCGGCGAACTGCGCCCCACCCAGCCCCTCCACGAAACGACCGCGCAGCACGCGGCCGGCGTCTTCCATGCCGCGCAGGACCTGCTGCAGCGCCGGGAAGCCACCGACGATGCCTTCGCTCATGGCCGCGCCGCGGGTGACGATGGCATGCCGCTCCAGCAGGGCCTCGGTCATCGCAACCGCGCGCTCGGTGTCGCCCAGGGGCTCACGCTGCAGCAGCGACCAGCGGCCGTCCAGGGTGGGTGCGGCGAAGCTCGCCACGCCCAACTCGGCGACGACGGCAGCGTCGGGCTCCCACAACGGCACGCGCCGCCGCGCCGCGCGATGGCGCGCACGACCGACCCGCCGCGCCCGCTGCGGGTGGGCACCATTGAAGGCACGCAGTGGCGCCCAGGAGTCCGTAGTCACCACGCCCTTCCAGAGCAGATCCCACAGCGCGGCGTGGAAGCGTTCCACATCGAAGGCCTCCCCGGCGCCCAGCCTGGCCTGCACATGCAGCGCCAGCTGCCGCGCGAAGTAGCCCGCGCCTCCTTCCAGCGCCTGGACGATGGCCTGCTCCAGCGGCGATGCGGTCAGCTGCGACAGGTCCAGCGCCGGCAGCGATTCGGCGGCCAGCTCGCGCAGATGCAGCGACACCAGGCCGTCGTCCTCGCCCAGGCGGCCGTGGCCGCACCATTGCACGGCGCCGCTGCCGATCAACGCGTCGAGCACGTTCGGCGCATAGGCGCGCACCCGCGCCGGCAGGATCTGCTGCTCCCAGGCCGACACCGGCAGCGGCACGCCGGCCAGCTGCTCCACCACGTGCAGCACGCCCTCCGGGCCTTCCAGGCGTTGCCCGGGCGCCAGGTCGTGGCGCTCCAGCAGCAGGCGCACCAGGGCGGCCTGCGGCACCGGCCGCGCCGCCTCGCGCGCGGCCTGCAGCGAGCGCACGCGCAGGCGCTGGAAGACCTCCTGCGCCAGCCATGCCCTGGTGGCGTCCGCATGCCCGGACCTTGCGGCATCCTCCACTTCCGGCTCGGCCAGGCGGGCGAAATTGCCGCGCAGCAGGCGTCCCTGCTCGGCCAGCGCGACCAGTGCCGCCTCCGCCACCGCAACGCCCAGGCCCAGCGCCTGGGCCAGTTGCCGGGTGGTGAACGGGCCGTGCACCCGCGCGTAGCGCCAGACCAGCTCGCCGAGCGGGTCCGGCGTGGGCTGCAGGAACACCGCCGGCACCTGTGCCGGCACGCGCACCCCCAGGGCATCGCGCAGGCGGCCGGCGTCCTCGATGGCGGCCCAGTGCGGCGTGCCACCCAGGGCGATCTGGATGGCGCGCCCCTGCTCGCACAGCGCCGCAAGCGCGCTCCCTGCCTCGCCATGCTTCATCCGCTTGGCCACCGCCTCACTGGTCAACGGCCCCAGCTGACGCAACAGATCGGCCACGCCTTCCACGCCCACGACCTGGCGCTCGGCCGACAGGCATTGCAGATCGGCGGCGATGCGCGCGACCACGGCCGGATCCAGCAGCTCGGCGGCGTCGACCTGGCCGAGCAGCTCGCCCAACAGGCCACTGTCCAGGGTCAGCATGGAGGCGCGGCGCTCGGCGGCAGGCGCATCGCCGGCATACAGGAACTCGGCCACGTAGCCGAACAGCAGGTTGGCCGCGAACGGTGAAGGCGTCTGCGTCTGCACCTCCACCAGCCGCACCTCCTCGCGGGCGATGCGCTGCATCAGCCGCTCCAGCGCGTCCAGGTCGTAGACGTCCTGCAGGCATTCGCGCGCGGTCTCAACCAGGATGGGGAACTCGGGGTATTGCTGGGCGATGGCCAGCAGCTGCCCGGCGCGCAACCGCTGCTGCCACAGCGGCGAGCGTTTGCCCGGCTGCCGGCGCGGCAGCAGCAGCGCGCGCGAGGCGCACTCGCGAAAGCGCGCGGCGAACAGGGCCGAGCCGCCGACGCAGCGGCTGACCTGCTCGCGCAGCTGCTTGGGGTCGAACACGAACAGTTCGGCGCCCGGAATGCGACCGGTGGTCTCGGGCAGACGCACCACGATGCCGTCGTCGCTGGCCACCACCGCCGGATCCACCTGCCACTGCTCGCGCAGCCGGTCGGCCAGGGCCAGCGCCCAGGGATCGTGCACGGCACGCCCATACGGCGAGTGCAGCATGATGCGCCAGTCGCCGGTTTCGTCGCGGCTGCGCTCGGCCACCAGGGTCTGCGCGCCGGGCACCAGGCCCGTGGCCTGGCGCTGCTCGCGCACCAGCGCCAGCAGGTTGGCGCTGCCCCTGGCGTCCAGCCCGCACGCGGCCAGGCGCGACTGCAAGGCGGGCGTCATGCCCGCTTCGTCGCCTTCGATCTCCGCGGCCAGCGTTTCCAGGAACTGCCCGACCGCCTGGCCCAGCTCAGCCGGCCGGCCCAGGCCTTCGCCGCGCCAGAACGGCAGGCGCGCCGAGCGCCCCGGCGCCGGGGTGACCACGACCTGGTCGTGGGTGATCTGGTCGATGCGCCAGGAGGTCGCCCCCAGGGTGATGACATCGTTGACGCGCGACTCGTGCACCATCTCTTCGTCCAGCTCGCCCACCCGGCGCGAGCCGGCGCGCTCCTCGCCCTCGGGCAGGACCACGCGGTAGCTTCCGCGGTCGGGAATGGTGCCGCCGCTGGTCACCGCCAGCTGCCGGGCACCAGGACGCGCGCTGAGCTGATTGGTCTGGCGGTTCCACACCAGGCGCGGCCGGAAACCGGCGAAGTCGTCGGAGGAATAGCGCCCGGCCAGCATGTCCAGGGTGGCCTCGAACGCGCGACGCGGCAGGTCCCGGTACGGCGCGGCGCGGCGGACGCGGGCGAACCAAGCCTCCACGTCCAGCGGCTCCATCGCCACCGCCGCGACGGTGTGCTGGGCCAGCACGTCCAGCGGATTGACCGGCGGGGACAAGGCCTCGATCCGCCCGGCCAGCATGCACTCCACCGCCACCGCGGTGTCGATGAGATCGCGCCGGGTGCGTGGGTACAGGCGCCCGGAGGACAGCCCGCCCACCTGGTGGCCGGCGCGGCCGACGCGCTGCAGCGCGCTGGCCACCGATGGCGGTGCGGCGACCTGGATGACCAGGTCCACCTGCCCCATGTCGATCCCCAGCTCCAGGCTGGAGGTGGCCACCACGCAGCGCAGCTGCCCGTCCTTGAGCGCCTGCTCGATCTCGGCGCGCTGCTCCTTGGAAACCGAGCCATGGTGGGAACGGGCGATGTGCTCGGGCGCCACCGTGACCCGCTTGGACGTCGCGCCGGAGAACGAATCGAATGGCTGAGCCTCCACTTGTGCCGTGGGCAGGCCCGCAGCCTGGGCCACGCGTTCGGCATGCAGCTCGTTCAAGCGGGCGGTGAGCTTTTCGGCCACCCCGCGCGAGTTGGCGAAGACGATGGTGGAGCGGCGGCGCAGCACCTCATCGAGGATGCTGGCCTCCACGTGCGGCCAGATCGACCCGGCCCTGGTGCCGCGCGCCTGGCCCCCGGCATCGTGCGCGGGGATGTCGGACATGTCCTCCACCGGCACCACGATCTGCAGGTCCAGGCGCCGCCGCGATGGCGGGCTCACCACCCTGACCGGTCGGTCGCCGCCCAGGAAGCGTGCAACCACCTCGGGCGGACGCACGGTCGCCGACAGACCGATGCGCTGGGCCGGCCGCTGCAGCCCGGCCTCCAGCCGCTCCAGCGTCAACGCCAGGTGCGTGCCGCGCTTGCTGCCGGCCACGGCATGAATCTCATCGATGATGATGGTGTCCACCTCGCGCAGGGTGTCCCTGGCCTTGGAGGTCAGCATCAGGAACAGCGACTCGGGCGTGGTGATCAGGATGTCCGGCGGTCGCCGCGCCAGCCGCGCGCGTTCGGATGGGGTGGTGTCGCCGCTGCGGATAGCCACCGACGGCTCGCTGATCGGATCGCCACGGTGGCGACGCTGGGCGGCCACGCCTTGCAGTGGCCGCTCCAGGTTGCGACGGATATCGGCCGCCAGCGCCTTGATCGGCGAGATATAGAGCACCCGGGTGCCGGCAGCCGGTGCCGCGCCTTTGCCCGCGGGCCGGGGCGTAGGCGCTTCGAACAGACGGTCGATGGCGTACAGGAAGGCCGCCAAAGTCTTGCCCGAGCCGGTGGGCGCGATGACCAGCGTGTGCTCGCCGCTGCTGATCGCCTCCCAGGCCTGCAGCTGCACGGGCGTGGCATGTTCGAAGGAAGCGGCGAACCAGGCCCGGGTCGCCGGGCTGAAAGCGGACAGGGCCGCCAATGTGGGAGATGGATCAGTCATTGACGAGCCGTGGCGGTGCGAGCGTGCGCGGCACCGGCTGCGTCAATCGACGAATCTGCAGCGGAACGGGGGAACGGGCGCACCGCGCGAAGATAGCGCATGTGGGGGGATTGGGGATTGGGGATTGGGGATTCGGGATTCGGGATTCGGGATTGAAGATTTTCGCGCGCCCTTCTTGGCAAGGCGTGACCCACGCAAAAGCCACACACCTCGGCAATCCCCCAGCGAATCCCCAATCCCCAATCCCCAATCCCCAATCCCCAATCCCGAATCCCCAATCCCCACCACCGCACACACTTGACACCGCCGCGCCTACCATGCCCACCTCGCGACAACAGGCATCCCGCATGAAACGGCGTTATCGCATCCCCGCCTGGCTGGCCTTGGCGGCCGTGCTGCTGATCGGCGCGCGGCTGGCGCTTCCGTCCATCGTCCTGCAACAGATCAATGCGCGCATTGCGCACATGGGCGACTACCGCGGGCATGTACGCGATGTCGATATCGCGCTGTGGCGGGGCGCCTACGTCCTGCACGACCTGGAGATCACCAAGACCAGCGGCAAGATCACCGTGCCGTTCTTCCTGGCGCAGCGGACCGATATCGCCCTGTCCTGGCGCCACCTGTTCCGCGGCCGGGTCGTGGGTGAGCTTGAGTTCCAGTCGCCGGTGATCAACTTCGTCGACGGACGCGACCAGAGCGACTCCCAGGCCGGACAGGGCGTGGATTGGCGCGAGCAGCTGGACCGCATCGTGCTGTTCCAGGTCAACACCCTGGACATCCATGACGGCGTGGTGCGCTTCCACAACCTCATCCGCCAGCCGAAGGTCAGCGTGGCGGTCCAAGCCATCCAGGCGCATGTGACCAACCTGGGCAATGTGCTGCCGCCCAAGGATCCGCGGCGCATCGCCCACCTGGATGCCACCGGACGGGTGCTCGGCACCGCGCCGCTGGAGGTCAAGGCCGACTTCGACCCGTTCGACAAGGCGGGGGATTTCGACGTGCACCTGCGCGCGACCGGCATTGAACTCACCCGCTTGAACACGCTGGCACGCGCTTACGCCAAGGTCGATTTCGAATCCGGTCACGGCGACTTCGTGCTGGAGCTGCAGGCGCGCGACGGCGTACTGGACGGCTACGCCACGCCGTTGTTCAAGGACATGCAGATCTTCAGCTGGAAGGGCGATGTCCAGGACTCCAGCAAGAATCCGCTGCGCATCGTCTGGGAGGCCACCACCGAGGTGGTGACCAAGGTCTTCAAGAATCAGCCGGAGGACCAGTTCGCCACGCGGGTGCCCATCCAGGGCCGGCTGGGCGACCGTGAACTGGGCACGCTGCCGGCGATCCTGGGCATTCTCAGGAACGCCTTCGTCAAGGCCTACAGCGCGGACTTCGAACGTCTCAAGCCGCGCCCGTCGCGCGAGTGATCAGCTGTGCGCGGCGTCGTCGGGGCGCCGCCTGACCCAGTTGTGGATGGTCCGGGTGCTGACGCCCAGGACGCGCGAGGCCGCGGTCTTGTCGCCGTTGCAGTGCTTGAGCGTGGCCTCGAGCATGATCTGCTCGACTTCGCGCATGCGCGTGCCGACGGGAATGACCACCGCGTCCTGCGCGTGCGCCAGCGCCTTGGAGGTCGACTCGCTTGCCGGCGCGATGGCTTCCATCGCCACGGTGGGCTTCTGCGCGCCGCGCGTCACGCGCAGCTGCACCTCGCCCTCCTCGCGCGAGGAATACGCCTGGGCCACGGCGTTGGCGAGCTCGCGCACATTGCCCGGCCAGGGATAGCTGCGCACGTGGTCGGCAATGCGGGCCAGCGCCCTGTCCTGGCCGCTGCGTGCGTTGTGCTGCTCCAGGAAATGCCGTGCCAGCAGGTCCAGGTCGTGTCCGCGCTCGCGCAGCGGCGGCAGGTGGATGCCGTGCTCGTACAGCCGGTAGAACAGTCCCGGGTAAATGACCCCGGCAGCCGCCTCCATCGGCTCGCCCGTGGCCGCGACGATGCGGGTGAACGCGTTGGGATCGGTCGTATCGCTCTGCAGGCCTCTGATGAAGCTGGCGAATTCTCGCTGCAGGCCGGATGCGAGCAGATCGATGTCCTGCAGCAACAGCGTGCCGGCGCGACTGCGCTCGTAGGCCTCGACCAGCGCCTGCAGACCGAAGTCGCTGTTGTGCTGCGCCTGGCAGCAATTGACGGTCACGAAGGCGCCCTTGGCTCCGCTGGCAGCGTGCAAGGCACGCGCCACCGTGGCCTTGCCGGTGCCGGCCTCGCCGAACAGCATGACGTGGACCGCCGAGCCGGCGGCGCGGCGGATGTCCGCGCGCAGTCGTGTCATCGGCGGACTGGTGCCGACCAGCCCCATGCTGTCCGGCACCCTCGCCTGCTGGTCCGAGTAACTGCTGGCCACGCTTCTGAGCAGTTCAAGCAGCTTGCTCGCGGGCAGGGGCTTGAGCCAGTAATCGCTGGCGTGGCTGGACACGGCGCGCGCGATCTCGCTGGCATCGGCGCTGCCGCTGACCATGACCACCTTGCCGCGATGCCGCGGGGTGAGCGTATCCAGCACTTCGTAGCCCGAGCCATCGGGCAGACGCACGTCCAGCAGCATCAGGTCCGGGCTGTGATCGCGCAGCCAGCGCTTGGCTTCGCCGACGCTGTGCATGCCGCGCGCCTGGAATCCATACTCGGAGGCGATCTCCGCGGCCAGGCTGCAGAAGTTGGTGTCGTCGTCCACGATCGCAAAAGAGGGGTTTGCCATAGATCACCATTTCCATATCACGATGTGTGAATCCCCCACTGCCTAGTGTGCCTTTCACGCGCGTTCATGCATCGTGATCGGCGAACGCTGCGCACACGCGCCGGAGATCTTGGATGGATGAGGAAGTACAGACACGCGGCGTGCTGGTCATCGGCGGATCGGCCGGCGCGGTGCCGCCACTGCGCATGCTGCTGGACGGGCTGGGACCGGACCTGAAACAGCCGGTGATCGTGCTGCTGCACATGCCGGCAAACGGAATGGGCATTCTGTCCACGGTCACCGCGGCCTCGCCGCATCTGCCGGTCAGTGCGGCCATCGAGGGCATCGCGCCGGAGCCTGGTCATGTCTACGTGGCCACGCCCGACCGTCACCTGCTGCTGGTCGATGGACGGTTTCGCCTGGGCAATGGCCCGCGCGAGAATCTCGCGCGCCCGGCGATCGACCCGCTGTTCCGCTCCGTTGCGGTCAGCTACGGTCCGCGCGCGGTGGCCGTGCTGCTGTCGGGCATGCTGGACGACGGTGTCTCCGGCCTGGACGCGATCAAGCGCTGCGGCGGCGTGGCCGTGGCCCAGGATCCGGCCGACGCCCTGGCGCCGGGCATGCCGGCAGCGGCCGTGGCCAAGATCGCCTCGCTGGATCTGGTCGCACGCGCCGAGGCGATGCCGGCCCTGCTGCAGGACCTGCTGGACGAGCCCGCCGGGTGGCCGGTACCGGTACCGGAGGACATCATGCTGGAAGTCAGCATCGCCGCTGGCGACATCGGCAACACCAAGCAGCTCGGCCCCTGCGTGCGTCCCTCCAGCATGACCTGCCCGGCCTGCGGCGGGGTCATGTCGGAAATGACCGGGCAGATCCCGCTGCGCTATCGCTGTCAGGTCGGCCACGCCATGACCGCCGAGTACATGGCCAGCAAGCAGGAAGACGCCGTGGATGAGGCCATCCGCGTCGCGCTCCGGGTGATCGAGGAGCGCGCCCAGCTGGTGAGCAGGATGGCCGAGGAGAACCGCGTGGCCGGACGGGTGGCATTGACCGAGTCCTATGAGCAACGCGCCGAGGAATACCGCCGCTACGCCGAAACCTTGCGCGTGGCGGTGCTGAGTTCGCTCAAGGCCCCCGAGGAACGCCAACCGGAACCCGGCTGAGCATGGCCGCGTGCCGGGCTTATCGGCGATCATGCGCCTTCGCATCCGAAGACCCACGCCATGACCTCTCCGATCCTGCCCGAACACCCGCCCGAAGGCGCCGACATGGGGCTGCTGCTGGTGGTGATCGCCTCGGGCAAGGACCTGCAACAGCGGGTGCGCGATCTGTCTTCCATCCCTGCCGATCCGCGCATGTGCGTGGTGCTGGTGGTGCACGACCACGCCGAGGGCGACGACAGCGCGCGGCTGACGGCCCTGGATCAATCCGGACACCACGCGCAGATCCCGCGCGATGGCGCGCGGATCGTTCCGGGCACGTGGTTCCTGGCGCCCTCGCAGATGGTGGTCTCGCTGGAGCAGGACCGCTTCCGCCTGCGCCTGGACCAGCGCACGCCGGGCGAACGCGGGGTGATCGATACCTTGCTGGTCTCCGCCGCCCAGGCCTGGGGACGCTTTGCCGCCTGCCTGATGCTGGGCGAGATCGGCGACGGCGACGGCGCGCTGGGCGTAACCGCGATCAAGGACTTCGGCGGCCTGACCCTGGCCACGGCCGACCCGGCGCAGGTCGCCAGCGACCCCTCCCCGGCCGAATCGGCGGCCCTGGTCGATGAGCTGCTGCCCGCCGCGGCCGTCGGTGCCAGGCTCACGGCCTATCTGCGTCACCTGTTCGGCAATGACGCCATTGCACCGGAGAGCGCGGTCGAACTGGAGAGCCTCAACCAGATCGCCACCATCCTGCGCTCGGCCACTGGCCACGACTTCCACGGATACAAGCGCGCCACCTTCCTGCGCCGGGTGCAGCGGCGCATGCAGGTGGTGCAGGCCTCGCAGCTGGAGGCATATCTGGAGATCCTGCGCAGCCGACCGGAAGAGGCGCAGCGGCTGTTCAACGACCTGCTGATCGGCGTGACCCAGTTTTTCCGCGACCAGAAGGAGTTCGATTTCCTGCAAAAGGTCATCGTGCCGCGCATGTTCGAGGGCAAGACCGCCCAGGACCAGATCCGCGTCTGGGTGCTGGGCTGCTCTACCGGCGAGGAGGCCTATTCCATCGGCATCCTGCTGCGGGAATTCGCCGAAACGCTGGATGCGCCGCCGCACCTGCAGATCTTCGCCAGCGACATCGACGGGCGCGCGCTGGCCATGGCGCGGGTCGGCCGCTATCCGCTGGGCATCGCCGCGGACATCACCCCGGAGCGGCTGGCGCGCTGGTTCGTCAAGGAAGCCGATACCTACCGGGTGGTGCGCGAGCTGCGCGAGATGTGCATCTTTTCCCAGCACAGCATCGTCAAGGACCCGCCTTTCTCCAAGCTGGACCTGGTGTCCTGCCGCAACCTGCTGATCTACCTGGATGCGGACCTGCAGTCGCGGGTGGTGCCGTTGTTCCATTTCGCGCTCAAGCCGCGCGGCTACCTGTTCCTGGGCAATTCCGAGAACGTCTCGCGGCATGCGCGCCTGTTTTCGCCGGTGGAACGCAGCTATCGGGTGTTCCATAAGATCGCCTTCGAGGGAAAGATCCATTCGGACTTCCCGCTGGCGGCCGCGCTCCAGGCGCCCCCGGCCACCCAGCCGGCGCTGCGTCCTGCCGTGCCCAGCCATGGCCTGGTCCGGCTGGGCGAGCGGATCGCCGAGCGGCACGCACCGGCCTATGCCGTCATCGACGAGCAGTTCGATGTGCTGCACTTCTCCTCCCAGGTCGGGCGCTTCATCCACCCCAACAGCGGGACGCCCAGCCTGAACCTGCTCAACCTGGCCCATCGCGACCTCAGGCTCGACCTGCGCAGCGCCCTGGACAAGGCCAGCCTGGAGCAGCGGCCGGTGCGGCTGAGCGCGGCCATGGCCCATGGGGAGGTCAGGACGGGGGTGGAGATCATCGTCGAGCCCACGGCCGATCCCCAGCAAAGCTCCCGGGGATACGTGGTGCTCTTCAAGGAGCTCGCCACCGCGCCGACCGCGCCGATGCCCGCCGACGAGGCCCTGGCCACGCGCGATGAGCACGTGCGCGCCCTGGAGCACGAACTGCGCGTGACCCGCGAGCGCCTGCAGGCGATGATCGAGGAACTGGAAAGCACCAACGAGGAGCTCAAATCCTCCAACGAGGAATACCAGTCCCTCAACGAGGAGCTGCAGAGCGCCAACGAGGAGCTTGAGACTTCCAAGGAGGAGCTGCAGTCGGTCAACGAGGAAGTCACCACGGTCAACGGCGAGCTGGGGCATCGCGTGCAGGAGCTGGCGCAGGCCAACAGCGACCTGAAGAACCTGTTCGAGAGCACGCAGATCGCCACCGTGTTCCTGGACAACGAGCTTCGGGTCACCAACTTCACGCCCGCGGTGACCGACATCCTGCCGCTGGTGGAAGGCGACCTGCATCGCCCGATCGCGCACCTCAAGTGCCGCCTCGCCTACGACGAGCTGCAGGACGATGTGCGACGCGTCATCCGCACCCTGGCCTCGGTGGAACGCGAAGTTGAGGACCCGGCCACGGCCGAGCGCTACATCGTGCGCGTGCTGCCCTACCGCAGCGTGGACAACTTCATCGGTGGCGCGGTGGTGACCTTCACCGACATCACCCAGGTCGTGCAGGCCCAGCGCGCGCTGCGCGACAGTGAGACCCGGCTGCGGACGCTGGTGGAAGGCATCCCGCAGCTGGTCTGGCGCTCGCTGGACCAGGGCAGCTGGACCTGGTCCAGCCCGCAATGGGCGGCCTGGACAGGTCAGCAACCCAGCGAAAGCGCGGGCCTGGGGTGGCTGGCGGCGATCCACCCCGAAGACCGCGCGGCCACGCACGCGGCCTGGACCGCGGCCAACGAACTGGGCGTGCTCGAGATCGAGCACCGCATCGGCAACCGGCAACGGCAGGCCTATCGCTGGTTCCACACGCGCGGACTGCCGGTACGCGATGAGCGCGGCAACGTCAGCGAGTGGCTGGGTACGTCCACCGATATCGACGAGCTGCGCCGGCCACGCCCGTAGGCGCGGCCTGGCCCGGTCATGGGGGGAAGGACAGCGCCACACGCTTGTCCACCGGCAGCCAGTCCAGCCGCAAATGCTTCCAGGCCTCCACCCCGTCCAGCTCCAGCCACTGCCTGGGCGTCATTTCGGACAGGTGCAGGGGAAGCGGCGATCCGGTGCCCAGCTGCGGCCGGGAAATGAGCAGGCACCACGGCTGCATGCGGTCGGCGACACGGGTGACCATGCGGATGCCCGCCAGGTACAGCACCGGCCGCCCGACCACGTGCCAGTACAGCGGCCGCATCGTGGACGGGTCGCGCGATTGCAGGGCCATGCAGGGCAGCAGGCAACGCTGGGTTTCCCACAGCGCGCGCTGCACACCGCCCAGGGCGCCAGCATCCACGGTGAGTGCCGGGCGCTTGCCGGGAGGCAGGGACGGATCGCCCAGCAGCGCCGATTCCACTGAGAGCGCAGCCCCGTTCTGCACCAAGGTGATCGCCTGGCGTTGCGGGGGAACGTCGTCGTCGTATTCGGCACCGGACGCCTGGCCGGCGCGTGGCCCAGGCTGCAGGACGCGCTCAAGCATTGGCCTGCCCCATGCGTCCGCGATGGCTACAATCCGGTCGACAGCAGGCGCCTTGTGCGGGACGCGTCGGACGGGCTGGCTGCATGCGCGAGCGGGGCTCGGCTGAGCGTCCGCGCTGGCCAATCACTTCACGCGAGCGGCCACACCTGCGCAGCCGCTGTCCGAGCGCCGCCATCGTCCGCCGCGCACGGCCTGCCAACGCACTCCCGTCTCCTCTGCCTCGCAACCGCTGCGCGGCGAGCACGGCATCGATCCGGGCCATCTGTTCTTCAAGCCGGTGACAGGGCTCCGGCGCTGGGTCGATCACAACTTGCAAGCCCGATCCTCTCCTTGGGGGACCTAGGCATAGCCCGCGCGAATCAAGGCGGCAACGCGCGCACAGCGCTCCCGTGGGCGCCGTTTCGATTTGTAGACAGGCGTCGCAGTTATCCCGGGCAGGTATGCATACCCACGCATTTCCTGCGGACATATCACACCCAAATTGCCGCATACGATGCGATGATTTACTTTTCAACGAGGGCCTGCGCGATGCACGCGCGAACGCAGATCTGGGAACTCATGGGCTGGCCGCACCTGCGCTACGACGCGGCGGCCCTGCACGAAATCTGCGCCGAAACCGAGTACGCGCTGGGCATCGTGAGCGGCCGCACCGCCGAACTGCCGGCCGGCACCTACGCGCAGCTCAAGCAGGCGGCCGAAGCCGAGGAAATTGTTCGCACGGCCTGGCTCAGCGGTCAGTCGATCGAACGCGCCGCGGCCCTGAGCGCCGTGGCGGATGCCGATGGCGCCGGTGGCGCCGCCGACGAACGGGCGATCGGGCTTGCCCAGGTGCTGCGCGAATGCGCGGGCGTCGGACTGCTGAGCCTGACACGCCTGCGGGCCTGGCACGCGGACTTGTTTCCGTCCGGATTCGACGGTGGCAGGCAGATCCGGCCTGGGCGTTGGCGCAGCGGCGTCGCCTCGGCGGGGCCGGCGATGTCCTGGCCAGGCCCGCCCGCCGAGCGCCTCGTCGGTGAGCTGGAAATCTTTCTGAAGTGGCTCGAGCTGGATCAATCCGACCACTACCTGGTCAAGGCCGCGCTGGCCCACATCTGGTTCCTGGCCTTGAGCCCTTTCCAGTGCGGCAATGCGCGCCTGGCGCGGATGGTCTCCAGGCGTGTCCTGGTAGGCCGCCGCGCGGCGCCGCTCGCGCTGTGCAGCCTGTCGGCGCAGTTCGCGCGCGACCGCGCAGGCTATGTGGAAGCGGTGGAGATCGCGCGCACCGGCGACCTGGACCTGACCCACTGGGTGGGCTGGTTCTGCCATCAGGTGCAGCGCGCGGCGATGCATGCGGAGGTCAACGTCGCCCGCGAGACCTCGGCCTCGCGCTTCTGGCAGCAATGCGCGGGGTTATCGCTCAACCCGAGGCAGCTGCGCGCGCTCGATCATCTGCAGCGCCACCCGGATGAGGCACTGCAGAGCAAGCGGTGGGGCCAGCTGCTGGGCGTGTCCAGCGACACCGCCTTGCGCGACCTGACCGAGCTGGCCGCGCACGGCTTGCTGCGCAGGCAGGGACGCGCGCGCGCGGTGCGATTCGTGCTGGCGCAGGCCCCATAGCGTTCACGCTGCCGGCGCAGCTGCGGTGCAGCGCATCGCCGCCGACCCGTAGGCGATGCCCGTGCACGAATTGCAGTCCGATGAGCGCGTGCCGCCGCGGTCTCACGATCGCTTGATCTCCGCGTGCCTAGGGTCGATGCATCCGAAATGCCGAAGGATGATTCGCATGAGCCTCCCCGACTTCCCCCGCCCCCCGTTCAAGCCGCAGCCGCAGTCCTTCCCGGGCAAGACGGCGAAGATGGACCCACGGCCGGATCATGGCGAGGACGGCGCCACACGCTATGTCGGTCATGCGCAGCTCAAGGGCAAGAAGGCCCTGGTCACCGGCGGCGACAGCGGCATCGGCGCGGCGGTGGTGATCGCCTATGCGCGCGAAGGGGCCGATGTGGCCCTGACCTATCTGCCGGACGAACAGGCCGACGCCGAAGGCATCGCCGAGGTCGCGCGACAGGCGGGCGTCACGATCGCCCTGCTCCCCTGCGACATCAGCGACGAAGCCCAGGCCGGGGGATTGATCCGCGATACGGTCGAGGCGCTCGGGGGGCTGGATATCCTGGTCAACAATGCCGGTTACCAGGCGTTCTACGAGAAGTTCGAGGACGTGACCCTGGAGGAGTGGGACAAGACCTTTTCCACCAATGTGCGTGCCACCTTCAATCTTTCGCGGCTGGCGGTGCCGTACATGCCACGTGGTGGCGCCATCATCAACACCGCCTCGATCAACTCGCTCAAGCCCAACAACAACCTGTTCCCCTATGCCGCCACCAAAGGCGCGATCGCCAATCTCACCGTTGGCCTGGCCGGTGCGCTGGCCGAGCGCGGGATCCGCGTGAACGCGGTCCTTCCCGGGCCGATCTGGACGCCCTTCATCCCCGCCGGCATGTCGGCCGAGGACCAGGAAAGCTTCGGCAGCCAGACGCCCTTCGGTCGTCCGGGGCAACCGGTGGAGCTGGCCTCCACTTATGTGCTGCTCGCCGCGGACACCAGCAGCTACACCTCTGGGGCGCTGGTCACCATCTCCGGCGGCAACGCGGTCTTGTGAAGCAGGGGGCGGCCCGACGGGCGCGCTGGCGGCGGCTCTTCGAAGACGCCGTCGTGCCCTGGCGGGTCAGCCACGCACTGGGGCCATTGAAGGCGCTGTCCTTCCGCACCCAGGTCAAGCCGGTCCTGAAGGCGGCCTGCAAGAGCCATGTCAAAAGCGAGGGATCCCACAAGCGCAGGGGACGCCGGTTCAAGCGATATCTGTCTAGGATCGCCTGCGACCTGCCCGACGCGCTCTGCCTGCGCATTGCCCAGGACTGCTGGTCGGACCTGGACCAGCGCGGGTCGCGTTCAGCGCTGTAGGCTGTTCCACTTCAAACGAAGCCACTTCTCTGCGGTGAGGAGCTGGATGTGCGGGCTTCGTTCCCAGCTTGGGTTTCCCCTCGACTCTGCCGCGCTGGGGCGTGGACTCTCATGCGACTGCCGAGCTACCGCGGATGTGCGGGAGCCGATTCATCGGCGAAGCGGCTTTCACGGTAAAGCTTCTTCGCGGCTGATGGCCTTAGGCCACCTAGAGCCGCTCCACATGGGGCGAGCGTCACCGACACGGTGGCCGTCCACGCGCGACCGCGCATTTGTGGGAGCCGATTCATCGGCGAAGGGGCTTTCGCGGGAAAGCTTCTTCGCGGCTGAAGCCACAGGAATTAGCGTGGCGTGAAGGCATGCGTTACCGATAGCGTGAATTCGCGGTCGAGCGTGAAGGCCGGTCCCCAGATGGAACAGCGCCGCACTGCGCCCGGCGCTAGCCACGCCCCGGTCGATGGGGATGGCAGTCTCGGATAAACTGCCAGTGCCTGCCTTGGTGCGACTGGCGCAGGTGCGTTGGACGCCAGCTCCTGATGACTTGTGGGGCTTTCGCACCTTTGACCGCCCACGCGCCTTCCGGGATTCCTTTGAACGCCAAGCGCCACGAAGAACACGCTGTCGATCTCAGCAACTGTGCCCAGGAACCGATCCATCGGCCTGGTGCGATCCAGCCCTACGGTGCGGTCCTGGTGGTGGACGCCGAAAGCCTGCAGGTGCTGGAAGCGGCCGTCACCCGCCAGGAGATGCGCGAAGAGTTTGGCCCCCTGGTCGGCGCGCATGTCGGCGCGATCTTCGACGGCTTCTTCGAACCACGCTGCGGCGAGCTGCAAAAGCTCAAGGAAGGCCAGTCCCTGCTGATCGGCTCGTATCCCTTCGGCCGCGCTGGCGCCCATTACGTGCTAGCGCACCGCACGCCAGGGCTGGTGCTGATCGACATGGAAGAGCGGGTGCCGGGCGACGCCGGCACGCTGGAAGAGCTCTATCCCACCATCCAAGCCTGCATCGCGCAGATCGAGCAGACCAGCGACACCATCGAGGCCTGCGCCATCGCCTCGGCCTACGTGCGCCAACTGGCCGGGTTCGACCGCACGCTGATCTATCAGTTCGACAGCCGCTGGAACGGCGCGGTGGTGGCCGAGCATCGCAACGAGCGCCTGCCGTCCTATCTGGGGCTGCGGTTCCCCGAGTCGGACATCCCAGCCCAGGCGCGCGAGCTGTATCGGCGCAACCGGGTGCGCCTGATCGCCGACAGCGACTACACCCCGGTGCCGTTCGAACGCGCCCCTGCCCGGCGCCAGCTCGAACCCACCGACCTGAGCCAGTCCATGTTGCGCAGCGTCTCGCCCATGCATCTTCAGTACATGAAGAACATGGACACCGGCGCCTCGATGTCGATCTCGATCATCAGCGAAGGGCAGCTGTGGGGGCTGATCTCTTGCCATAACCTGGAGCCGATGCGGGTGCCGGTGCATGTGCGTACCGCCTGCGAATTCATCGGGCAGATCCTGTCCCTGCAGATCGCCCTGAAGGAGCGCGCGGTCTCGGTGGAGAAGCGCATCGCCCGGCGCGCGGTGCAGGTGCGGCTGCTGGGTCACATGGCCGGCACCGAGGATTTCATCAGCGCACTGGGCCGCGAGGAGGAAAGCCTGCTGGGGCTGACCTCGGCCACCGGTGCGGCCATCGTCCACAACGGCCAGTGCATCCGGCTCGGCGCCTGCCCCTCGACCCGGCAGATCGAGGAGATCGTGCAGTGGCTGGGCAGCAGGACCCCGCAGGAAGAGATCTTCAGCTCGCATGCCCTGGGTGCCGAATGGGCGCCGGCGCTGGCCTTCGCCGACGTCGCCAGCGGGCTGCTGGCCATTTCCATCTCGCAGCTGCACGACAGCTTCGTCCTGTGGTTCAGGGGTGAGGTCGTGCAGACCGTCAACTGGGGCGGCGACCCGCGCAAGGGCAGCCACGGGCAGTCGCCATCGCCGCGCATGTCCTTCGAGAGCTGGAAGGAAACGCTGCGCCACCAGTCGCTGGAATGGGATGACCTGGACCGCGACGCGGCCCTGGAGCTGCGCGCGGCCATCGTCGACATCGTGCTGCGCAAGGCCGAAGAGCTGGCCGCGCTCAACGAACAGCTGGTCCGCAGCAACAAGGAGCTGGAGGCCTTCTCCTACTCGGTCAGCCACGACCTGCGCGCGCCTTTCCGGCACATCGTCGGCTACTCGGACCTGCTGGAGACCTCCCTGGGCGACCGCCTTACCGACGAGGAGCGCCGCTACCTCAGCACCATCGTCGAATCGGCCACCTCGGCCGGCACCCTGGTCGATGACCTGCTGAGTTTTTCGCAGATGGGGCGCTCGGTCATCACCCCGACGCCGATCGACAGTGGCGAGCTGGTGCGCGAGACCATCCGCAAGCTGGCGATGGAGGCGGCCGGCCGCAATATCGAGTGGGAGATCGGTCCGCTGGATCCGGTCCAGGCCGACCCCGGCATGCTGGGCCTGGTCTGGCAGAACCTGATCGCCAACGCGATCAAGTTCACCCGCGACCGCGACCCGGCGCGGATCGCGATCCGCTCGGTGCGGGTGGACGAGGAGATCCGCTTCACCGTGCAGGACAACGGCTGCGGCTTCGACATGCGCTACGTGGACAAGCTGTTCGGCGTGTTCCAGCGGCTCCACCACAGCGATGAATTCGAAGGCACCGGCATCGGCCTTGCCAACGTGGCGCGCATCGTCTCGCGCCACGGCGGCCGGGTCTGGGCGGAAAGCCAGATCGGCCATGGCGCCAGCTTCACCTTTGCCCTCCCCCTGTCTAACGGAGCCTCCTCATGAGAGATCTCAGACCCATCCTGCTCGTCGAGGACAATCCCAAGGATGCCGAGCTGACCCTCACCGCGCTGTCGCGCTGCCAGCTGCTGAACAAGATCGTCCACGTGCGCGACGGCGCGCTGGCGCTGGACTACCTGCGCTGCGAAGGCAGCTTCGCGCAGACCCACCACGGCGACCCGGCGGTGGTGCTGCTGGATCTGAAGCTGCCCAAGGTCAATGGCCTGGAGGTGCTGGAAGCGGTGCGCGCCGATGCCGACCTGCGCAGCATCCCCATCGTGATGCTGACCTCCTCCAAGGAGGAGCAGGACCTGGTCAAGAGCTACAAGCTGGGCGTCAATGCCTTCGTGGTCAAGCCGGTGGACTTCAAGGAGTTCTTCGCCGCCATCCAGGGGCTGGGCATGTTCTGGGGCATCACCAACCAGCCGCCGCCACCGACCGGCCATCGCTACAAGGGCGCAGCGGCGAGTGAGTGAGGTCTTGCAAGCGCCGACCATCAGGATCCTGATGCTGGAAGACAGCGCGCTGGATGCGGAGCTGATCAGCGTGCATCTGGCCAACGCCGGCCTGCAGTTCGTCAAGGAACGGGTGTGGACGCGCCAGGACTACGAGCGCCTGCTGGCGGCCGGGAACTTCGATGTGATCCTGGCCGACCACGTGCTTCCGGCCTTCGATGGCGATACCGCCCTGGAGCTGGCGGCGGTGGCCGCGCCGGATGTGCCCTTCATCTTCGTCTCCGGCACCCTGAGCGAGGAAGCGGCGGTGCGCGCGCTGAAGAAGGGCGCGGTGGATTACGTGGTCAAGCAGCGGCTGCAGCGGCTGCCCGACGCGGTCGAGCGCGCCTTTCTCGAAGCGGACAAGCGCCGCCAGCTGGCGCAGGCGCAGGCCGGCCTGGCGCGGCAGCGGGCGCAGCTGGAGCTGATCACCGATTCGCTCCCCGCGCTGATCGCGCACCTGGATCCGCAACACTGCTTCCTGTTCTCCAACCAGCGCATTGCGCCCTGGCTGGGCGTGAGCAGCGCGCAGGCCCTGCACCAGCCGGCCAGCGCGGTGTTCGGCGATGCGATCTTCGCGGCGATCCAGCCGCAGCTGGCCAGGGCCGCCGCCGGCGAGCGCGTGAGTTTCCAGGCGCATTTGGACCGGCGGGAACCGGACAGCGTGGCCCAGGTGGACTGCGTGCCCGAGTTCTCCGAAGCCGGCCAGCTGACCGGCTATTACCTGCTGGCCATCGATGTCACCTCGCTCAAGCGCGCCCAGACCCAGCTGGAGCAGAGCAATCAACACCTCGAAAGCGAGGTCTCACGGCGCACCCAGGACCTGCGCAGAAGCCAGGAGACGCTGGCGGCCATCTTCGAATCGGCTTACCAGCTGCAGCAGATCATCAGCCCGCAGGGGACCATCCTGGATGCCAACGTCGCTTCGCTGGCGGCGATCCTGGCGCCCAAGCAGGAGGTCATCGGCCTGCCCTACGCCAGCTCGCCCTGGTTCTCCGGCACCGACGGCGCCAGCGAACTCATCGAGCGCGCGCTGGAGCGAGGCAGCCGCCGCGAGCACACCCGCTATGAGCTGGAACTCAACCTGCCCACCGGCCGCAGGAGCTTCGACTTCTCCCTGCGACCGCTGCTGGACCCGAGCGGGGCGGTCAGCGCGCTGGTGGCCGAGGCGCTGGAAACCACCGAGCGCCGCCAGGCCGAGCACGCGCTGCGGCAGGCGCAGAAGATCGAGGCGGTGGGCCAGCTGACCGGCGGGGTGGCCCACGATTTCAACAACATCCTGACCATCATCACCGGCAACATCGACCAGGCCCGGCTGATGCTGGACAACCCCAAGTTCCAGCATCGCGTGCCGCGGGCGCTGGACAGCGCGCAGAAGGCGGTGCTGTCGGCCGCCAACCTGACCCAGCGCCTGCTGGCCTTCTCGCGCCGGCAGCCGCTGAAGAGCCGCACCCTGAGCGTCAACCGCCACCTGAGCGAATGGGAAGACATGCTGCGGCGCGCGCTCGGTGAGCTGGTGCGGCTGGAAGTGGTGCAGCAGGAAGACCTGTGGCTGATCGAGGTCGACCCCAGCCAGCTGGAGGCCAGCATCCTCCACCTGCTGGTCAACGCCCGCGACGCCATGCCCCAGGGCGGCACGCTGGAACTGGAGACCAGCAATGGCCTGGTCGATGCGCAGGACGCGGCCGCCTATGACGGCCTGGAGCCGGGCGAGTACGTCCTGCTGCGGGTCACCGATTCGGGCACCGGCATTCCCGAGCAGGTGGTCAGCCGCATCTTCGAACCCTTCTTCACCACCAAGGAAGTCGGGCGCGGCACCGGCCTGGGCCTGTCGATGGTCTATGGGTTCGTCAAGCAGTCCAAGGGCCACGTGGTGGTGCGTTCTTCTCCGGGCAAGGGCACGACCTTCACCCTGATGTTTCCGCGCGCGGCCGGCAACGTGACCGACGAGGAGCCGGCCGGCAACATGGCCCTGGACGAGGCCAGCTGCGAAGGCACGATCCTGGTGGCCGAGGACAACGACGATGTTCGCGCCTACGTGGTGGACACCCTGCGCTATGCCGGCTATCGGGTGCTGGAGGCGCAGGACGGCGCCACCGCCCTGAGCCTGCTGTCCAGGCCGGACCGGTCCATCGACCTGCTGTTCTCCGACATCGTCATGCCGGGCATGAGCGGCTGGGAACTGGCCCGCCAGGCGCGGGCGATCGACCCGGACCTGCGCCTGCTCTTCGCCTCGGGTTACCCGCGCGACATCGACATGGACCAGTACAAGGCCAGCGCCACGACCATCGTCGCCAAGCCCTTCACCCGGGCCAAGCTGCTTGGCGCGATTGCGCACGCCCTGGCCGCGCGCTCGCCGGCGCGGCCGGCGGTGCCGGTGGCCGAGCCCTAGGGTCTTCACCCTTTCCTGCCGGTCTCATCTGCACGCTGGGCCATCGGTCCTGCCAGGACCTGCGGAGGTGAAGGGATGCACACGGTGCCACGCGTGCTGGTGGTGGAGGACCACGCGCTTGTTGCGGAGACCATCCGCATGACGCTGGAGCAGAACGGATTCGAGGTCGCGGTGGAAGGCGATGGCCTCAATGGACTGGCGCGGGCGGTGCAGAGCCCCTTCGACCTGCTCATCGTCGATGTCGACCTGCCGCTGCTGGATGGCGTGCAGCTGTGCAACAGGATCCGGGATGCACGGGACCACACCCTGCCCGTCATCATGCTGACCGGGCGCGCACACCCGGCCGACAGGGCCGCGGGCCTGGAGGCTGGCGCGGACATCTACATGACCAAGCCCTTCGAGGGCGGCGATCTGATCGGCAACGTCAGGCGCCTGCTGGCCATGGACGCTACCACCGCGCCGTAGCCAGGCGCCGACGACGCGAAAGTTCCCTCGCGCCGCGGAATCACCACATGCTCACGCCCCTGGCGCCACACTCTGCCCGCTAACAGGGGGTAAGTGTGAAGTTTCTTTTCGCGAGCGCCGCGTCGCTCGCCGTGTTGACCGTGTCCTGCACCAGCCTGATGCCGGTGGCGCAGTCCAAGCTGGGTTACGGCAAGCATCTGGCCTCGCGCAATCCGGTGGTCTCTGCGTTCTCCGGACCGGTCCTGGACCCAGGTGTGCAAAGCGCGCTGCGCGACCTGCAGGCGTCGGCCTTGCTCAATTGCATCGGTGCCGATGCGACTGCCCCGGGCCCAGCCGAGGGACGCGCGCGCGTGGATTTGACCGACGCCTCCCGCTATGAAGCACTGTATGCGCAGCTGCATGCGCAGCCGGATCTCCAGCGGGCGCTTGCGCTGATGCAGGCTGCAGAGATGGCATGCGGCAACGGCGCTGCGCAGCGCATCGCGCATCTGCAACGCGCGGCCTTCGCGCTGGACCGACAGATCGATGTCGCACGAGGTGAGCCTTCCAGCCTCGTGGACGATGACGGCGTGGTGGTCCGCTAGCGCAGCCTCGCGACGAGGGCAGCGCTCACCAATGCGTTGCCTGCGCCAGCCGACCGCCATCACGATGTACACAGCTATCACCCGCCACCGGCAACACTGACGCTCCCCCTCCTGTTGGAAGACGCGTTATGGACGGTTTCATGCCGTGGGTCGTTGGGCTTTTCATCCTGCTGATCGTGGTGGTCTTCGCGCTGGTGACCAAGGCCAAGAAGAACAGGAACCGGCCTGGCGCGGACAAGCCCTGAGCCTGTTGCGTGGCCGGGCGCCCTGCGTCGGGGGCGCCCTGCGCCCGCACGCGTACCTACGTCCGCGGCGCGCATGTGGCGATGGAGATTTCCGCAGGTCCCAAGGCCGCATATGCACAGCGCCTTCTTGCCCGATCGCTGAGCGTCATCCATATGTGAGCATCCGCGCGACCGCGCTTCACTGGCATGGCAACACGCCACTCGCATCATCACGGTTCCCTCAGCGGCCAATGGCGACCCCATGTCCTCAGCGAACCAGTACACGATGCGCAATCCCCTCACCCAGTTTCCGCAGCCGGAATTTCCGGGCCAGACCCAGGAACCGCCCGGCACGGTGCATGCACTGGAGCCTGCGGCCGATCATGGCGAGAAGACTTACGTGGGCTTCGGGCGATTGGCTGGCCGCAAGGCGCTGGTTACGGGCGCCGACTCCGGCATTGGGCGCGCCACCGCCATCGCCTTCGCCCGTGAAGGTGCCGATGTTGCCCTGAACTACCTGCCGGAAGAAGAAGCCGATGCGGCCGAGGTGGTGCAGCTGATCGAGGCGGAGGGTCGCAAGGCGATCAAGCTGCCCGGCGACCTGCAGGACGAGGCGTTCTGCCAACGCCTGGTGGCCGACGCGGTCCAGGGCCTGGGCGGGCTGGATATCCTGGCCAACATCGCCGGCAAGCAGACCGCGGTGGAGGACATTGCCGACATCACCACCGAACAGCTGGATGCGACGTATCGCACCAACGTCTACTCGTTGTTCTGGATCTGCAAGGCGGCCATCCCGCACCTGCCGGCGGGTGCGGCGATCATCAACACCGGGTCGATCCAGTCCTACCAGCCCTCTCCCAATCTGCTGGACTACGCCTCGACCAAGGCGGCCATCGTCAACTTCACCAAATCCCTGGCCCAGCAACTTGCCAGCAAGGGCATCCGCGTCAACGCGGTGGCACCGGGCCCGGTCTGGACGCCCCTGCAGCCAAGCGGCGGTCAGCCGCCGGAAGACATTCCCTCCTTCGGCTCGGAGACCCCGCTCAAGCGCGCTGGCCAGCCGGTGGAGATGGCGCCGCTCTACGTCATCCTCGCAAGCCAGGAAAGCAGTTACGTGACGGGCGAAGTCTTCGGTGCGACCGGCGGCTTGCTGTTGTCCTGATCGGATCGTCTGATTGGTGGACGCCAGGGGAAGTCTTCTGCTTCCCCTGGCGCGGCTTTCCTAAGAATGCGTGGTGTGACGCTGAGGCCGGTGCTGTTCGCGCTGTCGACGTCGATGGGCAACCGAGGCGAGACCGCCGACTGGATCAGCCCGCCGCGCCCGGATTCTCCGGCATGATGCCGTGGCGCTCGAGTAACTCGCCCACTTCGCGATTGATCCGCGCCACCTGTTCGGGCGGTGCAGTCTCCACGATCCGTCCTGCTTCTGCCATGACTCGCGTGGCGAACGATGGGTCGCCCGCTGCGCCATTGGCCAGCATGCGCTCGAGCGCGTCGAGCATGTGATGCAAGCTCCTGGTGTCTGAACTCATATGAGGCTCCTCGGCTCTGTTGGGTGTGCTGACCCGACGACCTTCGGTCAGGCCATGGCCGTCGATGCGCACGCGAAGCAGGGTGACTAGTCCTGGCGCATTCGGATGCGGCCGTCAGGTGCCAATAGTGAGCCGCCTCACGTAGCGCGGAGTGATTGCGGGCGCAGCTGGCATTGCGGGCGACTTTGTTGCATGCAGAGCGCGGAAGCTAGTGCTCTCCTCGCCTGGAGATTCAAAGCCAAACCCATCAGCGAGCGGGTTTATGGCAAACGCCCTTCCGCGGCTGAAGCCGCTCCCACAAAGGGGGTGGGCATCTCGCAGGGGCGTGAAGGTTTGGAAGGCTGACTGCACCCAGACGCAGGCGGGTGTAGCGATACGCCATTTTGAAGCTCACTCAGGTCGCAGCACCGGCGAGGCGTGTCACTGCATTTTTTGCGTGCCCGACCCTTGTGTCCATGCGACGAACAAACGCGCGCCATGCAAGCGCAATCGTGAATCCAATCACAACCGATTGACGGTGCCGTTCATAGCTTCAGTGCAATGAATGCACACCCTTCTTTCACGGCTCCTGAGATCACGGCGGACGCGTCACCCTTCCTTCACGGCGTCCAGCGATGGTTGAGCGCTTATCCCGCCTTGCCGCTGCCAGGCGGAGGCGACACCCTCGCGCGTTGGCGCGTGCTGGCGCAGATCGCATCGCAGGATCTTGCAACGGTCAAGCTGCTGGAAGCGCACTACGATGCACTGGCCATTCTTGCGGAAGCCCGGCTTGGCAATGAGCACGCCGAAGGAACGCTATGGGGTGTATGGGCCGCCGAGGGTCCTGCCAGCACGCTGCAACTGACGCAGCCCTCGGCACTTCTGCGTGGACGCAAGCCCTGGTGCAGTGGCGCGCGACGGGTCACGCGCGCCCTGGTCACCGTGAAGGACGAGGCAGGGTGCCAACTGGTGGACGTCGATCTCTCGCCGGATACCGCGAAGGTCGATACCTCGCAGTGGCACGGCCCCGGCATGGCCGCGATCGAAACCGGGACGGTCGACTTCCTGGACGCGCCGGCGCGCTTCATCGGCGGGCGTGATTTCTATCTGGATCGCCCCGGCTTCTGGCACGGTGGTGCCGGCATCGCCGCCTGCTGGTATGGCGCGGCGACCGCGGTGGCGGAGAAGCTCAGGCGCAGCGGCCATCGCGGCAACCCGTTCGCGGCCGCGCACCTGGGCGCGATGGATGGATCGCTGGTGGCCTTGCGTGCCCTGCTGCACGCGCTGGCCGCCCGTATCGATGCCGCACCCCAGGAACCGCATCGAAACGAGGTCATCCGCGTTCGCACGGTCGCCGACCGCGTCTGCCGGGATGTGCTGGAGCGCAGTGCGCTGGCCATGGGCCCGGGGCCGCTCTGCACCGATGCCGAGCATGCACAGCGCTGTGCCGATCTTGCGGTGTTCATCCGCCAGAGCCATGCCGAACGCGACGAGCAATGGCTGGGCGAGTCCTCCATCGCGCTGGGAGACAGCCCGTGGCACCTGTAGACGAGGCTGTGATCAGCGGGTGCGGCCGCAGCGAACAGGAGTGGTCGCGATCGGCACCGCTGCAGACGCTGGCGCAGACCTCTGTGGAGGGACTGCTGGCCGATGCCCAGCGCCTGGTGGTGGTCTCGCCGCACCCCGATGATGAAGTCCTGGGCTGCGGTGGACTGATCGCAAGCCTGATGCAGCAGCGCGCAGGCGCCACACCGCTGCTCATCCTGTCCGCCTCCGATGGCGAGGCGGCCTACGCCGATGACCCAAGCTGGCCGCCGGACAGGCTTGCAGCGGCCCGCCGCCAGGAGTTGATCGATGCGCTCGCCGCGCTTGGCGCCGCTTCGGCCCGGGTCGTCAGCCTCGCGCTGGGCGATGGCGCATTGAGCGCCCGCCGCGAGGCCTTGCAGGCAGCGCTTGCGCAGCAGCTGCGTGCGAGCGACCTGGTGCTGGTGACCTATGCCGGGGACGGCCATCCGGATCACCAGGCCTGCGCGCAGGCCGCCGCCGCGGCGGCAGCGCTGTGCGGGGCGCGGTTGGTGCAGTACCCGATCTGGGCCTGGCATTGGTCCGACCCTGACAGCGCGCCGTTCCTGCGTGGGGCGCTCAAGCTGGCGCTTTCGGAGACGGCACGCGAGCGCAAGCGGCATGCGATCGCCCAGTTCCGCACGCAGACCGGGCACAGCGATCCGGCGCCACGCGCCCCCATCCTTCCGCCGTGGGCGCTGGCGCGCTTCCACCGGCCATTCGAGGTGTTCCTGCCATGACCTCCGCAAGTGCCGAGTACTTCGACGGCCTGTACCGCGATCAAGACCCCTTCGGCTATCGCTCCAGGTGGTACGAGACCCGCAAGCGCGACATCCTGCTGGCCACCCTGCCCCGCGCGCGTTTTGCCCGGGGATGGGAGCTGGGGTGTTCGAACGGGGAGACCACCCGGGGCCTGGCCGCGCGCTGCGAGGCGCTGCTGGCCACGGATGTGTCCAGCCAGGCGGTGGCCCTGGCGCGGCAGCGGGTTGGCGAGCGCAGCAATGTCCAGATCGTCCAGGCGCAGCACCCGCAGCAATGGCCCAGCGGCAGCTTCGACCTGATCGTGTTGAGCGAGGTCGGTTACTACCTCGCGCTGCCCGACCTGACAGACATGATCGAACGCATCCAGGATGCGCTGGTGCCCGATGGCTTGTTCGTCGCCTGTCACTGGCGGCACCCGTTCGCCGAGGCGCACCAGGACGGCAACCAGGTGCACGCGCAGATCGCCGCACAGCTGTCGCTGTCGCTGGCCTACCGTTACGAGGACAGCGACTTCCTGCTGGAAGCCTGGACCACGCACCCGCAGTCGGTGGCACAGCAGGAGGGCCTGCGGTGATCGGCGTGCTGGTTCCGGCGCGCAACGAGGCCCAGTGCATCGGACGCTGCATCGAAGCCGTCCTCCACGCCAGCCTGCACCCTGCCCTGGAGGGTGAGCAGGTCAGCGTGCTGGTGGCCGCCGACGGCTGCACCGATGCCACCGCCAGCATCGCGCGACAGGCCGGGGCGCAGGTGGTGGAGGTGGCCCCGCCCGGTGGCGTTGGCCTTGCCAGGGGCACGGCCGCGGAGATCCTGATCGCGCGAGGCGCACGCTGGCTGGCCATGACCGATGCGGACTCGGTAGTGCCGGCGGACTGGCTGGCCGTCCAGCTCGCAAGCCGCTGCGAGGTGTTCTGCGGGATGGTCCAGGTCGCGGACTGGGAGGGGTACGGAGACATCGTCGCATCGCAGTTTTCCGCGCTGCACCCGCAGCAGGCGGGCCATGCCCATGTCCATGGCGCCAACCTCGGTCTTTCCAGCGCGGCCTATCGTCGATGCGGTGGATTCCTGCCGCTGTTGACTGGTGAAGATCGCCAGCTGGTGGAGCGTTGTCACCAGCTTGGCCTGCGCATTGCCAGGTCGTCTGCCGGCATCGTGGAGACCAGCGCGCGCCGCCAGGCCAGGGCGCCTGCCGGGTTCTCGGATTACCTGAAGGCACTGGAGCAGCGGCTGGTGACGGAGCTGCACGCGCCCTCCAGCATTGCGCCCGCTCTCTAGCGCGGGCGCCATCTCGCCGGGTGACCGCGGTCGCTTGTTGCATGCATGCCATCGCAGCGCTCACGCCCGCTTACGCGGCCGGCGCCAACTTGAACACACCATCATCGGAGGACACACCATGAAGGAGACACGCAGCAAGGACGACCTGCCGCTGAACCCGAGCGGCGATGTCAGCGACCAGGACAAGGCGTTCACGCCCGACCAGCAGCGCGCGGACAAGGCCTGGCACAAGCATCGGGACATGCCGGACACCGATCCTGACAAGAACAAGGCCACGCCCGACGACTACGAGAAGCCTGCGCCGGGCAGCCCGGAGAAGTAATAGAAGAGGTGCGCCTGGCTGATGACTTGTCAGGGAAAGTTTTGGGGTCATCCAAGTGTGCGGTGCGCACACGCAGCCGATGCCAGTGCGCGTGGCGCTGTGGGAGCGGCTTTAGCCACGAAGAGGCTTTCCGGGTAAGGCCTCTTCGCGGCTAAAGCCGCTCCCACAACAAGGCTATCGGTGTTCGCTGCGCAGCACGATCAAGCGCCCTGCTCCCCCTGTCGCCGCGCCACCTCCAGCCACGCGCGCGCCAGTGACCAGGACTGGACGCCCGAATGCACCAGCATGGTGTCGGTGGCGATCTCCACGGCGACCCGCTGGTGTTCGCCCAGCCCCGCCAATGCGCCCTCGAGGAAGCGCTCGAACTCGCTCCACCACGCCAGATCGCCGTTGGTATCGAAGAGATGGCGATCGAGGTAGGCGCGGACCTTGTCGATGACGTCCTGGACCTGCGGGTCGCTCACACCGCGCGTGAGAACCCTGCGCTCGGCGAACTTCGGTTTCATCATTGCCACATTGCTTTGATTGCGCGGCAGGTTAGTCCATTGGCTGTTGAGGGGCCGTGCAACGCGCCGCCCCGGTCAGCGCGCTTCGGCAAAACTTGCCTGCGCGGTCTTCAATAGCGCGTCCACCTTGCCCAGCAGTTCGAGCATGGAGAAGGGCTTGGGCAGCAACGCGGTGCGATCATCCAGGGTGAAGGGCTGGTCGAAGGAATCGGCCGCGTAGCCGGTGATGAACAGCACTGGCATCTCCGGCTTGGCCACGCGCACCTTGTCGGCCAGTTCGCGGCCGCTGATTCTCGGCAGGCCAACGTCGGTCACCAGCAAGTCGAATGGCTCCGGACCGTCCAGCAGCGCCAGGGCGAGCTCGGCATCGGCCACCGCACTGACCACGTAGCCAGCCGCCACCAGCATGTCCTGGGTGACCTCACGCAACAGCACGTTGTCGTCCACCAGCAGGATGCGTTGCTGGTCGCCATCGGGCAGGCTGTCGGGAAGATCCTGACGGACCGCCTGCCTGGCCTCCTGTCCCAGCGGCAGCATCAACTCCACCTGGGTACCACGACCGAGCTGGCTGGTGATGCCGATGGTCCCGCCGGACTGCCTGGCAAAGCCATAGGCCATGGACAGGCCCAGGCCTGTTCCCTGCCCGGTGGGTTTGGTGGTGAAGAACGGTTCGAACGCCTTTTCGATCACAGACTCGGACATGCCCGCGCCGGTATCGGTCACGACCAGGCGCGCGTACGCGCCATCGGCCAGCTCGCGGTCCCCATACAACTCCACCACGCCGGAGTCGATCAGGATGTGCCCGCCCTCGGGCATGGCGTCGCGGGCGTTCAACACCAGGTTCAGCACCACGTTCTCGAACTGGTTGACGTCGGCGCGGGCGATTGCGGGCGAGATACCGGTTTTCAGCGTCAGCTCGACCTTCTCGCCGATGGTGCGGCGGAGCATCTCCTCAAGCGACAGCACGTGCTCGTGCACGTTGAAGTCCGTCGGTGCCAGCGCCTGCCTGCGCCCGAAGGCAAGCAGGCGCTGGGTCAACGCCGCCGCGCCCAGCGAGGCGCGGCGCACGATGTCGATGAACCGCTCCATCCGGTCCAGGCGCCCGGACTTGAGCGAGGCCTCGATGATGTCGATGCCGGCCACGATGCTGGTCAGCTGGTTGTTGAAATCGTGCGCGATGCCACCGGTGAGCTGCCCCAGCGCATCCATCTTCTGCGCCTGCACCAGCTGGCTTTCGCTCTGCCGGCGCTGGGCGATCTCCTGCTCGAGCTGGCCGGTGGCCAGGTCCAGCTTCTTCTTCTGCAGACGCTCGCGGTCGCGCTGCTCGGTGATGTCCTGCATGAACAGGATCGACTGCCCGGCCTGCGTATGCGGCGTCAGCCGCCACTCCACTTCCCGCCCGGTCGCCGTCACCAGCACGCCTGCCCAGCGACGATTGGCGCCAATCGCATCCTGCATCGCCTGCACGGCCGCGTCCTGCCCGTGCAGGAGGTACTCCGAAAGCCGCAGGTCGCGCGTGCCCGCCAACGAGAAGGCGCGGCCGAAAGCGGGATTGGCTTCCACCACCCGCAGCTGCGCGTCCAGCACCGCGATGGGCGCGGCCAGGTTGCTGAAGATCTCGCGCATGCGCGATTCGCTCTTCACCAGCGCCTCTTCCGCGCTTCGGGCGCGCAGCAGCGTACGCAGCGTGGCGATCAGCACCCCCGGATCGACCGGATGGACCAGGTAGGCATCGGCGCCGGCTTCCAGGCCGGTGACCATGTCGCCGACCTGCATGGAGGCAGCCGAGACATGCACCACCGGAAGCCGACGGTGCAGCGGATCATCGCGCAGCTTGCGCACCAGCTCGAAGCCGCTGTAGTCGGGCAGGTTGACGTCCAGCACCACCACGTCGAAATCGCCGTCGTGGATCAGCGCCAGGCCCTGGGAGGCGGTTTCCGCTTCCTGCACCTCATAGGCGTAGTGCTCTAGCACCCGGCGCACCGAATAGCGGGTCGCCGCATTGTCGTCGACCACCAGGATCCGCTCAGCCATGTGCCTGCTCCTGCGCCAGGCGCGTCGGCAGCACCACGTGGAACGCCGAACCCTCGCCGGGCACGCTGTGCATGCCCACATGCCCGCCCAGCAGGATGGCGAAACGCTTGCACAGCGACAGCCCCAGCCCGGTGCCGCGTAGGCGCTTCTGCAGCGGCGAGTCGACCTGCACGAAGTCCTCGAACAGGGTGGCGTGCAGCGCTTCGGGGATGCCGATGCCGGTGTCGGTCACGGTGAAGCGGATCCACTCCCCGGCCGCGTCCTCCTGCCGCGCAGAGACCCGCACCTCGCCCGAGGTGGTGAACTTCAGGGCGTTGGAGATGTAGTTGCGCAGGATCTGCGCCAGCTTCTTGTCGTCGGTGTACAGCATGGGCAGCTGCGGCGGGTCCTCGAACACCAGCGCCACGGTGCCGCCCTCGGAGATCGGCCGGAACATGCCGCGCAGCGCGGAGATCAGGTCCATCAGGTCGAACCAGGCCGGCGAGATGGTGATCTTGCCCGCCTCGATCTTGGCCAGGTCCAGCAGGTCGTCGACCATCTCGGTCAGCTCCTGGGCGGCGCTGCTGACGAAGCGCACCTGGCGGCGCTGCTCGGCGGTCAGCGGCCCGTCCATCTCGTCCTCCAGCAGGCGCGTCATGGAGCGGATCGACCCCAGCGGCGTGCGGAACTCATGGCTCATGTAGGACAGGAAGCGGCTCTTCAGGTCCGAAACCTGGCGCAGCTGCTCGGCCTGGTCGTCCAGCTCGGCATACAGCGCCAGCACGCCCTGGTTGGTCTCTTCCAGCTCGGCACGCAGGGCCAGCAGCTGCTCGCGCAGCTGGGCGTTGTCCTGCTCGGTCGCCGGTGGCGGCGGTGTCTGGGGGGAATCGGTCTTCATGTGAACTCGGACAAACGCAGGAGCACGACCGTGGTGTCGTCCCGACCACGATCGAAATCGCGACACAGTACCGCAGCGATGAGCGCGGGGTGGCGCAGGGCCAGGCCCGGGTACTGCTGCAGGTCCCAGCGGCCCTGCAGGCCGTCGGAGTGCAGCACCAGCAGCGCGCTGCCGGCCTGGGGGAAGTCGAAGGTCTGCGCTTTGCGGAACTGCAGCCCCACGATGCCCGGCAGCGAGGCCAGTCCGCGACTGCCCGCAGGGGTCAACAGGCGCGCGGCGATATTGCCCACCCCGCCGTAGCGCAACTGGCCGCTGGCCGTGTCCAGGCAGGCCACGGCCACCGCGCCGCCGCGGGTCCCACCCAGGGCGGCGTTCAAAGCGGTCAGCACCAGGGAAGGGTCACGCGCGTGGGTGGCGAGGAAGGCTTGGGCAGTCGCATCGGCGACCCGGGCCGCCTCGGGGCCATGGCCCAGGCCGTCGACCAGACAGACCTGCATGTGCCCGGGGCCCGTGCGGAGCGACCAGCCATCTCCGCTGAACGTCCCGCCATCCATCGATCGACGGCGTGCCCCCACGGCCAGGTCGCTGGCGCCCTGCCTGAGCACGCGCGCCAGCACGATGGCGCCCTTGGCATCGGACCAGGATTCGAGCAGGTTGGACTGCCGCTTGACCGCACCCAGGCCGATGCCGGAGGTGCCGCCGGTGGAGTAGCCGTCCTGCAGGCAGGCCGCCAGGTCCAGGCCCGGCCCTTGGTCGAGCGCACACAGCTCCACGCCAAGACCGCCCTGCGCATCCGGGACGGCCTGCACGTGGATCCAGCCACCGCGGCCATGCTTGACCACGTTGGTGGCCAGTTCCGTGGCCACCAGCGCGGCGCGTCCGGCGTCGTGCTCGTCCAAGCCGATCTGCGTCGCCAGCGCCTGCGCATGGCGCCGGACCTGGCCGACCTGGGTGGCCTCCTCGACCCTGATGTCCGTGCCGATCGGCCCGGAGTGCGTCAGTTCCATTTGGAGATCGTGACCTCGGTACCCTTGCCCAGTTCGCTGCGGATTTCGAACCGATCGACAAGCCGCTTGGCACCGGTCAGGCCAAGGCCCATGCCCGAGCCGGAGGTCCAGCCGTCGGTCAGCGCCAGCGCCATGTCCGGGATGCCGGGCCCTTGGTCGACGAACCGCAGCTGCACGCCCTTGCGCATGCCCTCCTGCTGCAGGCTCCAGCTCATCACCCCGCCGCCGCCATAGATGACGGTGTTGCGCGCCAGCTCGCTGACGGCGGTGACCAGCTTGGTCTGGTCCACCAGCCGCAGCCCGGCCTGTACCGCCAGGCGCCGGACCAGCTGGCGCGCCAGCACCACGTCCTGTTCGGTGCGTACGGCCGCTTCCCCGCTTTCCGGGCTCATCGCGCGTCCACGCTGTCCTGGAGCAGCTTCATGCCGCGCTCCACGTCCAGCGCTGTACGCACCCCGGGCAGGGTCAGGCCCAGCTCGACCAGGGTGATGGCCACGGCCGGCTGCATGCCGACCAGCACCGTGGTGGCGTCCATGATGCTGGCCACGCCGGCGATCATGCTGATCATCCTGCCGATGAAGGAATCGACCATGTCCAGCGCGGAGATGTCGATGAGCACGCCGCGGGCCGAATGCCGACTGATCCGCTCGGACAGGTCGTCCAGCAGCGTGGCCGCCAGCTGATCGTGCATGTCCACCTGGATGGTCACCAGCAGCAGCGGGCCCATCTTGAGAATCGGGATGCGGTCCACGGCTCAGTCCTTGCCGCGCACCGACAGCCCCTGGCGCTTGAGCGCCAGGGCCAGCGCGTCGGCCAGCGAGGCCTTGGTGACCACGCCCTGCAGGTCCAGGCCCAGGTGCACGATGGTTTGGGCGATCTGCGGCCTGACCCCGCTGACGATGGCGTCGGCGCCCATCAGGCGGATCGCGGTGATGGTCTTGAGCAGGTGCTGTGCCACCAAGGTGTCCACCGTGGGCACGCCGGTGATGTCGATGATGGCGATTTCAGAGCCGGTCTCCACGATGCGCTGCAGCAGCGACTCCATCACCACCTGGGTGCGCTGGGAGTCCAGCGTGCCGATCATCGGCAGCGCCAGCACGCCGTCCCACAGCTTGACCACCGGGGTGGACAGCTCCAGCAGCTCTTCCTGCTGCCGGGCGATGATGTCCTCGCGCGATTTCTGGAACACGCGCACGGTGTACAGCCCCAGCGTGTCCAGCAGCTCGGTCACCGCCCAGGTCTGCTCACCCAGGGCCTGGGCATCGTCGGCGTACAGCCGCTGCAGCACCTGGAACAGCGGCTTTTTCAGCGAGAAGATGAAACTGGCGGTGTGCTGGGAATCGAAGCCCTGCAGCGCCCGGCTGCGCGAGAGCTCCTCCAGGAAGCGCCGGGTATCGGCCCACTGCGGCTGGCTCAGGTCGACGCGTTCGGCACCGTCGGCGGCCATGCCCAGCAGCGCCAGGAACTCCTTGGTCTGCCGCTGCAGCTGCAGCGGCTCGATGCGCTGGTCGTGCCCGGCCCCTGATTCCGAAAGGTTCTCCGACCAGGCGGCCAGAATGGTTGATTCATGGTCGCTCAACGCGGAAAGGGTACGCGGGCTCAGTGCAGTCATCGGCGGTCCGTAAGCGTGCGTCACCGCGCACGTGGATTGTAGGTCGCGTACTTAACAAAATTTCACGGTGATGCTGGCGTGAAGGGCGGGCGGAGGCGTGTTTTTTTTGCAGTTTTGCCTCGGGGTGCAGGAACGAGTGGAGAGAAACGAGGAACGAGTGAAAGGCGCAAGCGCGCTGGCTGCTGGCTTTCACTCGTTCCTCGTTCCTCGTTCCTCGTTTCTGCCCCAGTCAATTCCGCGTCAGAAACGCATCAATCGCCCCCAACTGCGCGCCGCGGATCGCGCCCAGCTCCACCAGCAGCTCGCCCACCCGGTAGCGCAGCTCGGAGGCGTCCAGCGGGTGCAGGTGCTGGCTCTCGCGCAGGCAGTTGGAGATCAGGCAATGACGGAAGCCGGGGGTCCAGCCGCCTTCTGCTTCCCAACCGATGCGGATCCGTGCCCTGGCCCGGTCGATCTCATCGAACATCAGGCGTGCGCCTCGAGCGGGGCCTGCGCGACCGCCATGCTTGAGGCCTGCAGGTCCGCCACCAGCGTGCACACGGGGGGGCAGGCCTGGGCCGACTTGCGCATGCGCCGGTTCACCAGGCGCATCAGCGCGCAGTCGCTGTATTCGATCGAGAACAGGTCGCCGCGCACGCACCACACCTCGCAGCGCAGCTGCCTGCGGTCGGCGGTGAAACGCACCTCGGCCACGCGCAGTTCCGGCGCCTCGTTGCGGAAGCGCCGGTCCTGCTCGTTGCCGTCGAGCTGGCAGAACTCGATCTCGCAGCCATCCGGCATGCGCTGCACGAAGCCGATCGCCGCCACCTGCCTGTCCCACCGGTCCAGGACATCCCCCTCCAGTTGCTGGCGCACGCTGGCCAGGACGGCGAGATCGATCGGCTGGAGGCGACGCTGGCGATCGAGTAATCGCCGTAAGGAGGAGAGCACTGCGCAGGGCCTGTCGTTGGATTAACGAGATTCTTTCACTTCGGCCGGCCCGGACCCGTGAAACGCGACCGGCCCCCGGCCTCACCCAGGCTTATCGATCACGGCCTTGCGCACCTCCGTCTACCGGCGCCGATGCAGGGCCGCTGCTCGCGCTCAGGCCTGGCCCGAGCCCACCCGCGCCATCAGGCCGGGCACCTGCCCGGCGATCTCGCGCGCCAGGAAGCCGAGGTCGCCCACCGTCGAACTCAACGCCCGCCCGGCTTCGGCATGCAGCCAGACCGCCCACAGGCAGGCCTGCAGCGCAGAGGCGCCACGTGCGGCCAGGCCCGCAACCAGCCCGGAGAGCACATCACCAGACCCGGAGGTCCCCAGCCCAGGCACGCCGCCCCGGTGCAGCCAGGCCTGGCCGTGCGGGTCGACGATGAAGGTGTCGGCGCCCTTGGCCACCACCACGCAGCCCAGGTGCTGGGCCAGGCGGCTGGCATGCGTCAGCGGCGCTTGCTCGACCTCCTCCCGGCTGACACCGCGCAGCTGCGCCAGCTCACCGGCATGCGGAGTCAGGACGTAGGGATGGCCGGGGCGAGCGGGCGCCAGGCGCTCGTCCAACGCACCGGCATCCAGCACGAGGACGGCGTCGGACGCGGCGAAGGCCTGGATCGACTCGACCAGGAACGCCGAGGCCTGCATGCCCGGCCCCACCAGCACGGCCTGCGCATCGGCCACGCAGGTGCCAAGCATGGTCCCGGGGGCCATGACCTCGCCGTCTGGCCCTTCCGGCAAGGCGATGACCATGGCCTCGGGCAGCGCCACGCCGAGGGCTGCGGCCACGCTGGCCACGGTGGCGACCTGCAACTTGCCGGCACCCGCGCGCATGGCCGCCTCGCCCGCCAGCAAGGCAGCCCCCGGCACCGCAGCCGAGCCGCCCAGCACCAGCACGCGCCCGCGCGATTCCTTGTCGTCCCCGGGTGCGGGGAGCGGTTGCCCGGCCAGGACCGCCGGGTCGAGCAGGCTGAAGGCGTCCTCGGCCATCTCAGCGGGCGCCTGTGGGGGCATCGGGTGCGTTGGTCACCGCCTGCTCGGCCAGCTCGGGCGAGACGAAGTTGGTGCGCACCAGCTCCAGCGCCCTGCCCTGGCCGTCGGCGGCGTACTCGGTCACGCCGCAGTTGGGCACATCGCCCTTGCGGTCGATCGCCAGGATCTGCGCCTCGTCCATGCCTTCCAGCAGGTAGCGCATGCAGTTGACGATCACCTGATGGCCCACGACCAGCACGTTGGCGCCGACATGGTTGCGCTGCAGGTCGGCGATCACCCCGCGCAAGCGCAGGATCACATCGCACCAGCTTTCCCCGCCCGGCGGCCGGAAGTAGAACTTGCCCACCAGCGTGCGCTGCTCGGACAACTCAGGAAACTTCTCGCGGATGCCCGCCGAGGTGTAGCGGTCGAGGATGCCGAACTCCTTCTCGCGCAGGCGCTCATCGGCGACCAGCTGCACCTGGCCCTGAAGCGCATCGAGCACCTGCTGGGCGGTCTGCCTGGCGCGCACGTAGGGCGAGCTGAGCACCACCTGCGGGCGCAGTTGCGGCGGCTGACCGCTGAGCCAACGGCCCAGCGCCTGGGCCTGTCGCAGGCCCAGCTCGGACAGCGGCACGTCGGCGTCGCGATGCTCCAGCTCGATCAGGCTCACGCCTTCTTCTTCTGCCTTGTCGCGGGCGATGTTGCCCGCGCTCTGGCCATGCCGCACGATCCAGATCCGCGCCGGCCACTGCGTGGACACGCCCTCCATCGCCTTGTTGCGCTCCGCGCCGTCGGCGCTCATGCAAAGACCTCCGCGCCGATGCGGGTGCGCATTGCGCGTGCATGGCGCGGCTGTCGGGTCGGCATTGCAAGTGGCATGCGGTTTCACCTCGGGTTGAGCGGTCCGGCGGTTGTAGTGAGCACCACGTCTGACCAGCGTGAATCGATGGCGCGGCCGCGGCTCAGCGCCGGATCTTCATCCACACCGGTGCGTGGTCGCTGGCGCCCGGCTCCAGCCGCACCCAGCGGTCCACGCCCACCTCCACCAGCCGCGTCGCCAGGGCGGGATTGAGCAGCAGGTGATCGATCCGCAGCCCGCGGTCGCGCTCGGCGTGCTGGCGGAAGTAATCCCAGAAGGTGAAGACCTGCTCGGAGCCGAAGACCGAGCGCAGTGCATCGGTCCATCCCTGCTCCAGCAGGCGCGCGTAGGAGGCCCTGACCTCCGGCTGGTTCAGCGCGTCCTTCTTCCACGCCGCGGGGTCGTAGACATCCAGATCGCTCGGGATGACGTTGAAATCGCCGATCAGCGCGGCCGGATGCGGCAGGTCGACCAGCGTGCGCGCATGCCGGTGCAGCCGCGCCATCCACTTGAGCTTGTCGTCGAACTTCGGCCCCGGCTGCGGATTGCCGTTGGGCAGGTACAGCCCCCCGATGACGATGCCGTGCGCGGCCGCCTCGATGTAGCGGCTCTGGCGGTCGCTGGCATCGCCTGGCAATACGCGCCGGCTTTCCACCGGCACGGCATCGCGGGCCAGCAAGGCCACGCCGTTCCAGGCGCGCTGGCCCTTCCAGATCGCCCCATAGCCCTGGCGCTCGATCGCCTCGCGCGGGAAGGCCGCGTCCTCGCACTTGAGCTCCTGCAAGGCGACCACGTCCGGCTTGAGATATTCCAGCCAGGCCAGCAGGTTGGACAGGCGCGCGTTGATGCCATTGACGTTGAACGTGGCGATGGTCAGCGTGCGCCGGCGGGCCATCAGCGCGGTGTCCCCAATCCGGCCTGCTCGCGCGCCGACACTGCCACCGAGGCGCGGCGCTGCTTGATCGACGACAGCACCTGGCCCACCACCGCCGTCAGCAGGATCAGCGAGTTGGTCACCACGAACACCACGCTGCCCATCAGCGCGCTGTAGATGATGAACAGCACCGAGGCCGACATCTGGCCCAGGAACAGCCAGCCGGACACCGCCTGGCTATCGGCGCTCTTCCACTGCTTCCAGATCTGGCGCGACAGGGTGGAGATCAGGATCAGCGTGGCGAGCCAGCCCAGAAGATCAGCGGTCAAGGCGAGCCTCCCATCCAGTGCTCAGACGTCACCGGACCCACCGGTGCTGCTGAAGACGTTCCCCGTCGTGTAGCTGTTGCCCTGCTCGGCCAGGTTCACGTACAGGCCGGCGATCTCCGCAGGTTGTCCTGGCCGCCCCATCGGCGAGTCGGCGCCGAACTGCGGCAGTTTGCCCGGCAGCTGGCCGCCCGCGGCCTGCAGCGGCGTCCAGTAAGGCCCCGGGGCGACGGCGTTGACCCGGATCCCCTTCTCGGCCAGCTGCTTGGCCAGGCTCTTGGTGAAGGTGACGATGAAGCCCTTGGTGCCCGCGTAGTCCAGCAGTTCGCCCGGGCCGTTGGATGCGGTCACCGAGGCGGTGTTGATGATGGCCGACCCGGCCGGCATGCCCGGTACCGCCGCCTTGGTCAGCCAGAACAGCGCATAGATGTTCGTGCGGATGGTCCAGTCGAAATCATCGCTGCTGATGTCCACGATGGAGCGGTGCGGCTTCTGCCGCGCGGCGTTGTTGACCAGCAGATCCAGTCCACCGAGCTGCTCGCGCGCGTTGGCGGCCAGCTCAGTGCAGAAGGATTCCTGGCGCAGGTCGCCGGGAATGGCCACGGCCTTGCGCCCGGCCTTCCGGATCAGCGCAACGACCTCGCGCGCATCTTCCTCTTCCTGCGGCAGGTAATTGATCGCCACGTCCGCGCCCTCGCGCGCGAAGGCGATCGCTACCGCCCGGCCGATGCCCGAGTCGCCACCGGTGATCAAGGCCTTGCGACCCTGCAACCTGCCCGAGCCGCGGTAGGAGGTCTCGCCGTGATCGGGCCGCGGCTGCATCCGCGAGGCCAGCGCCGGCCATGGCTGCTGCTGGTCCGGGAACGGCGGCTTGGGGTACTCGGCGGTCACTGCCGCAGTGGCGCCTTGCGCAGCGCCAGCCTGCGAAGGCAACACGCCGGCCGTCGCGCCTACCGCCAGGCCCGCACCCATGGTGGTGATGGCATGGCGACGCGCCAGGGAAGCGGGAGGAGGATCACTGCGCATGGGGAATCGACTCCATTGAGGGCGCCCCTGGATAACCAGCCGCCGGAGACAAGCGTGTGAAGCGCACACGCGCGCCTGCACAAAATGCACACAGGGCAAGGCGTCATCGTGCGACACGAACCTGGACTGATGTATGCCGTTGCTGCGTGCGGGACGCAGCCAGTCCCGCCGCCAACTTACAGGAGCAATGCAATGAACAAGCCCGACGAATTGGAAAAGCACGACGCCCGTCAGTCCGCCTATCGCGGCCAGGGCAAGGACGCGCAGGAGGACGGACACGGCCGCCACGATCCGAGCGCGGCGGATGAAAGGGATGCAGCGCCGGACGCCGCGCGCGAAGGCGATGCGCAAGCTGGCCAAGACCCCTCTCGCGACGATGCCTCCACCCAGCCCAACTTCGGCCAATCCGGAAGCTACGGCCAGGCCGGCGATATCGCCGAGCACACCGCCAGGCGCGACGACTGACCTTGCACGTCGCCCGGGCGCAGCCCGCGTCCACACCTCCCGCCATCGCCACGAGGCCATCATGTCCACGCCACCGCCTGTCACCGCCTACCCCGGCATCGCCATCACCCTGACCCTCAATGGCGTGCGCCGGGAACTGATTGTCGAGCCCTGGGTGACCCTGCTGGACCTGCTGCGTGAGCGGCTGGACCTGACCGGCGCCAAGAAAGGCTGCGACCACGGCCAGTGCGGTGCGTGCACGGTGCTGATCGACGGCGTGCGCATCAACAGCTGCCTGACCCTGGCGGTCATGCAGGACGGGCGCAGCATCACCACCATCGAAGGGCTGGCCGGCGCGGAGGGCCTGCACCCAGTGCAGCAGGCCTTCATCGACCATGACGCCCTGCAGTGCGGCTACTGCACCCCCGGACAGATCTGTTCGGCGGTCGGGCTGTTGGCCGAAGGCCACGCCCACGACCGCGACCAGGTCCGCGAGCTGATGAGTGGCAACATCTGCCGGTGCGGCGCCTATCCGCAGATCGCCTCGGCCGTGGGAAGCTGCATCGATCAGGCCGGACAGGCAGCCGAGGACGCCAGCGCGCGTCCGGGCACGGTGCCGGCATGAACCCTTTCCACTACGTCCGCGCCGGGGCGACCCAGGAGGCGGTGGCGCAGCTGGCGCGCCCTGGCGAGCATCCGGCCAGGTTGATCGCCGGCGGCACCAACCTGCTGGACCTGATGAAGATCGGGGCGATGTCGGCCGAGCTGCTGGTCGACGTCAACGCCGCGGTGCCGGACGCGCTGCGCGATGCCGGCGCAAATGGGATGGTGCTGGGCGCGGCCGCGCGCAATGCGGTCACCGCCTACGACCCGGTGGTGAAGCGGCGTTACCCGCTGCTCAGTGCCGCGATCCTGGCCGGGGCTTCGCCGCAGATCCGCAATGCGGCCAGCAACGCCGGCAACCTGCTGCAGCGCACGCGCTGCTATTACTTCTACGACCCGGCCACCGCATGCAACAAACGCGACCCAGGCAGCGGCTGCGCGGCCCGCACCGGGGTCAACCGGCAGCACGCGATCCTCGGCTTCAGCCCCAGCTGCATCGCCACGCACCCGTCCGACATGTGCGTGGCCCTGGCGGCCCTGGAGGCGCGGGTCCAGGTCACCGGCCCGGCCGGAGACCGCGAAATCCCCTTCGCCGAGTTCCACCGCCTGCCCGGCGACCGCCCGGAGCTGGACACCACCCTTGGACCGGACGAGGTCATCACCGCGATCGCCTTGCCGGCGATGGACCAGTTCGCGGGCCACAGCGCCTACCTCAAGGTGCGCGACCGGCTCAGCTATGCCTTCGCGCTGGTGTCGGTGGCGGCCGCGCTGGCGCTGAACGAGGACGGCACGATCGCCCAGGCGCGCCTGGCCGTGGGTGGCGTGGCCCATCGCCCCTGGCGGGTGCCCGCCGCGGAGGAGGCCATGGTCGGGCAGCTGCCGGTGGAGGACACCTTCGCCGCCGCGGCCGAGAGCCTGTTGCAGGGCGCCCGCGGCAGCGGCTTCAACGACTTCAAGATTCCGCTCGCCCGTCGCAGCGTCGTGCGCGCCCTGCAGATGGCCCACGAAGGCACCTACGACAACACCGGTGCGCCACGAGGACAACACCCATGACCCACCCCGACACTCAACCGGTGCGCCTGGGCCAGGACCTGCCGCGCGTGGATGCGCTGGCCAAGGTCACCGGACAGGCGCGCTATGCCGCCGAGCACCCGGCCGCCGACCTGCTGTACGGCGTGGTGGTCAACAGCGCCATCGCGCGCGGCACCATCACCGCCATCGACGACAGCCGCGCCCGCGCGGTGCCAGGCGTGGTGGACGTCATCACCCACCAGAATCGCCCGAAGATGCGCAGCGCGCGCCTGTTCTACAAGGACATGGTGGCCCCCGGCGGAAGGCCGTACCGCCCACTCCACGATGCCCAGGTGCACTACAGCGGACAGCCAGTGGCGCTGGTGCTGGCCGAAAGCTTCGAGGCCGCCCGCTACGCCGCGCGCCTGGTCCAGGTGCAGTACGCCAGCACGCCGCATCGCACCGACCTGCTGGCCGACCTCGGGCGCGCGAAGAAGCCGCTGACCTTCAAGGCGGGCTTCTCGCCCCCGCCATCGGACAAGGGCAAGCCCGAGCAGGTCTTCGAGGCAGCCGAGTTCCGGGTGGACTGCGAATCGCACAGCGGCGTGGAGCACCACAACCCGATGGAGCTGTTCGCCAGCACCGTGCTGTGGGGCGAAGACGGCCACCTCACCATCTACGACAAGACCCAGGGCTCGCAGAACAGCCGCTGGTACGTCTCGCGTGTGTTCGGGCTGTCCAAGGACCGGGTGACCGTGCGCAATCCCTATGTGGGCGGGGCCTTCGGGTCGGGATTGCGGCCGCAGTACCAGCTGCCATTGGCGGTGATGGGCGCGCTCAAGCACCAGCGCTCGGTGCGCGTGGTGATGACCCGGCAACAGATGTTCACCTTCGGGCACCGTCCCGAGACTTGGCAGCGGGTCAAGCTCTCGGCGAGCGCCGACGGGGCGCTGACCTCGATCTGGCACGAGGCGGTGGCCGAGACCTCGCGCCTGGAGGACTACGTGGAGGTGGTGGTCAACTGGAGCGGCCAGCTCTACCAGTGTCCCAACGTGCATCTGGGCTATCGCCTGGTCGAGCTGGACCACGCCACGCCGATGGACATGCGCGCCCCCGGCGCCGCGCACGGCGTGCATGCGCTGGAAGTGGCCCTGGACGAGCTGTCCTACGTGCTGGGCATGGACCCGCTGCAGCTGCGCCTGAAGAACTACGCCAGCAGCAACCCCGAAGACGGCAAGCCGTACTCGACCAAGACATTGAAACGTTGCTACGAGGTGGCTGCCGCGCGCTTCGGCTGGGATCGGCGTCCGCCGCAGCCCAGGCAGATGCGCGAGGGGCGCGAGCTCATCGGCTGGGGCATGGCCACCGGCACCTGGGACGCGATGCAGATGTTCGCCAGGGCCGAGGCGGTGCTTGGGCGCGACGGACGCCTGCGCGTGCGCAGCGCGGCCTCGGACATCGGCACCGGCACCTACACCGTCATGGCGATGATCGCCGCCGAGCGCATGGGGCTGCCGCTGGAGCTGGTGGACTTCCAGCTTGGCGATTCCAACTATCCGGTGGCCCCGATCG
>Ga0209257_1000668_pt1 | contig 53685 bp, 78 predicted proteins | sample AraplaCvi_mCL_r2_FD_184277 | JGI IMG/M metagenome (GOLD analysis project Ga0209257, IMG submission 184277) | Arabidopsis root microbial communities from North Carolina, USA - plate scrape MF_Cvi_mCL_r2 (SPAdes) (version 2) | ecosystem: Host-associated > Plants > Roots > Endosphere | place: USA...
CCCTGCACAGCCAGCCGGGTTCGCCGATCTACGGCTTCGCGGTGCCGGCTTACAACGCGTCGAAGAGCGCGGTGAATGCCTGGACCGTGCAGCTGGCCTACGAGCTGCGCGACAGCACCACCAAGGTCAACACCGTGCACCCGGGCTACGTGAAGACCGACATGAACCGTGGCGAAGGCGAGATCGAAATCGCCGATGGCGCCCGCTCCAGCGTCGGCATGGCGCTGATCGGGGCCGATGGCCCCAACGGCAGCTTCACCTACCTGGGCGAGGTGCTGCCATGGTGATCCGTGTGTTGACCGCCGCCGTTGCCAGCGCGCTGATGGCCGGCTGCGTCAGCGTCGGCCCCAACTACCAGGCACCGCCGGCGCAGCCAGTGGTCCTGCAGGGCGCGGCCGCGCCGGTGTTCAGCACCACCTCGCCGGTGGCCAGCTGGTGGGCGCAGTTCGATGATCCGGTGCTGGAACAACTGGTGCACGACGCGCTGGGCGACAACCTCGACCTGCGCATCGCCATGGCACGGGTGCGCGAGGCCCGCGCGGTGTTCGTCGAACAGCGCCTGGACCAGCTGCCGCACGTCACCGCCGGGGGCGCCTACGACCGCAGCAAGCAGCCGGACCTGACCGCCGGCGGCGAGCGCGTCTTCAGCGAAACCTACCAGCTCGGTTTCGACGCGGGCTGGGAACTGGACCTGTTCGGACGCCAGCGCCGTGCCGCGGAAGCGGCGCGTGCCGACCTCGGTGCCGAGCAGGACAACCTCGCCGACGCGCAGGTCACGGTGGCCGCCGAAGTGGCGCGCAACTACTTCGAGCTGCGCGGTACGCAGAAGCGGATCGTCGTGGCCGAGCGCACCCTGGTCAACCTGCGCGACACCCAGAAGCTGACCGAAGCGCGCTGGAACCTGGGCGCGGGCAGCGAGCTGGACGTGCAGAGCAGCCGTGCACGGCTGAAGGCGATCGAAGCGGACATTCCGCTGCTGGAAGTGGCCGAAGTGCAGTCGCGGCATCGCCTGGCGGTGCTGCTGGGGCAGCGCCCGGATGCGCTGGACGCGCTGCTGGCACCGCGCGAGGTGCCGCCGTACGCCAAGGCGCTACCGTTGGGCGACACCACCGACCTGCTGCGCCAGCGTGCCGACGTGCGCGTGGCCGAGCGTCGCCTGGCCGCCGCCACGGCGCGGGTGGGCGTGGCCACGGCCGACCTGTTCCCTCGCATCAGCCTGAGCGGTTTCGTCGGGTTCCTGTCCGGCGATGCCAGCGGGTTGGTCAATGGCAACAACAAGGCATGGTCGGTGACTCCGTCGATCAGCTGGGCCGCGTTCGACTTCGGTACGGTCAAGGCACGGCTGCGTGCCAGCAAGGCGCAGGCCGATGGCGCCGCCGCCGAGTATGAAAAGGCGGTGCTGCTGGCGCTGGAAGACACCGAGAACGCGTTGACCCGCTACGCCAAGCAGCAGGCGCGGCTGGCCATCGTCGCCGAGCAGGCGCAGGCCGCGCGGCGCGCCGAGCAGCTGGCGCAGATCCGCTATCGGGAGGGGTCGGAAGACTTCCTGACCCTGCTCGATGCGCAGCGCACCCAGCTGGCCGCCGACGATGCACTGGCCGCGGCCGAGTCCACCGTCAACGTGAGCGTGGTCGGCGTGTACAAGGCGCTGGGCGGGTGGGGGCAGCAGCAGGACGCGACGCCACCGGCCCTGGCCGGCACGATGCGGTAACCCCGGCAGGGGGCGGCACGGGTCGCCCTCTGCACGCTTTGTAGCGGTAGGCCGTGATGGCGTGCCGGGAAACCCCGCGCTGACGGCTTTGCCTCTGCCGGGTCGGACCGACGCGGTGCTAAAAACACCGCCTGTCCGGGAGATGAGCAATGCAACGGAAGTGCTGGAAGCCGCCGCGTGCGGCCAGGGAAGAGCGTGCTGCGACGAACGCGGGCCTGTCGGCCAGCGTGATCGTTCTGCTGGTGGTGGCCGCGTTGACGGTCAGCCTGGGCTTCGCCCGGCTGCCCGACGGGCTGCTCGGCATCGGCGTGGTCGCGGTGGGCGTGTTCCTGGCCATCAGCGCCCGGATCTGCCAGGCGCGCGAACAGCACCAGGCCCTGTGCCAGGCGCTGGATGGCCTGCGCCGGTCGCCGCGCGGTTGAATGCGGCGGGCCTGCGCAGGCAGGTGAGGCCCGTTACCGGGCCGGGCGTTCCGGGAAGGTCAGTTCAGCCTGTACCGGGTAGTGGTCCGACGGCACCACGCCGCCCGGCTTCTGGTCCAGGGTCTGGAACCGGTTCACGCCGAAGCCGCGCACCAGGATCCAGTCGATCTCGGCGGTGGGCGTATCGCTGAAGTTCTGGAAGGTCAGGCGCGGGCCGTCGACCTTCTTCGCCAGCTTGCGTGCATCGCCCAGCGCCTGGGTGAAGGCGGCATAGGTGCCGCTGCCCGGTTCGCTGTTGAAATCACCGGTGACCACCACCGGGATGTCCCTGGGCAGCGCGGCCAGCCGCTTGGCGATCAGCTTGGCGCCGAGGACGCGGCGCGGCTCGTCTTCGTCGCGGTAGGGCAGGTGGGTGTTGTACAGGTAGAACTGCCTGCCGTCGGCCTGGCGCTGGAACAGCGCCCAGGTGACCATGCGCGGCATCAGGTTGCCCCAGGTAATGCTGCCGGCGACCTCGGGGGTGTCGGACAGCCAGAAGTTTCCGGATTCGACCACCTTCAACGCGGCGCTGTCGTAGAACACGCCCATGTGCTCCTCATTGTCGCCGGGGCCACGCGGCTCACCGAACCAGCGGTAGCCTGGCAGGTGCTCCACCAGATAGTCGGCCTGGTTGGTCTTGAGTTCCTGGGTGCCGAACACCACCGGGTGCTGCTCACGCAGCAGCGCCACCATCGCATCGCGACGGTCCTCCCAGCGCTTGTTGGGTTCGGTGTCCACCGGGGTGCGGACGTTGAACGACATCACCCGCAACGGCTCGGGCGCCTTGGCCAGGGCCGGGCCGAGCGGCAGCGCCAGCGCTAGCAGGGCCAGCAGGGCCGGACGACGGAAAGCAGACAGCATGGGAATCCCTCCATTCCATGAAAACGTTTGCAGAGGGTGCCATGGAATGCCCGGGCCCGACTATGCAGAGGTTGGCGGCAGTGGCGCCGGGCGGCTCAGCTGCCCAGCAGCACGATCCCGACCGTCAGGTTGATCGCGGTCCCGAGCGCGAACACCCACAGCGCCGACAGCGCCGAGTTCAGCCAGGAGCGCTGCAGCGCGACCTTCAGCCAGCCGGTCTGCACCACCAGGTACCACGCGGCCGACAGCAGGCCGGTCGCGATCCCGATAGTGGTGGACAGCTCGCCGGGCAGGCGCACGAACACCATGCTGGTAGACAGCGCCACCGCGAACGGAGCGGTGAGGTAGCACTGCATGAAGAACGGGCGGCGCAGCGATTCGCGGGTCATCGGCACCCGCTTGCGGCGCAGCAGGTGCACGGTGGCCACCAGCGGCCAGATCGCGAAGGTGATCGAGCGGTACAGCAGCAGGCTCTCCTCGTTGCCCATGACCGTGCGCGACAGCTCGTTGGTGCCGACCACGGTCTGGTGCATCAGCAGCTCCACCCCATGCGCCACCAGCACCGCCAGCATCAGGAACATGGGCGGGCTGATCGCATCGTCGAACTGGCGCTCCAGCTTCTGGGTCAGCTCCGTGTTCACGTACTGCGCCATCCGCCGCGGGTGCACGATCACCCGGTACAGCGTGCGCGGGAAGAACAGGAACCAGGTGCAGAGCTCGTAGAGGAACTCTTCGAGCGAACGCAGCAGCTTGAGGAAATCCATGCAGACCTCGGGGTGGGCACTGGCACGCAGGGCGCCGTGGCCCAAGCATGTCGCAACGCCGCCGTGCCGTACAGGGCGGCGTTGCTTTCACGACAGGCCGCGGTCCTGCCGCCACTGTCGGAAGAAGCTAAGCAGTTGCGTGGACGGTACGGCGTGGACCGCCCCGGGAAGTGCGGGCTCGATGGATGCCGGGATGGACGTCCCGTATTCCTCCAGGTAGCGGACGGAGAAGGTCTGCGCGTCCGGGAACATCTCCCGCATCTGCGGGATGACCACGCCACCGCAGGACGGGCAGGCGCCCAGCATCGTGCTTAGTCTGAAGCTGACCACGTTGCGGTGCGTGCCCATGCAGCTGGCAATCAATCGCTCGGAATCCACGCTGCGGTCGAACACCAGCGTACGGGTGTCATCGGCATGGCGCAGCACCGGCAGGCTTGTGATTCCGGGCAGTGGCGCCACGCCCTGCATTGCCGCGCGGGCATCGACGAAGCGGGTGCCGTCGGGCAGGCTCGGGTTTGCGCGCAGGTGGATGTTGCGTGCGCGTTTTCCGCCGGACAGGGCGTAATAAATCGTGCGGGTCCCGTCCGATTCCACTACCTCTGCAAACGCTAGGTTCGCGCCTTTGAGATGATCCAGGATCGGCCGCCCCGCCTCGGGCAGGGCCAGCGCCGCCGCATCGATGCCCGACCAGGCGCCTTTGCCCCCGGTGGCCGGCAGCAGTGCGTTGAGGATCTCGGCCACCGACGCCCGTTCCTCTTCGCTGGCGCTGCCCAACGCCTTCCAGTCGGGAATGCGTCGGCGGGCCAGGCGCAGGAATGTGCGCTGCTCGCTTTGACCGGTGAGCACCTTGTCCGCATAGCGGCCGAGCACATCGGGACGTCCGCGGGCGGCGAACCACGACACATACGCTTCGTAGGTCGGGAAACGTTCGGCGAGTCCGGGGCTCAACGTGGGCTGGATGTAGCCGAAGACCAGCCGCGCGATGTTCTCCCGGTCCTGCTCGAGATAGGGGCGCAGCAGCTGCACACGATAGGTTTCCGAAGCGCGCAGGTACTCGTTGATTTCGGTGTCGTCACGGCCCGGTTCGAGGCGGGTGAAGTGCAGGAGGGTCCCCGCGTCTTCGCTTGCCGGCAGCGCGGCGTGGTAGAACACGCCGTCGTCCGGTTCGATGCACAGGGCGCGCTGGAATGGCGACTCGATACGGATTGCGCGCAGCCGGCGCGCATCGTCGATTCCCTCCACCAGTGCACCCACATCCACCACGGGCAGGCGCTGCTGCAGGCGGTCGATGTCCGCGTCCGCAAGCGGTCCGGGCAGGCCGAACGTGCGCGCGTCCGCCAGCGTGCCCCGAAGGGTGGCGGGATACATCACGCTGGCGGGCAGGCCCAGCGCTTCGCGCTCCGTGGCCGGCACTGGCACCAGTTGAGGCGTTTTCGGACCCGGTGTATACGAACAGACTTCGCCCTTGTGCACCATCAGGCGAAGCGGACCTTCGCCTTCCGGTGCCGTATGGGCCAGGTCCAGGGTGAATTCCCGCGAGGCGGCGGCGATGCCCTGCAGGCGCCCAGGCCGCAGCGCGTCGGTCTGCAGGTCCTTGGCTGCATCCGGTACGAAGCGCAGCCGCGATTGCAGCACGCAGGGCACCGCCTCCAGCGATCGGCGCGGGCGGCAGCGTGCCGGCACCTCGCGCCATTGTCCTGTACGCCCGCGGTCCTCCGGCGTGGCGACTCGTGAGAATGCATCGCCGGTGGGATTGAGCCGGTAGTGCTGGCCGCGGATCACCACTTCCCAGTCGTCGTGGCCGTGATCGAGGAACTGCGCGGGGGTATCGCCGATGGCGATCTGCAGCCCGTTGTCACTGCGCGTGACCGGAAGCGATGGCGGCAGGTCATGTTCCAGCGTGAATGCTTCCAGTGCAGGCCCGTAGGGCTGTCCGCTGTAAACGTCGTAGCGGTGCCACGCGCTGCCACGGGCCACGGCCAGCACCGTGCTTCCATCGGACAGCCGTGCCTCGGCCAACGAGGGGGTCAGCACGCGTCGTTCCTGCAAGGCCGCCGCCGGCACGCCGCCGCTGGCCAACGCGTGCTCCAGCGCCAACGCCGAGCGTTCCACCGCCGGACGGCTGCGCAGCACCTGTTTCAACCACCCTGCGCCCTGCAGCGCGGTGTTCCAGGCATGGCTGCCGGCCCACAGACCGCCCTTGGCCATGTCGCGCAGGGTGCCCGCACCGCCGGCCATCACCAGCGATGTGCCGAGTGCCTGCAACGCGCTCCCGGCTTCGGTGGCAATCGACTGGATGCTGCGTTCGCCGGCAGTGGTTACGACATCCACGGTGCTGGCCAGGAAGCCGATGGATGGCGCGCCGATGGACGCGGCATCCATCCCGCAGCGGAGGAAGGTGCCCACCGACCGTTCACCCGCCTCAAGGTCCTCGATGCATTCGTACAGGGGGACCAGGAATTCGGCGACGGTATTGAGCTGATGCAGTTCGCGCTGGTGCAGCTCTTCCAGCCCGGTCAGGTGGGCCAGCTCGTCAGCACGCGCCTGCTCGAAGCGTGCCTGCCATAGATCCGCCGCCGCAGCCTTGGCAAGCCGCGCGACCGTCTGGTCGCCAAGACCGGACACCGTCCCGCTGCACGGCGTCACGCTGAGCCCGGACAGTGGCGCGAGCTGATTGCCATCGCGGTGTCGCTGTACCGCACCGCTGACCAGGCCTTCGAAGTCGACAAGATCGCCCAGGGCGCGGTCCTTCCACACCCGCCGCGCCACCCCGGCCTGCGGAACGATTTCGAAGTACACGTCCTGGGCGCCGGCGGCTGTCGGCGTGCAGCGCAGCAGGAAGCCCTGAACGGCAGAGCGGTCATCGCACCGCACGCGCAGGGAGGTGCAGCCGGCGGTTTCGATCAGCCGCCGGTCGACAGCCGGCAGGCCATCGAGTGCCGTGCCGATCAGACCCGCCAGTCCGTCTTCCACCGTCTGCTTCCAGACCTCGTAGGCGCTGTCGAAACGACGCGCGGTGGTGGGCCCACGGGTCGACACCCAGGCGTCGGCCACCACCAGCGCCTGCAGGGTATCGTCGTTGGTGATCAAGGCGCGCTGGCGCGGGTCGTCGGCCTCGCCAGCGCCGACCGCATCTGGTTTGGCCAGGGCATACAGGTGCTGCTCGAAGGCGATCAGGCGCGAAGGCACGATGCCGTGGCGCGCCAGACAGGGCTCGCCGATGTCGGCCGGTCGCTGCGACCACAGCGCCACGTCCACGCCGGCCTCGCGCAGGGTCTGACCGGCGATGTCCATGCGCCGCGGCGACGGGCTGGCCAGTTGCCGCACGTGCTGCGCGTGCGCATCCTGGTCGGCCTTCAGCAGGTCCAGCGCATCGGCCAGCTGCTGTCCGCTCGCCGCATCGAACCGGGCCAGGTTGCCCACGCCACCCTGCGCGGTGGCATACGCCAGCGCTGCCGGCACCAGCGCACGCGCCCACGCCGCATGCAGGTCGTCGTTGCCGCCGGGCGTGGGTGCGGGCTGCGCCAACTGCGCGGGCAGCGCACAGACCGCATCGAATCCCACGCGGCTGCAGGCACCGGGCTGCATGGCGTCCAGCAGGGTCGCGCCGTGTCGCAGCGCGACGCTCTGCAATGAGCGGCCATACGTGAGCCAGTCGGGCACGCCCTCCACCTGCAATGCCGGCTGGTCCAGCTCGCTGGTCAGCAGCCAGTACATCACCTCGAGTGCTGCCGGCGAAGCGTCGCCAGTGGTGTCGAGGATGCTGGCGCGCAGTTCGTGCGCCAGCTGGATGATCGGCACGTCCACCACCCCGGGCGCGGCGAAGCGTTCGCGCAGTGCGTCGATCCGCTCAATGCCGACGTAGCGCTCCAGCATCCGCTGCGCGAGCAGCGCTTGCGCGCCGCGCATCGAGACCTCCGGTTCACCGGCGCCGCCCAGCCAGCCCGCCTCGGCCAGAAGCGGCCGGCACACCTCCGCGAACTGGCGCGTGCGTGACATCAGCGCCCAGGCATCGGGGGCAGCCAGCGGCCCGGCATCGCTGCCGTCGTGCTCATCGGGGTGCAGCAGGGAGAGACCAAACTGCTCGAGCAGGTCATCCAGTGGCGGCAGCGCTTCGGCATGGGACCCGGCCTGCGGGCGGTCAGGAACCGCTCGCAGCGCGACTTCAGGCAGGGCCGCATCGTCAGGGTTGTGCGCCCCTGCATCTGATGCGATGCGCTGGGGCAGCACGGGGAACGTAAGCGGTGCACGCCACGCCGGCGCGGCGCGTAACGCAGGCGGCAGCAACGCTGCACCGAACGCCAGGGCTTCATCGACGGTCAGCGCGGGATGGCGCGCGCGCAGCCCGATCGCCAGCGACAACACGGGTGCACCGTCGACCGCCGGATCGCTCGGCACGTCCCAGCCTGCGCCGCGAACCGCCAGCTGCGCTTCGGCCGACGCGCCGAGCAGGGCGGCGCAGGTGATGGGCGACAATGGCGCCTCGCGGTCCAGGCGTGATCCCGCGCTGCGCCCGGCCACCGAGCCGAGCAGGCGCTGCCAGACGAGCTGCTGCGCATCGTCACTGGCGCACCACAGGTCCAGCGCCTGCGGCGCGTCCATGATCCGGGTCCACAGCGTGGGCATCGGCACGGAGGGCCGCGCGTCCGCGGTGATGTCGATGGCATGCTTTACCGCGTGGACCACGCCCTCGCGATTGCTGCGCATGCCCGGCGCGCGCCACAGCGCCGCCAGCGCGCTGTCCGGCAACAGGGTCAGCCATTCGTCCGGCGTCAGCTGCCAGATCGATCCGCGCTGGAAGCGGTCGCGCCAGGCGCCCAGCGCGTCCGCCCCGGGCGCCGCTGCCAGCTGCCGGAAGAAGCCGTGGACCAGCTCGGGGGTGACCTCGTCCACCGCGATCTCCACGGCCTGCGCCACCAGCTGAAGGCTCTCGCGCCCGCGTTGCAGGCGCAGCAGGTCGCGCGCCTGCTGCTGCGGGTCGTCCGCGATCCGGTCACGACCGAGCAGGTGCTGCAGCACGGCAGCCGGCAAGGGCAGGGTCACGGTCATCGGTCGCAGCAGGGGGCGGAGTCGTTCCGGTGTGTGCGCCAGGTCCAGCGCCTCCAGGCGCGCCAGGGCGCTGGACGCGCGGGCGCCACCGGTCCAGGCGAAGAACCCGGAGAACGCCGGGTAGGCCCGTCGATACCACGGATCGGCCTGCGCCATCGCCAGGTCAACGCCTGCATACAGATCCAGCACTGGTGCGATCAGTGCGCCGGTAAGCACGCGCAGGTCGTTGCGGCGGGGATCGATCAGCGACTGCGGCGCTGGCTCCAGGTCTTCATAACGGGCCAACGAGGCCGCGATGCGATGAAACAGCGCGCCCAGTTCCGTGACCCAGTGCGTGCCTGCCACCGCGGCCTTTCGTTCCAGGTGATCGCGCCAGTCGGCTGCGGTCGGTGCCTTCCCGCGCCAGTTCCAGCCTGGGCCGAAACGCAGCGGATCCAGGTCCCGACGCAGCGAAACCAACAGGTCGGCCAGCAGGGTGTCGGCGCTGTCGAGCCGGTCGAATCCACTGGCATCCAGCAGCGCGGGGTGCGCTTCCACCAGCCAGGCGCGCATCTCGCCGACGCTGGCGCCATGCGGCAGCGGCCTGCCGTAGGCCCGATGCATGCGCGCACGGTGGGCCTCCAGCTGCGCCTGGGTCATCGGCGTTGCCAAGCGGCCGCTGACCGTATCGGTGTCCCACGCCAACGCATCGAAATGCGCATGCGCCGCGGCAGCGGTGGTGGAGTCCTGCGCCTGCACATACGCCGTTGCCGCGCGGCCGATGCGGGCCAGGCCATGCATCGCGCGGCGCTCGCCCGTGGCATGCGGGACATGGGTCAACAACTCCAGCATGCGCGCGAACGCGTAAGCGCGTGCCGTATCGCCACCGTCGGCCAGGCTGCGCCGCGCACCTTCGGGCAGCATCGGCAGGCGCTGCAGCGTGGCGTACCACGCCTGCAGCGGTGCGGACTCGAAGAAGGCCGCCAACGCGTCGGGATCGGGCGCGCGGTGTTGCAGATCGAGTCCAGCCTGCGCGAAGGCGTCGGTGATCGCCGTGTACAGACCGGTGAGGGTGCGCGGCACCTGCCAGTCCAGCGTGTCCCACCAATCGCCGGGTGCCAGGCGATCCACAAGCGGTGCCAGTACTGCCAATGGCAGCCGACCCTGCACCGGGATCATGTCCTGCGCGGCGGCACCGGTGAACAGCGCAGGCGGGGTGGATTCACTGCGGTCGCGCATGCCGAAGTCGGTAAGCGCGCCGGCGTCCGCGCGTGGCAGCGCCGGAGGGTGCGTCCACGTCGCGCCTGCGGGCAGCGGCGGGGTGTTGTCGGGCATGAACGTGCGCAGGGCATTATCCGTGGTGGCGCCGTCCGGCCCGGGAACCTGGCTCGCCAGGAATGTGCCCATCGCCGCCGCACGTTCGCGCAGCATGCCGGGCACCACGCGCCGCTCCTCCCAGCACTGACCCGGCACGGCCACCGCGTTGCCCGGACGCTGGCGGCCAAGCAGGACATCGTTGTTCGCGTCCAGCGGGGGCTCGCCGACGACCGGCGTACAGGCAAGTGCCTCGACAGCACCCATCCACGCATCGCCCATGGCATGGGGATGCGCGGCATTGGCCACCGCTTCGGGGCGCGGCAGGGCCTTGCTGCCCAGCAGCGCGGCGCCGTTTGCAGCGGCGAATCCGATATCGAAACCGGCCTTCACCAACTGCGGCACCTGCCACGGAACGCTGAGCAGCGTGACCAGGGCCCGCGCGGCGCTGTCGTAACGGCCCAATGGCTGCACCGTCGTCGAAGTGTCCACGCTGGCCTGGTGGGCCACCTCCAGCAGCGCGGTGGCCAGCGGGGAAGGTGCTGTGATGCGGTGAGGCGCGCATGCCGATACTTCGAGCTGCGGCTCGGCCACGCCACGCTGCAGTGCGGCGAGCTGCTGGTAGGCAGCGCGTATCGAGCCCGCATCCTGCGCCCCGGAAAACACGACCGGCAGGCCGGCGCGTACCTCCAGCAGGCCGGCATCGCGTTGCTCGTGCTGGCGGATGCATCGCTGCGCGCGTTGCAGGGTCTGCGCGGACGCACCGGGCGCCAACTGCGCCAGCTGCGAGGCGACCGACGCATGGCGCGCCTGCATGTCCTGGCCGGCGACGTGCGCGTCCTGATGCCGGCGCGCCAGTTGCCGCGCATCCACCCCGACCCGCTGCGCGCGCTCCATCTCCAGGCGCTGCTTCCACGCAGCAGAAGGGACATCGACCGGACGGTAAAGCGCGTCGCGCAGGCCGCGCAGCAGCGGATCGCGTTCGGTGGTCGCCGCGCGCAGGCGTGGGCGTTCGGCAAGGCACTCCACTTCCCACTGTGCCTGCGGCAGTCGCAACGCGTAGTGCAGCACGCTCCGCCACGCCGTGGCCTCGTCGTCGCTGCAGGCGGGCAGGGTACACTGCGCGGCAAGCCACTCCGACAGTGCATCGCTCAGTGCCGTTCCGGTCCACCCGCCGTCCAGCAGCGCCTGCAGCAGCGCGGTGTCGATCGGCCCGTTGGTAAGGGCATCGGCCAGTTCCCGCAGCCGTGCGCGCGGCACGCCGATCAGCGGCACGTCCAGCGTTGGCAGCGCCTGCGCGCGGTTGTGCACTTGCTCCGGCAGCGGTCCCGCAGGTGCGGGCAACGGGGCGGGATCGGCCGCGGGCAGCGGGGAGGTCGTGGCGGTGGGCAGGGCGTGGCAGCGGAACATCATCGGCACAGGCAAGGCATCACAGCAGGCGCAGGGGGCGCGGAAGGGCGCCGATCCTACGGATGGGCTCCGCTGCTGCAATCGACTACGCCAATGGAACCTGACTGAAACAGTGACTTTGCACATCAAAGTCGTTGGGGCATGGGCGCTTCGAGCAGGCCATCGCCAAGCGTCGCCGCGCACCGCGGGCTGTCGGTATCGGAAGTGTTGTATTCCCGCGCCAACCCCGTGAAGCCGGGCTGGCAGGCCGCGAACCGGGTACTCTGGTCGATTCCACGCGCAGCGCAGGCCCCCCATGGATTACCAGCTTGTCATCAAATTCTGGCGGAAGTCGCTCGACGACGAGGCCTTCCTGCCGACGCTGGAGGCCGAGCTCGCCGCGGCGCTGGGCACCGCTGCCCGGCTGGACGGCTATGACGTCAGTGCCAAGGAGATCAACCTGTTCATGGACACCGCCGACCCGCGCCCCACGTTCCGCAAGGCCAAGGACGTGCTGGAACGGCTGGGCGTGCTGCACAGCGTATCGGCCGCCTATCGGCTGGTCGGCGGGGCGCAGTTCACCTCGCTATGGCCGACGCGGATGGCGCGCAAGTTCACGTTGCCCTGAACCGGCGCGCGCCTTCTACGCAGCGGTCAATCCCAGGATGCAGGCCAGCAGCGCATCGGTCTGCTGCGGCGCGCGCTGCGCCTCGGGATCTGTGAGCATCTGCAGCCAGAAGCCATCCGCGGCAAGTCGGGCGGCCCGAAGCCTGGGGTCGTCGCGTTCTGAAGGTACCTGCTGCAGCCGCTGCGCGAGCCAGGTGCGCCAGAGATGAGCGAATGCCGGCTCGACAAGGGCGGTCAGCGAGAACTTCGCCCATTGGCGCTCGTCTGCTTTCATCGAGTTGAAGGTAGCGGTGACATAGGCGCGCGTGAACCGTCCAGCTTCGACATCGTCGCGGGCGACGCAGGCGTCCAGATCGCGGTCGAAATGCAGCAGGCATTCCGCGTAGGCCGCTTCCAGCAGCGCCTGTCGGGTGGGGAAGTGATGGAACAGTGCGCCCTTGCTTACCCCGGCGCGTGCCGCCACGCCCAGCACGGTCACGCCGGCCAGGCCACCGGCGATCGCTTCCTGGACCACCGCGTCCAGCAAGGCGGCGCGCACCACGGCCGGCTGCCGGCGTCGCTTGAGGTCGGCGTTCAATGCGCGGCCGCCTTGGAGAACGCGTTGATCATGACCACGCCGCCGACGATCATCGCCACGCCCGTGACCGCCTGCCAGTCCAGCGACTGCTTGAATACCGTAACGCTGATGATGAGTGTCAGCACGATGCCCAGGCCGCCCCAGATCGCGTAGGCAATGCCCAGCGGCAGTGTTTTCAGCGCGTGGCTGAGCAGATAGAACGAGAGTCCGTACAGCAGCGCCATGCTGACGGTGGGGGCGAGCCGGGTGAACTGCTCGGTCTTCTGCAGCAGCATCGTGGCGGTTACTTCGGAGACGATGGCACCGGCAAGGAACAGATAGGCAGTCAACAATGGGGACATGGATCAAGCTCAAGTTGGATACCGACCGGGCGGTATGTTACAGACCTCCGCGGTGAACAGGCGCTGAAATTCAGCATTGCAGCATGCCGTAACGACAGCACACCGAGCGCAATTGTAATGTTATGAAATAACGTTACACTAAATCCCGTCGGTTCCGGCTTACGGGGGAGGGCACGTGCAGCGCCCGCCGACAGCACGCTGCACGCTCTGCCAAGTGACCGCACCATGATCAAACCGACCCTTATGACGGCCCGGGCCCTGCCGCGTGCCTGTCGTTTCCACTCGCTGCCCGCCCGCACCCTGCTCGCCAGTGCGCTGCTGTTCGCGACCCACGCCTCGGCTGCGGAACGCAGTCCTGCGTCGACGGCGCAGACCGTCGCCGAGCTCGACACCATCCGGGTCCAGGCGCAACGACTCGGGACCACGGAAGGCACCGGGTCGTACACCTCGCCGGTCGTGACCTGGGGCGGCAAGGCCCCGGTAAGGCTGCTGGAGGTTCCGAGCTCGGTCAGCGTGATCACCCGCCAGCGCATCGAGGATCAGAACCTGGTGACCGTCGAAAGCGCGCTGAAGGAAGTCACCGGCGTCACGGTTTCGCCGTGGGACGGGGCGACCAGCCAGATCCGTTCGCGCGGTTACACCCTGGAGTCTTCCTACGATGGCATTCCCGCCTATGGGGCGCTGTCGGCTTTCCAGCAGTTCGACCTGGCCATCTATGACCGCGTCGAAGTACTGCGTGGACCCGGTGGCATCTTCCAGGGCTCGAGCCAACCTGGCGGCGTCGCCAACTTCGTCCGCAAACGCGGCAGGGACGTATTCGGGGGCGCGGTGGCGCTGTCGGCAGGGTCATGGTCGAACCACCGCGCGGAGCTCGATATGGGCGGCCCGCTCAATGCCGCCGCCACGCTGCGAAGCCGCGTAGTGGCCACCGCGCAGGACCGTGAATTCTTCTATGACGTGGCCGATTCCAGCCACCGTCTGGTTCACGGCGTGCTGGACTGGGATGTGGCGCCGTCGACGACCCTTTCGCTGTCGGCCACGCGGCAGTCGGACGACGTCATGCCGTACCCGGGCCAGCCTGCGTATACGGACCAGCGCTTCCTCGACGCACCGCGATCCCTGTATCCGTATCCGGACTGGGTGATCCAGCGTTGGGACAAGGAAGCAGTGACGCTGGATCTGGAGCATGCCCTGGACAACGGCTGGCTCGTGAAGGCGAGGGCCAGCCGTCAGCGGCTGGACTGGTACTACAAAGACAGTTATCCCACCGGTGGCGTGAACCGGGCGACCGGGACGGTGGCCAGCTACGCGCGTCGCCGCAGCGACAGCGACGAGATCCGCGAAGGCGTCGATGTGTTTGCCGCGGGCGCGTTCGCGCTGTGGGGGCGGCAGCATCACGCCACCATCGGTGCCAACATCGAGGAATACGAGAGCCTCACCCGTTTCGGCCAAGGGCCCGTCGTCCCGGGCGTGCCGGTCATGGAACCTGGCGTCGTGCCGGATGTGCCCATCGCCTACACCTCGGGCTACCACGCGGTGACCCGACAGAGCGGCCTGTACGGTCAGCTGCGGCTGGCCCTGACCGACCGCCTGACCGGTGTCGCCGGCGGTCGCTGGAGCCGGTTCGACGTGCAGTCCCGCACCGTATCGCCGCAGCCGCTCAGCGCGTGGAAGGACGGTGCCCAGGCGAACGGGGAGTTCACCCCCTATGCCGGCATGGTGGTCCACATCACCGACGAGATGACCGCGTATGCCAGTTACGCCGATACCTTCATTCCGCAGACGCAGCGCATGGTGTCGGGTGAGACCATCGACCCACGCGTGGGCAGGCAGCTGGAAGTCGGTGCAAAGGCCAGCCTGCGCGGCGGGGCACTCAACCTCGCAGCGTCGGCGTTCCGCACGCGCGACGTCAATCGTTCCTACCCCGACCTGGACAACCCGGGATTCTTCCTGCAGGCCGGCGAAGTGGACATCAAAGGCTGGGAGCTGGAGGCAACTGGCAGTCCGCTGCCCAACCTCGACCTGACCGCCGGATACACCCGGCTGCTGACCCGCTATGTCAGCCACCAGACGCTGCCGACCGGGTCGCCGTTCACCCTGTTCGAGCCCGATCACACCGTGAAGCTGTTCGCCACCTACCGGCTGGAAAGCGGCGTGTTGCGTGGGTTCTCCCTCGGTGGTGGGTTGCATGTTTCCAGCGGACTGCTTGGCACGGGCGTGGCCGGCATCCGCGAGCAGGCCGGCTACGCCGTGGCCAGCGCACATCTTGGCTACCGCTTTACAGAGGGGCTGCGGATGAGCGTGGCGGTCAACAACCTGTTCGATCGCCACTACTACGAGCGCGTCGGCGGCCTCAACAGTTACAACACGCCGGGCGAACCGCGCAATGTGATGCTCACCGTTCGTTCGCAGTTCTGACCCTGCCCGATCCGGTGCCATGAAACTTTCCGCCAAGGATGCATGGCACCTGGTCCGGCCGTACTGGGTATCTGAAGACCGGTGGCGCGCCTTCGGCCTGCTTGCGACCATCGTCGCGCTGGACGTTTTCCTCACCTACGTCGGCGTGCGCCAGACCCATTGGCAGAAGCATTTCTTCGATGCGCTGGTCGAGCGGGACCTCGCCGCATTCTGGCGACAGATGTGGGAACTGGGCTTGATCATCACCGGCATCGTGGTGGCCGGCACGGCGAGGGTGTGGTTCGAGCAGGCGCTCGCCATGCGCTGGCGCACCTGGCTGACCGGACGCCATCTCGACCGATGGCTGCGCGACGGTGCCTATTGGCGCGTTGCCGAGTCCGGCACGGTGGACAACCCCGACCAGCGGATTGCAGACGATCTGCGCTTGATGGCGACCGATACGCTCCGGCTGTCGGTCGGCGCGTTGAACTACCTGGTCGATTTCTTCACCTTCGCCACCATGCTTTGGGGCCTTTCCGGTGCGGTTTCCTTTGTGTTCGGCGGGGCAACGCGTGAGGTGCCGGGGTACATGCTGTGGGCGGCGGTCGCGTATGCGCTGGCAGGCTCGTTGCTGATCGAATGGATAGGGCGGGGATTGGTCGCGGTCGACTACCAGCAGCAACGGCGCGAAGCCGATTTCCGCTTCCTGCTGGTGCGCCTGCGAGAAAACGCCACGGGGATCGCGCTGTGGCGCGGGGAAACGGCCGAGCGGGTCGGTCTGGCCGGTGCGTTCGACGCGATTCGTGACAACTGGCGCGAGGTCATGCATTACACCAAGCGGATCACGGCAATGAATGCACTGTATGTCCAGGGTTCGATGCTGTTGCCCTTCCTCTTTACCGGTCCGCGCTACTTCTCCGGCGCCATCACCGTAGGCACGGTGATGCAGCTCAACAGCCTGTTCAACAGGGTGCGTGGAGCGCTGTCGTGGTTCGTCTACCGCTACAAGGATCTGGCCCTGCTGCGCTCGGTGTTCCATCGCCTGCACGAGTTTGACGCAGCACTGCAGCGCCCCGCTGGGAATGGCATCCGCTTCAATCGGCAGGGCAGTGACCTTGTGCTCAGCGGGCTGCGTATCGCACGTCCGGATGGCCGCACGCTTGGCGGGATTGACCATCTGCGGCTCGAGCCGGGGGAGCGCCTGTTGATCCAGGGCGCATCGGGTACGGGCAAATCGCTGCTGCTGACCGCCCTGGCCGGACTGTGGCCCGTGGCCGAAGGCGGGGTGAGGGTGCCCGCGGGGAAGGTGCTGTTCGTCCCGCAGCGCAACTACCTTCCCCAGGGTTCCCTGCGTGCCTGCGTGGCGTATCCCTCTCCGACCCATGAACTGGACGAGGCCGCGCTTCGTGCCGCGCTTATCGATGTTGGCCTGCACCGGCTGGTAACGGAACTGGACGTGGAGCAGGACTGGATGCGACGGCTGTCTCCCGGGGAGCAACAGCGGCTGGCATTCGCGCGTGTGCTGTTACAGCATCCGGCTGTCGTGTTCCTGGACGAGTCCACGTCGGCGCTGGATGCCGATGCGGAGGCACTGGTCTACGCATTGGTGATGCAACGCCTTCCGCAGTGCATCGTCGTCAGCGTGGGCCACCGGGAGAGCCTGGCTCAATGGCATGGGCGCAGCTTGCGCTGGGGGGGCGCTGGAGGATGATGTCGGGCCCGGACCCAATGCCGTAGGTGTACCCTTGGTGTGCGGGTCTCGGCGTATCAGGATAAACATGTCAAAAGGATTGATCTGGCTTTGTTTTGTTGCGGGTGGTCTGGTAGTCGCTGATCCAGCAGCCGCCAAGGTGGTTCGTTGCGATGTCTGTACGGCCGACGTCGATTTCAGACGTGAATCAGAACTGGCCGGCGCAGGTACACACCTGGTCTACAACCTCCACGACAACGTTCTCCAGCAGTGGTACGTGCCTGGCGGTTCCGGCGTGGAGCCAGCGCTCATCGTCGTGCCCGTTGCCCAGCTGGGACTGAACCCCAGCGTTGTCGACAAGACGGCATACGACTTCGTTCTCGACTACAACATGCGGGCGATGGTGGAATCAGCTGCGGGTTCCACGAACGTGATTTCGTCTGCCACAGGCACCGATGTCATGTCGGAGACGACAGACCCCACGCCAGTTGGCACGGGTCATATTGGGCTCCAAGAGCAGGCGCGTCCGCCGTTCAAGATCGTGTTCAAGGACGGATCAAGCGTGGTCATCCGTGTCGATAGGGATCATGCCAATGGCCGGTATGAGAGTGGCAGCGCCCGTACGGCGGCCGGTCAACTGATACCCGCTGACGTTCAACAGGCCGTGGGCGTGTGGACGGACTACGGCGGCGACGACCTGGATCGCATGGCTGATCAGCTGCGTCGACTGGGAAAGACGGTGACGATGGCGGCTTCAGCGCACGGGGTCATCCGCATGATCAGCTGCACGTCGGATGGCTGTATTGCCAGCGACCGCAAATAAAAAGGCCGGGAGCCTTGTGTTGCAAGGTGGTCCCGGCCTTTCATGGTCCTTGCGGACCGTCTTATGGTGGAGGTGGGCTCTACTGAATGACAGGCGTACAGCCTTATGCCGCAAGGCGCGGAGGGTTGCCGTGCTGATCGATACCCCCAGCAGTACCCCCGGACTCGCCGGGGTGGTCCCGCTCGTCCACCAGCTGCTGGATCCATGCCTCGACCTCCGATTCTAACCACCGAACCGATGACCCGACGGGGATCTGCTTGGGGAAGGTTCCGGCCGAAATGCGCGAATACATGGTCGACTTGGGCAGGCCGGTCCGGTCCAGGACCTGCTTCAGGCGCAGGAGCCGGCGGGGTGCCTGGGTGATGTCGGTGGTGGGGTTCATCGGGTCTCCTTCGCCGCGACGCGCGGCAGGGTGGGGAAGTTGGTTGGTCATGCGGCCACAGGCAGCCGGTCCTGCCCGAAGTCCAATGCCGGTTGGGGCAGCGCCGCTGCAGCCGCCGGCGAGATCCACAACGATTCCACGCGGGGCTGGTTGGACTGTGCGCGGGCGTGGATATCGACTCTTCGCCAGCCGGTCAGCGCTTCGTCGTACAGCGGGTGGCGGTACCCACTCAGCAGCACCATGCCTCGGACCGTGAGCAGCTGTTCCAGCAGCGCGACGTGCTCCCCATCCTCCAGCTCGTGGGCGTAGACCTTTCGGTGATCGCCTGCACGGGTCTTGAGCACGTATGGCGGGTCGACGTAGAACAGCGTCTCCGGCGAATCGAACTGCCTGATGACGTCCATCGCCGGCTGCTGGTCGATCATGACCTGCTTTAGCCGTGCCACGTACGCCGGAACGTGCTGTGGCCAGCTCCGCCACATGATCGTCGGGCTACGGTGGGTTGGGCCGGCGCGCCATCCGTTGCGGGCCAGTCTCTTTTTTGCGCCGATGGCCTGAGCCGTCCGGAGCACCATGCGCCTGGCTGCCTCGACGGGATCATCATGGTCCTCCCAGGCTTCTACGAACTCGGCCCGAGAGTAGGGCGTGAGCTCCAACGCCTGCTGCAGGCGCGTGGCGAGGACCGGGTCGCGCAGTACCCGGAAGAAGGCCACCACGTGCTTGTCCAGATCGTTGTAGACCTCGACCGCCGACGGCGGCTTGCGAAGCAGCACCGACATGGCTCCGCCGAAGGGTTCGACGTAACAGTGGTGAGGGGGCAGGTGGCCGATGATCCAGTCGGCCAAGCGCCACTTCCCGCCGTGGTATCGCAATGCAGGCCGGGTAATCATTCGGCTCTCCGGAAATAAGCCATGACCCTCAGCGCCTCGTCCATATCGCCGGCGGCCAAGTGGTACACGGCCAGGGCGCGGGCCTCCCACAGCCGTACGGTCCTGCTGCAGGCCTTTGCCAAATCGACGCACGAAAGCGCTGCCAGCTCGAAGGCTCCCTTCGGAATGCTGAACGGCTCAGCTGCTTCTGGTGTGACCCCAGCAAGGTGTGAGCTTCGGCCCTCACACCTCGCGATGTAGGCTTCAGGCACCCCTAACGGAGCTTCCAGATGAGCCCTATCGACACCGACAAACTTGTCACCCGCACCGGTGAAGCCGCCGGCGCTCAGTACATCATCAGCCTCAGGGTCGGGACTGAGGGTGACACCAGGATCGAGGCAATCGTCGCAGTCGTTGACGACCAAGAGCTGCATGCGCCCGCCTCTGGCAGCGTCTTTGATTCCGAAGAGGCCGCGATGACTGAAGCGATCCAGACAGTCGAAGGTCTTGTCGGGAGTGATGAACGCCGCTCCGATGTGGCTGCCGTCAAGCCGACCGGAGGAAGTATCGGCGGCAAGTAAATCTGCGCTGAGCGCCGGAACGCCTGTTCCTCGCTTTCGGTTGCGTCCGGGTTTCACGAGTGTGCCTCGGGATGCGCGCGGCGGTGCGCGTCGATCAGCCCCTGCACCTGACCCTGCAGCCCGGCAGCCATGTCGCAGAAGTTCGGTACCACCGTCGTGGCCATGACGTGCAGCTGGTTGCGTATGTCCAGCAGGTCCACCACGGGGAATGGGGCCTGGCCAGCGCGGATAGCTTCCACCACCGCGACCTGCAGCTGCGCGCGGCGCTGCGGCTCATCGTCCTGGGTGAAGCGGCGTGCAATGTCGAGGGCGATCTGATCGATGTCAGCCACGGAGCACCCCCGTGCCCTGCAGCGCGGTGCGCGTTTCTTCCCAGTCACCTTCGTGCTTGATGGCCACGCCGCCGGCGTCGGCCCAGGCGGCGCAGTTCTTCCCCCAATCGTCGATCAGGATGTCGCCGGGCTGGTGCATGAAGAGTGGCTTGTGCCTGCCGCCCAGTACGGGCAGGACCAGGCACGTCTGCGAGAGGTGCTGCCGGACCCATGCTCGCTTCTGCGAGGCCACATGCGCGTAGTTCGACTTCGGGCACGCGGTGAGGATGACCGGCTGCAGGTGCTCCACGGACCGGAAGAAGTCGATCGCGCCAGCCATTGGCGGCAGGTCGCGGAAGAAGGATGCGTGGCTATTGATGTGACCCCACATTTCCTCGTCTGCCAGCGAGCGGTGGTCGAGCCCGAACACCGCAGGAAAAGCGCCGTCGAAGTCCGCCATCACGCCGTCCAGGTCGATGTAGAGCGTGCGCGCCGGCCTCACCTGCACCTGGCCACCGGGCTTGACGGTCGCCAGCGTCATAGGGCGGAAATGATCCACTGCTGCCCAGAAGGCACGTGCGGCGTCGTCGAGATGGGCACCTTCGGCCAGTAGCACTCTGCCGTCCTGCTGAATCCGGAAGATCTCCTTGCCGGGGCCGAAGATGAGCGCCGGCGAGGAAATCGGGGCAACGCCGTGGACCCAGCTCCAGTTGAGGTGCGGGGTATGAATGGCGCCCTTCTGGGGTTGCTGCGTATCGCTCATGGCTGTTGCTCCTTCTGCTGCTGGGGCGCGCGTGCGGACTGCAGCGACGCCCAAGTGAGGGGAAACGGGCCGCGCTTGGCCCGGGTGGATGCGGTTTCGATGCTGGTGCCGATGGCTTCGGCGATCTCCCGGCTGGTAAGCAGCTTCCCTTCGACCACGTGGGCGAAGAGCCGGGCCCGGGCCAGGCCTGCGCGGCGGCGGTGGTGGCATCGGGGACGTGCCGGGTGGGTGGCCATCACGGGCGCCCCTGGGTCAGCGCCGGCGCCTGCTGCGGAGCGCCGACAGCGGTGGCCAGCTTGCCTGTCTCGTCCATCAGGCGGATCGCGTCCAGCTCGACCTTCACCGCACCGATGTAGGTTGTCGCCACCATGGTCGTGGTCTTGGCGCGCTCGATTATCTGGTTCATTGCGTCGGCGCTGAGGTTGTCGTCGCCGAGGCGCTCCAGCATGGCCACCAGGTGGTCGCGGACGTCACTGACCTTGTTCTTCATGCTGCTGCTCCTTCGTGCGTTTGTTGATCCGGCGAGTAATGCGAGCCTTGAGGTAGATGAGTTCTTTCACTTCGGCGGGATAGCGGTTGTGCAGCGTGTTGCGGCGCATGTTCTCGGCGAGGGTCACTACTTCCAGCCGGTCGGCAGTGATGTCGGCTGCGGTGAAGGTCTTCATGCCCGGCCGGAAGATCACGATGTGGCCTGCCGGTACCTGTCCCTTGGCTTCCTCCCAGACCATCACGTGTACTGGGCGCCAGCGTTGGGCCGGGAATATGGATGGGTCGTCTGTGATCTTTCGCATCAGCACATTCCGCTTACGGTCGATCTTTTCCGTGCCGATCGGGACGTAGTTGCGGGATTCGCTCGCGGGACGGCCCTTCTTGAATTGCGTAGTCGCCATGCGCCCGGATGACCAGCCAGGACGCCGAAGGCCCTTGTTCGGCGGCACCTGCCCGGGCTTGAAGCGCGCCGCGATGGAGGCCGGATCCTCGGTGCCGTTCCACAGCCTGGCCAGCGGCTGCGTTTCGAAGTCATCGGCCTTCTTGAGGCCAAGCTGGTTGGCACGGCGGTAGACAGACGCGCGGCCCCGTTTCAGCACGTGAGCGATCAGGAACGCGGGGAAGCGCGGCCAGTTGATCCGCAAGGTCTCGTCCTCGTCAGCAGTCCAAGTGCGGCCGTTCATCAGCGCCCACCGATCAGGGCGGCGCGCAGCGTTTCGACCCTCGCACGCCAGTAGTCGATGGTTTCGTTGCTGCTGCTGCGCAGCGTCTCGTGGTGCCCCAGGCGGGCTGCCGCTTCGACCAACTCGGTCAGCAGCCACTCGCGCTCGGTGCTGGTGATGGGGCCCTGGGCGCGCAGCTCGGCGACCTCCGCCTGCAGCTGTTCGGTCCGCTCGGCGGCCAGCACCAGCCAATGGCGCAGGGCCGCCTTGGTCGGCTGCTTCATACGGCCAAGGGTCGGGCCGGTGGCCGGCGCCAGCACCAGGGCACTCATCAGCGGGCGTCCCGCCGCGCTTCGGCCAGGATTTCGCGGAGGTCTTCCAGAACCTTGCGATCCTCGCCTTGGGCAGTGGCGGCGGCCAGGGCACGCTCGAGGGCGTAGGCGCGGTCGTTGGGGTGGATGCAGTTCATGGCAGAATCGGCTCCAACAGGGAGGAAGCGGTATGTCGATGCTTGACGGTGTCAGCCAGTGCTGGTGGCTTAGCCAAAAATGCGTGGTCAATTGGGACGCGTGGGCCGCGATCGGAACGGTGGCTGCTGTGGTCACTGCCATCTTCGCTCCAGCTATCCAGCGTCGATTTGTTCGCAAAAATGCAAATGCACTTTTTGCGTTGGCTTTCCGAACGGACATAGCTACTGCCCGGATAAGGATGAACACTCTGAGGCAGGAGTTCCCTCTCTCCCCGGGCGGCGAAAGTGCCTGGGCAGTTCACGCAGCGATTCAGTTGAGTGGGCAGAGCCAGAAGCGTTTTGTGGAGATGTACCGTCACCTTGATCTCCTCGGTATGCGAGAAGTCGACATCACCCGATGGCCGGCGGTGGATCTCGAACTTGCAGCGCTCGTCGCTGTGGCGATCGAGCACCTGAAGCACTTCCAGTTTGGGGCGGAAACCATCGCGACGACCAATCCTGGCGACGAATGGAACGAGCTCATGCGCAGTGTCGATTACGCAGAACGGTTGGCATACGACAGTGTGATTCGTGCTGACAGGGCGATCGCGCAGGCTCTGCGCCGATCCAAAGTGACCATTACCGCGATCAGCTGAAGCTGAGGTTTCGCTCGACGTCACGCTTCCACCCCCAGCGAAGCCAGGTCCAGCTCGTCCACGCGATCGCGCAGCCGATGGCACGCGGTGCGCAGCGCAATAGCCACATCGCGACGGTTGTCCTGCGGGTAGAAGTCCAGCCCCTCGAAGTGCACGGCGCCGGTCAGGTCGCGACGGAACAGCCGGTAGGCGACCACGCCGCTGTCGCCCATCGGGTAGCGGCCCCAGGAGAAGCCGCCGTTGCGCTTCGGCGCGCGGCGGGGCATAGGCCGGCTCATGCGGTCACCTGCTTGAACTCGACGACCCATACCCACGGGTTGTCCACCCACATGCCGCCGGTGCTGTCCCACAGCGTCATGAAGCTGCTGCGCGCGGTCAGCGATTCGTGCCTGCCGCCGTTGAAGGTGAAGCGACCACCGATCCCCTCGATACCCTCAGCCAGCGCATCGGCCTCGCTGATGTCCTGCAGCCGCTCCACGCGCACGGCGGAGATCTCCAGCACCAGGCGGCAGGCATCGCGTGGCATGTGGATCGCGGGGATCCGACCGAACTTGCGGGCCCATGGCCGCGCTTCTGCAGGACGGTACTCGTTGCCCTGCCACTCGTCGTCGTAGACCACACACGGCTGATCGCCGTAGCCGGGGAGATCACAGCCCCAGAAAGACTCCCGCACCCAAATCCGGTTGCCAACGTCGCCAAGCGGGCACACCAGTGTGTCGCCGGTACGGGTGTGCCAGATGCACGCCTGCTCCGGCACCAGGTTGCGCTTGCTGTCGCGCGCGCCGTAGCCGCCCACGGTGGATGCCTCCCACTGCCCCAGCGGGTTGTTGTGCGGCAGCTTCACCGCGCGGCGGGTTTGGGTTTTGCGGCCGGCCAAGATGGCCCGCACCATGTCGCCGTTGAACAGGATGGGACGTTCCTTGCTCATGCTGCATGCTCCTTCCCAGCCGGCGCGGGCAGCCGCCCGTCTATGATCTGGCGGCGGGTTTTCGCCTTCTTCAGCGGCGTGTCTCCCAGTACCTGGATCTTGCCGCCAGCCTTCCGGAATTTGGCAAGGTCGGCCTCCAGCTGCTGCTGATCCAATTCCTTCTGGCGGCGGCTCGGCGCATCGAACAGCGGCCGTGCGTGGATGTCAGTCATGCTGCGATCCTCAGCGGCGCGCGGCTCACCGGCCCGTGCCACAGGTTGAAGGTGTTGTTGATGCGGACCTGCACCGGATCGATCCGCGCCGGCGCCAGCGGGTTGCGCAGGCGGCGCTCGTCGGTGGCGCAGGGGACGCAGATTGATTTCGGCCCGCGCTTGCCATCGCTGGCCATCTGGCACAGCGGCAGGCGGCGCTGGCATCCGGTGCAGGTCCGGCGCTCCATCAGGCAGCCCTCTTCAGCCAGTCGTTGCCGGCCTGCAGCGCGGCAGCCGACAGGGCATTGCAGATGTCGATGAACTGCGCCTGGTCGTACAGCTTGGCGGCGCCCTTCTCGGGCAAGGCGTTGAAGCCGAGCTTGGCCAGGCCGTCGGCGCTAATGGTCAGCGGCGCGATGCGGGCATTGATGTCGCCCAGCTTCATCTTGACCACCTCGCGCGGGGCGGTGCTCGCCGGTGCAGCTGCAGGTGAGCGAACCAGTACCGGGGCGGGGCGCGCAGCAGGTGCCGGCGCCGGCTCTTCCACCACCACAGGCGCAGGGGCAGCGGCGGCCGCAGCGGCAGCGGCAGCGTCGCGAGTCTGCTGCTCTTCCAGTGCCTTGCGGGCCTTCTCGGCCTCTTCCTCCCGCATCTTCACGCGCTCTCGCTCGCGGCGATCTTCTTCGGCCTTCTCGTGATCGCTGATCCGCGCTGCCACCAGGTTGCGCAGGTCTTCCGGCGCCTTGCTGGCGCACAGCTGCACGCGGTCGGCGAACAGGGTGGAGTACTCGGGCCGCTCGGCCAGGATCGCCATGTTGGCCCGGATGCGTTCGGCGGTCTGGCTGGCGGCGATCTTGGCGTTCGTGGCCACCGTGTCGACCGCGTCCTGCATGCTGGCGAAGGAGCGCTTGCCCTTCATGGCCGCCTGCAGGTCGGCGATCAGCGTGGCCGGCATCGGCAAGCCGTGCTCTCCCAGCGTCTCGTTGATCGCGCAGACGTGATCCTGCACCGCGCGGCGGGCGTTGTGGCCGATCTCGGTGCGGCGCTCTTCTTTCCGCTTCGTGACCAGCTTGTCCAGCGCCAGACGGGTTGCCCGGGCCTGCTCGCTGATGTCATCGATCGTGCGGAACAGCAGGTCGATGCTCTCGGTCTGGCTGAGGGCATGCTGCTTGGCGCCGGCCAGTTGGCTCTCGATATCGCTGCACCACTTCACGGTCTTCTCGGCATCGGCGAAGTCCTGATCGGTGACCAGGTCCTTGCTGATTCCCTGGAACACAGCGATGGCCTGCTCCTTCCAGTCGGCGAGGTTCGAGGCGGTAACCATGCCGGTCACTTCGATGCGGAGCGCGGGCATCTGGTCCGGCGCGCGCCCGGCGGCGACCGGCGCTGCAGGTGCCTCCGGCTCGTAGGCAGCCACGTCGGCCTCCAGCTGGGCCCAGCCGGCGACGATGCGTGCGCGCAGCTCCGGGTTCGGCGTGTACCAGCAGTGGCGCTCTTCGACCAACTCCCACTGGCCCTCGGCGCGCTTCCACTCGGAAGCCATGAAGAACACGCGCTCGCACCCGGATACCATCGCCTGGTGCTCCATCTGCACCTGATACATAAGCGGCAGGTCGGTACCGGTGCAGCCGTCGAACATGGCATCGCGCAGGGCTTGGTTGAGGCGCTTGTGCTCCCACGCAGTGTCTTCCAGCAGCGTGAGGCCGTCGAAGCTGGCGGAGTACTTGCCCTGGGCGCCGGTAACCGGATACAAGTCTTCGCCGACGTAGCCCTCGGCGATTACCCGTGCCAAGGCTTCGAACTCATGTCCCGGGTCGATCACGCGCTCCTGCACGAAGTCGCTGAACTCGCGCGGGACGCCAGCCGCCAGCTCGCGCATCAGGTCGGCGCGGGAGAAGTTGGTGGAGACGCCCAGCATGGCCGGCGCGTCGCTGGCGTTGAGATGCTGTGCCCGGTGCTGGTGCCATTCGTGGCTGCCCTGCAACAATTCGACGGTCTTCATGCGCGCTCTCCTTCGCCCGGGGCGTCCCAATCGATGGGGCCGGTGTCAGTGTTGGAGGAATCGGTGGCGGTGGCGCAGGTGCCGGCAGCGGCCTCGGTGGGCACGTCCTCGACCTGGCCGAACTTCTCGATGGCTCGGGTCTGCTCGTCGGTGAGCGAGCCCTTGGTCTTCACCATGTTGATGATCTGGCTCGCGGTCTTCTTGCCGCCGGTGATCAACGCGCCCCAGGTGGGCAGGTTCTCCGCGAACTTGTCCGCCGGGTACGCCGGCAGCTCGCGGGAGATCTGCTGCTGCGCCTCCTGCCGGACCGGAGTGGATTCCCCATCGATGACGCGACCTTCCATTTCCTCGGCGGTCGGCTGCGCGCCTACCGCTTCCGGGAACGCCTTGCGCAGCGCCAGCGCCTCGGCGCACTTCTCCAGCTGGCCGAAGGGACGCTTCTTCCACATGGCGTTCGGCGCATCGCTGTCGCGCTTCTGCGTGGCGTAGCTCTCCAGCCAGTAGGCCTTGGCCGAGTAGCGCACCGGGCTGCCGTTGACCAGGCGATAGACCGCGACGCTGCACCATTCCGGGTAGCGCACGTTGACCCCACCCAGGTTCTCTTCGATGGTCGGCCCGAAGCTGGCCTCATCCTGCCCCGCGTACTCCCCGGTGCGGTGGGCCTTCGTGCGGTACAGCTCGATGCCCGGCATGATCACATCGCGCATGCCGGCAGGACTGATGACACGGTTGCCCTGCTTCTTCTCGGGTACCCACATCGGCACGATATGCACCGGCTTGGTCATCGGGTCCAAGGCGCCGGCGCGGCAGTAGGCCAGCACCATGTCGACCGATTCGTCGGTGGCGCCCGGGTACAGGCTGGTCTTCAGCGCGGTTCGGATGGCCTCCGCCTGCTCGGCGGTCACAAGTTCGCCGCCGCGCTGCTTGAGGGGTGCGATGTTGCTCATTGATTGCTCCGGCCGGCGTCGCCGGCATGGTGGGTGGGTGTCACTGCGATCCATCCGGCTGCGGCCTCCCCGAGTGGATTACGGGGTTTTTGCCCTGGACCGGGAGGGCAATCCCGGCAGGCCGCATGCGGATGGATGCCGGTCTTTCCCGACTGTCAGCGGCGTTGCATCCGCACCACTCGTTGACCCATGAGCTTTCGCTGGGGCGGGTTACGTCTCCCGCGCGGCCCGATGCTGCAGCACCCCCGCCGTCTGGGTTCGATCAGGCGGCCAGCTGCTGCTCGGCGACCTTGTGGTACGGGTACTTGTCCGGGAACGGCTTGATGAAGCCTCCGAAGTGCTTGCCGATGGAATCCGCGTTCTTGAACGCCTCGAACTCGGCAGCGCTGAAGCTCTCGTAGTGGTAGACCGATCCGGGGCCACGGGCAGCGCCGGTACCGCGCTTGAAGCAGATGGCGAGGGTGCTGGTTTCGGGGTCGTGGCCGATGCTGTGGATCTGGGAGGAATCGACGTCGATCAGCTGGATGCGGCGCGGGGCCGGCGAGGTGTCGGTCATGGTGTGCTCCTGGGCGGAAAGAGGTGCCCGTCTTTCCGGGCTGTCAGCGCTGCGCTACAGGGGAGCGCGCAGGGCAGGGGATCAGTAGTCGCTGCTGGCCAAGAAACCGGGTTCATCGCCGTGTTCGACCAGGAACTGGCGGATGGACGTCATTTCCCCGGTGGCCACTTCGTTCTCGTCAAATGCAGGGATGGGCTTGTCCAGGTCCTCGTCGGACAGTTCAATCGGATAGCCGGCAGCGATATCGACCTCTTCCCCGCAGTGATCGCGGTAGGCCCGGATCGCTTCTTCGGGGGAGGAGGCTGCGTAAAGGTCGCTGTCATCGACGGCATAGGCTTTCAGCACGTTCGTTCTCCTCGATCAGGCGGCAGCCAGGTCTTCCTGCTGCTGGGGTTCTTCGTCAGCCTTGCCGGGCTGGAGGGTCAGGACCACCGACTCGCGAATCAGCGCTTCGGTGAGCTCGGCGACCTCGTCGGGGGCGACGTTGGCGGAGGCCTTGAACGTCAGCTCGACGCTGCCGCCTTCCTTCGGAGCTATGACGAACTTCTTGAGCTTCACGTCCACGAGGAAGATCGGCTGGGTGCTTTCGAGCTCACCGTTGATCTGGAGCTCATAGCCTTTGAACTCGTGGCCGACCTTGAGCGGTTCCAGGCTGGGAATCTTGATCTCGGTCAGGTGCTCACCGATGGTCGGCAGCGACTGCTGCTCGCCCGCCTTGGGCTTGCGGAACAGTGCCTTGCGCAGCTCTTTGTCGAAGTGATCCAGGACCGTGTTGCCGGTGCTGGTGACGAAGGTGACGTCGACCGCCAGCGAGCGCTCGTCACCGTGCCGCTCGATGCGCACGTTGACGTTTCCGATCACGGCGGGGTTTTTGTCCAGATGGAACATGGGAACCTCGTAGGTTGGGCCGGCCGCGCCGGCAGTGGTTACTGCAGATCGCAGGGGACGGCCGGAACCGGAACCGCGGCGGTGGCGGTGGAGCGCAGGGCGTGCTCGGCGCGGATCCACTCCAAAGTCGTGAGGTAGACCAGCCCGGCCAGGACGGCGCGCGCCAGCAGCATTCCGGCGTAGCTGTCGGCCATGAAGGCCAGGCCGGCGCCGGCGGCGGCAACGCCGCAGCAGGTGGCGGCGATGAGGAGAGGCAGCAGGATCAGCAGGCGTTCGCGGCTCACGAGAACACCGCCTGTGCCATCAGCGTCCCTGCGATGCCCAACACCAGGCCCACAACCGCGCCGTAGAAGGCGAACTCGCGAGACATGCCGGCGGTTTCCGCGGCGATGATTTCTTCGAACTTCATGCCGCCTCCGGACCGCTCGGGGTGGTGAACTCGTCCCTGAACTGCCGGCGCAGGCGCAGCGCGTTGTTGAGGACGGACAGACCCCGGTTACCCTCGCGCTGCTCCGCATTGAGGCGGCGGAACAGCGGGGCAGGGTTCAATCCGGTGCTGGCGATCGCGTCCCGGACAGCGCGGAACTCGCCGATGTGGCGGACGTTGGTGCTCATGACGGCTCCTTGGAGGTCGTGATCTGGATGCGACGCAGGCCGGCCAGCAGCTCGTCGCTGACGGTTTCGTCGTTGGTGGAGAAGCGGCAGTCGCCCAGTTCCAGCTGCTGCAGGTAGCGACCTGCGTTGGTCATCGGCTCGGGCCGTGCAGAGAGCAGGCCGCCGAAGATCGAAAGGAAGGGGTTGAAGTGCGGGGTCATGCCGCGCGCTCCAGGTCGGCGTTGCCCAACAGCAGCTCGCCATCGGCATGCGGCTGCTGCACCGCGAAGGGATTGATCAGGGCGCGGACGCGGTCGATCTCTTCCTGCCGGGCGGCGCGGCGCATCTGCAGCGCCACGGTGGTCATTCCAGAACGGTCGCTACGGGCATCCCGTCCGGTCGGGACGATGTCGATCGCATCGCCCAGCATCTGCAGCTGATGCCGCCGGGCAGCTTCCCAGGCCAGCTCGCAGTTACCGCCAGTCGCCCAATGGGCTCCGAGGTAGGCAACCTCGCAGCCCGGCATGGCCAGGCCGTGGCTCAGCAGCTGCGCGGCGAGAATGGATGCGAGGTGGCGCTGGAAGCGGATCTCATCGGCGGGTTGGGCCGGGGGGTTGGAGTTGGCAGCGGGCTGGTCCATGACGGTCTCCGTCGCCCTGCCTCGGAGTGAGGTCGCTTGGGCGTTGGCGCATTAAACACCCCGTTTAATCCGGAAGTCAACACCATGTTTAAACATCGGGCAAAAAAATCCCGGGTGCCGTAGCTGCCCGGGATGCTGTGAGTCAGAAGGTCGGTTCTATTACCGGCGGTGACTCCGCGGAAGGGAAGGAAAGCCGGTACTTGCGAGTCGTGCCGGCCTCCACGAAAACCTCAATCGAGCGGCGACGGGCGAGGGTAGCCTTCGAGTTGTTGAGCCCACACAGCCCAGGACCGTCGATACCAGTGACTGTGAGTAGATGGCGCCCAGGCCGCAGGTTGAAGGACGCCGATTCAGCAGTATTGAGGTGCGCCGCAATCTGCTCGTCGATCATCAGCCCAAAGGCGCATTTGCTTCCGACGGCGCCTACGTCTCGGGTGACGACAACGGTACCGGTCTCCGTCCCCTGGGGTGGGATCGGAAAGACCCGATCCGCCGGCACCGGTCGGACCAAAGCGGCGTCGGGCTGCTTGGTCGGCATGAAGCATGCGGCCAGGGTGATCGCCCCCAGGCACGTGAGTAGTAGCTTTGCGGCCGATGCTAGACGTGGTGCGTTCATCCGAAGAACCCTTTGTTTGGCCGGAATTCTGGGATAGCCGTATTGGGCACCCCGGCTTCGCGGACCTGGCCAGCCAGCAGCTCGTTGGTCCGCTTTTGCTCAGCCAGAATCTGCTGAAGAAGCCTCTTGATGGCGAATATGGCGAAAGGCACGAACAACCACAGCAGGCCCAACGCTACCCAGACAAGCACCAACGCACCGCTTCCAGAACCCATCGCTCGCTCCTATTCGATCCCGACATCCAAGCCGCCGCGCACCAGCCCAGCGTCATCGAAGGCGATGCCCTCAACCCGGCATTCCCGTCCTCGTTCCATCTTGACCAGCAATGCATCGAGCTCGGTGTCGGTCAGGCATTCAACAATGCCGTGCACGTGGGCCGTCTCCTGCCTGACCAGCCACATCAGCCAGTACATGCGGCCAAGATCTCTGATCCTGGCGTAGAGCACGTCACGCTGGAGCGCGTTCAGACCGGCTGGCTCGGTGCTATCGGGCGTGACGACGGTTAACCGCCTCGGTCGCTTCCCTGTCCGCGCCCCCAGCGCCGACGCAACGGCTGCCGCCATATCCTTCATCTCACGCTCGCTTACCGACATCGTTCATCCTCCTGATCGGAACTTGGCGATGACGTTGCGTCCAGCTGCAGCCAGGTCCTTGTCCCCCTCGATCCCCTGCGCCCAGCGCTCCATGACCTCCGCTGTGGCGACATCGATCAACCTTTCGCGATCTTCGTCGGGGATGGGATCAAGGACCATGTCGTTCACATAGTCGATCAACCTCACCGTGGTGGCGATGATCGTTCGCTGCAGTCCCGCAGACTGAGACTGACTCGGGCGCTCGCCGCCCACGTACATCGGCAGCGACCCTTCTAAGATCCAGGTGGCGCTGATCCCCAAGGCCTGCTGGGCTTTCGATGCACCGGCGGCGCTCACGCCCGTTGCCCGGCTCTCCCAGTTCTTCACGGTCTGCGGGGACTGCCCGAGCGAGCGAGCTAGCTCGGATTGCCCCCGAATGGGTTGGTCGAGCCGTTGGGCGGCGTCGTAGAGCCGCTTCATCGAGGGGTGCATGGATGCCATGCGCCATTGTCCTGTGACTAAACAGGGCGTTGTTACACGTGGTGTTGACTGTGGATTAAACATGGCGTGTAATGCCGCCATGAACGCCAAAGCCCTGATCGAAGTGCATCCCGACGCCCAGCTGATCGAACAGCTGGGCGGACCGGCCGTTGTGGCTCGCGCGCTCGGCTTCGAAATGCCGGGTGGGGTCCAGCGGGTCCACAACTGGAAGTCCCGGGGCATCCCCCCCCTGATCAGGCTCACGCGTAAGGACGTGTTCGAGCCCCTGTCTGGTGACGAGGCCGGGCAGGTGGATGTAGCCGCGTGAGCCAGCTCTACGCCCCTTCCCAGCCTGCCCGTGCGTGTGGTGACCACGGGCTTCCGGCTGGGTGGGGCACCCCTTCCTTGAGTTGATCGTTTCCATGGCGCACATCGTGCGCCGCTGACGCCCAGGCGTCTCCAATCGAGAAATCCGCCCATGAATGTCACCGATGCCGCCTACGACACCGTCCACGAGTACCCCGGCGGCAGCGAGTCTCTCGCGCCCCGGATGAGCAAAGGCATGTCGCCAGCCACCTTGCGGGCGAAGGTCAACCCGAACACGGACCGCAACCTGCTGAGCCTGCAGGAGGCCGACGAGCTGATGGCCAAGGCCGGCGACTATCGGATCCTCCATGCCCTGGCGGCTACGCACGGCTTCGTGGTGCAGCGGGTCGATGCTCCGGACAGCGGCTCTATGATCGGCGCATTGCTGTCCGCAGCCGCCGGACATGGTGATCTGTCCCAGGTCATCGCCGCAGCGCTCGCCGACGGCAAGGTGACGCCCAACGAGGCGGACGAGATCGGCCGGGCCTGCGCGCTGGTGCAGGCCGCGATCGCGCAGGTCGGCCAGCACGCCGACGCAGCTGCGGAGCGGGGCGGGGTATGAGCTCAACTGCCCGAACTCTGGGCTCGGTTAAGGCACGCAATCGGCGCGCCCGTGCTGCGGCATGGGTGTTCGCCCAACGAGGGGGACACCCCATGAGAACACGACCCGAAACCCTCCGGCAGCTGCAGTGCTGCCTGGACGTCATCGCCCGTAGCGAGCCTATGACCGACGCCGAGCGCGCCGAGCACCGGTGCCGTTGTGCCGACGAACAGGCCCGGGCAGAGGCGCGGCGCGCGGGCCTGGCGCCAGACCTGCTGGGGGATGTCAGCCATGCGTGACTACGCGAAGGTGGTGCCGAAGTTCTGGACCGGGGAGACATGCAAGGCACTTCGCCGGAAGGGCCCGGAGGGGCTTGTCGTGGCCCTTTACCTGATGTCCGCGCCGGGCTCGAACATGCTCGGGCTGTACTACCAGCCAATCCTGTTCATGGCACATGAAACCGGCTTGGGCTTGGAAGGGGTTCGCAAGGGGCTTGCCGATTGCATCGATAGCGGCTTCTGTTCCTACGACGAAGACTCGGAAATGGTGTGGGTCTTCGAAATGGCCAAGTACCAGATTGCAGAGGGTTTGAAGGGTACCGACAACCGGTGCTTGGGCATCCAACGCGACTACGAGGCCATCGCGGCCAACCCGTTCCTGGCTCCGTTCTTTGACCGTTATCAGGCAGCTTTCCACCTGACGAACCGTAGGGGATCGGAAGGGGGTTACAAGCCCCTCCCAAGCCAAGAACAGGAACAGGAACAGGAACAGGAGCAAGAACAGACATCCTCGCTTCGCTCGGAGTCGTCCCCGCAGCTGTCGCTGACGGGCGACCCGTCTGCCCCTGCTGACCTCAAGGCAAAGCGAGCAGACCGGATCCGCCAGATCGCAGAGGACGCGCGCGCCGCCTACAACGCCATCCTGGCCAAGCCACACGGTCAGCTGCCGGCCTGCACCCTGCTGAACAAGTCGCGCATCAAGACGGTGGAAAAGGCACTCCCGACCGTGCGCCAGCTTTGCCAGGCGATGTTCGGCGGCGAGAAGGTCACGCCGCAGTTCTGGCAGGCCTACTTCGAGACGGCTGCTGGCGACGACTTCCACAACGGGAAGGGGCCCTACACCGCGCCGCACGAGAACTGGCGGCCGGACTTTGAATACCTGCTGCGGGAGACGGTCATCGCCAAGCTTGCTGACCGCGCTGCATCGGAGGCTGCAGCATGAGCGGCCGAGAGCACGAGGTGGACCGCCTGGCCGGCCTCTACCAGGACCAACAGAGCCTGCGCCTGCCGCCGCACAGCGTTGACGCCGAACAGGCGGTGCTGGGAGGCCTGATGCTGCGCCACCGCGCGTGGGACGATGTGGCCGACCTGCTGAGCTCGGAAAGCTTCTACCGGGCCGACCACCGGCTGATCTGGCAGGCAATGGTCTCCATGCCGCGGAACGTGGAGTTCGACCCGGTCACGCTCGGTGAATGGTTCGAATCTCGCGGCAAGCTGGATATCGTGCGCGGCGGAAGCTACCTCGTGGAGTTGGCCACCACCACGCCATCGGCGGCGAACATCGCTGCCTACGCTGAGATCGTTGCCGAGAAGGCGAAGCTGCGCGCGCTGATCGACGCCGGGCACGACCTGATCGACGCTGCCTACAGCCCGGAAGGGCGCAGCGCGCTCGACCTGGTAGGGCGGGCCCAGAGCCGAATCGGTGGTCTTCTCGACAATGAGCCGTGCGACCTGGAGCCGGTGGCGCCTGTTATGGCCAGGGTGTTCGACCAGCTGAGCCGCGCGTCTGGGCAACCCGGCAGCATCAGCGGTCTGTCCACCGGCATGGAGGACCTGGACGCGGTGCTGGACGGCTTGCAGCCGGGCAGGCTGTACGTGGTTGCCGCCCGTCCCAAGATGGGCAAGACCACCTTGGCGCAGAACATCGCGGAGCAGGTCGCGCTGCAGGCGAAGCGCTCGGTGGCGTTCTTCAGCTTCGAAATGAAACCAGAAGAGCTCGGCAAGCGGATGCTTTGCAACAAGGCCGGCATCAGCGGCAGCAAGCTGCGCCGCGGCGAACTGGACGAGATCGACTGGCAGAACGCGGCGGACTGGACCCGTCGCATCGGTGAGGCATCCATCCGGATCAGCCGCCCACGCACCGCCAAGGTGCAGCACGTTTGCGCGCAGGTGCGGCGCATGAAGGCACAGGACCCGAATCTCGCGGTGGTGGTGATCGATTACCTGCAGCTGATGCACGTCTCCGGTGACAACCGGGCCTCCGGTATCGGCGATATCACCCGGGCGCTGAAGCTCCTGGCCAGCGAGATCGACGTGGCGGTGCTGCTGCTGAGCCAGCTCAATCGAGACGTGGAGAAGCGGGTAGGAGACAAGCGCCCCATCGTGGCGGACCTGCGCGACTCAGGCTCGATCGAGCAGGACGCCGACGCGGTGATCTTCATCTACCGCGACGAGATCTACCACAAGGACAGCCGCTGGGAGGGCACGGCGGAGCTGATCGTGGCGATCCAGCGCGACGGCGCCCCGGGTATGGCACGGGTGCTGTACGAACCAGGCTACTTCCGATTCTCGAACCTGCCGGAATGGTGGCGCCCGAAGGACGCGGCGAGCGCGCCGGCGGCTGGCAAAGCACCGGCGAAGCGGCGCGGCCTGGCCGGGTTCCTCCCGCAGGCAGGGGAGGCCGCATGACCCTCACCTCTGCGGCGAAGAAGATCCGCGCCAAGCGCGCAAGCCGGCCCATCTACGCCACCTGCATGCGCCTGGTCGAACCCAGCACGGGTGAGGAGCTGGGCGCCTTCGTGCCCGTGCATGAGATCGACCGTCGGCTGGCCAAGCAGCGCGGATACCGCGTCGGGCAGGAATACCGGCTGGAGATCAAGGAATCCCGCAACCCCGCCTTCCACCGCCTAGCACATGCCATTGGGCACCTGCTGGTGGACAACGTCGAAGCCTTCCGCGACCTGGACGCGCACGCGGCGCTGAAGCGAGTCCAGCTGGAGGCTGGCATCTGCTGCGAGATGGTGGAGATGGACGCCACCCCGGTGATCGCCGCGGTGCTGGACGCCAGCGAAACCCTGCTGGGCGCCGGCGCGCGCAAGGTCCTGGCCGGCGTGCTGCCGGAGATCCACACCATTCCGGTCAAGGTCGCTCAGTCGCTGGCGTTCGATTCGATGGAAGAGGAAGACTTTGCCACCTTCTTCAAGGGCGTCACCGCCTGGATCGGCGAACGCTACGCCCACGTCATGCTCGACGAGGTGCGCTCGGAGTTCTGGTTGATGGTCAACGGCCGGCAGCAGGGGAGGGCGGCGTGATTGATTTACAGCTGAAGAGCCGTTTCAAGCAGCTCGATTGCGAGGTTGGATTCCGATTTTGCAATAGTCATCTGTTGCACAAATCGCTCGCCACTTTCATCGCCCGTAATGAGCAGTTGCTTGTAGAGCTCCTTCCGTGCAAGGCGAACGGCGTTCATAGCCAGCAGAACGTGGTGCCCTGGAAGTCCAAGAACGTGCAGCCGCTCGGTGTTGTTCCAGAGCGCTTGCGGAATCGTGTCGGATTCAATTTCAACCATCTCGTTTGGGCGCGTGCCGACCTTGTTGAGGTCCCTGCTGATGCGCTCGTTGAAGCTGACGAATTCCCTCAGCAACATCGTACCCAAGCTACGAGCGACCAAGGCTTCTTGGGTCTTGCGATCCCTCAAATCAGTGCGGCGCTGCCAATAAGGCACCCCGCAGGCCGCGAGAATCGCCAAGACGCTACCAACCGCTTGAACCCATGCGGCCTGGCCTTCCGGCTTGAGCGCGCACCATCCGATCCATTCACAGACCATTCCACGTCCTCCCTGTCGTTGCTGCGGATGATGGGTCGGGCCTTCTTCTTCCGCAAGGGTTTTCCCTGGGAGTCCTGCTGATGCGCCGCGCGATCAAGGCCGCGACCAAGGCGGAGCAGGCGTACCAGGACACGGCCCGCGCACTCGGCTGTGTGGTCTGCCGCTGGCGGCACGCCGCCGGTATGCAGCGCGGCATCGGGTGCGGCCCCACCCGGATCCACCACCGGAACATCGGCGACCTGCACGGCCAGAAACAGATTGGCCAGCACGCCGTGGTCGCCATCGGCGACTGGCACCACCAAGGCATACCGCTGCCAGGCCGCACCGGCCGGCAGATGTACGCCATCTACGGGCCCAGCTTCCAGGAGCAGGCCCGCGAGTTCCGCACCTGGACGCAGGAGGTGCTGCCCGGCATGGGGCGCGGCACCGAAGCGTGGCAGGCATACCAAGACCAACTTCTTCAGCAGACCGCTCCGAAGGACGAAGCAGCATGAACGACGAAAAGCGATACGCCGCCGCCCACGACCAAGGCCGCGCCGCGCGCCGCAGCGGGAAGCCGCGCAGCGCCAACCCCTACACCGGCCACACCAAGCTGGTGCGCGACCTGCACGAGCAGCACGACCTCGGCTGGGTCGCGCAGGACGCCGAGAACCTGGCCGCGCGCCAGAGGGCGGCATGAGCGCGCTCCGGCTGACCTTCGGCATCGACCCCGGCCTGCATGGCGCGGTGGTGACCCTGCTGGATGGGGTGCCCGGGCCGATGATCGACATGCCCACCGTGGATGTCGGCGGCTGGGAAGAGATCGACTCGCGCGCGGTGGTGGTGTTCATCCGTGAGCAGCGAGCCGCGCACCCGGGCGCCTACGTGTCGGCCTGCATCGAGAAAGTCGGCGCTCGGCCCACCGATGGCGGCACTAGTGCCTTCCGATTCGGCCAGACCGCCGGCAAGCTGCAGGCGATCCTTGAGGTGCTGGGCATCCCGGCAACCCGCGTGACGCCGGTGGTGTGGAAGCGCTATTTCGGCCTGCTCAAGCAGGAGAAGGACGCCGCCCGGGTGATGGCCATCGCCCGCTTCCCGGCCGGCGCGAGGATGCTGGCGCGGAAGAAGGACAGCGACCGCGCCGATGCCCTGCTGATCGCCCTGTGGTGGGACCAGCAGCACAGCATGGAACAGGCCGCTTGACCTCGGCCGACATCTCCGACGTGCGCCTGGCGAAGCGGTACCGGGCGTACCTGCGGCGATACGGCAGGTGCGCGGCCTGCCGGTTTCGGGAACAGACCGACGGCACCTACCACTGCCAGCGGCGACCGGAGCGGCAGGGCACCTGCGACACCGACGGCATCCTGCCGGCGTTTCGATTCGACGAAGAAGTACTTGAGGGGATGCGCGATGCGCCATGAGGACGAACTGACAAAACAGCTGCGGCGGTGGGGCCATGCCCAGGTGAACCGGTTCGCCCTGAGCCGCGCGGACCGGAGCGTGCACGTGCTGGACAAGGTGCGTGACCACGCTCCCCTGACCCGGGAGCGTGCCGCGCGGGACCTGGTTGCCCGGGACGGTGCTGAACGCCGTCGCTTCATGGCGGCCCGGAGTGGCGTCGAGGGCATGACGATGCTGCCGATGTGGGCGGTGGATCCGGTTCGGGCATCCAACGATGCAGACCACCCGCACGACAATCCGGAAATCGCCGTCGACACCGGCACACCAGACGAACTGCGTTGGGTCGACCGCGCCTTGGCGTCGATGGGCCGGCAGTATCCGCTGAGGGCGCTGATCGTGCGTACCGAATTCACGGTGTCGGCCAGCCAGGCGGTAAAGGCCCGGATGGTCGCCGAGCAGTACGGCGGAGCCCTATCGATCTGGCAGTACCGCCGCGAGCTGCAGCGCGGGGTAGACTTCATGGGCGGCAGGATCGCCGCTTAATCACATGGAGTAGAACATGGCTTCGACACGTGAAGAAATTGCCCGGGATCTCGTGGTGGCTGCGATTGAAGGACGCAATTTCATATCGCCGGAGGACTTGGCAGAACTTTACAAGAGCACCTTGAAGGCCGTCCGTGAAGCTGCGTCCCAGAGGAACGATGATTCCAGTAGTTGACAAGTTGCACGCGTACACCTAGCCTTTCTGCGACTGTCAAGAACTGCCCCTGAAGCCCTGGCCAAAAGCCGGGGCTTCTGCTTTCTTGGCCCCGTATACCGATTGATCACCGCGCGACCAGGCCTGAACACCTCGCCGTGAGGCGACACGGGCCGGCACCAAGACCTCCGGGCGGAGGGTAGCTGGGTCCATGACCCCGGCAGGTGCCTATCCAGCGGTGGTGATCGGCCTTCTACGCCCGCGGCCCCCCGGACCAACCACGAATCGTCGAAGAGACCGGTCGAGGGGCGGGCACCTACTACCGAAGCGAGTCAGGCATGAGCCAGTTCGACGAGATCATCAATCGCGTGCTGGCCCACGAGGGCGGCTACGTCAACGACCCGCGCGACCCAGGCGGCGAGACACAGTGGGGAATCAGCAAGCGCTCCTACCCGCAGCTCAACATCCGAGCGCTGACCCGGCAGGACGCGGTCGAGATCTACCGCCGCGACTTCTGGCAGCGCGTTCAGGGAGACAAGCTGCCGCGTGCGTTTGCCTTCCAGGCGCTGGACGCTGCCGTGAACCACGGCATCGGCAGCGCTGTCCGCTGGCTGCAGCGCGCCGCCGGCGTCGCCCATGATGGTGTGATCGGCCCTAGGACAATGGCTGCGGTGGCTGCCCAGAACCCGGCAGACCTGGTGCTGCTGTTCAATGCCGAGCGACTGGAGTGCTACGCCAAGCTCGGCACGTTCGACGCCTTCGGGCGTGGATGGACCCGCCGCGTCGCAGGGAACCTGCGCTATGCCGCCCGGGACAACTGATGCCGGCGGCGAAGAAGCCGGCGAAGCTGTCGCCGATCAGCCAGCTGCAGGGCGTGCTGCTGGTGCTGGATAACCGCAGCGGTCGGCCTACGGCGGAGATGCTGGCCAACGTCCGGGAGATGGTCGGCGACGCCCTGGCGGTGATGCAGGAGCCGGACGCCACTAAACAGAAGATCGCCTTCGTGCTGCTGGCCATCCAGCAGTCGACGGAGGTGGTGGTGCGCCTGGTGCGCGGTAAGGAAATGACCCGGGTTACCGTGGTCGACCAGCCGCTATACCACTGGGCGCTTCGAGAGATTCACGCACTGGCAGGTGCCGCATGACCTTCGCAACCCGCAATGTCGGCGCGGCCCGGGTGGGGATCGCCGTTCTGGTGCTGTTCCTTCTCGGTATGGCCATGGCCGCGCTCATCGCGGTGGCAATCCCGCCAGAGAACAAGGACTCCTTCGGCATGCTGATCGGCGGTTTGAACAACGCCACCGGCATGGTCATCGGCTACTTCTTTGGAATGACCCGGCGCGGGTCCGGAGCCTGATATGCGACAGCTCATCTACATCACCGAGCAGGAAGCCCTTGAGGCGGGCATGACCAACGAAGGCCGCCTGTTTGGGGTCCCGGCATGGCTGCGCGTGGACAGCGACGAACAGGTCACGGGTACCCCGAAGGTACCGGTCCTGCACCTGTGGTGCTGGGTGGCGGATCTGGCCATGGAGCTGAAGGCTTGCTTCTTCTACGTGGACGAGGTGGTCGAATCACCGATCAGCATCGGCCGCCGGATCGAAGGCGCATGAATCGCCTGATCGCGGCAGCGGTCGGTTTCGCCATCTGGACCGGTTTGGTGTTCTGGGCTGGTTGCACCTTCACCGGGCGAGGCGCTGACCTCAAGGCGTCAAAGAAGGAGACGGCCCAGGCAACCGCAGTGGTGGACCAGGCGAACCAGACCCGCGCCACCGAGCACACCCAGGCCGCCACCATGGCCACCATCGGAGCGAAGCATGAAGAAGACCGCGCTGCGGCCGAGGCCGTCCCTGCTGCTGTTGTGGCTGAGCTGCGCGCTGGCACTGTCCGCCTGCGCCACGACCTTGCCGCCTGCCACACAGGCCGCCTGTCCGAAGCTGCCGCCGGCGCCACCGAACGTGATGCGCCCGCCGACCTCGGAGTCACAGTTGCGGGCCCTGCTATTGGAATCGGTCGAGACGCCGACGACCAGCTCCGCGCCTGCCAAGCCGTCGTCGCCGCAGACCGTGCCGAGGTAACTCCGTGAACGTTGGCTGGCCGCAGGCCATCTATCTCGCGCTGACGCTGCTCGGCTTGGGGGTTGAGATCAGCCGCCATGGGGAGCTGAAGAAGCCTGGGCGCTACAACGCGGTAAGCACCTTCGTTGCAACGGCGGTCGTCCTGAGCCTGCTGTACTGGGGCGGATTCTTCCGCTGATCACCTCCTGCGGCTCGGGCGGTTGCGGGCGGTAATTACACGTGCGATTGCGGACACGACGGCAGCGAACGCCTTCACGTATTCCGGGATGAGGTCTAGGGGCATAGCTGGTGCTTCTCCTGTGTTTTGTATTTCTAATGGGTACCGCATTAAATCTGCGCTCCGCGGGCGGTCCCGGCTATGGCAACCATGGTCCGGCAGGGATGTCGCATGCGGCGCGACCTTTTCGAGGCATTCGCGACTGGCTCGAGCCGTGCCTTCGTCGACCTGCCGCGCATGTTTCGTCGGGTTCCACCACCGTTCCACTTGCAGGATTTCCGCCCGGAGCGCCCGGGCCTGGAGGATCAGATGAGCACCGACCGATGGAACCGGGACGACCGAGCCGAGGTGATCCAGTGAGGCAGTGGAGCTGGCAGACAGCCGCCACCGCTGTGGCGGTGCTGGCGATTCTCGTCCTGTACCACTGGTTCGCTGCCATCCCCATGCAGCGCGCCTATACCCGTTGGCTGCTGTCCGGGGATCAACCGTGCCACTGCACGAACAGTGAGATACCCCATGAGCATTGACCGCTGGAACCGTGATGACTCGGCCCGTCTGAGGCGTATTGAGGAGAAGCTGGACGCCCTGCTCGGTGCACTGGCTGCCGAGGGCGAGGAAGAGCAGGAGGCCCCGCCCACCAGCCTGGACGGTGACGTGCTCCCCGGTGAGCGGAACCAGTCGCAGAGTCTGGGCTGATGGCTGCTGTCACGGTCGTACCGTCGCTGCCCGACAACCCTTCGGGCCTGACGCGAACCCAAGGCACCAAGGTGCTGGTGGATGGGCAAGAGCTGAACGGCGTAATCCGCGTGGTGCTGGTGGCGGAGGTTGACGACGTGTGGCGTGCTCACATCGAGTGCTTTGCCCAGGTACAGACGATGCCCGGCATGTGGCTAGACCTTCAGACGCAGCCCCGCATGGCCTGGTGGCGTCGCCTGCTACTGAGGCTGGCTGGTGTCACCGTGGATACCACGGACCTGGGCGGCGCAGCGCGTACGTACGAGAAGCCGTGATGGCCAGGGTAACGACGCTGGCTCCGCGCATCAGCTGCGCGCCCAGCAGGCTCAAGCCCTCGGCACCGGTGGTGCCCACGTACGGGCAGGGCAGAGGTGGCCGCCCCTGGCGGCGGGTGAGGGATGCAGTGCTCCTGAGGGACAAGTACCTCTGCCAGTGCGAGCAGTGCCAGGCCGGTGGCCGGCTCCCGCTACTGGCCGACGAGGTAGACCACATCGTGCCTGTGGCAGAAGGCGGCACGGATCACCCGTCCAACCTGCGCGGCATCAACCGTGACTGCCACAAGGCGAAGACGCAGGAAGAGGCGAGGCGCGGTGCGGCGCGACGCTGAACGCGGGTCGTGGAACGCAGCGCACCGACATCGAACGGTTTCACAGGGGCGGACACCCCGGGGGGGAGGGCGGACATTTCCGGAGCCTTGCTACGGACACCCGCCGCCCACTCATCGAGAGGTTTTTTTCTCGGCCGGAATTTCAGGCTTAAGGCCATTTATGCGCAAAAACACGAAATCGGGTCGGCCCGCGTTCAAGGCGACCGCTGTGCAGCGCCGGATGGTCACCAACGCCGCCGCCAGCGGCATGTCGCACCAGGAGATTTCCATCGCCCTGGGCATCTCGCGCAACACGCTGGAGAAGTACTTCGAAAAGGAGATTTCGACCGCTGCGCTGCGCCGGCGCATGGAGGTGATGGACGCGATGGCGAGGACGGCACTTAAGGGCAACGTGGCAGCCCAGAAGGCGTTCCTTGCGCAGACGCCCACGCTGGCTGCGCCCCCGGAGGTACCTGAGAAGCCGCTGGGTAAGAAGGACCAAGCCAACGCTGATGCAGTCGGCGCGGAGGCTGGGACCGAGTGGGCTGACCTGCTGGACAAGAAGGTCACCCCGATTCGGCGCGCGGCGAAGTAAGTGGCCTGGGACCTGTCCTGCCGCGACTGGTGGGAGAAGTTGCAGGCCGGCAAACTGCCGGTCGCCGACCTGCCGCTGTGGACCCCCCAGGCAGAGCGGGCTGCAGCGATTCTCGGCCGCCTGCGACTGGCTGACGTGCCGGGCACGCCCACCGTGGCAGAGGCCGGCGGCGAGTGGTTTCAAGACGTAACGCGCAACATGTTCGGGTCGGTAAACCCGGAGAGCGGCGACCGCGAGATCCGCGACCTGTTCGCCCTGGTGCCGAAGAAGAACGCCAAGACCACCTTCGGCGCGCTGGGCATGGTCACGGCGACGTTGATCAACGAGCGCCCGCGTGCGACGTTCCTGATGACCGCGCCGGTCCAGGACACGGCGCAGCTGGCGTTCGACGCCGCCGCCGGCGCGATCGAGCTGGATCCGGTGCTGGCGGCCAAGTTCCATATCCGGCACCACCTCAAAACGATCATCCACCGGGAGACGAAGGCCTCCCTGGAGATCATGACGTTTGACCCGTCGGTGCTGACCGGCGTGAAGGTATCTGGCGGCGCGCTGATCGACGAGCTGCATGTCTGCGCCAAGAAGGCGAAGGCGGCGCAGGCGCTGCGCCAGATCCGCGGCGGCATGGTTCCGTACCCGGAAGCGTTCCTCTGGTTCATCACCACGCAGAGCGACGAGCAGCCGGTTGGGGTCTTCGCCGACGAGCTGCAGAAGGCGCGGGATATCCGCGACGGCAAGCGCGTCGGCAAGATGCTGCCGGTGCTGTTCGAGTTCCCGCAGGAGATCCAAGAATCGAAGGACCAGCAGTGGAAGGATCCGCGGCTGTGGCCACTGCTGAACCCGAACATCGGTCGTGCCATGACGCTGGAGCGCATGGTCGAAGAGTTCGACGACGCCGTTGGCACCAGCGAGGCCGAGCTTCGCAGCTGGGCATCGCAGCACCTCAACGTGCAGATCGGCGTGGCGCTGCACCAAGGCAGCTGGGCCGGAGCTGAGTTCTGGGAAGCGCAGGCGGACAAGCGGCTGACGCTGGAAGCGTTGATCCGGCGCTGCGACGCCATCACGGTGGGGATCGACGGTGGCGGCTTGGACGACCTTCTGGGCCTGTCCTTCTGCGGCCGCGACAAACATACGAAGCGCAAGCTGCTGGTTAGCCGGGCATTCGCCCATCCCAAGGCGCTGAAGCGTCGGAAGAGCCAGGAGACGCGCTACGAAGATTTCATCGCCGACGGCCACCTGGTTGTCGGCAGCGAGTCCGACGAGGGCGCCACGGACTTAAGCGACATGGCCGCCATGGTGAAGCAGGTGGCCAAGGCCAGGCTGCTGGCCGGCATCGGCGTGGATCCATCAGGCCTCGGCACCGTCCTGGACGTGCTGGCCGCCGAGAAGATCGACGCGGAGCTGATCACCGGCATCCGCCAAGGTTGGCAGCTGACCGGCACCTGCAAGGTGTTCGAACGCTGGCTGGCCGATGGACTGCTGACGCACGACGGCTCGCGGATGATGGACTGGTGCGTGGGCAATGCCAAGGTCGAGGCGTCGAAGAACGCGCTCTACGTGACCAAGGCGGCCAGCGGGGTCGGGAAGATCGATCCCCTGATGGCGGCGATGAACGCCGTCGAGCTGATGTCTCGGAACCCCGAGCCGCAGAACAAAAAACTCGTCCTCATGACAGTGGGTGGAGCCCGATGAATACCGAGAACCGCGCCTACAGCGTGCTGGAGGTCAAGTCGTACGACGACGACCAGCGCATCATCACTGGGTGGGCGACCACGCCGGAACCGGACCGCTACGGCGACGTGGTCGAGCCGCTGGGGGCGAAGTTCGCCGCCGAGCTGCCGCTGCTCTGGCAGCACAGACACGACAGCCCCGTGGGCATCGTGAAGTTCGGGAAGCCGACGAAGGACGGCATTCCCTTCACCGCCAGCGTGGCGAAGATCGAGACGCCCGGGGCGCTGAAGGACCTGTGCGATCTGGCCTGGCAGTCAGTGAAGGAGAAGTTGGTGCGTGGCGTCTCCATCGGCTTCCGCGCGCTGGAGTACAGCTACATGGACGGCGGTGGCATCCGCTTCACCGAGTCCGAGATCTTCGAGCTTTCCCTGGTCACCATCCCGGCCAACGCCGCGGCGACCATCCAGACCATCAAGGCCATGGACACTGCCGGCGGGCGCCGTTCGGTGAACTACGGCGTCCCCCTCATCCAGCGCCAGGCGGCACCGGTCGAGCGACCGGCCGGCGGCGCGGTGAAGTTGCTGCACTGAAGTTCCGGGCCACGCGGCCCTGCGGGGTGGAACCCGCTTCCCAATCTTGCAGGCACCGCCCGGGGTGGAACCCGGGCCGAACGGCTGCGCCCTCAAGGAAAACTCGATGAAGACCCTCGCAGAACAGATGGAGTCGCTGCGTGCGACCCGTGAAGCCCACCAGAAGAAGCTGGGCGAAATCGCCCAGAAGTCGATGGACGAAAACCGTTCGTTCAATACCGGCGAGCAGGAAGAGTTCGACGATCTGGAAGAGCAGATCAAGTCGCTGGACGGCGACATCGACCGCCTCACCCGACTGCAGGCCGTCCAGGCAAAGTCGGCCGTGCCGGCGGCGCAGATCGTTCAGGAGCACGGCTCCGCGACTGACCAGCGGCGCTCCACCGGCAATGGCCAGGGCCCGTCCCTGATCCACAGCCGCAAGAACGAGGAGCAGGGGATCGGCTTCGCCCGGTTCGCCATGGCCATGTATGCCGGCAAGGGCGACGTATCCAGTGCCAAGGCCTTCGCGGAGAACACGTTCCGCGACGACGTGCGCCTGAACGAAATCATGAAAGCCGCGGTCGCCGCCGGCAACACCACCGATCCCGCGTGGGCGGGCAATCTGGTGCACTACCAGACCCTGTCCAGCGAGTTCGTCGACTTCCTGCGCCCGCGCACCATCATCGGTCAGTTGGGCGTCGGCAATGTGCCTGGTCTGCGTCGCGTTCCCTTCAACGTGCGCATTCCGGGCAAGACCGCCAAGGGCCGCGCGCAGTGGGTTGGCGAAGGCTTCCGCAAGCCGGTTACCAAGTCGGGCTACGATGCGGCTGAGCTGAAGTGGTCCAAGATCGCGGGCATTTCGGTGATCACTGAAGAGCTCGCCCGCTTCTCCGACCCGTCCATCCAGATCCTGGTGCGTGACGATCTGTCGGACGCGGTGATCGAACGTATGGACGAGGACTTCGTCGACCCGGCCAAGGCCGCCGGGACCGGCGCGGGTCTCTCGCCGGCGTCCATCACCAATGGCGTTACGGCCATCCCCTCCACCGGTGACGTCTACGCTGATATCCAGGCGCTGTGGGCGACCGCAGACGACACCAACCTGCCGGTATCCAGTGCGGTTTACATCACCGACAGCGCCACCGCGCGCCAGCTGGCTGGCCTGCGCAATCCGCTGATGGCGCGTGAGTTCCCCAACGTGACCATGACGGGCGGCGACATCGACGGCGTGCCGCTGGTGGTGTCCAACTACGTGGCGTCGGGAATGTTCATCCTGGCCTTCACCAGTGAGATCTATCTGGCGGATGACGGTGTCGTCACCATCGACATCAGCAAGGAGGCAACGATCGTCATGGACGATGACGCGACCGCAACGCCGACGATCGCGCAGATCCAGAGCATGTTCCAGACCAACCAGCTCGCGATCCGTGCCGAGCGCTTCGTCAACTGGAAGAAGCGGCGCCCGCAGGCCGTGGCCTACCTCAGTGGCGTGGATTGGAGCAACAGCGCTCCGAACAGCCCGTAACTGTGTTGCGGGGCGGGGTCCATGTGACCCCGCCCTTGCTCAATCGAGAGGTGCGAAATGCGTAAGGTCGAACTGGTCAGGGGGAACCGCGTAGTGATGGTGGACCATCGCCTCGCCCCCCTTCTCGAGAAGCACTCCGGCTATCTCCGGCGTGACATGGTCGCGCAGCAGCCGGCAGTTCCGAGCGCTGAAGAGGTCGCGGCTGAGGCAGCGAGGAAGGCTCCGGAAGTAGCCGCGAAGCGTCAAGCCAAGGCTGCGGCGAAGAAGGCAGCTACGAAAAATGCTGGGCCCAAGAAGGACGCAGCCGAATGACCGGCTTCTCGCCCCGCGAACTGGCCACCGAGGCCGGCGTGCGCAAGTACGGCACCGACTACCTGAAATCGCTGTCTCCGGTAGACGCTGGTCCGGGGCGAGACGGGTGGCGACCGCTGGTGCGTGAGCCATTCACCGGCGCATGGCAGCGGAATCTTGAGGAGCGCCACGACACGCTGCTCTGCTACCCGACGCTATACGGTTGCCTCAACCGCATTTCCACGGACATCGGCAAGCTACCGTTCCTCCTGAAGCTCGAGGACGAGAATGGAATCTGGAAGCTCGACAAGAAGAACACTTCGTACTGGCCGGTACTGCGCAAGCCCAATGGCTACCAGACGGCGCAGCAGTTTCGGGAATCTTGGTTGCTGTCCAAGCTCATCCAAGGCAATACCTACGTCCTGAAAGGCAGGGATGAACGGCAGGTCGTGACCAAGCTGTGGGTGATTGACCCGGCTCGTGTTCAGCCGATGGTGTCCGACAGCGGCGACGTGTTCTACCAGATCAAGTACAGCACCGGTGCGAACCTGCTGCCGGAAAACTACCCCGGCGAGGATTTGATCGTACCGGCGCGCGAGGTCATCCACGACCGCATGAACTGCTTTCACCATCAGCTCATCGGCGTGCCTCCGCTTTGCGCGGCTCACTGGCCGACGGTAAAGAACCTCAAGATTTTGAAGGACTCCACGACGTTCTTCTCGAACGGAGCCAATCCGGGCGGCATCTTGACTGCCCCCGCTGGTATGTCCGACGAGGATGCGCAGGCCGTCAAGGACTACTGGAACACCAACTTCCAGGGGTCCAACGCTGGCCAGGTGGCGGTGGTCGGTGCCGACATGAAGTTCACGCCGTTCTCGTTCAAGTCGGCCGACAACCAGTTGGTCGAGCAGATGCAGTACTCGGATCAACAGATCACCCAGCCCTTCGGGATTCCGCCGTTCAAGGTCGGCATCGGCTCCATCCCCGCTGGGATGAAGGTTGACGACGTGAACCAGCTTTATTACTCCGACGCGCTGCAGGCACACATCGAGGCGATGGAGAACCTGCTGGACGAGGGCCTGGGCATCGCCCGGCCGATGGGTGTCGAGCTTGACCTGGGGCCGCTCCTGCGCATGGACGTGGGCAAGCAGGCGGAGGTGGAGACGAAGCTCGTCAGCGGAAACGTCAAGACCCCCAACGAAGGGCGGCTGGCCTTCAACCTGGCGCCCTTGGAGGGCGGCGACACGGTTTACATGCAGCAGCAGGACTACCCACTGGACCAGGTGCGCCAGAACAAGATCACCGTGGCGCCAGCCACCATCGAGCCGCCCGCGCCGGACGACGACCCGCCTCTTGACGATAGCGATGAACTACGCGCGCTGCAGCAGGAGAATTTCATGTACAAGGCCCTCGAGGCCGCGCGAGCCGAGGTGTTCCGCAATGAATGACCCCATCGACTTCGGCAAAATGCTGGGCGGGCTGGTCCGCGATGCTCTGGCGCCGCTTCTGCAGCGAATCCAGCAGCTTGAGGAAAGGGAGGTGCCCGAGGGGCGCCCGGGCCGGGATGCCGACCCGGAGATGGTCGCAGAGCAGGTTCGAGCCGCGCTGGAGGGTCTGCCGGCCCCGCGAGACGGCAAGAATGCGGATCCCGTCACCGACGACCAGGTTGCGGCGCAAGTGGCCCGCCATCTGGAGGCGCATCCGGTACCGGCCGGCCGCGACGCGGATCCGGTCGACCTGGAGACGCTGGCCGACCTGGTGGTGGACAAGATGCTGGCCTCGCCGCGGCTGCTGACGTTGGTCGACCTGGCCACCGTCGACGCAGTGTCCAAGCACTTCGAGGCCAACCCGGTGCGGCACGGCCGCGACGCAGACCCGGCGGTGATCGAGCTGGCGGTGAAGGCGGCTGTCGATGCGCTGCCGGCGCCGAAGGATGGCCGTGACGCCGATCCGGTGACGGAGCAGCAGCTGGCCGCGCAGGTCGCCAGGCACCTGGCCGCGAACCCGCCGCAGCCCGGTGCCGAAGGTGTGGGCTTGGCCGGTGCAATGATCGATCGCGCTGGCGAGCTGGTGATCACCACCACCAAAGGTGAGGCGGTCAGGCTGGGCAAGGTCGTGGGCGAGGATGGCCGAGACGGCATCAGCTTCGAAACAGCGACTGGCGAGTACGATGCGGAGCGCGGCTTCGTCATCAAGCTCGGCGCAGGCGAGCGCCGCACCGAATTGGTCCTGCCGTACATGGTGCACCGCGGCTTCTGGCGCGAGGGCCTGGCTACGAAGGCCGGGCAGTCGATCACCCACGATGGGGCGCTGTGGATCGCGAAGCGCGACAACGCATCGAAGCCTTGCCTGGAGAATGAGCAGGATTGGGCGCTGGCTGCGCGCAAGGGCCGTGACGGAAAGGACGGCAAGAGCGTCCGCTTGCCGGCCGAGCCGGTGAAGCTGGGAGCCGGCAATGCGTGAGTTCGTCACCCCGGAAGATGCGCGAGAGCAGCTGCGCATCGACAGCGAGGCTGATGACCGCTGGCTGGCCATCTGGATCCCCGCCGTCTCGGCCTCAGTGGCGGCGTGGCTGAAGCAGGAGTGGCGGCTGTACGTGTTGCAGCGCGATTCCAACGGGGACGTGGTGACGGACAGCTCGGGGGTGCCGCTGCCCGTGCTGGACAGCGACGACTTGCCGGTGCTGCAGCCGACGGTGATCGCCGCAACGCTCCTGGAGCTGGCGTCGCAGTACCGCTATCGGGAAGGCGAGGGCGACAACGCGGTGCCTGCGGATGCCGGGCACGGGTACGTGCTGTCCCGGGCGGCGACGGCTCAGCTGGCGCCCCTGCGCCGCACCACGGTGGCCTGATGAGCAACGTGGCGGCGGGCGAACTGCGACACCGGGTGCTGATCCAGCAGCAGATCACGACCAGGGACAGCGACGGGATCAAGCAGGTGAGCTGGGTGGACGTGGCGACGGTGTGGGCATCGGTCGAGCCGCTGTCGGCTCGCGAGTTCATCCAGTCCGGCCAGACGCAGGCAGCGGTTACCGCGCGCATCACGATCCGTTACCGCGCCGGCCTGCTGCCGTCGATGCGCCTGCTGCACCGTGGCCAGGTCTTCAACATCGCCGGCCTGCTTCCGGACAAGGCGTCTGGGCTGGAGTACATCACCATTCCGGTCTCGGCCGGGGTCAACGACGGCCAATGATCGAGATCGACCTTCTGGGACCAGGCCCGAGCGCATCGCTGGACCTGGCCGAACGGCTGCGCGGGCGACGGGTCGGGGTTGTCGGCAACGGCTTCGAACTGGCGCCGTGGGCTGAGTTCCTCGCTGCCAGCGACGTCCAGTGGTGGGACAAGCACCCCGCGGCCATGGCGTTCTGCGGTGCCAGGTATGCACCGCACCGCAAGGCGGGGCTGCAGCAGCTGCCCGGCGCGAGGACGAACTGGAACAGCGGCGTGCTCGGCCTGGCTGTCGCGGCATCGCTCGGAGCAACCCTGGTGCGGCTGCACGGTTTCGACCTCCGCGGCTCTCACTTCTTCGGTCCCTACACGAATGGCCTGCGCAACACCGCGCCGGCCCGTCGAGAGGTTCATCAACTGCAGTTCGCGCAATGGGCGCGCCAGCATCCCCACGTCCGGGTGGTGAACTGCACCCCCGGCTCAGCTCTCAGGTGCTTCGAATTCGATGAAAAGATTGCCGCTTAACTCCGTGCGCGGACGCATCCGCGCGCACATCGAGCGCTATGCCGGCGCCCTGGGGGACGACGTGCTCGAGGTCGGCAGCCGGATCCACGACCCTGCCGCGTGGTGGTGCAGCAACCGGGATCTCGCAGCTGGTCAGTGGACTGGAATCGACATGCAGGCCGGCGATGGCGTCGACCAGGTGGCCGACATCCATGACCTGCCGGCCGAGTGGTCCGGCCGCTTCACCGGCATCGTCTGCTCCGAGGTCCTGGAACACGTGGCCCGACCGTGGCTGGCTCTGCCGGAGCTGCGCCGCGTGCTGCAGCCGGGCGGCCTGCTGGTGGTCACCACGCTTTTCGCATTCCCCGAGCACGGCTACCCGGATGACTACTACCGCTACAGCCAGAGCGGGCTGCAGCTACTGCTCGCCGATGCCGGCTTCAGCGACATCGCCACCGAGTACGCCGGCGAGGTGCCGCTCGAATTGAATGACCACGGCGAACGCGGCGTTGCGCGCCGCCGGCTGCCGATGCACACGTTCGCGGTGGCGCGGTGCTGATCCTTCTGACCGCCACTGGTGCCAGGCCTGCCGCCTGGGCGCTGTGCGAGCGCTGGATGGCCAGGCAAGACTATGCCGGCCCTGTGCGCTGGGTGATCGTGGACGACGGCCCTGAGCCGCAGCCTGTCACCTTCCGGCGCGAAGGGTGGCAGCTGGTAGTGGTCCGCCCGTCGCCGCACTGGGCGCCCGGTCAAAACACCCAGGCGCGGAACCTGATGAAGGGGCTGGCCGCCGTCGGCGCTGATGAGCGCCTGGCCATCATCGAGGACGACGACTGGTACGCGCCGGATTGGCTGACGACCGTTGATCGCGAATTGGACCGTGCGGAACTGGTCGGCGAACACCGGGCCCGCTACTACAACGTGCAGCAGCGCCGGGGCAGGCAGCTGGCCAACACCGGCCACGCCAGCCTGTGCAGCACTGCGATGCGCGGCAGCGCGCTGCAGGACTTCGCCGAAGCCTGCCGGGCACGTCCGAAGTTCATCGACCTGGAGCTCTGGCGCCGCACGCAGGGCCGACATCTGTTCGGCGGCAACCGCGTCGTCGGCATGAAAGGACTTCCCGGCCGCGGTGGTATCGGCATGGGCCACGACGCAGCGTTCAATGGCCAAGCCGATCCTGATGGTGCGCTGCTGCGCTCCTGGGTGGGTCTGGATGCAGAGGTGTACCGGTGAAGGTGGAATTCAACATCGTCGGCATCCCGGGCATCATCCGCACGCTCAACAGCCTGCCGGCCGAGATCGTCAGCAAGAAGGGCGGTCCGGTAAAGCTGGCGCTGGCCAAGGCAGCGCGCCTGGTGCGGGATGAGGCGAAGAGCAACCTGCAACGGTCCATCGATCTGCGCGGCGCCGACAGCACTGGCACGACGGTGAGGTCCGTGATTGCCAGCCGCGGCAAGGCGCCCAGCGACGGCAATGGCGAACGCTACCTGGTGCGGGTGAAGAAGCGCTCCTTCGTCAACGCCCGAGGGCAGAAGACGTCCACGCTCATGACCGCCAACCTGCTGGAGTGGGGATCCGGGCACCAGCCCGCCACCCCGTGGCTGCGCCCGGCGGTGACAAGCAAGGGCCAGGAGGCCATTGACGTGATGGTGACCGACCTGAGCCGTCGCATCGACCTGATCGTTCGGCAGCTGGCCGCCAAGAACGGGAGCGCGGGCTGATGTTTCCAAAGGTCTACCGCACCATCCACACCGCGGCGGTCGCCGCCATCGTCGAAACGCGCATCGGCCGGCACGGCGAAGTGTCCCAGACGGAGCAGCGCCCTTACATCACCTGGCAGATCGTCACTGGGCTGCCTTACGACAACCTCAGCACTGCACCGGGCGGCGACTTCACCACGGTGCAGCTGGACTGTTACCACCCCACCGACGCCGGCGCGGAACAGCTGGCACTCGCGGTGCGTGCTGCCCTGGACGCGGCCCTGATCTGCAATCGCATCGTGCTCAACAACCGCGATCCGGACACGAAGCTCTACCGGGTCGGCATGGAAGCCGACTTCATCGACCAGCGGTGAGCCGCTGGCACCCCCCAACCCGACCGCCGCAAGGCGGTTTTTCTTTGACCAGAGGAATTTGAAATGACCGAGGGCGTCATCAAAACCCAGGGGTCCGAGCTCTTCACCGTGGACAAGCTGAGTTCCAGCGTCGCCTCGGTCCTGAAGTTCGAGTGCCCGACTGGCATCACCGGCCTGGGCGGCGCGGCCGACCAGATTGAATCCACCTGCCTGAGCACCGTGGGCGACAAGGAATACGAAGGCGGCCTGGGCAACCCGGGGCAGGTCAGCGTTCCGTTCAACTTCATCCCGCGCAGCCAGTCCCACCAGATCCTGTTCGAGCTGAAGGAATCACGCGAGGTCGTCGACTGGTTGATCGGCCTGAGCGACGGCGTGGCGGTGCCCACCCTGGACTCCAACGACAACCTGGTGGCGCCGGCGGCACCGCTCCGGACGTCCATCGGGTTCCGTGGCTACGTTTCGGACCTGAACATCGATATCGCCACGAACGAAATCGTGCGCGGCACGCTGACGATCCAGCGCAGCGGCAGCGTAATCCCCTACTGGAACGGCGACTACGCGGCGGCGTAACGGCTCCCGCACCTACTTCTGGGGTGCCGGCTCTGCGCGCCCAGCCGTCGCGTATCCGGCACCACAACTAAAGAGAACGGCTTATGGACAAGAGCAGAATTCTGACCAACGAGGCCCCCGTCGCACGCGAGGTGACGTTCAGCGACGGCACCGCCGAGACGGTCCACTTCAAGCAGGTGAATGCCGGTCAGATGCGGCGCTGGCGTGCAGCGGAGCAATCGGGCGTTGACGACGTGAAGTACTTCGCCATGCAGAGACTGGTCGCGGCGAGCATCTGCGATGAGCGAGGCAAGCTGGTGCTCACGGAGGCCGAATCGGAGAATCTGACCCCGGCGGGACTGACCGACCTGTTCCCGCACGTGATCGCCGTGGCGGGCATCGGTGACGACTCAAAAAAGTCCTCGCCGAGCGCGGACGCGAGTACTTCAGCTGCATCCTAGGCCTCGCGCTCGGCAAGACCCTCGGGGAGATCGACGATCTTCCCGAGCCTGAGTTCCAACGCTGGCTGGCGTTCTACCAGCTGTACCCCTTCGATGACCTCCACCGCTACCACCGGCCTGCGGCCTTGGTCGGCGCGAGCTTCGGCGGGTCGATCCAGAAGAACCTCGAGTACCTGCAGCCGGTTCCGGTTGTCCACGAATTCCCCGATGCCGATCTGCGCACCCTCGCAGCGTTCGGCCTGAAACCACCGAGAGGCTGATCTGATGGCAACTGCCGGCTCCATCGTCGTCGACCTGCTG
>Ga0209257_1000670_pt1 | contig 53641 bp, 59 predicted proteins | sample AraplaCvi_mCL_r2_FD_184277 | JGI IMG/M metagenome (GOLD analysis project Ga0209257, IMG submission 184277) | Arabidopsis root microbial communities from North Carolina, USA - plate scrape MF_Cvi_mCL_r2 (SPAdes) (version 2) | ecosystem: Host-associated > Plants > Roots > Endosphere | place: USA...
CCGGTGGCGAGAAGAAGCGCAACGAGATCTTCCAGCTGGCCGTGCTCGAGCCGAAGCTGGCGATCCTGGACGAGACCGACAGCGGCCTGGACATCGACGCGCTCAAGAGCGTGGCCGACGGCGTCAACGCGCTGCGTTCGCCGGACCGCTCGTTCCTGGTCATCACCCACTACCAGCGCCTGCTGGACTACATCAAGCCGGACGTGGTGCACGTGCTGGCCGAGGGCAGGATCGTGCAGAGCGGCGGCCCGGAACTGGCGCTGGAGCTGGAAGCCCACGGCTACCACTTCCTGAAGGACCGCGTGGTGCCGGAGGCAGCGGTCTGATGAGCGTCCTGCTGGATTCCCTGGCCGCCGGCTTCGGCGGCAGCGACACCCGCCGCGCCGAGCTCGACGCCGCCCTGCAGGCCGGCCTGCCGGGCCCGCGCAGCGAAGCCTGGAAATACACCTCGCTGCGCCAGCTGGAGCGCCGCAGCTTCCAGCCCGCGCCGCTGGCCGCGCCGGAGATCGACCCTGCCCTCCTGGCCGACATCCCGTCGCCGCGGCTGGTGTTCGTCAATGGCCGCCCCTCGGCCGGGCACAGCGATGTATCCGCGCTGCCAGCCGGCATGCAGGTGCAGACCCTGTCTTCGGCGCTGGCCGCCGGCGACGAGGCGCTGCGCTTCCTGGGTCGCCGTTTCGAACGCAGCGAGGAAATCTTCGCCCGCCTCAACGCCGCGCTGGCCGATGAAGGCGTGCTGGTGCGCGTGGACGACGGCGTGCAGGTCGACGTGCCGTTGCAGCTGGTCTTCATCAGCAGCCCCGGCGATGCCGACCTGGCCTGGCACCACCGCCACCTGATCGAGCTGCGCACCGGCGCCGCGCTGGGCGTGGTCGAACACCATCTGGCGATCGGCGACGCCGCGCACCTGGGCAACACCCTGGTGCACGTGCACCTGGCCCAGCAGGCGGTGCTCTCGCACGCCCGCGTACAGGCCGACAGCGCCCGCGCCACCGTGTTGCTGCGCACCGACGCGGTGCTCGCCCGCGACGCGCAGTACCGCCGCGTGGACCTGGAACTGGGCGCCGCGCTCAGCCGCCACGAACTGAACGTCCGCCTGGAAGGCGACAACGCCCAGCTCACCGCCAATGGCGTACTGCTCGGCAACGGCCGCCGCCATGTCGACACCCGCCTGGGCATCGAGCACATCGCGCGCGACACCGCCTCGGAAATGGTCTGGCGCGGCGTGGCCGCCAACCGCAGCCGCGTGGTCTTCCACGGCGGCATCCACATCCGTGCCGGCGCCGATGGCACCGACGCCAACCTGTCCAACAAAAACCTGCTGCTGTCGGCCGACGCCGAAATCGATACCCAGCCCACGCTGGTGATCGACGCCGACGAAGTGAAGGCCGCACACGGCGCCACCGTCGGCCAGCTCGACGCCAACGCGCTGTTCTACCTGCGCTCGCGCGGCCTGCCGGCCGAGCAGGCCCAGCAGCTGCTCAGCGCCGCGTTCTGCCACGAGCCGCTGAACATGCTCGACGCACGCCTGACCGATCAGCTGCGCCGCCAGCTGGACATCGCCCTGGCCAAGGCAGGCGTGGCATGAACCTCTCCACCCCGCGCCCGGTGGCCGACACGGTCGACGCCCCCGACTGGGACCGCGTGCGCCTGGACTTCCCGCTGCTGATGCGGGAAGTGCACGGCAAGCCGCTGGTGTACTTCGACAACGCCAACACCGGCCAGAAGCCGGTGCAGGTGATCGGCGCGGTGGACGAGTACTACCGCCGCTACAACGCCAACGTGAGCCGTGCCGTGCACGCACTGGGCACCGAGGCCACCGACGCCTACGAGGGCGCGCGCACCAAGCTGGCGCGGTTCCTCAACGTGCGTGCCAACGAGCTGGTGCTGTGCAGCGGCACCACCTTCGCGATCAACCTGGTGGCCTACTCGTGGGCGCTGCCGCGCCTGAAGGCCGGTGATGTGATCCTGGTCTCGCGCATGGAGCACCACGCCAACATCGTGCCGTGGCAGCTGGTCGCCCAGCGCACGGGCGCCACGATCCGCGTGGCCGAGATCACCCCGGAAGGTGCGCTCGACCTGGACGCCCTGCGCAGGGCCATGACCCCAGAGGTCAAGCTGCTGGCCGTGGCCCACGTGTCCAACGTGCTTGGCACGGTCAACCCGGTGCGCGAGATCTGCCGTGAGGCGCGCAAGCGCGGCATCATCACCGTGGTCGACGGCTCGCAGGCCGTGCCCCATCGCAAGGTCGACATCCCCAGCATCGGCTGCGACTTCTACGCCATTACCGGCCACAAGATGTGTGGCCCGACCGGCACCGGTGCGCTGTGGGCGAAGCGCGAGCATCTCGATGCCATGCCGCCGTTCCTGGGCGGTGGCGAGATGATCAAGGAAGTCAGCTTCGACGGCACCGTATTCAACGACGCCCCGCACAAGTTCGAAGCCGGCACCCCGAACATCGCCGGCTTCATCGGCCTTGGCGTGGCGGTGGATTACCTGGAATCGCTGGGCCTGGACCACGTGGAAGCGCGCGAAGGCGAGCTGCTCGCGCACTTCACCGAAGAACTGACCAGGATCGACGGCCTGCGCATCTTCGGCACCACGCCGGACAAGGCGGCCGTGGTCTCGTTCCTGATCGAAGGCGCCCACGCGCACGACCTGGCCACGCTGCTGGACCTGGAAGGCGTCGCCATCCGCTCGGGCCAGCACTGCGCGCACCCACTGCTGCAGTACTTCGGCGTAGCGGCAACCTGCCGCGCCTCCCTGGCGTTCTACAACACCCACGCCGAGATCGAGCGCTTCATCGCAGCGCTCAACAAAGTACGCAAACTCCTCGGCTGACCCGGTAGCGCACGACCGTTGGTCGTGCGCCAACCCAGGTCGCGCCGGCCGTTGGCCGGCCTTCCAGAGGCCTGCAAACCCGACATTCATCCAGCAGCGGTCATCCGCTGAACTAGAATGGCGGCATGAGCACCCTGACCTATCGTGCGGCCACGCTGGCCGACATCCCAGCCCTGATCACCCTGGTCACCTCGGCCTACCGTGGCGACGCCAGTCGTGCCGGCTGGACCACCGAAGCGGACATCCTCGACGGCGCACGCATTGACGCGGTCGGCCTGCAGGCCGATATCGAGCGCGAGCGCAGCACCGTCCTGCTGGCAGAACGCGATGGCCAGCTGGTCGCCTGCGCCCATGTCGCCGATGACCACGGCAAGGGTTATTTCGGCATGTTCTCGGTGGACCCTGCGCAGCAGGGCGGCGGCATCGGCAAGCAGGTGATGGACGCGGCCGAAGCCCACGCCGCACGCGAATGGGGCGTGCCGGTCATGCAGATGACGGTGATCGACATCCGCGATGAACTGATCGCCTTCTACGAGCGCCGCGGCTACCAGCGCACCGGGATCAAGAAGCCGTTCCCGTATGGGGATGAGCGCTTCGGCATTCCCAAGCGCGACGACCTGCGCTTCGAAATCCTGGAAAAGCCGCTGGTGGCACAGGCATGAGCGACACCTGGACTTACGTCTGCGCCACCGCCGAGCTGCTGCCCGGCGAGATGAAGAGCACCTTCGATGAGGTCACCGGCACGCCTATCGTCGTGTTCAACCTGGATGGCGATCTGTACGCCCTGGAAGACCAGTGCAGCCACGAGGAATTCGAATTGTCCTCGGGCACGTTCGATACCACCGAGGGCAGCATCGAATGCGTGCTGCACAGCGCGCGCTTCGACGTGCGCGATGGCCGCGCCCTCTGCGCGCCGGCGTATTCGCCGGTGCCGAAGTTCCCGGTGAAGCTGGAACACGGCGGGGTCTGGACCCGCGACGACCGGGACTGAGCCGACCCCAGCGATAGAAACCCTGAATTGGCGCCCCGCCGGTTCTGTGATGCCTGCCGCAAGACGGTGGATGCGAATCATTATCGTTTCTGTTAATTTACCGTCATTCGCCGCCCCGGCCTGACCGACCCCGCCTCATGGCTTCCGCCCGAGTCGCCCTCTTTGCCCGCTGGAACCCGCTGCTGCTCGCTGCCGCCGCGATGGTGTGCCTGCTTGCAGTCCTGCTGGGCGGGCGGGCACTGCAGACGGAGGCGGCCCAGGCCACTCTGGTAACCGTTGCGCCGTCCGTGCAGACCCAATGCGGCGACCCGGCGCCCAGCCGTCCCGAACCCGGCCTGCAGGCCTGCGCCGCTGCCGAAAAGGAAGCGGAACACGCCAGGCCCGGCACGCCTGTGCCACCCGGCTGGCAGCAGACCCTGCTGTCGGCAGGGAGCGCCACCGTGGCGACTACGACTCCCACCCAGTCCGCCATCCCGGCACGCGCCCTGCGCTCGCACCTGTCCCAGGCGCCTCCCGCCCGCGCCTGATCCTGTCGCGCCGGCCTGCTGCCGCGCGCCCCGCTGGCTGCTGTCCGCACCACGCCCTTTCCCTGTCGATCGTCCGTCCATGCTCCCGCGTGCGCGCTTGAACCGTGCGCGTGCGTGGCTGCTCCCTTTTCGTTTCCAGGTCTCCAACCTCATGATCAAGAGCCGCAAGCACTCCTTCCCGTCCCGCAGCGCTGCCAGCCTGGCCACCGCCAGCCTGGTCACCGGCCTGAGCCTGGCCGCGCTTCCGCTGGCCGCACAGGCCGAGTCCAGCGACAGCAACGCCCGCACGCTGGACCAGGTACACGTGCTGGCCACGCGCGGCTTCAAGGTCGACAAGGTCGCCTCGCCGAAGTTCACCCAGTCGCTGCAGGACACCCCGCAGACGATCCAGGTCATCAGCCGCGACCTGTTCACCCAACAGGGGGCGACCACCCTGACCGATGCACTGCGCAACAGTCCGGGCGTGGGCACGTTCTACGTTGGCGAGAACGGCAACACCAACACCGGCGACAGCATTTTCATGCGCGGCTTCGATACCTCCAGCAGCATTTTCGTGGACGGCGTGCGCGACGTCGGTTCGATCTCGCGCGATGTGTTCAACACCGAGCAGGTGGAAGTGTCCAAGGGCCCGGCCGGCACCGACAACGGTCGATCGGCACCGACCGGTTCGATCAACATGGTCAGCAAGCAGGCGCACCTGCATGACGAGGTCAGCGGCACCCTCTCGGCCGGCAGCGACAGCCAGCTGCGCGGCACCGCCGACTGGAACCAGGCCCTGGGCACCACCAGCGCCCTGCGCCTCAACGCCATGTGGCAGGACAACGACCAGCCGGGCCGCGACCACGTGAACAACTCGCGCTGGGGCATCGCGCCGTCGCTCGCGTTCGGACTGGGCACCAACACCCGCTACATCCTCAACCTGCTGTACGTGGACCAGGACAACGTGCCCGATGGCGGCGTACCGACGCTGGGCCTGCCGGGCTGGACCCCGCAGCCGACGCTGGAGCAGCTGGCCGGGCATCCGGTGGACCCGGAGAACTTCTACGGTACCCGCGCCGACCATGACGACGTCACCGCGAAGATGGTCACCTTCCGCATCGAGCACGACTTCAATGACAGCGTGCGCCTGACCAACACCGCGCGCTGGGGCCGCACCGAGCAGGACTACATGCTGACCGCCTTCATGGGCACCGGCACGCGAGGGGCCAACGGCGCGCCGACCGGCAACATCCGCTATACCGACCGCAACAACCTGGACACCTACACCATCACGCGCAGCCTGCCGACCTTCAAGGACCAGCAGAACACCATCCTCACCGACCAGCTCAACCTGCGTGCGGACTTCGCCACCGGCGCGATCGAGCACAACCTGAGCACCGGGCTGGAGTTCACCCGCGAAGAGCTCAGGAGCTTCGGCCAGGCCGCGACCAACGGCACCACCTGGTCGCCCGCCAACCTGTACAACCCGGACTGGAACGCCACCGGACTGACCTGGGCGCACAACGGCGCCGACAGCCGCGGCAAGACCACCACCTCGTCGGTGTACCTGTTCGACACCCTGCACTTCACCGACAGCTTCCTGGTCACCGCCGGCCTGCGTGCCGACCACTACACCACCGATTACGACAGCGCGGTGGTCTGCGGCGGGCGTGGCCCGGCCTGCGGCAGCAATGCGGTCGGCACGGTGATCGCCAACCCGTCGCTTTCGCATTCGGACACCCTGCTCAACTGGAAGCTGGGTGCGGTGTACAAGGTGGGCGACATCGTCAGCCTGTATGGCAACTACGCGCTGTCGCAGCAGCCGCCGGGTGGCAGCAATTTCCAGCTGAGCAGCTCGGTGAGCAGCGCTGACAACCCCAGCCTGGACCCGCAGAAGGCCAAGACCCTGGAAGTGGGCACCAAGTGGGCATTCCTGGATGACGCGCTGGCCTTCAACGTGGCCCTGTTCAAGACCGAGGTCAGCAACGAGATCAACACCCAGGTGCTCGACGACGCCGGCAACCCGACCCAGACCGGCAAAAAGTCGGTGCAGGGCATCGAAGTATCCACGGTGGGCCGCATCACCGAAAACTGGTCGCTCTCGGCCGGCTACAGCCACCTGGATACCGAAGTCGAGGAAGGCGCCAACGTGGCGGCCGATGGCACCCGCAACCTGACCTACACGCCGGGCGCGACCTTCACCAGCTGGACCAGCTACACCTTCCCGTTCGGCCTGACCCTGGGCGGTGGCGTGCGCTATGCGGGCCGGATGCACCGCGGCACCGACGGCGCGGTGGGCACCCCGGCCTTCACCAAGTCCTACACCGTGTACGACGCAGTGGCCTCGTATGCGATCAGCGAGCACCTGGTGCTGCGCTTGAACGCCTACAACCTGTTCGACAAGGACTATGTGGCCGCGATCAACAAGAGCGGCTACCGTTACACCCCGGGGACCCCGCGCAGCGTGCTGTTCAGCGCGGACTTCCGCTTCTGATCCCGCCAAGGACCTGACATGCTCCTGCACGTTCCCCAAGTCCTCAACGCCGACGAACTGGCCCACCTGCAGCGCGCGCTGGCGGCGGCGGACTGGGCCGACGGCCGCGAGACGGTGGGCGTGCAGGGCGCACAGGTCAAGCGCAACCAGCAGTTGCCCGACGCGTCACCGCTGAAGGCGGAACTGGGGCGCATCGTGCTGGCGGCGCTGGAACGGCATCCGCTGTTCTTTGCCGCCGCCCTGCCGCTGCGGATCCTGCCGCCGCGCTTCAATCGTTACCAGGGCGGTGGCGAATATGGCTTCCATGTGGATGGCGCGGTGATGATCACCTCGGCCGACGGCCAGCGCAGCCACCTGCGCTCGGACGTGTCGTGCACGTTGTTCCTCAACGCGCCGGAGGACTACGACGGCGGTGAGCTGGTCATCAGCGACACCTACGGCGAGCATGACGTAAAGCTGCCGGCCGGCGACCTGGTGCTGTATCCGTCCAGCAGCCTGCACAAGGTGAACCCGGTAACGGCCGGCGCGCGGTTGGCGTCATTCTTCTGGGTGCAGAGCATGGTCCGCGATGACAGCGCGCGACGGATGCTGCTGGAGATGGATGGCGCGATCGAGAAGTTGCGGGTGAGCGGGGCGGATCCGGGCGCGGTGCTGCAGCTGACCGGCGTGTACCACAACCTCCTGCGGCGCTGGAGCGAGACCTGACGGAGCATCGATCCGCGCCAATTCGTAAATCATTCCTATTTGCATTTGTTACACGCGCTATCTACAATCCCCGCCGCGCCGGACCTGCCGGCGCGCCTTGGATAGGGACCGCCACCTTGCGCCATCCGCACCGTCACCGCAGCTTTGCCCCCGCCATGCGCGGGCAGCGTCCTGCGCTGGCCACGGTGCTGGCGTGGCTGGCGTTGTTGTCGATGCTGCTGGGCGGCCTGCCGCTGGTGGAACCGCACCTGCCTGGCACTGCGGCGCTGGTCCTCCAGCTTCCCGCTGAAGAGCGCCAGGGCGGCGAGCACCGCCTGCAGGAAGAAGTGCCGGCCAAGCCGCGGCGGATGGTCGGCGCCCAGCCTGCCGCCACCCCGCCGCGCGTGCCGCAGCCACCGTTGCCGGAATCGCTGGATGCGTTGATGGCCACCCTGGACGAGCTGCCACCGCAGGTCGTACCGGCCATCGATTCCGCCCCGGCAACTCCGTTGCCTGCCGCTCCCGGGCTGCGCGTCCAGCGCGGCCAAGCCCCGCCGCAGGGCTGATACCGGCCACGCCCGCGTCGCTGCACACGTACGACAGCGGCTGACCGCACTGCTGCTTGCCTGCCCTGCAGGCCTCCAGATCTTCTACTGATTCCGCTGCGGCCCCTGGCCACGGCGTTCCCGCGTTCGCACCCTTTTCGAGGTACCTCCCATGGCCCAGCGCCATCGTCGTCCCGTGTCCCTGTCCCGCTGCCCGCTGGGCGCCGCCCTGCTCGTCGCCCTCGCCGCCCCCGCCTTCGCCTTCGCCGCCGCGGATGCCGCCGGCGAGCCCAGGACCTTGGACCAGGTGGTGGTCACCGCCTCGGGCTTCGAGCAGAAGATCACCGATGCGCCGGCCAGCATCAGCGTGGTCAGCCGCGAGGAGCTCAGCAAGCGCCCTTACACCAGCCTGGTGGATGCGCTGCGCGACGTGGAAGGCATCGACGTCGGCATGGAAACCACCGACAAGAACGGTCGCGCCACCATTTCCATGCGCGGCATGCCATCCGAATACACCCTGGTGCTGATCGATGGCCGCCGCCAGAGCAATGTCGGCCAGCTGTACCCGAACAACTTCGGTGGCGGCCAGTTCGCCTACCTGCCACCGCTGGATGCGATCGAACGCATCGAAGTGGTACGCGGCCCGATGTCCACCCTGTACGGTTCCGACGCCATGGGGGGCGTCATCAACATCATCACCCGGCGTAACCAGGACAGCTGGCACGGCTCGGTGACCCAGGGCTTCACCGTGCAGCAGGACGACCAGTTCGGCGACGCGCGCACCACCGACATCTACCTGACCGGCCCCCTGGTCAAGGAGCGCCTCGACGTGGCCGTGCGTGGCAGCTACTACGACAGCAAGGCCTCCAACCCCGAGTGGGAAGCCCTGACCCTCCCGGATGGCACCCTGTGGGAGCGCAGCATCGGCTTCGGCGGTGGCGGCAAGGCGGTGGCCAACACCAACTGGAACACCGGCGTGCGCTTGAGCTGGTCGATCAACGTCGACCATGACCTGTCGCTGGACTACGACGTGTCCCGCCAGAAGTACGACAACAGCGAAGGCCAGACCGGCACCTTGGACAGCCTGGCCAGCCTGTGGCGGGTGGGCAATGCCACCGTTCCCAACCCGACCGGCACCGGCACCGTCACCCGCCGCGTGGTGCAGCCGCGCGTGGGCTACACCGCCTACCAGCGCTACGAGCGCGACCAGCTGGCACTGACCCACCAGGGCCGTTACGCCTTCGGCACCTGGCAGACCACGCTGACCCACACCAAGAGCAACAACCTCGGTCGTTCGCTGCCGCTGACCCTGGACGAGCGCGCGGACCTGCAGACGCTGTGGAACGACGTGTGCCGCCGCACCGGCGCGGCCAACAACTGCGCGGCCGGCAGCCGCAACGGGCTGTCGGCGTTGAACGCGACCGAACTGGCGCGACTGGAAGCGTTCCTGCCGCGACCGCTGCGTACCATGGAGCTGGAAGGCTACGTGCTGGACACGATGCTGGACATGAGCTTCGACGCGCACAAACTGACCCTGGGCGGCCAGTTCACCGACACCGACATGATCGACGGCGTGTTCGGCATGGACGGCGCCGGCTACCGCGACAACGTCAAGCAGAAGCACCGCATGTGGTCGGTGTTCGCCGAAGACAACTGGGCGCTGACCGACGCGCTGACCGCCACCCTGGGCGTGCGCTACGACGACCACAACATCTTCGGCAGCCACGTCAGCCCGCGCGCCTACCTGGTGTGGAATGCCAGCGACGCCTGGACCTTCAAGGGTGGTGTGAGCACCGGCTACAAGACCCCGCGCCCGGACCAGCTGTTCCCCGGCGTGACCGGTTTTGGTGGGCAGGGCGTACTGCCGCTGGTGGGCTCGCCCAACCTGCAGCCGGAAACCAGCACCAACTACGAGATTGCCAGCTACTACGCGGGCGAGCGCTGGGGCTTCAACCTCACCGGCTTCCTAAACAGGTTCGACGACAAGATCGCCAGCGGCGGCACCTTCCCGAACTGCGAAGTGGCGCCGGCAGGCAGCGGTTACTGCGTGGACGTCGGTCCGGGCTGGGCGGCGTTGGGCTACAGCACGTTCACCCAGAGCGTGAACATCGATACCGCGGAAACGCGCGGCGTGGAAGCGGCGGCGCACGTGGACCTGCGCGAGAACCTGGAGCTGCGCGGCAACTACACGTATACGAAGTCCGAGCAGACCAGCGGCAGCGCGAACGGCCAACCGATCGCCGGCAATCCCGCCAGACACATGGCCAATGCCAGCCTGAACTGGCAGGTCAGCGATGCGGTCAGCCTGTCGCTGATCGGCGAAGGGCGCTATGACCGCTATCGCGACACGCTGGTGACCAACGTGGGCGGCGTGAGCGCATCGCAGGTGCGGTATTACGACGACTACACGATCTTCCACCTCGGCGGCAGCTGGGACGTGAACCCGTGGCTGACGGTGAACGCGCGGGTAAACAACCTGTTCGACAAGGACTTCGTGTCGCAGTCGTGCGTGCTGCTCAGCGACAGCGAGTTCAACTGCGTGGATGATTACGCGACCAAGGACCAGCGCCGGAGTTACTGGATTTCGTTGAACGCGAAGTTCTGAGTATCCCGGCGGTGCGCGCCGCCGCCCGACCAACGGTCGGGCGCTACCGGCCCCCACGCACACCGGGCGCCCCCACACACCGGGCGCCCCCACACACCGGGCGCCCCCACACACCGGGCCCCCACGCACACCTGGCGCCCCACGCACACCGGGCACCCCACGCACACCGGTAGGTGCCGACCGTTGGTCGGCACACGCCGCAGACCGACCTCGCGCGACCAACAATTGCGAACCATTCTCATCAATGGTGTAATTGGCTATTCGCCTTCCTGCCGTGACCGTGGCCACCAGCGCTCCCCCTTCCGCCGTGCAGCAACAACAGAACCGCGGCTTCTGGCTGCGTACCCTGCACCAGTGGCACTGGATCAGCTCGGCCGTCTGCCTGATCGGCATGCTGCTGTTCGCGGCCACCGGGATCACGCTCAACCACGCTGCGAAGATCGAGGCCACCCCGCAGGTGGTCAACCGCCAACTGGAGCTGCCGGCCGACCTGCTCGGCCAGCTCGGCCAGCGCAGCGACGGCCATGCCCCGGTACCGCGCGCCGCGGCCCGCTGGCTTGACCGCGAGCTCGGCATAGCCATCGGCAGGCGCCCGGCCGAGTGGTCCCCCGAGGAAATCTACCTGTCCATGCCCAGCCCCGGTGGCGATGCGTGGCTGAGCATCGACCGTGAAAGCGGCGCGGTGGAGTACGAAGCCACCTCTCGCGGCTGGGTCTCCTACTTCAACGACCTCCACAAGGGCCGCAACGCCGGCCCGGCCTGGGGCTGGTTCCTGGACATCTTCGCCGTGGCCTGCCTGGTGTTCTGCATCACCGGCCTGTTCCTGCTGCACCTGCATGCCCGCCAGCGGCGCATGACCTGGCCGCTGGTCGGCCTGGGCCTGATGGTGCCGCTGCTGATCGCCCTGATCCTGATCCACTGAGCCACGGATTTCGTTCCCTTCCAACTTCCCGGAGCCGCACCATGCGCGTCACCCTCACCATCGCCCTGAGCGGCCTGCTGGCCACCTCGCCGGCATACGCCACCACCCTGGACATCCATGTCGAGGTGCCCAAGCTCAACGTGGCCGAGTACCACCGCCCATATGTGGCGGTGTGGCTGGAAGGGGCCGACCAGAAGGTCGCCGCCAACCTGGCGGTCTGGTACCAGCAGACCAGCAACAGCGAGGGCCACGGCACCAAGTGGCTGCCCGACCTGCGCCAGTGGTGGCGCAAGAGTGGCCGCGAACTGAAGGTGCCGGTGGACGGCCTGACCGGACCGACCAAGCCGGCCGGTACCCACGCACTGTCGTTCACCGACAGGCAGCCTGCACTGAAGACCCTGGCCCCGGGCAACTACACCCTGGTGGTGGAAGCGGTGCGCGAAGTCGGTGGCCGCGAACTGGTCAAGATTCCATTCACCTGGCCGGCCACCGCCGCGCAGAACGGCAAGGCCCAGGGCAGCACCGAACTGGGCCTGGTCACGCTGTCGACCAAGCCCTGAGTTTTCCCGCCCTCCGCCCGGAGGGCTCCACATTGCCCGCACCTGGAGTTGTTGATGAAGCGCTCGCTCGTCCTCGCCGCCGCCCTGGCCGCCGCACTTCCGTTCTCCGCCCTCGCCCACAAGGCCTGGCTGCAGCCGTCGCAGACCGTAATCGCCGGCGACAAGCCGTGGATCACTGTCGATGCCGCTGTCTCCAATGACCTGTTCTACTTCAACCACGTGCCGCTGCGCCTGGAGAGCCTGGTCATCACCGCGCCGGACGGGAGCACCGTGCAGCCGCAGAACGCGGCCACCGGCAAGTTCCGCAGCGTGTTCGATGTCGAGCTGACCCAGCAGGGCACCTATCGCCTGGCGTCGGTCAACAACGGCCTGTCGGCCAGCTGGGAAGAGAACGGCAAGCCGAGGCGCTGGCGCGGCAACGCGGCCACCTTCGCCACCGAAGTGCCGAAGAAGGCCAAGAAGCTGCAGGTAAGCCAGTCGGTCAACCGCGTGGAAACCTTCGTCACCAACGGCACCCCGAATGCCACCGCACTGGCGCCGACCGGCAGTGGCATCGAACTGGTCGCGCTGGGCCATCCCAACGACCTGTTCGCCGGTGAAGCGGCTACTTTCCGCGTGCTGGTCGACGGCAAGCCGCGCGCCGGCCTGGCCTTCGAAATCACCCGCGGCGGTACCCGCTATCGAAACGCGCAGGACGAGATCAAGCTCACCAGCGACAAGAAGGGCGAGATCACCGTCACTTGGCCGGAAGCCGGCATGTACTGGCTGGAAACCAGCAGCGAAGACAAGAAGACGTCCATCAAGCAGGCCAAAACCCGGCGCCTGAACTACGTCGCCACGCTGGAAGTGCTGCCGCAGTAACGCTGTGATTCCGCATTCGACCCCATGACCGCTCTGCTCGACATCGCCAGCCTCGGTGGCCACACCATGGGCACCACCTGGCAGGTGAAACTGGTCGTCCCTTCCGGGCGCGACCTGCACCCGTTGCATGCCGGCATCCAGGCACGACTGGATGCCGTGGTGGCGCAGATGAGCACATGGGAAGCGGACAGCGATATTTCTCGATTCAACCGCGCCGCTCCCGGCACCGCGCTGCCGCTGCCGGCGTTGTTTGCCGAGGTGATGGACGGCGCGCTCGACATCGCCCGGCGCAGCGACGGCGCGTTCGATCCTACCGTGGGTCCGCTGGTGGCACTGTGGGGCTTCGGTGCGCACGCGCGTGCCCGCCGCGTACCCGACGCGGCCCTGCTTGCCGCCACCCGGGCGCGCTGCGGATGGCAGCGGCTGCAGTGGCAGCACGGCAGCCTGCTGCAACCGGGCGCGCTGGAACTGGACCTGTCGGCCATCGCCAAAGGCTTCGCGGTGGACCTGGTCACGCGCTGGCTGCGTGCCGGACAGATCAGCGCCGCGCTGGTGGAAGTGGGCGGAGAACTGCACGGGTATGGCCGCAAACCGGACGCGCAGCCGTGGCGGGTGCTGGTGGAAGCCGGACCGGAAGAAGAAGCCGCGCTGGCGCACCCGCCGCGCGTGCTGGCGCTGGACGATCTGGCCGTGGCCACGTCCGGTGACCGCTTCCATCAGTTCATCCAGGATGGCACGCATTACAGCCACACCCTGGACCCGCGCGTGGGCATGCCGGTCAGCCGCAGCGCCGCAGCGGTCACCGTGGTCGCGCGCGACGCCCTGCACGCCGACGGCTGGGCCACCGCGCTTACGGTGATGGGGATCGAAAGCGGCCTGGCGTTCGCCAACGCGCATGGCCTGGCCGCACGGTTCATCACCCGCACTGCGCACGGTATCGACGAACATCTGAGCACGGCATTTGCCGGGCTGCTGGCCGAACAGGAGGCCGCGACATGAAGCGCGGCCCCTCGCGCGCGGTACTGGGCAACATCGCGATGATGGCGCTGCTGGCAGCGCTGGCGTGGCTGTTGCTGCGCCTGTACCTGCAGGAAGACTGGTGGCCGGGTGCACCAACGGCATCGGACTGGCGCTGGGCGGCGGGCAGCGTCGTGGCGTACGCGGCGGTGTGCGCGCTGCTGTGGTGGCGCGGCCGCCCGCGCGACGACGCCACCGGCGAAGACGGCCAGGCGCCACTGCTGCTGGTCTGGGCCAGCCAGACCGGCTTTGCCCGCCAGCTGTGCGAACGCAGCGCCGAGGTGCTGCGCGCAGCCGGCGTCAGCGTGCGCGTGCGCGGCCTGCACGAGGTCGACGCCACGCTGCTGCAGCAGACCACGCGCATGCTCCTCATCGCCAGCACCACCGGCGAAGGCGACGCACCGGACCATGCACTGCCGTTCCTGCGCCGGGTGATGCCGCAGGCGCTGGCGTTGCCGCACCTGCAGTACGGCGTGCTGGCGCTGGGCGATCGCAGCTACGGCCATTTCTGCGCCTTCGGCCACCAGCTCGACGCCTGGCTGCGCCGGCACGGTGCGCACCCGCTGTTCGACACGATAGACGTGGACAACGCCGACCCTGCCGCGCTGCGTCACTGGCAGCAGCTGCTGGGCCAGCTGGGCGGCAACGTCACCGAGCTGCCCGACTGGACCCCGGCGCAGTACCAGCCCTGGCAGCTGCAGTCGCGTCGGCAGGTCAACGCGGGCAGCCCGGGTGCCGCCACCTGGACAGTGGCGCTGGTGCCGGCCGACGGCGTACTGCCGGCGTGGCAGGCCGGCGATGTGGTGGAGATCGGACCACGGCACGGTTCCGACGAAGTCGATGCGTGGCTGGCCCTGCACGCCCGCGACGGCAACGCGCAGGTTGAAGGGCAGTCGCTGCGCGACTGGCTGGCCCGCTCGCACCTGCCGGTGCTGCCTGATTCGGTCCCGGCCGGCGACGCCGCGCTGGTCGCCGCGCTCAAGCCACTCCCGCACCGCGAGTACTCCATCGCCAGCACGCCGGCCGAAGGCCAGGTGCTGCTGTTGCTGCGTCGCCTGCTGCGCCCGGACGGCACGCCGGGCCTGGGCAGTGGCTGGCTGTGCGATCACGCCACGCTGGGGGGACGCATCGACCTGCGTTTCCGCAGCAATCCGAACTTCCACGCGCCGCCGCCCGACGCACCGCTGATCCTGATCGGCAACGGTACCGGCATTGCCGGGCTGCGCGCGCACCTGCGCGCCCGGGTCGAACAGGGTGCCGCGCGCAACTGGCTGCTGTTCGGCGAGCGTACCGCCGCGCACGATTTCCATTTCGGCGCTGACATCCTGGGCTGGCAGCGCGCCGGCATGATCGCGCGGCTGGATACGGTGTTCAGCCGCGACGGCGGCGTCCACCGATACGTGCAGGACCGGCTGCTGGCCGAGCTGGACACCCTGCGCCAGTGGGTGCGCGACGGCGCCACGATCCTGGTCTGTGGCAGCCTGCAGGGCATGGCCCCGGCAGTGGACGCGGTCATCGAACAGGCCTTGGGGCACGAAGGCAAAGAAGCCCTGATCGTCGCCGGCCGCTACCGCCGCGACGTGTATTGACCGCGTTTTGGGCAGCGCCGCTGGTGGTGTGTGGACCACGCACCGGTAGGATCGGATCCCGATCGAGCGCACGCACGGCCGATCGGCACGACGAACGCATGACCTGTGCCGGAGATGGTTTTCGCCAACGATCATGCCACCAGTGAACGTTGCACCGGCGTCGGCGGTCGATAGGGATTCGACCCTACCGCTGGAACACCTGCCCTGTTGCTTGCTTCGGCCGTTCGCGCTCGTCGAGGCGGATCGCGAGCAGTTCACCACCACCGGTCAACGCGTAACGTTTGCGCACTCCCGCCGCCAGCCAAGCAGTATCGCCCTGCTGCAACGACGGCAGGTCCGGCTCGCCCTCGAACTGCGCGTCCCCGGCCAGCAGATGGATCGCCCACGCCGTGCCAGGTTCGGTGAAGAAGAACATGCTTCCCACCAGCGGCCGATGCAGCAGCTCCGCATCGACCTGGTCGCGGCGCCACATCAGGTTGAAATCGTGGGTAAGCCCATCCACCAGCTCGCCGCTGACCTCCGCCTCGCCGTCGAAGCGCAGGCGATCATGCGGTGGCAGCAGCGTGTGCACCGCGCCATCGGCGAAACGCAGGCGCAGTCCTTCGCCGCGCAGCAGCACCAGCTCGCGCGCGACACCTGGAAACGACGAGAACGCCGCATCCTGTTCGATCTCGGCAATCGACAACCGCACCTGCCAGTCGTCGCCGTCAGGGACGCGCAGGATCTCGCGCGTCCAGCCCAGGCCATTCCGCCAGCGCTCGCGGCGGTATTCAAAGCTCGGAATGACGCGCGTGGCAGCGCTCAATGCGGTGGCGGTCGACATGCCGCCATTGTGCCTCAGCCCGCGCCACCACCGCAGTGGGTGCTGAGCAGCTGCGAATGCGCAAGCCACTCCTTGTCGGGGTAGTAGGCGAACACCATCGCCCCGCCGCGCAGGCTGTCGATCAACGGCCGCGCCACGGTCAGGCGCACCGCCGGGCAGCCCAGGCTGCGACCCAGCCGGCCCTGCAGGCGTGCGATGGTCGGGTTCACGTACGGCGCGCCGTGGATGACGATGGCGCGGTCTCGTGCCTTGTCGTTGAAGCCCGGCTCCAGGCCCTCCAGCCGCAGCGAATAGCCGTTGCCGCCCATGTAGGTTTCCTTGGCGGTGAAGGCGCCCAGGCTGGACATGAAACTGCCGTCGCGGTTGGAAAAGCGCTCGGTGGCATTGCCGCCGCTGTTGCGGCCGTGCGCGACCCATTCTTCGAACAGCAGTTTCTGCCGGGCCAGGTCGAACACCCACATGCGCTGCTCGGTGGACGGCCGCGAATAATCGATCACGCTCAGCCGCGCCGGGTCCACCCCCAGCTCGGGCCGCTGCAGCGCGCAGCTCATCGCCTTCGCCGCCAGCTGCAGCACCTTGCGGTCCGCGTTGGGTGCCGTACGCGCCATCATCTCGGCCAGCTGTTCCGCCGGTAGCGCTGGCCGTTGGCCGGCCGCCGACGCCGCCTGGGCGGGCCGAGGGCCGGCACTCGCATCGCCCCCGGCAACGCCGAGCGCGCTGATGCCCATCAGCAGGGAAAGCGGAATGCGGTAAGCCATCCTTACAGGGTGGCCCCGGCGGCGTCGGATTCCAAGACCGGTTGCAGGTTCTGTTCATCGGCCACCGGGCGAACCGCCGGCAGGCTGGTCACCAGCAGCGTGGTGCCCGGCACCAACGCCTTGTACAGCTGGGCGGCGAACGCCGGCGGCAGTGCCATCGGCAGGCTGGGCGTGGCCAGCAGGTCCGGGCTGGCATTCCCGGGGCTCTGGCCCAGCAGCGGATACGCGGTCCACTTGTGCAGCTTCTGGCTGGCATCGAGCGGGCTGGCCGCATCCGAATAGCCCTGCTGCATGACGAACAGGGTAGTGCCCTGGAACGCCGGCAGTGCCTTGGCTTCCAGCCGCGACTCGCCGATCAGCACGCCGTCGCGCAGCACGTACAGGCGCTGGTCGTGCAGGCTGACCAGGATGCCGACCTGGCCGGACGGCGCGGCGCTGTCATTCCAGTAGTGATCCGGCGCATTGGTGGTTTCCAGCAGGGCCTTGCCGGTGCTGTTCACCGGCGCCAGCACTGCGGGGTAGGCCAGCGTCATCGGCGCGCTCTTGGCGTCGGCCACCACCACGGTGTCGCCGCGCTGGGTTTCGCTGAACAGTTTCTGCGCGAACGCCTGCGGCAGCCGTACGCAGCCATGCGAGGCCGGGTGCCCGGGCAGATTGCCGCCGTGCAGGGCGATGCCGTCCCAGGTCAGCCGCTGCATGTAGGGCATGGGCGCGCTGTTGTAGAGGTTGGACTTGTGGTCCTTGTCCTTCTGCAGGATGGTGAATACCCCGGTCGGTGTTTCATGCCCGGGTTTGCCCGAACTGATCGTGCTCAGCCCGATGGCGATGCCGTTGCGGTACACATAGGCACGCTGCTCATCCAGGCTGACCACCAGCACGATCGGACCGGCTGGGGAAATTTCCGGATGCCAGAGGAACTGGCCGGGCTTGAGGTCGGTGGGGCTGGCAGGCTCGGGCGCGGACCACGCCGGGAGTGCCATGACGGCGATAAGCGAACCGGCGATGCGGGTCAACAGCGTGCGACGTGTGGGCATGTGGCCTTCCTTCGGGTGGGTCGAGGACACGCATGGCGTGTCGCTACGCATGATGGCCAGCGCCATCGTCCTGCGCACGTAGAAGGTCGTAGCGACACGCCATGCGTGTCAACCGCGCGCAGCGCGGCCCAACCATCCAACACCGCAAACCGTACGGTGACATGGGCGGGCCCGACGTTGAAGCCCGCCAAAGCCCAAAACAAAATTGCCCGGTCACACATCCCTGTGTGGACCGGGCAATCGTCACGTCCCTGTCGGCATCCCGCCTTCCCCCTGTGCATCCTGCGCAGTGTGGGTGCCGGCCATGCTCCCTGCACTCGGCCGAATTTCGTTCCGCCATCCCTCCCCGTCCCGGGATTGGATGCCACCGTCCTGGTGGATCCGCGCCATTCCTTCCGCGCTGCGTCCGTGCGTGCCGCCTCCCTGCGGCTGTCGTGGCTGCCGGCTCCTGCCTGGCAGCCGTGACCGGCGTCGTGCCGATCGCGACCCATCCTGTGCGTCAGCGCCTTGGTACCGGTGCCGTCACTGCCCTCCGGGGCGGTGTCTCCGTGGGCGCCAGCCTGGCCCCCACCGTCATCCGTCGTCGATTCCGTTCGACCGTTGCTGTCCCTATCCCCTTCACCCGTGCCAGATCCTCGACCCGGATGAACGGTCCGTGTTGTCGCCGGTACGCGACGATCGCCTGGGCCTTCCTGGGCCCTACGTTCGTCAATCCCTCCTGCAACGTCGACGCGTCGGCGGTGTTGATGTTGATCCGGTCGGCCGCCAGGGCGGTTCCGGTCAACAGCAGTCCCAGCGCAAGCGCCTTCCACGAAAACCAAGGCCCCACCGTGTAGCTCCCTGTGATGTCGGACCGACTCCTGCCGGCATCCCGTCGGAGCAGTCAGTGTCCCTCGCCACATGCACACAGCCTATCGTCCACATCACCTTCACACAGCCAGCCAAATACCTGACGTCGTGTAGGAAAAACCCTACCCCGTGCACAGGCGTAGAATGGCGCGATCAGCCATATGCACTCGGAGTTACCTGATGGACAGCGCCAAGCTCGGCCAATTCGTCAATGACAAGTGGGACAGCGAGATCGTTCCGCAACTGGTCGAATACATCCGCATTCCCAACAAATCGCCGATGTTCGACGCCAATTGGGTCGAAAACGGCTATATGGAGCAGGCGGTCATGCTGATGGAAAGCTGGGCCAAGGCCCAGGACCTGCCGGGCCTGCAGGTCGAGGTAGTGCGCCTGGAAGGCCGCACCCCGCTGCTGCTGCTGGAAATTCCCGCCACCGGCGCCGAAACCGGCGATGACACCGTCCTGCTGTACGGCCACCTGGACAAGCAGCCGGAAATGACCGGTTGGGACGACGACCTGGGCCCGTGGCTGCCGGTGCTGCGCGGCGACAAGCTGTACGGCCGCGGCGGCGCCGACGACGGTTACGCCATCTTCGGCTCGCTGGCGGCGGTGCTGGCGCTGCAGGCGCAGAACCTGCCGCACGCCCGCTGCGTGGTGCTGATCGAGGCCTGCGAGGAGTCGGGCAGCTACGACCTGCCGGCCTACGTGGACCACCTGGCCGACCGCATCGGCAAGCCGTCGCTGGTGGTGTGCCTGGATTCGGGCTGCGCCAACTACGACCAGCTGTGGTGCACCACCTCGCTGCGCGGCCTGACCGGCGGCAACTTCTCGGTGAAGGTGCTCAATGAAGGCGTCCACTCCGGCGACGCCTCCGGCGTGGTGCCGTCCAGCTTCCGCCTGCTGCGCCAGCTGCTGTCGCGGATCGAGGACGAGAACACCGGCCGCATCCTGATCGACGGCATGCACGTGCAGATTCCGGAAGAGCGCCAGGCCCAGGCCAAGCGCGCCGCCGAGGTGGTGGACACCGAGATCTTCGAGAAATTCCCGATGGTCGACGGGCTGCGCCCGATGAACGAAGACCTGACCGAGCTGGTGCTCAACCGCACCTGGCGCCCGGCGCTGTCGGTGACCGGCGTGGACGGCATGCCGCCGCTGGCCTCGGCCGGCAACGTGCTGCGTCCGCATACGGCGGTGAAGCTGTCGCTGCGCCTGCCGCCGACCGCCGACGGCAAGGCCTGCGGCGAACTGCTGAAGGAAGCCCTGCTGCGCGACCCGCCGAACGGCGCCGAAGTGAAGCTCGACCTGGAAAAGGCCTCCTCGGGCTGGAACGCACCGGCGATGGCGCCGTGGCTGACCCAGGCCATCGACGAGGCCAGCCAGACCTTCTTCGGCAAGCCGGCGATGTACATGGGCGAAGGCGGCTCGATCCCGTTCATGGGCATGCTGGGCGAGAAGTTCCCGGGCGCGCAGTTCATGATCACCGGCGTGCTCGGCCCGCACTCCAACGCGCACGGCCCGAACGAGTTCCTGCACATTCCGATGGGCAAGCGCGTGACCGCCTGCGTGTCGAAGGTGATCAGCGAGCACTATGCGGCCAGCCTGCGCGGTGAAACCAGCGGTTCGCCGGTGGCCGCGGACAGCGGCACCCGCCACGGCGGCCACGGCTGCTGCTGACGGCGCGACAGGCGCGGACGGACGCAGCCTTTTGATAGGCTGCGTCCATCTCCTGCAGGAAACATGCGATGGACGGTCTGTTCGGCAGTACCAGCTGGCTCTACATCATCCTGGTCGGCTTCATCGTCGGCCTGCTCGGGCGCTTCTTCATGCCCGGCAACAACCGCATGGGCTGCCTGCTGACCATCGTGCTCGGTATCGTCGGCGCACTGGTGGCCGGCTGGTTCGGCCAGTACATGGGCTGGTACGCGCGCGGTGAGCCGGCCGGTTTCATCGGCGCCATCCTCGGCGCGATCGCCGTGCTGGCCGTGCTGCGACTGTTCAGCGGCAGGCGCTGAACCCGTCCCCCCTCATTTCTCCCGCGCGCTTCCGCGCGCCGCATCGACGTACCCGTCCATGAACGATCCCGCTTCCGACCCACTGCGCGCCGAACTGCGCCGGCAGTGGACCTGCACCGCCCTGGCCGACCCCGACCTGCACCTGGACCGCGCGTCGGTGGATGCGGGCTTCCGCAGCTACTGGCGTGCCACCAGCGCGCACGGCAGCCACATCGTGATGGATTCACCGCCCGGCCTGGAAGACGTGCGTCCGTGGCTGCGCATGCACGACCTGCTCGAACCCAACGGCGTGCGCGTCCCGCGCGTGCTGGCGCGCGATGAAGAACAGGGCTTCCTGCTGCTGGAAGACCTGGGCGGGCCGACCCTGGCGCGGCATATCGACGACGACAACGCCGATACGTGGTTCGATGCCGCCTTCGCGCAGCTGATCCGCCTGCAGTCGATCCCGGTGCCCGAAGGCATGGGATCGTTCGGCGAGGCACTGCTGCAGCGTGACGCGGGCCTGTTCGACGAATGGTTCCTGCAGCGCCACCTCGGCCTGCAGCTGGACTGCGGCGAGCTGGAAGCCCTGCAACTGGTGCATCGACGATTGATGGACAACGCACTGCAACAGCCGCAGGTGCTGACCCACCGCGACTTCATGCCGCGCAACCTGATGCCGGTCGAGGCCGGCCCGGCGGTGCTGGACTTCCAGGACCTGGTGCGCGGACCGATCGCGTACGACCCGGTGAGCCTGTTCAAGGACGCGTTCCTGAGCTGGCCGCTGGAACGCGTGGATGCCTGGCTGGCGCGCTACCACGCACAGGCGCTGGCCGCCGGGCTGCCGGTGCGTCCGTGGCCGCAGTTCCTGCGCGACGCCGACTGGATGGGCGTGCAGCGCCACCTGAAGATCCTCGGCCTGTTCGTGCGCCTGCGCGACCGCGACGGCAAGGGCCATTACTTCGCCGACGCGCCACGCTTCATCCGTTACCTCGACGAAGTGCTGCCGCGACACCCCGAACTGGCCGGCCTGGACCGCCTGCTGCAGGACCGGATCAAGCCGGCCATGGCCGCACTGGCATTGCCGGTATCGGGCCGCGCATGAAGGCGCTCATCTTCAGTGCCGGCAAGGGCGAACGCATGCGTCCGCTGACCCTGACTACGCCCAAGCCGCTGCTGGTGGCAGGCGGCAAGCCGCTCATCGTGTGGCACCTGGAGCGGCTGGCGGCGGCGGGGTTCGATGAAGCGGTGATCAACACGTCGTGGCTGGGCGACCAGTTCAAACCTGCCTTGGGTGATGGTTCGCGTTGGGGCCTGCGGCTGCACTTCATCGATGAAGGCGCGGTGCCGCTGGAAACCGGCGGCGGCATCCTCAACGCACTGCCCGTGCTCGGGGACGCGCCGTTCCTGGTGGTCAACGGCGATGTCTGGACCGATGTGGATTTCCGCACCCTGCCGCAGCAGCCGGAGGGCGATGCGCACCTGGTGCTGGTCGACAACCCGGTGCAGCACCCGCGCGGGGATTTCATCCTGCATGGCGATGGCAGGGTCAGTGACGACGGCGATGCACCTCGGCTGACGTATGCGGGTGTCGGCGTTTACCGCCCCTCGATTCTCGACGGATGGCGCGAGGTCATCGGCGCAACGGAGGGCGCCTCAGCGAACCCGCCGCAGTTCGGCCTGGCCCCGCTGATGCGCCACGCGATGGCAGACGGCCGGGTAACCGGACAGCATCATCAAGGCCGTTGGACCGACGTAGGCACGCCAGATCGTCTGGCAGACCTGGACGCCGCGCTCCGGTAGGGTTGGATTCCAATCAACCGCCGATAGCGCTAATCGGCGCGACGAACGCATGGCCACGGCCGAAGCCACGCCGTTTGAGGTCATGCCACGAAAGAACGTTGCCCGGTTACGTGCAGTCGATCGGGATGCGACCCTACCAGCGCCGTACGCCAGCCATTACAACCGGTGCGACCCCTCTTCCACCACCTGGCGCAGGAACGGCACGGTGATGCGCCGCTGCGCGGCCAGCGATTCGCGGTCCAGCCAGTCCAGCAGGCTGACCAGGCTGCCCAGTTCGCGACCGGTGCGGGTCAACAACCATTCGATCGCCGCTTCGTCGATCGACAGCCCACGCCGCGCCGCGCGCTCGCGCAGCACCGCCGCGCGGCCTTCGTCATCGAGTGGCTGCAGCACCACGCGCACGCACTGCTGCAGGCGTGAGCGCAGGTCGGGCAGCACCAGTCCCAGCTGGTCCGGCGCATGCTGCGCGGTATACAGCAGGGTGACGCCGGCGTTGCGCGCGCGATTGTGGAAGTCGAACAGCGCCACTTCATCGTCGCGCTGCCCGGCGATGGCATCCAGCCCGTCCAGGGTCACCAGGTCGCGGCCCTCCAGCGATTCCAGCGCGGCGCGCACGCGCCCCACCACGGCTTTCAACGGCAGATAGGTCGGTTGCCGCCCGGCCTGCTCGGCCAGCGAACACATCGCCAGCGCCTGGTGGGTCTTGCCGGTGCCGGCCGCGCCCTCCAGGTAGACCCAGTGCGGGTCTTCGCCCACGGCGATCGCGCGCAGCTGCGCCAGCGCACCGTCCGGTGCGCCGATGAAGGTCTCCAGACGCTCGTCCTGCGGGTAACGCAGGGCAAGCGGCAGCTGCGGCACCACGCTCACTTCAGTTCCGGACCCTTGGGCGTGTCGACGATCAGGGTCGGCTTGTCGATGTACGAATCGAGCACGATCGCGGTCTTCTCGCCGGCATACAACTCGCTTTCGCGATAGCGCAGGTGTGCGTAGCGCAGCAGCACGTTGCTGACCGCCGCCACCGGCAGCGCCAGCAGCATGCCCAGGAAACCGAACAGCTGGCCACCGGCCATCACCGCGAAGATCACCGCCACCGGGTGCAGGCCGATCTTGTCGCCGACGATGCGCGGGGTCAGCACGTAGCTTTCCAGCAGCTGGCCCACGGTGAACACCACCCCGACCAGGATCAGCAGCTTCAGGTCGAAGCCCTGCGCCTGCACCAGCGCCGCCAGCACCGCCATGACGATGCCGGTGGTGGCGCCCAGGTAGGGAATGAAGCTGATCAGGCCGGCGATCAGGCCGATCAGCAGGCCCAGCTTCAGCCCGACCAGCGACAGGCCGACCGCGTAGATCAGGCCCAGCGCCACCATGACCAGGAACTGGCCGCGGATGAAGGCGCCGAGCACCTCGTTGGACTCACGCGCCAGCTTGGTGATGGTGCCCACGTGGTTGCGCGGGATGGTCGAGGCCACCCGTTCGACCAGCTTGTCCCAGTCGCGCAGGAAGTAGAACGCAAGGATCGGCAGCAACAGGATGTTGACCACCCAGGTCACCATCGCAAAGCCAGAGCGCGACACGTAGCCGAAGAAGGTCTTGGCGAAGCCGCCGGCCTGCTCCCAGTGGCTGCGCACCCAGTCGATCAGCCGGTCCGGTTCCAGCCACGGCATGATCTCCATCCCGGTCTTCTGTTCGAACCAGGGAATGCCGCGCTCCATCAGCCACTGCTGGGCCTGCGGAATGGCCGCGATCAGGGTCGAGATCTGGCGCTCGATCATCGGCACCAGGATCAGCAGGGCCGCGGTGATCACCAGCACCATGGCCACGAACACCAGCACCACGCCGGTGATGCGCGAGCGGCCGTTGGCCTCGATCCGGTCGACCAGCGGGTCGCCCAGCCAGGCCAGCGCCAGGGCCAGCACGAACGGGGTCAGGATCGGGGCCAGCAGCCACACCACCCAACCCACCGCCAGCGCGAACAGAATGTATTTGACGCGGCGCAGGAACTGCGCGATCTCGGCTTCCGGGGTGAGGATCATCGCAGGCGGTACTCATTGCTGGCCGGGGGCGGCGGGGTGCCGGGGGCGGCGTCTTCGTCGATCGGCACCGGCAGCGGGGCCAGCGGCACGATCACGCCGTTCTCGCCCAGCATCCGGTTCAGCCCGGGCAGGCCGGTAGTCAGTTCCAGCGACAGCTCCAGGCGGTCGCCAGCGGCGCGCAGCGGGGTGATGTTGCGCACCACCGGGCTCTCGCGCAGGCCGGCGGCCAGGCGCAGGTAATCCTCGGCGCTGTTCAGCCCGGTGACCACGATGATGTAACTGCCGGCCGCACCGGTGGCGGCGCCGGCCTTGGCATAGCGGCGCACCAGCGCATCGGCGGCACCGTCGGCGCCCCCGGCCATCGCGCGGCGGGCGTCGCTGTCGTTGGTGCTCCACTTGTTCAGTTCCCGGCCGCCGTCCACGAACACCCAGTCGGCCACCCAACCGCCGGTCTTGTCGCGGTAGAGCTTGCCGACCAGCTGCATCGGCGGGGCGTAGCGCGACGAAGCGCGCGCCACCGCGGCGGTGTCCTGGCGCCAGATCGCGCCGACCACGGCCTGTTCGGCCGCGCTGCCGGTGGGCAGGCCCAGCTTGTAGCCGCGCTCGATGGCCCGGTTCAGCAGCGGGCGGGCCGCGTTGGCCTGCTGCACGGTGACCAGGCGCGGGCCGCTGCCATCGTCGATGGCCAGCCAGACCACCGGCTTGGGCCGCGGCTGCGGCCACAGCGGCAGGCCCAGGGCCGAGATCAGGCCATCCACGTCGTCCTGGCGGAACCGCGCCACCAGCATGGTGCGGTAGCTGGGCGCGCCGGTGGCCGAGGTGCTCTGGTCCTGGCGGTAGTCGTAGCTGGCCACGTAGTTCTTCGCGTCGCGCAGGGCCTGCATCACCCCGGGGCGGGTGATCACGCTGCGGTCGCCCGACAGCTTGGCCAGCACGTTGCCCAGCGCGCGGGCCATGGCGCCGTTGCGGTCGGCGTCGCCCTGGCTGTTGACCGGTACTTCGGCCTCGTAGGCGCCACTGGCGGTGGCCACGTCGCCTTCGGTACGCAGGCCGCTCTGGGCCATCGTGGCCACCGGCAGGCATAGCGCGAGGAACATCATCAAAAAGAGGCTGCGGCGCATCAGGACTTCCATTGAGCGTATCCGGGGGGAATTGTTGCCCGAATAGGGCCTGCGCGCCAACGTGGCCTGTTAAAATCCCGCTTTCACTCCAGCGCAGCCCGACGCCCGTGACCAATTCCCCGTCCAACCCCTCCCCCCTGACCTACCGCGACGCCGGCGTCGACATCGACGCGGGCAACGAACTGGTCGAGCGCATCAAGCCGCTGGTGAAGCGCAGCTTCCGGCCCGAGGTGATGGGTGGCCTGGGCGGATTCGGCGCCCTGTTCGACCTGTCCAGCAAGTACCGCGAACCGGTGCTGGTCTCGGGCACCGACGGCGTGGGCACCAAGCTGAAGCTGGCACAACAGCTGGGCCGGCACGACACGATCGGCATCGATCTGGTCGCCATGTGCGTGAACGACGTGCTGGTGCAGGGCGCCGAGCCGCTGTTCTTCCTGGACTATTTCGCCACCGGCAAGCTGGACATCGACACCGCTGCGGCGGTCGTGGGCGGCATCGCCAACGGCTGCACCGAGGCCGGCTGCGCGCTGATCGGCGGCGAAACCGCTGAAATGCCCGACATGTATGCCCCGGGCGAATACGATCTGGCCGGCTTCACCGTCGCCGGCGTGGAAAAGAGCGAACTCAAGGACGGCGCCAGCGTGGCCGAGGGCGACGTGCTGATCGGCATCGCCTCCTCCGGCCCGCACTCCAACGGCTACTCGCTGGTGCGGCGCATCTATGACCGTGCCGGCCAGCCGGCCGAGCTGGAACTGGAGGGCGGGGTCAAGCTGGTCGACGCGCTGATGGCCCCGACCCGCCTGTATGTGAAACCGATCCTGGCCCTGCTCAAGAGCCATGGCGCGTCCATCCACGGCATGGCCCACATCACCGGTGGCGGCCTTACCGAGAACATCATCCGCGTGGTGCCCGAGGGCCTGGGCCTGGACGTCGACGCTTCGTCCTGGACCCTGCCGCCGGTGTTCCAGTGGCTGCAGAAGGAAGGCGCGGTGGCCGACAGCGAAATGTGGCGCACCTTCAACTGCGGCATCGGCTTCGTGCTGATCGTCGCCCCGGACCAGGTCGCGGCCGTGTCCGCCGCCGTCGAGGCCCAGGGCCTGGCGCAGTGGACGATCGGCAAGGTGGTCGCGGCCACCGGCAGCGAACGCGTGCGGATCGGCTGAGCCGACCAGGAGACCTGCATGGACGCACCGCTCCCTTCCGCCTCCACGCTGTCGACCGACGACGCGTCGCAGCTGCGGCTGCTGTCGATCTTCCACTACGTCGTGGCAGGCCTCACCGGCCTGTTCTCGCTGTTCCCGCTGATCCACGTGGGCCTCGGCGTCGCCGCACTGACCGGCGCGATGCCGATTGAAAGCAACGGGGGCACCGCTTCGCTCGGGGAAACCCGGCTGTTCGGCTGGATGTTCATCGGGATCGGCTCGATGCTGATCCTGTGCGGACTCACCCTGGCTGGCTTCATGGCCTACGCCGGGAGGTGCCTGGCGCGCCAGCAGCGTCATACCCTGTGCCTGGTAGTCGCCGCCCTGTCGTGCATGCTGATGCCGCTGGGCACCGTGCTGGGTGTGTTCACCCTGATCGTACTGCTGCGGCCGGCGGTCAAGGCCGCCTTCGACGCTTCCCCCACTGCCCACGCCTGAGGTTTCCCGATGTCTGCCACGCCCCCGCCGCTGAACGTCCCGCGCGGCTGGACAACGCATCAGGTCGCCTCGCACCTGCATACGCTGAAGATCCTGTTCTACATCCTGGGGGCGCTGGAACTGCTGCTGGTGCCGATCCTGGTGCTGGGCGCCGCCGGCGGCTACATCAGTGAAAGCAACAGCGCCAACCCCGATGCCCAGCCGGCCCTGCTGGCGGCGATCATGCTCGGCGCCGCGGCGGTCTTCGCCGCCCTGGGCAGCCTGAACGTCATCGGCGCACGGCGCATGGCCGAACGCCGCTCGCACGGGCTCTGCCGGATCGCCGCGGGCGCGGCCTGCCTGGCCGGCGCGCTCGGCATCGCGCTGGGCGTGTACGCGCTGATCGTGCTGATGCGCCCGGAAGTGGTCGCGAGCTTTGCGGCCACGGACGGTACGGTTGCGGCATGATCCCGGCCAGCCACACTGCGTCCCCGGGTTCGCGCAGCCGCATCGCGGTGCTGGCCTCCGGCCGTGGCAGCAACCTGCAGGCCATCCTCGATGCCATCGCCGCCGGCACGCTCGACGCCGAGGTGGTGGCGGTGTTGTCCGACAAGCCGGAGGCCTCCGCACTCCAGAAGGTCGCGCCGGAGCGACGCTGGGCGCGCTCACCCAAGGACTTCGCCGACCGCGCCGCCTTCGATGCCGCGTTGGGCGACGCGCTGGCCGTGTTCAAACCGGACTGGGTGGTCTGCGCCGGCTATATGCGCATCCTCGGCGAGGCCTTCGTGCAGCGTTTCAGCGGCCGCCTGGTCAACATCCATCCATCGCTGCTGCCGTTGTACAAAGGCCTGCACACCCACGCGCGCGCGATCGAGGCCGGCGACGCCGACGCCGGCGCCAGCGTGCATTTCGTGGTGCCCGAGCTGGACGCCGGCACGGTGCTGGCGCAGGCCCGGGTGCCGGTACTGCCCGGCGACACCCCCGACCAGCTGGCCCAGCGCGTGCTGGCGGTAGAACACCCGCTGCTGATCACCAGCCTGCAGTGGCTGGTGGCCGGGCGCGTAGCTGAACGCGACGGGCAGCTCCAGGTCGACGGCCACCCCCTGTTCAGTCCGCTGCGCCTAGATTGCGCCGGAGAGCTGAACGTCCCGTCGTAGCGCACACGCGCCGCTGACCTGGACACTGGCATCCTCCCCTCCCCTATCGTTTGTGCCCTTACGCATGAAAACGTCTCCGTCCCAGGTCGTGCTGCTGTTGGCGTCCCTGCTGTGCACCGTGGCCATTGCCGCGGCGCAGGAGCCGCCTGCACGAACGGAAGCCCCGGCCGCAACGCCGGCAGTGCCCGCACCACCGGTATTGCCGCCGATGGGCTGGGAAGCGCCACCGCTGGAGCCGTTTACCGCGACCTACCAGGCCTTGTACAAGGGCAAGGAAGCGGGCGATGCGATCATGCGGGTGACCAACACCGGTGGCAGCCAGTGGCGGGTGGACATGCAGGTGGTGGGCCGTCGCGGTTTCGCCAGCGTGCTGGGGCTGAATCTCGAACAGAGCACCGTGTTCGAGAAGCAGGGCACGACCTATGTGCCGCTCAGCCAGTCCACGGTCCGCAAGGGCCTGTTCCTGGGCAAGAAGGTCACCGGCACTTATAACTGGCAGGCCGGCACCGCGCAGTGGACCGGCGACCTGAAGAAAGAACGTACGCAACCCATTCCGCTGCAGGCCGGCGACCAGAGCGCGCTGCTGATCAACCTGGCGATCATGCGCGACGCGCGCCCCGGCGCCCAGATGCATTACCGCTATGTCGACGTGGGCCGCGTGCGGCAGCATGACTACCAAGCCGCGCCGGATACCGAGAACGTGCAGGTCGGCGAACTGTCCTACAACGCGCTGCGGGTCTACCGGACCAACGGCGGCAACGACGAAACCATTCTCTGGGTCGCTAACGGGGTTCCGACCCCGGTGCGCATCCTGCAACGCGAAGACGGCGAAGATCGGATCGACCTGCGCCTGATCGAATACCAAGGAGTTTGACCATGACCATTCTCAACCGCCCGCTGTCCTGGGTCGCCGCCGGTGCCCTGGCGCTGACCAGCCTGCCGGCCATGGCGATGCAGCCGTTCACCGCGCAGTACCAGGCCAACTACATGGGCGTGGTGGCGCCGGGCACCATGACCCTGACCAAGGGCGATGGCAATACCTGGACCTACAGCCTGAACGTCAACAGCCAGTTGGCCACGCTGAGCCAGAACACCGTGTTCGAGGAGGTCAATGGCCGCCTGCGGCCCCTGAGCAGCTCCGACCGCTCGGCGCTGCTGGTGAAGAAGCGCAATGTCGACGCAACCTACGACTGGAACAAGAACCAGGCAACGTGGAAAGGCGACATCAAGCCCGACCGCGCCGGACCGGTTGCGCTGAAGCCGGGTGACATGGACGCCCTGCTGATCAACCTGGCCATCGCCCGCGACCTGGCCGCCGGCAAGCCGCTGACCTACCGCATGGTCGACGAAGGCCGGGTCAAGCCGATGACCTACAAGGTGATCGGGACCGAACAGGTCAACGTGGGGGGCAAGCCCTACGAGGCCACCAAGGTGTCGCGCGTGGACGGCAACAAGGAACTGATCGCCTGGGTGGTCAAGGACTTCCCGGTGCCGGCGCGACTGCTGCAGCGCGAAGGCGGCAAGGACGCGCTGGACCTCACGATCAAATCGTTCAAGTGATGCACCGGGTACCGACCAACGGTCGGTACCTACCAGTGCCATCGGCCGCCATGCCCATGACATAGCCGGCCGTGCGCCGCCACGGCATCGTCGACCGACCACATCGGTGGCCATGACATCGACGGTAGGTATCGACCGTTGGTCGATACGAAAAAACGCCCGCATCGAGCGGGCGTTTTTTATTTGGCCGGCGTTTCCGCCTGGAACACCGTCCTGCAGTCCACGCGGATCTGCTCGGCGGTCCTGCGCCAGTAGAACGCCTTGCAGTGCCGGTTGCCTTCCTCGGTGGTTTTCACGCCCACGGCGTAGAACGACTGCAGCACCTCGGTGCGGCTCACCGTGCCATCGCCGTTCCAGTCCATGTCCTGCTGTTCCAGGCCCTGGGTGATGGCGATGTCGGCATACCAGGCATATCCCAGCCAGCCCAGCACCACCAGCACCAGGACCAGCAGCGCCTTGCGGCGACGGGTGAACTGGCCGCGCAGGATCATGCGACGCGCCGGATCGTGGCGCCCAGCGACGAGAGCTTTTCTTCGATGTTCTCGTAACCACGGTCCAGGTGGTAGATGCGGTCGATAGTGGTGTCGCCATCGGCCATCAGGCCGGCCAGGATCAGCGAGGCCGACGCACGCAGGTCGGTGGCCATCACCGGCGCACCGCTCAGCTGTTCGGCACCGCGCACGATCGCGGTGTGGCCTTCGACCTGGATGTCCGCGCCCAGGCGCAGCAGTTCGTTGACGTGCATGAAACGGTTCTCGAAGATCGTTTCATTGATCACGCCGACGCCGTCGGCCACGCAGTTGAGCGCCATGAACTGGGCCTGCATGTCGGTCGGGAACGCCGGGTACGGCGCGGTGGTCAGGTTGACCGCACGCGGACGCTTGCCCTGCATGTCCAGGGTGATGCTGTCCTCGGTGGTGTCGATCTTCGCGCCGGCCTCGACCAGCTTGGCCAGCACCGCGTCCATGGTGTTCGGGCGCGCACGGTTGACCGTGACCTTGCCACCGGTCATCGCCGCGGCCACCAGGAAGGTACCGGTCTCGATGCGGTCGGGCAGCACTTCATGGCGGCCACCGGACAGGCGCTCGACCCCTTCGATCACCAGCCGGGCGGTGCCCAGGCCCTCGATCTTCGCGCCCAGCGCGATGAGGCAGTGCGCCAGGTCGGTCACTTCCGGTTCCATCGCGGCGTTGTCCAGCACCGTGGTGCCTTCGGCCAGCACCGCAGCCATCAGCACGTTCTCGGTACCGGTCACGCTGACCATGTCGAAGGTGAAGTGCGCGCCCTTCAGGCGCTTGGCCTGGGCCTTGATGAAGCCGTTCTCGACCACGATCTCCGCGCCCAGCGCCTGCAGGCCCTTGATGTGCTGGTCGACCGGGCGCGAGCCGATCGCGCAGCCACCGGGCAGGGACACCTCGGCCTGGCCGAAGCGCGCCAGCAGCGGGCCCAGCACCAGGATCGAGGCGCGCATGGTGCGCACCAGCTCATACGGCGCCACGTGCTGGTCGACCGGACGCGGGTCGACCACGATCGCGCTGCCGCGCGACAGCGTGCCCTGGTCGACGGTGACCTTGGCGCCCAGCTCGCCGAGCAGCTTCACCGTGGTGACCACGTCGTGCAGGTGCGGCACGTTGGTGATCTCCACCGGCGCATCGGCCAGCAGGGTGGCGCAGAGGATGGGGAGGACGGCGTTCTTGGCGCCGGAAATGTTCACTTCACCGTGCAGCGGCTTGCCGCCGGTCACTACGATCTTGGCCATGGAATCTACTTGGGGTGTGGTAGCGCCGACCGTTTGGTCGGCTGGATGGTCGAAGGCAACGGGTACTTCGGCGATCAACCGGCCACTTCGGCCGGGGTCACCGTCTTCAGTGCCAGCGCGTGGATCGCCCCGCCCATCAGCTCGCCCAGCGTGGCGTAAACCATGCGGTGGCGCGCCAGCGGCAGTTTGCCGGCAAAGGCGTCGCAGACCACGGTGGCTTCGAAATGCACGCCGTCGTCGCCCTGCACATCCGCGCGGGCGCCCGGCAGGCCGTCTTCGATCAATTTACGGATGGTCTCGGCGTCCAACGGGCTTTCCTAATAAAATGAGCGCTCATTCTACTCCTCCGCGTGGCGCCCGCATGGCTGTATCGCCCCTGCCCCCCTCCTCCGCCGACCCGGCCGCGCTGGTCGACAGCGGCCGCCGCGTGTTCGGGATCGAGCGCGATGCCTTGGCCGCCGTGGCCGGGCGCCTGGGCGAGGACTTCGCCCGCGCCTGCCAGCTGGTGCTGGAAAGCCGCGGCCGCGTGGTGGCCACCGGCATGGGCAAGTCCGGGCACGTGGCGCGCAAGATCGCCGCGACCCTGGCCTCCACCGGCACCCCGGCGTTCTACGTGCACCCCGGCGAAGCCGGGCACGGCGACCTGGGCATGATCACCGAAGCCGACGTCGTGCTGGCGCTGTCCTATTCGGGCGAATCGGACGAGGTGCTGATGCTGCTGCCGGTGCTCAAGCGCCAGGGCAACCGCCTGATCGCCATGACCGGCCGCCCCGGTTCCTCGCTGGGACTGGCCGCCGACGTGCACCTGGACGTCAGCGTTCCGGCCGAGGCCTGCCCGCTGGCGCTGGCGCCCACCTCCAGTACCACCGCCTCGCTGGCCATGGGCGACGCCCTGGCGGTGGCCCTGCTCGACGCGCGCGGCTTCACCGCCGACGACTTCGCCCGCTCGCACCCGGCGGGCAGCCTCGGCCGCCGCCTGCTGCTGCACATCACCGATGTCATGCACAGCGGCGACGAGCTGCCCCAGGTCGGCGAGAACGCCAGCCTGAGCGAGGCCCTGGTCGAAATGAGCCGCAAGCGACTGGGCATGACCGCGGTGGTCGACGCCGACCAGCGGCTGGTCGGACTGTTCACCGACGGCGACCTGCGCCGCGCGCTGGACAGCGACCTGGACGTGCGCAGCGCGCGGATCGTCGATGTGATGACCCGCAGCCCCCGTACCATCGGCGCCGACCAGCTCGCCGTGGAAGCGGCGCGGGTGATGGAAACCCAGCAGATCAACGGCCTGATCGTGGTCGATGGCGAAGGACGTGCGGTCGGCGCGCTCAATATTCATGACCTGTTGCGGGCCCGGGTGGTTTAAACCACAGTGGCACTCCTCCATTCAGCTGGACCTGTACACCTGATGCCCTACTCTCCGTTGCCCGGTTTCCCGTCCCACCTGCATGCCGCTGCCGGCCGTATCCGGCTGGCCTGCTTCGACGTGGACGGCACGCTCACCGACGGTCGGCTTTACTACGACCGTGACGGCAACGAGAGCAAGGCGTATTACGTGCAGGACGGTCTGGGCCTGAAACTGCTGCAGCAGCACGGCATCCACCCCGTGCTGATCACCGCGCGCAACAGCTTGTCCGCGCTCAAGCGCGGCGCCGACCTGGGGATCGACACCCAGATCGCGGTGGGCGACAAGCTGGCCAGCGTCCGCGCCCTGTGCGACCAGCACGGCATCGGCCTGGACCAGGTCGCCTTCATGGGCGATGACCTGCCGGACCTGGCCCCGCTATGCGCGGTCGGACTCGCGGTGGCCCCGGCCAACGCGCACCCCTGGATCTCCGAGCGCGTGCACTGGCAGACCCGTGCCGACGGCGGCCGCGGCGCCGCACGCGAACTGTGCGACGTGCTGCTGGCAGCACAGGGCCATGTCGACGCGGTACTGGCGAGGTACGGCGCATGAACTGGCGCACCTTGCTTGGAGGCCTGCTGCTGGCGGCCGCATTGCTCAGCGGCTGGGCGCTGCTGCGTGATCGCGACCAGGTCCTGCCCGACGCCGGCGACGACGGCAGCAAGGACTACGTGCTGCATGATTTCCAGATCGTCGCGCTGGACGAACAGGGCCACGAATCGACCACCCTGCGCGCGCCGCTGCTGGAGCGCATGCGCAACGATGAAACGACCACCATCCAGACCCCGTTGTTCCTGCTGCCCGACCGCGATGGCAACCATTGGGAGCTGCGCAGCGACACCGGCTGGATCAGCGCCACCGGCGACCTGCTGCGCCTGACCGGCAACGTCAGCGGCGACAGCCCCCGCGTGCCGAGCGTGCCACCGACTACTTTCCGCACCGAGCAGCTGGACGTGTTCCCGAAGGAAAACCGGGCGACCTCCGATGGCCTGGTCACCCTGACCCGACCCGGCATGACCCAGTCCGGGGTGGGCTTCGCGTTGAATTCCAGCGACAAGACCTATCAGTTCCTGAGCCAGGTCAAGACGCGTTACACCCCCCGTCATTGATGCGCCACGACACTATTACGACGGCATTGGCCGTTTCCCCGACATTGGCAGGAAAGCCCCACGTCATGAAGATCTTCTACGCCGCTGCACTTGTCCTGGGCCTGATGGTTCCGGCGCTCACGGTCCAGGCCAAGACCTCCGACCGCAACCAGGAAATGACCATCGATTCCGGCGCCCAGGACGGCATGATCATGGGCGATGGCGTCATGAACCTGACCAAGGGCGTGGTGATCACCCAGGGCACCCTGGAAATCCGCGCTGACAGCGCGCAGATCCATATCAAGGGTGGCCAGGCCGAGCGCGCGGTGTTCACCGGCAAGCAGGCCACGATGAAGCAGGAGCTCGACGACGGCAGCAAGATGAACGCCCGCGCCGACAGCATCGATTACAACATCACCACCGAAACCATCGTGCTCACCGGCAACTACCGCGTGGAAAGCGCGCAGGGCGTCAACACCGGCGGCAGCATGACCTACAACACCCGTACCGGCCAGATGAACAGTGGCGGGGACGGCCAGCGCGTGCGCACCGTCATCCCGCCCAAGAACAAGGCCCCGGCCGCGGCCGCCAAGCCGGCCGCCACCCCGACCCGGACCACCGTCCCCACCGCCGGGAGCAAGAAGTAATGCTCGTCGCCAAAGGCCTGCGCAAGCGCTACAAGCAGCGCGAAGTGGTCAAGGAATTCGGCCTGACCCTGGAGGCCGGTGAAGTGGTGGGGCTGCTGGGCCCCAACGGCGCCGGCAAGACCACCTGCTTCTACATGATCGTCGGCCTGGTCGAAGCCGATGCCGGCAGCATCGTGCTCGACGGCAAGGACATCACCGCCGACCCGATGTACACCCGCGCCAAACAGGGCGTGGGCTACCTGCCGCAGGAACCGTCGGTGTTCCGCAAGCTGACCGTGGCCGACAACCTGCGCCTGGTGCTGGAACTCCGCGAGGACCTGGACAAGGCCGGGCGCGAGAAGGAGCTGCATTCGCTGCTCGACGAACTGCAGATCGGCCACGTGGCCGACCAGATGGGCGCCAGCCTGTCCGGCGGCGAGCGCCGCCGCTGCGAAATCGCCCGCGCACTGGCCGCCAAACCGCGCCTGATCCTGCTCGACGAACCCTTCGCCGGCGTCGATCCGATCTCGGTCGGCGAGATCCAGCGCATCGTCACCCACCTCAAGCAGCGTGGCATCGGGGTGCTGATCACCGACCACAATGTCCGCGAAACCTTGGGAATCTGCGACCGCGCGTATATCCTCAACGAAGGCAGCGTGCTGGCGCAGGGGGCGCCGGACGCGATCCTGGAAAACGCAGACGTCCGCCGCGTGTACCTTGGAGAGACTTTCAAGCTCTGATCCGCCGGCCGCTGCATCGCCTTCCCTCCGTTCGGCACAGGCATGAAAGCACGGCTGCAGACATCGCTGGGGCAACAACTGGTCATGACGCCGCAGCTGCGCCAGGCCATCAAGCTGTTGCAGATGTCCAGCGCGGAACTGGAGCTGGAGCTGGCCGAAGCGGTGGAAACCAATCCGCTGCTGGACTGGGCCGAGAACGCCGAACCCGCGCTGGACACCACGCCCGGATCCGAAGAGCCCCCGCCCGAGGCCAGCGAGCGCGGCGACGACCGTGATGGCCCCGCCCAGGCGGCCGACGACTGGGCACCCGGCGAGGGTGACTGGGCCAGCGGCGGCAGTGGCGGCTCGTTCGATGACGATGACAACGGCAGCGCCGCCGAGCGCGTGGCCGAAACCGAGAACCTGGCCGACCACCTGCTCTGGCAGCTGCACCTGTCGCACCTTTCACGGCGCGACCGCAGCATTGGCGCGGCGCTGATCGATGCGCTGGACGAGGACGGCTACCTGCGCGAGCCGCTGTCGGCCATCGCCGACACCCTGCTGCCGGCCATTCACGCCGATGAAGCCGAGATCCTCACGGTACTGCACCAGATCCAGCGCTTCGACCCGATCGGGGTCGGCGCGCGCAGCCTGGGCGAGTGCCTGCAGCTGCAGCTGGACGTGCTGGACCCGCAGACCCCCGGGCTGGGGCTGGCCCGGCGGATCGCCGACGGACCGCTGGAGCGGCTGCCGCGCAGCGGCGTGAACGGCATCGCCCACGAGCTGCGCGAGCCGGTGGCGGCGGTGGAGGTCGCGGTCCAGCTGCTGCGCTCGCTCGACCCCCGGCCCGGCGCCCAGATCGGCGAGCTGGACCACGACAGCTACGTGGTCCCCGACTGCGTGGTCTGGCGCCAGAACGGCACCTGGCGGGCGGCCCTGGCCGGCCACGCCGGGCCCAAGGTCATCATCCACCGCGGCTATGAGCAGATGATCCGCCGCTGTGGCGAGAGCGACGCCGGCTACCTGCGCGCACACCTGCAGGAGGCCCGCTGGCTGCTCAAGGGCCTGGAGGCGCGGGGCGAGACCCTGCTCCGGGTGATGCGCTGCCTGCTGCTGCAGCAGGCCGCCTTCCTGGAGTTCGGCGAACAGGCGCTGCGCCCGCTGACCCTGCGCGAGGTGGCCGGGGAGCTGGGCCTGCACGAATCGACCATTTCCCGTGCCATCGCCCGCAAGTACGTGCGCACCCCGCGCGGCACCCTGCCGCTGCGCGCCTTCTTCGCCTCGGGAATCGACACCGACGGCGGCGGCGAGGCCTCCAGTACCGCCATCCAGGCCATGATCCGGCGCCTGATCGACGCCGAGAACCCGCGCAAGCCGCTTTCTGACGCCAAGCTGGCTGACCTGCTCAAAACCTCGGGCATACCGGTGGCGCGACGCACCGTGGCGAAGTATCGTGAGGCCATGAACATTTCCGCCTCGCACGAACGCGTACGTATCGCCTGACGCTCCACCGCGCCTGGCGGGAAGGTTCATTGGCTCATCCGAAACAAAGGAGAAACCCGATGCGCATCGAGACGTTTGGCAAAGGCGTGGAAGTGACCCCGGCCATGCAGGAGTACGTGGACACCAAGCTGCAGCGGATCCACAAGCACTTCGACCAGCATTGTGAAATCCGGGTCACCCTGGAGCTGCGCAAGAACGAACACCATGCAGATGCCAGCGCGAACATCCCGGGGCAGACCCTGCACGCCGAAGCCGGCGGCGAGAACATCTACGCGGCCATCGACGTGCTGGCCGACAAGCTCGACCGACTGGTGGTCAAGCACAAGGAAAAGAAGCAGCAGCACGCGCCGGGCGTTCCGATAAGCGACAATGGCGTCTGACGACCCCGCCTCCCCGCTTCCATGCCCTTGACCCATCTACTGGCGGCCGTGCGCACCCAGGTGCTGCCGGCCGCCGATCGCGACAGTGTGCTGAAGGCCGCCTCGCGGCTGCTGGCCTGCCGCGAAGCCAATGCAGAGATGCTGTTCCAGAACCTGCGCGAGCGCGAAACGCTCGGCAGCACCGCCATCGGCCACGGCATCGCCATTCCCCATGGCCGCGCGCCCGCGCTGGAACGCCCACGGGGCGCGTTGCTGCGGCTTGAAAGCGCGGTCGATTTCGGCGCCGACGAGCCGGTGGATCTGGTGTTCGCCATCGCCGTGCCCAGTCATTACACCCACCAGCACCTGATGCTGCTGTCGGAGCTGGCCGAAGCGTTTTCCGAACCCGCGTTCCGCCAGGCGCTGCGCGACGCGCGCGACAGCGACGCCCTGCTCCAGGTCATCCACTACCCGCCGCCGGCGAGCGCCGCATGAATACCAGCATCACCGCCCGTGAATTGTTCGAGCAGCAGCGCGACCGCCTGAGCCTGCGCTGGGTGGCCGGGCAGAAGGGCGAGCGACGCGAACTGGAGGCCGGCAACACCGTGTCGCGGCGTCCGTCGCTGGCTGGCTACCTCAATGCCATCTACCCCAACAAGGTGCAGATCCTGGGCACCGAAGAACTGTCCTGGCTGGATTCGCTGGATTCGCGCCAGCGCTGGGAGACCATCGAGCGGATCATGCAGTCGCACCCGCTGGCGCTGGTGATCACCCGCAACCAGCCCTGCCCGGAAGACCTGCGCGCGGCCGCCGACGAATCGCAGACCCCGCTGTGGATCTCGCCCAAGCGCGGCCATGAGCTGCTCAACCATCTTTCCTACCACCTGGCCCGGACCCTGGCGCCGCGGGTGATCCTGCATGGCGTGTTCATGGAGATCTACTCGATCGGCGTGCTGATCACCGGCGAAGCGGGCTCGGGCAAGAGCGAGCTGGCGCTGGAACTGCTCAGCCGCGGCCACCGCCTGGTGGCCGACGACGCCCCTGAGTTCACCCAGATTGCCCCCGACGTGCTCGACGGGACCTGCCCGGAACTGTTGCAGGACCTGCTGGAAGTACGTGGCCTGGGCGTGCTCAACGTGCGCGAGATGTTCGGTGACACGGCGGTAAAGAAGAACAAGTACCTTCGGCTCATCGTGCACCTGACCAAGCCCATGACCGAACCCACCCCACACGGCTACGAACGCCTGACCGGCGATTCCGGCACCCGGCACGTGCTGGACCTGGACGTGCCGCTGATCACCCTGCCGGTGATGCCCGGCCGCAACCTGTCGGTGCTGACCGAAGCGGCCACCCGCCTGCACATCCTGCGCACCAAGGGCATCGACCCGGCCGCGATGTTCATCGCCCGCCACAGCAACCTGCTGGAGCGGCGCACGCCATGAGCGCCACCGCCACGTTGATCATCGTCAGCGGGCTGTCCGGCTCGGGCAAGACCGTGGCACTGAAGACGTTCGAGGATCTGGACTACTACTGTTCGGACAACCTGCCGATCAATCTGCTGCCCGACTTCGTGCGCAGCCTGCTGGCCGGGCACGACGCCGCCGCGCCGCGCCGGCTGGCGGTCGGCATCGACGTGCGCGGGCAGAGCGACCTGAGCCAGCTGTCGCACTGGCGCGAAGACGCCAAGGCCGCCGGGCTGGACGCGCAGCTGCTGTTCTTCGACGCCACCGATGAAACCCTGCTCAAGCGCTACGCCGACACCCGCCGCCGCCACCCGCTGAGCCAGCTGGGGCTGTCGCTGCCCGAAGCGATCGCGCGCGAGCGCGAGCTGACCGCCCCGCTGCGGCGCGCGGCCGATGCGGTGATCGACACCACCAGCCTCAACGTGCACCAGCTGCGCCGCAAAGTGGTGACCGAATTCGCCCTGAGCCACGGCAACAAGCTGTCGCTGCTGTTCGAATCGTTCGCCTACAAGCGCGGCGTGCCGGCCGAGGCCGATTTCGTCTTCGATGCCCGGGTGCTGCCCAATCCGCACTGGGACCCGCAGCTGCGCCCGATGTCCGGCCGCGAAGCGCCGGTGCGCGACTATCTGGAAGCGCAGGCGGACGTGCAGCGGTACGTGGCCCAGCTGGTCGACTTCCTCGACACCTGGCTGCCGCGGCTCGGCAACGACACCCGCAGCTACGTCACCGTGGCGTTCGGCTGCACCGGCGGCAAGCACCGCTCGGTGTACCTGGCCGAGCGCCTGGCACGGCATGCCCGCGAGCAGGGCTGGCCGGAAGTGGCCACGTTCCACCGGGAGTTGGATTGAAGCCAACGGACCAACGGTCCGTTGCTACCGGTATCGCCAGGCCAACAGTGCGTTGCCGCGCTCGGTGTATCCCCAATTCATGTTGGGATGTTAACGTTCGACAATGACCTGTGGCATTCTCCTAGTAACTCATCCCGGCGTAGGCACGTCGCTGCTGGACGTGGCGACCCGGCTGCTGCGGCACCTGCCGCTGAAGACCGAAGCTTTCGAAGTACCGTTCGACGCGGACATGGACGCCCTGCTCCCGCTCGCCTCGGCCGCCCTGCGGCGGGTCGACAGCGGTGAGGGCGTGCTGATCCTGACCGATCTGTATGGCGCCAGCCCGAGCAATCTGGCAGCGCAGCTGGCCCGCCTGGGCACCCCGGCCCGCCGGGTCTCGGCGCTGAGCCTGCCGATGTTGTTGCGAGTGATGAATTATCCGGAACAGGGACTGGATCAACTGCCCGCCACTGCGGCGGCGGGTACTCGCAATGGAGCGATTGTCGACGATGCTTGAACGTGAACTCACCGTATCCAACCGCCTGGGCCTGCATGCCCGCGCCACTGCAAAGCTGGTGCAGGTGCTGGCGCCGTTCCGCTGCAACGTGACCATGGCCGCCAAGGGCCGCGAGATCAACGCCAAGAGCATCATGGGTGTGATGCTGCTGGCCGCCGGCCAGGGCACGCCGGTCACGGTGCGTATCGAGGGCGAAGACGAAGTGGCCGCCATGGACGCCGTGGTGGCCCTGTTCGAGCGACGCTTCGACGAGGACAGCTGAGCATGCCGGGGCCACCGCGACCGGGATCCAGCGCGCCGGCACGGACCGCCTCCGGCGCCCTGCTGCTATCCGGCCATGGTGCCTCGCGTGGCAACGCACTGGGGCGGGCCCGGGTACGCCTTCCGCATGCCCTGGAAGTGGCCGAACAACGCATTGCTCCTGCCCAGGTCGAAGCCGAACTGCAGCGCCTGCATCGGGCGGTGGATGCGGCCCGCGCCGAAATGCACGACCTTCGCCAACGCCTGCAGGGAGCGCTGAACAAGGAGGTCGGCGAATTCCTCGACCTGCACGCCCTGTTGCTGGACGATCCGGAGCTGCTGTTCGGGCTGGATGAGCTGATCCGCACCGGTCCGTACAGTGCCGGCTACGCGCTGCGCGTGCAGCGCGACCGCCTGGCCAAGGTCTTCGACGGCATGGACGATGCCTACCTGAAGAGCCGGATGGACGACCTGGACCACGTCATCGGGCGCATCCATGCATTCCTGCAGAAGCGCCCTCCGGACGTGAAGGGGCTGGCCGGGGAGATCCTGGTCTGCGACAACATCGCGCCCTCCGAGCTGGCCCAGCTGCAGGCGCATGGGGTGGTCGGCATCGTCACCGCCGCCGGCAGCGCGCTGTCGCACAGCGCGATCCTGGCGCGCAGCCTGCACCTGCCACTGATCGTCAACGTTCCCAACCTGCTGCAGAAGATTTCCGACGGCGACGTGCTGGGCATTGACGGCAGCACCGGCCAGATCACCGTCAACCCGCTCCCACCGGACCTGCGCGATTACCGCGCGCGGCTGCGCGAACAGGCGCGCGAACAACGCGAGCTGGGCCGCCTGCGCACCAAGCCCAGCCGCACCCGCGACAACGTCGACATCGCGCTGCTGGCGAACGCCGAATCGCGCGAGGACGTGACCGAGGCACATGCGCTGGGCGCGCATGGGCTGGGGCTGTACCGCACCGAGTTCCTGTTCCTGCAGCGCGACGAGCTGCCTGACGAACAGGAACAGTTCGAGACCTACCGCGATGCTGCCTTGGGCATGAGCGGGCGGCCGGTGACCATCCGCACCCTGGACCTGGGCGCGGACAAGGCCGACCGTACCGGGCTGACCCTGAGCAACGAAGAGAACCCCGCACTGGGCCTGCGCGGCGTGCGCCTGTCGCTGGCGCGGCCGAAGGTGGCCGACACCCAGCTGCGCGCGATCCTGCGCGCCTCGGCCTACGGCAAGCTGCGCATCCTGCTGCCGATGGTGAGTACCCGCGAGGAAGTGCTTGCCGTGCGGCGTCGCTTGAACAAGCAGGCCGAACTGCTGCGTGCGGAAGGCCACGAAGTGGCCGGGCACATTCCGTTCGGCGCGATGATCGAAGTGCCGGCCGCGGCGATCGCGTTGGAGAGCTTCATCGACCTGGTCGACTTCCTCTCGATCGGCACCAACGACCTGGTGCAGTACCTGCTGGCCGCCGACCGCAACAACGAGGCGGTGGGCGAGCTGTATTCGCCGCTGCATCCGGCGGTGCTGCGCCTGCTCGCGCATATCCTGCGCACCGGGCGCGAACACGGCGTGCCGGTGGCGGTATGCGGCGAGATCGCCGGCGACCCGCGCATGACCCGCCTGCTGCTGGCGCTGGGCCTGACCGAGTTCAGCCTGCACCCCGGCACGCTGCTGGAAGTCCGGCGCGCGGTGCGCGACAGCGACCTGGGCGAACTGCAGGCCGCAGCACCGAAGCTGCTGGCCGCACGCGACCGACGCAGCATTGAACGCTGGATGGAAAAGGCCGGTCACGACCAACGGTCGTGACCTACCGGCGGCTCCCCCAGCCATCCCGGTAGGTATCGACCGTTGGTCGATACGCCGACCCAGCACCGCCGACCATCGGGTAGGTATCGACCGTTGGTCGATACGCCAACCCGGCGACGACGTGGTCGCGCCGTAACATGAATCCAAGCGATAATGACGCGGTGACCACCCCCTCTGCCGCATCCTGTCCGGGATAGCGGCCTTTTTCTTTTCCCGCGGGAGCTGTGCATGGCCGAAGCCGTACGCCACGACAAGACGGCGCGCCAGTTGCGACTGTTGTCCGATGCGCTGGACAGCGGCCGGCTGGGTCCGGTGCGCCGGCTGGTCAATACGCTGGCGCCGGCCGAGATCGGCAACCTGCTGGAATCGCTGCCGCCGGGCAAGCGTGAAGTGGTGTGGGGGCTGGTCGACCCGGAAGACGATGGCGAGGTGCTGGTCCACGTCGGCGAGGAAGTGCGCGAAAGCCTGCTGGCCGACATGGACCCGGACGAGATCATCGCCGCGGTCGAAGACCTGGACATCGACGACCTGGCCGACCTGGTCGAAGACCTGCCCGATACGGTCATCGACGAAGTGCTCAAGTCGATGGACCGCGAGAACCGCGAGCGGCTCGAACAGGTCCTGTCGTATCCCGAGGACAGCGCCGGCCGCCTGATGAACCCGGACGTGGTGACCGTGCGCGCCGACGTCAACGTCGACGTGGTGCTGCGCTACCTGCGCCTGCGCGGCGAGCTGCCGGACCACACCGACCACCTGTTCGTGGTCAGCCGCCGCCACCAGTACCTGGGCCGGCTGTCGCTGGCCTCGCTGGTGACCCACGAGGACAGCACCCCGATCAACCGCCTGATCGACGACGAACAGCCGGCCATCGACGTGGGCGAGAGCGCCGACGAAGTCGCGCGGCAGTTCTCCGACCATGACTGGGTCTCGGCGCCGGTGGTGGACGACAACAACATCCTGCTCGGCCGCATCACCATCGATGACGTGGTCGACATCATCCGTTCGCAGGCCGAGCACCAGGCGCTGGGCGCCGCCGGCCTGGACGAGGAAGAAGACCTGTTCTCGCCGATCCAGCGCGCCGTGCGTGGCCGCGTGGTCTGGCTGGGCATCAACCTGTGCACCGCGTTCCTCGCCGCCAGCGTGATCGGCCAGTTCGAACTGACCCTGCAGAAGGTGGTGGCGCTGGCGGTGCTGATGCCGATCGTGGCCGGCGTCGGCGGCAACGCAGCGGTGCAGGTGCTGACCCTGATGGTGCGCGGCATCGCGCTGGGCCAGGTCGGCCAGAGCAACGCGCGCATCCTGCTGTGGAAGGAATCGCGGGTGGCGCTGATCAACGGCACGCTGATCGGCACCGTGGTCGGCATCATCGCCTACCTGTGGTTCCACAGCTTCCTGCTGTCGCTGGTGATCACGCTCGCGCTCATCATCAACTTCTGCGCGGCGGCGCTGGCGGGCGTGCTGTTGCCCTTGCTGCTCAAGCGCATGAACGTGGACCCGGCCGTGGCCGGGACCGTGGTGGTCACCGCGGTGACCGACGTCATGGGCTTCTTCAGCTTCCTGGGCCTGGCCACCCTGATCCTGCTGCACTGACCGGGTATTCCTGCATGGCCGTGACCGTCGACAACTATTTCACCGCCGGCTGGCGCGACCAGCTGCATACCTGCCCCGCCTGCGAATGGCAGGGCACCTCGCGCCAGATGAGCATGGAGCTGCACGAGGACGAGGCCGAGTTCGACTGTCCGCAGTGCGAGAACCCGATCCTGCTGGTGGTGCACCCCAGCCTCGCCCAGGTGCAGGCCGCTGCCGCCGACGGTCACCCCGAAGCGATCGAGCAGCTCGACATCCTGGCCTCGGTACCGCGTCCGGACTGATGCACTGCAAGATGCCTGCGGCGACGTCCGCGCCTAGACTGAAAACGATTTCAGCCGAGGAATGGGAATGGCACGACAGCGCGCGGGATGGTGGATGTGGGTGGTGGCAGTGCTGGCCATGAGCGGCTGCGCCACGGCCCGTGGCCCGGACACGGGGCATTTCGTGGAGCGCAGCGTGACCGTGGACGGGCATGTGTCGCGCTACCAGGTGTTCGTGCCGCGCAATGCCGAGGCGCAGCGCGGCGCGTTGCCGGTGGTGTTGTTCCTGCACGGATCGGGCGAGCGTGGCAGTGACGGCCACCGCCAGACCACCGCCGGACTGGGCCCGCACCTGCGCGACCATGCGCGCGACTTCCCGGCGCTGGTGGTGCTGCCGCAGGCGCCGGCCGACCAGGAATGGGCCGGCCTGAACAACCGCATCGCCCTGGCCGCGCTGGATGCCACCCTCGCAGAGTTCGGTGCCGATCCTGCGCGGCAGTACCTCACCGGCATGTCGATGGGCGGTTACGGCAGCTGGAACATCGCGCTGGAGCACCCCACCCGTTTCGCCGCAATCGTCCCGGTGTGTGGCGCGGTGCTGGCCCCGCGCGCGGTGCGCGCCACCTTGTTCGTGGAACCGGTGGCGGGCGAAGCGGATCCGTATGCGGCCATGGCCACACGCCTGAAGGCGACCCCGATCTGGATGTTCCATGGGGCGCTGGACGACGTGGTGCTCCCCGACGACGACCGCCGCTTGAAGGCCGCGTTCGACCACGCCGGTGCGGCGGATGTGCGTTACACCGAGTACCCGCAGGGCAACCACAACGCGTGGGATGCGACGTATGCAGACGCGGCGATGTGGGAGTGGCTGTTCGCGCAGAAGCGGTGAGGGAAGGCATCGCGGCCGACGGTCGTCGTGTTTCGGGTGTGCTGGCGCGGCGGCGCGACGACCAACGGTCGTCGCCTACCGGGTTGCCTGGCGCGTTCGCGCGACGACCAACGGTCGTCGCCTACCGGGGTGGCTTGGCGCGTTCGCGCGACGACCAACGATCGTCGCCTACCGGTAGGTATCGACCGTTGGTCGATACGGCGCGATCCGCGGATACTCCGGCCCCACCGACGCCCTTGGTAGGTATCGACCGTTGGTCGATACCTGACTACGACAGTCCCCGACGGTGAAGCGAGGCGGACACCGATAACGTCGTTACACCGCAGCGACAACAATCGCAGCATGAACAGCCCTCGCCTCCGCATCGGCCGTGTCTCAATGGTCCATCATGCGTATGAGCTCACCATGGTCTGCGAACATCGAAGACCATGGTTCAGCGATCCAGCGAACGCCCGCGTCGTCGCGGGACTGTTTCCACAAATGGATGAACAACGTCTCACCGAATCCCTGGCGTGGGTGGTCATGCCCGATCATGTGCATTGGCTGTTCCAGCTGGGGGAACGGCCGCTTTCCTATGTGGCACAACGATTCAAATCACGGAGCGCCCTGCTGCTGAACCGTCTGCATCATCGTCAGGGCCGGGTGTGGCAGACCGGGTATCACGACCACTGCCTGCGCTCGGACGAATCATTTCGGCGCCACGCCTCCTACGTCATGGAGAATCCCGCACGAGCCGGGCTGGCGAGCCGGATCGGTGAGTATCCGTTCGCGTGGTGCCGATGGCCGTTGGACGAAGATTCCCGGTAGGTATCGACCGTTGGTCGATACAGACGCATGGCCCGCAACGACCAACGGTCGTTGCCTACCGGCTTGTGCGACGACCAACGGTCGTCGCCTACCGGCGACGTTCTTTGCCTGCGGTAGGTATCGACCGTTGGTCGATACCTCCCATCACCCCAACAACGTCTCCAACACTGCCATGCGCACGGCCACGCCATTGGCGACCTGGCGCAGCACCCACGACTGCGGGCCGTCAGCCACTTCGTCGGTCACTTCCACGCCGCGGTTGATCGGGCCCGGGTGCAGCACGGCGGCGTCCTGGCCGGCGCGCTTCAGGCGCCTGGCATCCAGGCCGTACTGCGCGTGGTACTGCTCGATCGACGGCACCAGGCCCTCTTCCATGCGCTCGCGCTGCAGGCGCAGCATCATCAGCGCGTCGACGCCTTCGAGCATCTGGTCGAAGTCCTGGCCGACGATGCAGCCCTTCAGGGTGTCGTCGTCCGGCAGCAGCGACTGTGGGCCGCAGACACGGATTTCGCCCACGCCCAGCGTGCGCAGCGCATGCAGGTCGGTGCGGGCCACGCGCGAGTGCTTCACGTCGCCGACGATCACCACTTTCATCTTCGAGAAATCGCCACCCTTGGCCTGGCGCAGGGTCAGCATGTCCAGCAGGCCCTGGGTCGGGTGCGCGCTGCGGCCGTCGCCGGCATTGATCAGCGCGGTGCCCTCGCCCGCTGCGGCGGCCAGTTCGGCCACGGCACCGTCATCCGGGTGGCGCACCACGAAGCCACGCACGCCCATCGCCTCCAGGTTCTTCAGCGTGTCGCAGGCGGTTTCGCCCTTGCGCGTGGACGAGGTGGAGGCGTCGAAGTTGAGCACGTCCGCACCCAGCCGCTGCGCGGCCAGCTGGAACGAGCTGCGGGTGCGGGTGGAGGGTTCGAAGAACAGCGTGCACACCGCCGAACCGCCCAGCACGTGGCGCTTGTTGCCGACCCGACCGACCGCGGCGTCGCGGATCTGGCCGGCGCGGTCGAGCAGCTGCAGCAGGGTTTCGCGGGGCAGACCTTCCAGGGTCAGCAGGTGGCGCAGGCGTCCGTCGGAATCGAGTTGCGAGGCGGTCATGGGCAGGGTCTGGGGGTCAGGAAACGGGGGTGGCGTCGTCGGGCGAGGACAGCCAGCGTTCGATGATCACCGCCGCGGCCACCGCATCCAGCGTGGCCGCATCGCGGCGACGCTTGCGGCCTTCGGCGCGCTCGACGGCGAAACGGCGGGCGGCTTCGACCGAGCTGGAACGCTCGTCGACCAGCACCACCGGCAGTTTGAAACGTTCCCGCAGCTGGCGGGCGAAACCCTGCGCGCGCTTGCGGTTGGGCTGGTCCTGGCCGTCCAGGGTAAGCGGATCGCCCACCACCAGGCCGTCCGGCCGCCACTCCTTGATCAGCCGTTCCACGGCGGTCCAGTCCGGGCCGTTGCCATGCACGTCCACCACCGCGATGGCGCGGGCGTGGGTGCCGAACGAACTGCCGATGGCCACGCCGATCCGGCGCGAGCCGACGTCGAAGCCGAGCACGGTACCGTCGCGGCGGATGGTCGCCGGCTCAGACATTGCCGCTGTAATCGGTGAGCCGGAACAGGTCCACGCCGATGCGCGAGGCCGCCCCCTGCCAGCGCTGCTCCAACGGGGTGTCGAACAGCAGTTCGGCGTCGGCGGGCACGGTGAGCCAGCTGTTGTCGGCGATCTCCGCTTCCAGCTGGCCCTCGGCCCAGCCCGCGCACCCCAGCGTGACCAGCGCATGGCGCGGGCCTTCGCCGCGGGCCATGGCTTCGAGGATGTCGCGTGACGTGGTCAGGTACACGCCCTGGCCGACCTGCAGGCTCGAATCCCAGCCGCTGGCATCGTCGTGGATGACGAAGCCGCGCTCGGGATGGACCGGGCCGCCGTTGAGCACCACCTGGTCGCGCAGGACCCGGTCGTCGGTCTGGATCTCCATCTGTGCCAGCACATCGCCCAGCGTGTATTCGGACGGCTGGTTGACCAGCACGCCCATCGCACCGTTTTCGTCGTGCTGGCAGATCAGCGCCACCGTGCGCGCGAAGGTGGGATCGGTCAGCGATGGCAACGCGACCAGCAGGTGATGGGCAAGAGTGGTGGGCAACCTGGACATGGGCCCATTCTACCCGCTGCGTCCGGACACGGGCGTGAGCCTGGGCTAGGATGCGTTCACTCACGCAGGGATGCCCACGATGCACCAGTCGCCACCACTTCCCCTGGCCACCCGCAGCATGATCGTGCTGATCGCACTGCTGCAGGGCCTGCTGCTGTACGCGATACAGGACGCGTCGGACAGCTGGCCGTTCCAGGCCTTCGGCTCCCGCCTCCGCTGGTACACGTGGGTGCTCAGCATTCCCACTGCGGTTGCCCTGACCGTGGTTGACCTGCGCGATCGCAGGCTGTGGTTGCATGCGGCCCTGGCCTCTGCGCTGGTGCTGGCCCTGGCCAGCTGGATCGGCTGGAACCTGGGCGGCGGCACCGACGGCCTGCGCCAGGGGCCGCTGTTGATGCCGTTCTCGCTGTGCATGGCGATCGCCGTGTTCGTGGCGCTGCCGTGGTGGCAGTTCCGCCTGCAGCACGGTTCCTGGAAGGCGACCTACGCGGCGCTGTTCGAACGCGCCTGGCAGAACGGCCTGACCCTGGCGCTGGCGGTGGCGTTCACCGGACTGACCTGGCTGCTGCTGTGGCTGTGGGCGGCCCTGTTCGACCTGGTGGACATCCACTTCTTCCGCGATCTGTTCCGCGAAGAAGCGTTCATCGCGCTCGCCACCGGCATGCTGTTCGGCTTCGGCGTGCTGATCGGACGCACCCAGGACCGCGCCATCCAGGTGATCCGGCAGGTGCTGTTCGCAGTGGCCCGTGGCCTGCTGCCACTACTGGCGTTCATCGCGGTGATCTTCGTGGTCTGCCTGCCGTTCACCGGGCTGGAACCACTGTGGCGCACGCGTTCGGCCGCCACGGTGCTGTTGATCCTGGTGATGCTGCTGGTGGTCTTCTGCAACGCGGTCTACCAGCACGAAAGCGACAGCCCCGCCTACCCCGCGTGGCTGCGCCGCCTGGTCGAAGCGAGCCTGGTGGCGTTGCCGGTCTATGCCGCGCTGGCGTTGTACGCCATGGCACTGCGCATCCACCAGTACGGCTTCACCCAGGAACGCTTCTGGGCGTTGCTGGCCGCGCTGCTGCTCAGCGGCTATGCGCTCGGCTATGCCGTGGCGGCCTTGCGCCGACAGGGGCGCTGGCTGCAGCGGATCGAGCCGGTCAACCGCTGGATGTGCTGGGCGGTGCTGGGCGTGGCGGTGCTGGCCAACACGCCGGTGCTGGATCCGATCCGGATCAGCCTGGCCAGCCAGACGGCCCGGCTGCAGGCCGCGGCGCCGGAGATCCAGCGCAGCGACGCCATCAACCTGCGTTTCGACTATGGCCGGCGCGGCGTGGACGTGCTGCACACCCTCCAAGCCGACCCGCGCTTCAGCGCCGACCTGCGCGCCCGCACCCTGCTCGCCAACGTGCTGAGCGAGGACCCGCTGGGCCGCGCGCATGGCCAGCGCCAAGGCAGCATCAGCGACCTCGTCATGCTGCAGCAGCAGCTGCATCTAGCCAAGGGCAGCATCGCCCCCGACCCCGACTGGTGGCAGGCCGTGCTGGCCGGGACCGTCGACAACGCCAGATGCCTGAAACTGGACGAACGCTGCATCGCGCTGCGCCGTGACCTGGATGGGGACGGCGTGGACGAAATGCTGCTCTGCCGTGAGCCCGAGTGGGGCGGCGCGCTCTGCCAGCTGCATGTGCGGGACGGGGGGGCATGGCGCGACGCTGGCTCGCTGGAGCTTCCGCTGGCCGCCGAGGCCCGCGACAACCCGGCGCAGGACCCGCTGCTGCAGGGTGAACTGCAGGTGCACCACCCGCGCTGGCCGCAGCTGTCGGTGGGTGGGGGCCGTAGAATCGCGATTGACGAGCTGCCTGCCGAAGACGAACAGCCATGAGCGGATACTGCCAGATCGCCCCGGGCCATCCGGTCCACGGGCATTACCACGACCACGAATACGGCTTCCCGCAGCGCGACGAACGCGAGCTGTTCGAGCGCCTGCTGCTGGAAATCAACCAGGCCGGGCTGAGCTGGGAAACCATCCTGAAGAAGCGCGAAGGCTTCCGCGCGGCCTACGACCAGTTCGACGTGGACACCGTGGCCGGCTACGGCGAGCGCGAGGTGGAGCGCCTGCTCAATGATCCCGGGATCATCCGCAACCGGCTCAAGGTACACGCGGCGATCCACAACGCGCAGGTGATCCAGCAGCTGCGGGCCAGCCACGGCAGTTTCGCGGCCTGGCTCGACGCACACCATCCGCGCGACAAGGCCGAGTGGGTGAAGCTGTTCAAGAAGACCTTCCGCTTCACCGGCGGCGAGATCACCGGCGAGTTCCTGATGAGCCTGGGCTACCTGCCGGGGGCGCACGCGAAGGACTGCCCGGTGTACAAGCGGTTGGCGAAGATTCCACCGCCGTGGGCCGCTGCATCGCGATGAGCCCGGCATCGCCTGGGCCGGCCAACGGCCGGCGCTACCGGGGCGCGGCGCCGCGGGTCGACTGAGGCGGCGCCGCCCCCGTCAAACGCCCATGTAGCGGCCGGGGCGGTGGTTGAACATCAGCACCAGGCTGAGCACCACCGCGCCGATCGCCGAATACATCACCTTGTCCGGCGACAGCACGAAGAACGCCACGCCCATCAGCAGGGTGTCGAACGACATCTGCACCTTGCCGGCGCTCCAGCCGCGCGTGCGCTGCAGGTACACCGCCAGGATGCCGATGCCGCCCAGGCTGGCGCGGTGGCGGATGTAGAACAGGATGCCCAGCCCGGCCAGCGCGCCACCGACCAGCGCCGAATACAGCGAGCTCATGTGGGCGAAATCGGCCCAGCGCGGCAGCAGGTCGGTCAGCACTCCGCAGGCGGTGACCGCGGCGAAGGTCTTCAGGGTGAATTCCCAGCCCATGCGCCGCACCGCCACCCAGTAGAACGGCAGGTTGACCAGCACGAACACCAGGCCGAAGTTCCAGTCGAAGGCGTAGTGGGCCAGGAACGCCAGCCCGGCCATGCCGCCGATCATCAGCCCGCCCTTGGCGAAGATCGCCAGCCCCAGCGAGGCCACCAGCGTGGCCAGGATCATGCCCTGCACATCTTCGGCCACCGAATGGCGCAGCGCTTTTTCATCGGCCACGGTGCCGGCGCTGTCCGGCGGCGGCGTCAGCGGGCCTGCGGTGACCAGATGGCCGTCGGCGTCGTCGCACGGCGCGGGGCCATGGGATTCAAGGGACATGGGGGTGGGGCCAGACACGTGGGGAGCGGTATTAGACACGATCGGCGTGACAGTTGCAGGTGAAATCGATTCATCCCGCCCGCCGCCCCGGTAGCGCACGACCGTTGGTCGTGCGCGCCAGCCCTATCGCGCCTTCAGATGATGGGCCACCAGCGCATTGGCATGACCGTGTCCCAGGCCATGCTGCTCCTTCAGGAACCCCACCAGCGCCATGTGCTTCAGCCCCCCCTGGGTGGCCAGCAGGGCGAGCCAATGGCCAACGGGCTGGCCATAGGTCTTCTCAATGGAGGGGAAATACGACGCAGGGCCTTTGACCGGGGCGGTGTCGCTCATGACCGTTTCCTCGCAGATGGGTTCATCCGTTACGACGTCCCGACGGCTTCGGAATCGACATGCGGGCCCACCGCCCCGGCGCAGTGACTCCCTGCTACCTGCCGCCGTTGGTCAGGAACATCGCGACGAACAGCAGCAGCAGGAACAGGCCCCCGACGACGGCAACCAGGATATGCAGGGCGCCGAAGCGGTCCATGCGTTCGGTGTCCACCCGTTCGTCCTGGTGGTAGCGCCGCAGCAGGCTGTTGACCGGCAGCAGCGGAACGAAGACGAACAGGGCCAGCAGCCATCCGGCGTTGGGCAGGCGCGCGGCCAGGTTGAGCAGGAAGTAGGTCACTGCCAGCAGCCCCGGCGCGAAGGCGAGATCCCGCCTGCGGTTGCTGGCGGCGTCACGCAGCTCGCGGAAACACAGGTACGCCCAGAGCGGCGAGAACAGCGCGCGGGCCCACGGCCACTGGGTTCCCCCGGTTTCGCGCTGGATCGCCTGCCAGTTGCGCCAGAACCAATACACCACGTACAGCCCCAGCGTGGTCAGCGACAACACCACCAGCTTCATCGACGACGGCGAGTAGTATGCCGCCGCCTCGCTGATCGGCTGGGCGCGGACGCCGGTTTCGGGCAAGGTGCGCGGCAGTGCGGGTGGCACCGGGAACGTGGCCGGTGCGCGGTACGGATCATGCAATTCCATGTGCATTCTCATCATTGGCAGTGTTACCGGCACGGTGCCGGCCCCTTGAAACACCACGTGCAACAAAGGCGCGCCGGCATTGCACCGTACGCGCCCTTTTTTCCGCATCCGCAGGTTCAGCGGACTTCGGAAATCTCCACCCCGTCCAGGCCCTGCGACAGCGTACGTGCGTCGCCACCCTGCGAGAGCTTGATGCGCAGGCGCACCTCGTTCTGCGAATCGGCATACCGCAGCGCGTCTTCGTAGCTGATCTCGCCGGCCTGGTACAGCTCGAACAGGCTCTGGTCGAAGGTGCGCATGCCCAGCTGCACCGACTCCTTCATCACTTCCTTGAGCTTGTGGATCTCGCCGTCGCGGATGTAATCCTGCACCAGCGGCGTGCCGAGCATGATTTCCATCGCCACCTTGCGCGACTTGCCGTCCGGCGAAGGAATCAGCTGCTGCGCGACCACGCCCTTGAGGTTCAGCGACAGGTCCATCAGCAGCTGGTTGCGGCGGTCTTCAGGGAAGAAGTTGATGATGCGGTCCATCGCCTGGTTGGCGTTGTTGGCATGCAGGGTGCACAGCACCAGGTGGCCGGTTTCGGCGAATGCGATGGCGTGGTCCATGCCCTCGCGGGTACGCACCTCGCCGATCATGATCACGTCCGGGGCCTGGCGCAGGGTGTTCTTCAGCGCCGCTTCCCAGCTGTCGGTGTCGATGCCGACTTCGCGCTGGGTGATGATGCAGCCTTCGTGCTTGTGCACGAATTCGATCGGGTCTTCGATGGTGATGATGTGCCCGGTAGAGTTCAGATTACGGTAGCCGATCATCGCCGCCAGCGAGGTCGACTTGCCGGTACCGGTGGCACCCACGAACAGGATGATGCCGCGCTTGGTCATCGCCAGCGTCTTGATGATCGGCGGCAGGCTCAGCTCTTCCACGGTGGGAATGCGCGTCTCGATCCGGCGCAGCACCATGCCGACCTGGTTGCGCTGGTAGAAGCAGCTCACGCGGAAGCGGCCGACACCGGACAGGCCGATGGCGAAGTTGCACTCGTGGGTCTTTTCGAATTCTTCGCGCTGCG